>Ga0326727_10009770_pt1 | contig 23333 bp, 19 predicted proteins | sample MB2enrmetagenome_FD_207643 | JGI IMG/M metagenome (GOLD analysis project Ga0326727, IMG submission 207643) | Lab enriched peat soil microbial communities from McLean, Ithaca, NY, United States - MB29MY | ecosystem: Environmental > Terrestrial > Soil > Wetlands > Peat | place: USA: New York... | reverse complement strand
TTCTGCAAGAAAAAATTGCTATGGCTGCACAAGAGGAAAAACATGGGGAGGGAATAAATTTCGACTCGATTTCTCAGTGAGGCAATGATTGAAATTTCGACTCGATTTTTTCTTGACGCAACACGGAAGTCACGATGGAAAGGTTTCCAGAAATGGAAAACCGAGGAAAACACGCTTTCGTTATTCGGCGGTGATCCATTCAACTGCGGACCGCGTTATCCAGAGCTTTCTGCAGCCTTCGAACATCGAACTCGGTGTGAGAATCACAGAAATACAGGTGCCGTCCCGAAGCGATGATCCCGAAGTCGGCCATACGTTCCGGCTGGAGGTCGACGGACAGCCGGATGACGCTCCCTCTCCGTGCGGCGGCGAGCGGATGGCCGAAATCGAGGGTGTCCCTCGGACGTTCCGGACGCAGAAGCGCGGTCAGGCTTTCATTAACAGCGGCCGCCTGATAAGCCGCGACGGGGTCGCCCGGAAACCCGGCGCGGGAAAACAAAACGGCGAAATCCATTCCGCAGGCGATGTTCGCACAGGAAAGCAGGTGATCGGCGGCCGCGGAAGAGGCGAGAAACGCGCGCCCCATGCGGAATGCGGTCCGGTCTTCCACGCTGACCCGGATTTCCGCATGATAATCCGCGAAGCGGGTGTCGGAAAGATCGCCGTCCATTTCGGCGGGTTCCAGAAAAGCGAGATCGTACTCGCCGTCCAGAGGGGGAAGGTCCGCGCGCAGATGAGGAAACCAGGTTTCGATCCGGGATTTGAGCCAGAGCGTATTCACACAGATCTTTTCGGGCAGGTAGCGCGAAAGAAGGCGGGAAAAGGCCGCCGAGCCGGAGGAAAAGAAAGCGAGCGACGGAAAATCCGTGAGCGGGAGAAGGCGAGCCGCAGGGCGTGTCAAAAGCTTTGAAGGTATTCCGGGGGCCATGCCGCCGGAAAGGGCGTCCTTCACCTTGCGGGTCACGACCGGGGGATTATGCCCGACGATGACCGTTCCGGAATGCAGGTGGAAATCGGCGTACTTGTTGCCGTCCACGTCGTAGACGCACGCGCCTTTTTCCTTCGCGGCCACGATGCCGAAGGGAGATTCGATGCCGGTCCGGTTCAGGCGGGATCGGGAACCGGAGACAACCCGGCTGCCCGGGACAGGGAACTCCGACATCATCGTCCTCAGTGGACACGCCAGCGAATGCTGACGCCGTACCGAAGGTTGGCTGTCACGTCCCCCGAATACGCCTTATCCAAACCGATCTCCCCGATAATCGTGAAAGGATCGTCATCGAAAAGGCGGAAACCGGCGGAAGGAATAAAATCGATTCCGTTGTAGCTGTCGGCCCCCAGGGCATAATCCACGTTCCAGAGAACGGAAATGTACACACCCAGCATCGAGAACATCCGGATATCCATCTGTGCCGAAGGCGCGAAACGAAGCAGAACGTTGTTGGAGTAGGCATCGGGAACCCAGGTGGCGCCGACGCCCGCCCCCAGCGTTACGCCGAAGAACTTGTCCGGGGACAACTTGAACTGCCAGAATAAATCGCTGTATACACCGTAGCCCCAGTTCCGGATACCCAGGTCGAACGCATGCGCCGGAGACCAGCGAACTCCGATAAAGGGAATCTGGACGGCTTGCACTCCCGCCGGGGCAACCGCGCCCGCCATCGCGAGAATGGGATAATTCGTCAACTGAAAAGTATTGGTCATGTAGTTGGTAACAGGATTTGTCACCGACGTAATGATCAAAGTGTTGGGAACGCTGGAGGGATTTGTTGTGCTGGTGATGCTTATCCCGTTTGTCGGGAATATCACGTTGGTAGTTTTAATGCTTTGCCGAGTCATGCCGTAGAGACATTCGTTATCGTATCCGAACTGGATGACCCATTCACCGTCGTCGGTGACACGGGCGGTATGCAGCTCCAGCGCGCAGATCGCGCCGGCAGGGATCAGGATGAGCGCCAGAAGGGCGATAATAATGCGCCTGCCCTCGTTCACGATTTCCTCCGGGTTGAATGCGAAACGGGGCCGGCGCTAGCCGACCCCGCGCGCGGATTATCTTGTTTCACTCACTTGGCGTACTCGATCACGCGGGTTTCGCGGATCAGCGTCACCTTGATCTGTCCGGGATACTTCATCTCGTTCTCGATCTTCTTGGCGATGTCGCGCGCCAAGATATAGGCGGCGTCGTCGTTGACGAGGTCGCTCTGGGCGAACACGCGGACTTCGCGCCCCGCCTGGATGGCGTAAGCCTTCTCGACACCCTCGAAGCTCGTGGCGGCGGCTTCCAGGGTCTGAAGCCTCTTCACGTAATCCTCGAAGGACTCGCGGCGTGCACCGGGACGCGCGGCCGATATGGCGTCGGCGGAAATGATGATGTACCCTTCGATATACTTGACCTCGGTCTCGTTGTGGTGCGCGGCGATGGCGTTGACCACTTCGGGCTCGATGCCGTACTTCTGCGCCACTTCGGCCCCGAGGATGGAATGCACCGATTCGCCGGTGGTCTTGATGGCCTTGCCGATGTCGTGCAGGAGTCCGGCCTTTTTGGCGAGATCCGCGTTGGTCTTGAGTTCCCCGGCGATCATTCCGGCGAGGTTGGCAACCTCGATGGAGTGATAGTAGACGTTCTGGCCGTAGCTCGTGCGATACTTGAGCCGCCCGATATACGGATAGATCTCGCGGGGAAGCATGATCTTGAGTTCCATACACGCCGCTTTACCGGCGTCGATGATCTCCTGGCTCATGTCCTTCTCTACCTTCTGCACCACTTCCTCGATGCGCGCCGGGTGGATACGGCCGTCGATGATGAGCTTCTCGAGGGACTGCTTGGCGACTTCCCTCCGGTAAGGATCGAAGGAGGAGACGATCACCACTTCCGGGGTGTCGTCGATAATGAGGTCCACGCCCGCGATCGATTCGAACGCGCGGATGTTCCTTCCTTCCCTTCCGATGATTCTTCCCTTCATCTCGTCGTTGGGCAGCGTCACGGTGGAGACGGTTCTTTCGGCGGTAACCTCGGCGGCGTTCCGCTGAATCGCCGAAACGACGATTTCGCGGGCCTTGAGTTCGCCCGTTTCCCTGGCTTCCTCCTCGATCTTTTTGATCATCTGGAGGGAGTCCTTCTTAGCGTCGTCGATCATTTCGTTCATCAGTTGCTGCTTCGCTTCCGAAGCAGTCATGTGGGCAACTTTTTCGAGTTCGCGAAGGTGATGATCGTAGGCTTGCTGGAGCTCTTCCTTCTTGCGGAGGATCTCCTTCTCTTCAGCATCGAGTTCGCGTTCCTTTTTCTCGAGGTTCTCGAAGCGCTTGTCAAGCATGTCTTCTTTCTGGACGAGGCGTTTCTGGTTCTGCTGAACTTCGTTCTGCCGGTCCCGGAGCTCTCGCTCCATCTGCCGACGCTCTTCCAACAGTTTGTCCTTGCCCTCGAGGAGGATCTCCTTCTTGCGGGCTTCGGCCTCTTTTGTTGCGCTTTCGAGAATGACCTTGATTCTTTCTTCCGCCGAATTCAACCGGAATTTCGCGATCGCCATTCTCGCGAAATACCCGGCCACGATGCCTAAGACAAGGAAGGAAGAGGGCAGCAGGATCAGCTTCATGTCCATTCAAATACCCCTTTCCACGCCATATCTTAGCGGGATTATTTAATCCTTATACTTTAAAGGCAAATCTTGCAGTTGTCAAGCATCATCCCCGGTCTAAATTATCCCCCGGTTCCCTCGGCCCAGCGATCTTCATTGGCCTCCGGGAACCGGTACCGCGTCGTTCTGCCGGCATTCCCGCAGAGCGCGGAGATACCATTCGGACGCCTCTGTCTTCCTCGACGGTCCCTCGTAAACGACGGCCAGCCCCTCGCTGACGAGAAGATGCGCGAGGTTGGTTGGACCCAGGAAAATCCCTGCCAGCCAGCGACCGTACATGTCGGAATGGTCGGGTCCCTGGAACTCCAGTTCCACCAAAGTCCCGGGCGGCAGCAGGGAGGAAACCCGTTTTCCTGCCTTTTCCCCCATCGCGAGCAGTTTTGCCGCCGAAACGACGTGTCCCTTTTGTTCTTCCCGGCTGATCAGACGGACCAACCGGGCATTCCTCGCCGTTTCCATGCAGTCGATGAAGAGGAGACGCACATGGTTGGTCGGTTTCCATGGGAGATCCTCCGGACCCGTCCGGTCGAATTCCGCGGGATCGGGCGCGACGGTAACCGTATCGCCGTCATGAACGTAAACGATACGCGCGGAAAAGTGCGGAAGGGGAGACCCCGGCCAGCGAACTGAGTGGCTGACGGAACAGGACAATCCCGGAAAAATCAGGAAAACCGAAATCAGGGAAACCGGCATTTTCATTTTTTACTCCATTTGTTAAGTTAATTTTACATTTATCATTCGTGGTTGAAGCCCCGTTGGAAATCGCATTTCACGAGAAACGGGCGACACCCCTGAGAGTGCCGCCCGTTCCGGAAATCCCCTTAAAATACTCTTAGAGTATACCTCATGGTCGGTACCGATTGCAAGGGAAAGTCACCAAAAAAGGCGTACACCTTTGGGTGTATTTTTCTAACTCATTCGTTTCCAAGCATCTTCATGATCCTCGCCAGTTCGATCTTGTTCCGGACTCCCGTCTTTTTGTAGATTCGGTGTACATGAGTCTTGACCGTATAGAGCGAAATGAAGAGGCGGTCGGCAATAACCTGGTTGCTGCACCCCTGAAGAAGGAGCCGGACAATTTCCAGTTCCCTCGCCGAAATATCGAACTGGTTCGAAAATTCCGCGAGATCCTTCTCGGAGTCCTGCACATCGAAAAAAACCAGGATGAATCCGATGACGGCCTGTGCCGAGTTGCGGAGGACGGAAATCGAGGTATTATAGCTCCGGATGAGGTTGTCGTGGTCCCGGAAACGGACCTGGGCTTCCGAAGAACTGTTTGGAGCCTTCCGCAACTGATCCATCTGTTTTTCCAGAGATTCCCCGTCCTCCAGAACCTTGGCCACCGCCAGTCCGGCGATCTTGTCCAGCCGTATGCCGGTCTGCTCTTCAAACTGACGATTGGCCAGCAGTACCCGTCCCTGGGAATCGAGCATCAGAATGATGTCCGACAATCCCATCAGGATTTCACCCGGGATGGGAGTAGTCGGCAGCGTCAGGAAGCGGTAGCGCCGGATCGCCCAGGCGATTCCCGCGACAAAAACAAGACCGGCAAGGTATCCGAACGCGGGAAGCCGGTGGAACCCGAACATCGGCAACAGGATATTACAGACGTAGACTGCCGGTATCGAGAGGAAAAAGGTCCATAATACGATCCCGGCCTGTTTCTTTTCGCGCTCCCGGTCGGTGGTCATCCGCCAGAAAATCAGGAAGAAGACACCCAGCGAGTTATAGACGAGCAGCATGAAATGATAGAACCAGAACCAGGGACTTTCCGAATACACCCGGACATGCCAGATTCCGTCCGACTGGAAAACGTCGCGCATAAAAAAACCGCCCAGAAAGATCTTCGGAAGGAAAATCAGGGCCGGAAGGTAATACAGAATCATCGGGAAAGGTTTGGTCAGCTTGCGATTCCCGGTAATGAGCGCGAGAAAGTGGAGGGAAAACATCGGTGCCAGCACCCACCCGACCGCTCCGGCACGGTGCCAAAAAACGGCTTCGTCATGCGTGGACGCGACGACGAAGAAGGACTGACAGAAAGCATACCAGAAAAGCGACAGGGAAAGAAGGAAGAAAACCCGGTTCCGGCCGGAACGGAAATCGAACGACAGGACATGGACGGCAAGTTCGAGGTAAATCAGGGCCGCCAGAACGGCCAGGAAAGCGAACAGATTCAACCCTCACCTCCGTTCCCTCCGTTATCTCAAAGCCGGATATTCAGGCTTTCCTGACCCGCCCCCGGATCGATTCGAAAATGCGGGTGGTCGCCGTGGAATGATTCATTGTGTAAAAATGCAGACCGGGCACTCCATGCGAAAGAAGGTCTTCGCACTGCCCGACTGCGAATTCCAGACCGATCTTCGCCACTTCGTCGTCGCGGTCGCTCACCTTTTCCAGGCGTTCCAGCAGGGCGGAGGGAAACTCCGCGTGCGACAACTCCGCCATCCGCTTGATCTGACGGAAGTTGGTGATAGGCATGATTCCCGGCAGAACGGGAATGTCGATTTTCATCTTTGCCAAGCGCTCCAGATAGCGATAGTAATAATCGTTGACAAAGAAAAACTGGGAGGTGGCGAAATCAAGGCCGGCTTCCACCTTATTGCGGAAGTGGACCAGCTCGGTGTCCATGTCGATCGACTCCGGATGCTTTTCCGGGAAGGAGGCGCCGCCGATGGAGAAATAATTCCCGAAGCGTTCGCGGATCAGGCGCACGAGGTCGATCGCGTGGGGAAGTTCCCCGGCTTCGGGACGAAGGACGGAACCCGCGGGAGGGTCTCCCCGTAAAGCGAGAATGTCGTCGATGCCGTTGCGCTGATAGGTTTCCAGGATTTCCAGGACTTCCGCGCGGGTATGCCCGACGCAGGTCAGGTGAGCCATCACGTTCAGTCCTTCGCTTCCCGCCATCCGGAGAACGAGCTTGCGGGTTCTGTCCCTCGTGCTTCCGCCGGCGCCGTACGTCACCGTAACGAAGTCGGGGCCCAGAGGCTTGAGTTCCTGTATCTGTTGGAAAAGATCGGTCTCCCCTTCCTCCGTCTTGGGGGGAAAGAATTCGAAAGAGATGGTGAATCCGGTTTTCAATATTTCTCCGATTTTCATGAACACTCCCATCTTTGATCGTGATGGGATCAGTTTAATGGAAATGCCGGATTATTTCCACTTTCTGCGAAATAACAACGCATGACAGGTAAAACCGGATTTATCAGCGGATGTGGTCGAAGGTTACCCGCACGCGATGAAGTTGTCTGCCACCTACAGCGATGCCGCCGAGATCCTCCCGGGAGATTTCATCCCCTTCGAAGAGATAGGGTTTCGCCGTGAAGGTTTTCACGTCGTCGGGCGGCACCGCGAAGTACAGGGCAACCGGCTTTCCGGCAAGAGCCGACGACGCGATATAAAGCACGAGGGCGTGTTCCGAAGAATGGAAGCCGTTCTTCCACTCGTTGCACTTGGCCAGTTCGTTGGAATACAGACCGCGATCGGGGTTGCCGGAGCGGTCGATGCCCCGGAAAACCTCTCCGTACGGGCGGTCGACATAATCGGCAAGCCAGTTGGAGGCGGTGGTCGCGAGGTCCTTTCGGGTCCAGAGCCGCTGCAGGGCGAACGTCGCGGCGATCTGGTCGCATTCGGCGTAAATCCACCAGGAAGAACCGTACCTGACCGAGTTACTGCCCTCCATCTTCAACGCCCAGCGGCCGTTATCCCGGTCGTAGGCCTGGCTCAGCCAGTACGGCGCGTTCGACAGCGCGAATGCCGTGAATCCGGCGTCTCCGAGGCGGCTGCCCGCGAGGAGAAGCATCCAGTAAGTCTTGAGTACATGTCCGAAGTCGGTGTTCGGGGCGTCGAGGTTGCCGAGCTGCGAAGAGCGGCCGTAGAAAAGTCCGTCTTTCCAGAAGCGGTTGGTGATGACGGCGAGGAGCGTCCTGATGTCGGAGCCGAATCGCGCGGAATCGTCTCCTCCCATCACGGGCTGGGTCAACAGAAGCCAGCCGTTCACCTGGTCGAGCTGGCTCACCAGCTCCCATCCGTTGTCCTTCCCGGCGGGCGCCTCCCCGTCCATCGAGGGAAGGATGGCGTTGCGTACCCGGCGGTTCGTTTCGTCCCAGAAAAGCCGGGGATTGAAGATTTCGTTCCGATTGGATACCAGGGTTTCCCTCGCGGCGGGATCGCGCGTAACGAAATAATAAACGGCGGGACCCATCGCGGCGTAGGCGGCATCCTGCGAGTAACGGTAATCGTTTCCCTTCGGATTGCCGTCCTTGTCCAGCAGGGTCTGCCAGCCGCCTTTCCGGGAATCGCGGGCGTGCGCGAGAAGGAAACGAAGCCCGTCGTCGGCCGCTTCGAGGTAGGAAGCCTCGCCGGTGAGTATGTAGGCCGCCGAACAGGCGTAAATCTGCCGTCCCATCATCCTCGGCCGGCGATCCGTACGTACGGCGGGAGTTCCGTCGTTTTTCCGGAGGGTGGGGAAATTCCCCCGGGGTGAACCCATCGCGTCGGGCGAGGTCCAGAAAGGGGCAATATCATTCGTCAGATGCCGCACCCACGTTTCCGGCGCAAGAACGGATGAAGAAGACGGTTCCGAGGCGAATGAAAAAGCCGTCACCGCTGTCAAAATCAGGACCAGAGACATCCGAAACGTCATAGAACCTCCCGCTTGTTGTACTGATTATACAACAAGCGGGAATTTTCGTCAACCGGGAATCCGTTTGTCTTTTTCTCCAGTCCGCTCGATGAAAACTATCATCACTTATATAGCCATATATCGTAACTTAAAGGAGATTCTATTATTTTGTAACTCTTGAAGTCGGTTTGAGCGATAAAATTCTCAAATTCTTCCTTGGAATGAGCTGTCTTGCGCAACCCAAAATTGAATATCAGCTTATTGACAAGTTTATCGAACCAGTTCAAGCGCATATTGTTTACATAATTCTTAATTTCTTTATAAGTTGCATTTGGATTAAAATCATCGATCAGTACTTTACCATCTTTTTTCAATACCCGACACATTTCCTTTAGCGCAGCAACCGGATCGAGAAAATTCTTGAAGGCGGCCCGATTCAAAATAAAATCGAAGCTTTCATTTTCAAAAGGCATACTTGAAACGTTTCCCTGCCGGAAGGTTACGTTCACTCCCGCCTGCCGCGCGTTTTTCTCCCCGATTTCCGTGAACACAAAACTCAAGTCCATTCCCGTGATGGAATAATTGCCGAGTTTTGCCAATTCAATAACCGTATAGCCCGGACCCGGAGCCACTTCCAGAACGCGGTCGCTTTCCCGGATATTTTCCGCTACTTTTTTGGCAAACTTTTTATATTCATCCATATCGGCTTTCGTGTTTTTCGCATACCAGTACGCTAGTCGACCGTCGATCACTTCGTCCTTTTTCAGCTTTCTGGCCATATCGTCCTCCTGATATCGAGTAAACCATACCGCTTGCCAGTTGAAAGGCGCAAGCGGGGGTTTTCATCTCCTCGTGGATAAAGCCTCTCCCGTCCGTTTGCATTCGGTCACCGTCGAATCAGCGGCGCAGTCGTAGGTCTGGCGGAATTCCACCAGGCCGATATTACACCCCCCGCCGATCCGCACGCGGTTTCCCCGGACCACCCTGGCGTTGGTGTGCTCCAGGTAAACGTCGTCGCCTTCCACGGTTTCGACGGTCAATCCGGGAGCGCCCGCGAAAGGGATGTTGATGCGGCCGAGGAGCTTGCGGAACCAGAAGATTCCGCCTCTACCCTCCACGCTGATTTTCCCGCCGCCGATTTCCTTCGCGGAACAGCCGAAGAAGACCTTTGCGTCCAGGGTCTCCACGTTGAGAAGTCCCTGTATGTTGAAACCTCCCCGGATTTTTACGTCCTCACCGGAGCAGTTGCCCTCAACTTTGAGACCGCCCTTCACGTCGATGTCGGCGGCCGTGACGTCGCCGCCGAAACTTCCGCCGCCCTGCAACTTCAGTTTTCCGAGCTTCGCCGTTCCGTCGGCGTCGAACCCTCCCTGAACCCGCAAATCGCCGACCTCCACATTCCCGCGGACTACTCCGGCGCCCTGGAAAGACGCGCTTTCGGCCCTGAGCGAACCGGCGATGCCGGCATGTCCCCGGCATTCGAAGTCTTTGCAATCCGTATCGCCATGGATATCGGCCGAACCGTTCACCACCACGCTGCCGTATGTCCCGCCCGATGCGCTTCCCCTGCCGTTGATCCTCAGATCCGGTCTGTCGCTCATATCATCCTCCTTCACTTTTACATCAGTTTCACTTTCAACTCTTCCGCCGCGTCCCCGAAGGAAATCCGTACCGCGACTGCCACTTTCCCCCCGAAAGCCGCCGTTGTCGGGTGTTCCGTGATCACGACTACCGGTTTGCCGTCGAGTCTTCCGAAAATCAGGCCGAAATCCTCGCGCAGCAGCAGGTCCCGGTTCGACGCCAACAGTTCCAGAACGGTCTGCGCCTCATGATCATCCGTGTTACCTTGAGCGAACAGGCGTTCCATAACCACAAGGAGAAGCAGCCCCGTCCTGCCTGGAAATCCGTTCCGACTGCCCGCCGCTTCGAGCCATTCGAGTGTCTTTTCCGTGACGATGCGCCTCGAAACCAGCTCGCCGTTATCCGGCATCTGCCGATCGGCGAAATCGGAAAGTCTTCCCGCGAGTTCGTCCAGCGAAGTCTCTTCCTTCAATTCGCGGATTTTCGCGATCCTTTCCAGCACCTTTCCGGCGGGAAAAAAGGTTTCCTGGCCCGTGAACGCGGACTTTTTCACGAACCATTCCTCGGGCAGTAAACCCTTCCGTTTCCAGCGGTAAAGCTGTCCGTAAGAAATTCCCGTCTTTTCGAGAAGTTCTTTCTTGGAGATCATTTCGGGATCCATCGGTTCCTCCCGGCATGAATATAACATCACATTGTTACGTTGTCAATTTTTTTCGATTTTCCCCTCACCGATTCCCTTCGGCAATGATTCCCCATAATAGCGGTCGCAATAGCCCGTAATTGTTGTTCTTGGAGATTGAGACTCTGATTTTTACCTGTGTGCGCTGCCTATGTGCACTGTTTGAGCAATTTTGAGTTTTTCCAGAGGGAACATGAATACACGCATCATTGATGAGATTAGCGTAAAGTGAGGCGGTGTTACTTCACCTCGAGCACCACCAGACACACGTCGTCGTCGTAATCCGGCACGCCGCGGAAGCGGGAGAGACCTTCCACGATCGAGCGGAGCAGATCCGCACCGTTCTTGCCCCTGCAGGCTTCCAGAAGACCGGGAAGCGCACGGTCGCCGAACTCGGCGCAGGGAGCGTCGTGGTCGGCCGAGGCGTGGACGGCTTCAGTCAGCCCGTCGGTGTAGAGAATCAGGCGATCGCCGGGGGAGAACTGGATTTTGCGGTTGGTCCAATCTTTCGCGGCATCATGGGCCTCGCCGGAATCCATCACCGCGAGCGGGATGCCGCCGCCGGGCAGCGCCAGAACGCGTACGCCGTCGGCGGAAACGAGAAAGGGCGGATTGTGACCCGCGCTCGCGTAGGTGAGTTCGCGGCGGACGGGATCGTAGATGCCGTAGAAGGCGGTAACGAAGTTGTCAGCGGCCTTGCCGAAGAGGTTGTCGTTGGCCATCCGCAGGAGGTAAGCCGGGCTTTTGATGTACGGTGCGGCCTGAAGCAGCGTGCTTTTGATCATCGTTGTGATGAAAGCCGCGGGAACGCCGTGTCCCGAAACGTCGCTGATGAACATCCCCACGAGAGGCGAGTTGCGGAAGGTAATAAAGTCGAAAAAGTCACCGCCGACGAGTTCCATCGGGTGGTAGTGAAAGTGGAGTTCCGGCAGGGGACCGGTTTTCGGAATGAGCTGGCCCTGAATGGTTCGGGCGAGATCCAGATCCTTCACGATCTGTTCGTTCTTGTGCCGCAGGGAGTTCCGCTCCGCGATAATCTCGCGGGCCTGGTTTTCCATCACGCGGTGGTAGGTCTGGACTATCTCGGCCATCCGGTTGAAGCGCCGTCCAAGGGTGCCGATTTCGTCGATCTGGGCGTCTTCCACTCGGGCATCGAAGTCCATCTCGCCGAAGCGGTCCATCGTTTCCTGCAGTTTAGCGAGCCTGCCGAGAACGAGACGCCGCAGTCCGACATAGATCATCGCCATGATCGCGCAGACGAAGAGCAGGTTGATTCCCACGGAAAGGATCGCGGGGGTATTCAGCGACTGGAGAAGGTCCGGTGCGGGTGCGCCCGCGATGATGCGCCACGGCGTGCCTGCTACCTCGCGGGACAGGTAGAACCTGCGGATGCTGTCGCCTGCTTTCCAGCCGGGAAGCAGAAGAAGGGGCCGCGAAATCCGGCTGTCGGACTCGGAACGGTCTTCCTGGAGTTCCAGAGGATCGCTGCCCGCGAAGAGGAAGCGGGACCAGAGTTCGCTGTCGCGGGATTTCCCCTCGAAGCGCGGAAGGGTATGAACGAGACGTACGCCTTGAGGATCCGTTATTTCCAGTGTTTGGTAGGGTCCCTTGAGGAGACGGATGTAAGCCTCGCGCAGTTCAACCACGGGTAGAACGGACAAGCCGGGTTTTGACTTGCCGGGCGCGAGAGCGATCCTGAGCACGTTTTCGGCGGCGTCAAGCTGACCGCGAAGGAAATCCGCCTGAGTGGCACGCGACAAACCGAACGCGGCCGTCAGGACAAGAGCCCAGTAAACGACGGTAATCGTTCCGAGAACCGCACCGAAGAGGAGAAGTACCCGGCTTTTGAGGGATTGTCCGTAATGTCCGGGGATGGCCCCGATGGAACGACTGCTTTCTTGCGGCTGGTCCATAGTCAGTGAAGCGAGAGGATTTTTCTGGCGACCGCCTGCACTTCCTCGGGATCGAACGGCTTGGTGAGAAAATCGGTAGCGCCGGCTTCCATCGCTTCCCGGCGATCGAGGTCCTGACCGCGCGCGGTGAGAAAAACAACGGGCAGATCCGCAGCGGTGGCATTTTTCCGGATGCGGCGGCATACCTCGAAACCGTTCAAACCGGGCATCATGACATCCAGAAAGACAAGTTCGGGTCTTTCGGCCGCGATGATTTCCAGTGCGCGGCTGCCGTTTTCCGCCGTTTGTATCTCGACTCCACAATCCTCCAACTCTTCGAGCGACTGCTGGAGAAGGAGACGGATGTTAGCCTCGTCGTCCACGAGAAGGATTTTCGGCATTTTCGTGCTCCCCGGTAACTTCGCCGGAGAACGACCCCCCAGGATCGTGTTTTTACCGGCCATCAATACACTATATCCAAAAAGGTTCTTTGTCAATAGGCGTTTTAATATTCTTCCCGACGTTAGCGGTAGCTGAAATTGCGAAAAACCGTGAGGGTTTCTTTCATTTTATCGCCTTCCTCGGTAACCCGGAATTCGTATTCCGCCAGCGCGTTCTTTTTCATGTCCGTTTTACGCAGGTAACGGGTGCTGAGCGTGCCGTAGGAGGAATACATGGAGGTTCCTTCGCGGTCGTCCCGATTGTACTGTTTGTGCTTCAGGGTGAAAAGCAGCTTTCCGTCCGGCGAGTAGTGCAGAGTCTCGGAACGGTGTCCGAAAAGATCGTACTGGTAGTCCTGCCGGTACATTTCTTTCCCTTCGGCGTCGAAAAACGAGATTCCGCTCAGTCTGCCGAAAGTGTCGTATCGGAAAACGGTCCGCTTTCCCGTATCCGCTCCGCCTTTTTCCTCGACGCACTCCAGCGGATCCTTACCCGATCCGTAGCTGTAGGCAAAACTGTATTCCTCCTGCGGTACTGTCCGGTTGGATTGAAAAACGGATTCGACCCTGGATATCAGACGGTTCTCGGAATCGTAGGTATAGGCAACTGTATAGGATGGATGGACATTTTCATAGTACTCGAAAATAAGGTTGGAAAGAATTCTTCCAGCGGGCGTGTAATAACGCCGGTAGGTATGCGTCAGGTTCGTTTCGCCGGAGGAGCCGACTTCGTATTCGCTGATCCGGCATTCGCGGTAGCCGCCCCGAACGTCCAGCGATTCGCCTTCATCCTCGGCGTATAACTGCATCCAGCCGATTCCCGACAGGACCAGCAGGATAGCGAGCGAGATCCCCTTGGTCATCATTGTCCTCCGTGAGAAAGAACCACTGCCCGTCCTTGTCCATTTTCTTACTTTCTGACTATAACCCCATTACGGAATTTCGTCAAAAAAACGGGGTCATTTCTGATTTCCGGACCGCAGGGCTTGACGGTAACGGCCGAGAGTATGGAATCCGCAACGTGAACGAAAAAAGAGTTGCGGCGAGATTGATTTTGGCGTATCATGTGTCATCCCGACTCCGAACGTTTCCCGGGAGGATAGAAGAAAATGTCCGGATGGATTCCGCTCGTGCCGCTATCGGTCGCCGCCCCTTTCTCACTTTTTCCCTGGCTGATCACCGTCCGGGCATATCCGGCTGGTCAGTCCGGCCGCTTCGTTTTCAATCTGGCAATCAGCCTTTCCGTACTCGCGGCGGGGATTTTCTTTTCAGTCCTTCTTTCCGGTTGGACGGAGCGGCGTATCCGGGAGTTGATAACCGAAAAGGACCGCCTCGCATTCCAGGAAAATCTGAAAACCCAGCGTCTCAACAGTGTCGCGCATGAACTTCGCACTCCGCTGACATCCATCGTCGGCTTCTGCCAGTTGACTCAGAACCGCCTCGAAAAATTGAGGCAGAACCTCGGCGTCTATCCGGTCGAAAAGTCGGAGGCGGCCATCAACCAGAGTCTGGAGAATATCCATATCATCATGAGCGAGGGCTACCGACTGTCCGCTTTTGTCAACAACTTCCTCGATCTCGCCAAGATCGAGTCCGGGCACTTCGAATGGAAACTTGCGAACTGTCATCCCGCGGAAATCGTGGAATACGCTTTGACCTCCATTTATTCGCTTTCCGACTGGAAGGATCTGGAAACCGTCCAGGATGTGGAACCGGACCTTCCGGAGATCCGTTGCGACCGGGACCGTCTGATCCAGGTACTGATCAACCTGCTCTCCAACGCGGTAAAATTCACCGATCGGGGAAAAATCGTCTGCGGGGCGCGGAAGTCGGGCGAAAAAGTGGAATTCTTCGTGAGCGACACCGGTCTCGGGATTGCCCCGGCCGATATTCCCTACATCTTCGAGGAATTCCGGCAGGCGGGAAACGCCTCGGGCCGCTCAGTGAAGGGCACCGGTCTCGGGTTGCCTATCTGCGAGAGGATCGTGGAACTCCATGGCGGTAAAATGGAAGTGGAGAGCGAAGTCGGCAAAGGAAGCACCTTCCGCTTCCGACTGCCGCTGGATCCTCCCGCGAACAGCGCGGGATTTCGGGGGCACCTATGAAGCATCCGTTTCCCGGTGCGGCGGTTTTTATTCTGTTGTTTACCATGCTGGTTCTTCCTCGGGGGGGCTTCTCGTCTCAGGGAAGCGCGATGTCGTACCTGGAGCGCGGAATGGACCTGGCGGCGATTGAACCCTACCGTGCCTCGCTGGAATACCTTCGTGCGGTGGACGAGGCCCCTGATTGGGACTATCCGCATGTGCTTCTTGCCCGTCTCTATGAGCGTCGGATGGCGGTTTCCATGGCGCTCGATCAGTATGAGGAAGCATGCCGGATCGGGGTGAGTCAAGTTTCTCTTGAACCCTTGGTTTACTTGCGCGCGGGGCACCTTTCCGCCGCCAAGGGGCTTTACGAAGCCGCTTCGCGCTATTTCCGCCGTGCCGAAGGTTTTCCGCATTACAGGGCGGAGGCGGAAGCCGCCCGGAGGGACTTGGCTGACATTGGAAAGGCGCTCTCTTTCACGAATACGGACCCGGCCGCGGCTGAAACCGGACTTCGGGATATCGTTTCGCGTCGGAGCGCCTGGATAGCTCCGGCCATCATGTTTGCACGACTGCTGGAGGAAGAACGGAAAACGGAAGAAGCCGAAACTGTCTGCCGGAACATCCTGGATCAACGTCCCGTCCGCAGTTTGACTCTCCTCGGCGATCTCGATGAGAAGGAATCCGGGCAGTACGTCTTCGCACGCGAAGCCTTGGGTTCAGGAGAGTGGACGCTCTCCGTGCGCTTCCCGCCGGGCGAATACCGTTACCTTTTCGTGGAAAATTTCCGGCTTTCCGGAGAGCGCCGCTTTCCCGATCCGGATGCCGCCTCAGTCGAATCTACTCCGAACGGGGAGAAATACGCCCGCCTGGAAGTGAAATCCACGAACGCGCCGACCCGATTCCGTTACAGGACCTTTCCGGACGATCCTGTTTTCAGCGAAGCGGAAGAGCTTTTTGAAAATCTTCGGCAGCGCAAGTTGAATCCTTTCTACCGCCGTTCGCCCTATTTCGGCGAGGAGGCGCTGGGAAAGGAAGTCAAGTTCGCTTACCGCAATCCCGCCGCTTACGCAGTCTGGATCGTGGGCGACTTCAACCAGTGGGGTCAGGATTACGACAACAAGGGAAATCAGTTTCTTTCGCCCAAGTTTTACTGGCCGATGCTTCGCGACACCAACGACGGCACTTGGCGCGTGACGAGCAAACTGGCGCCGGGGCGCGGCTATTACAAGTACAACTTCGTGGTGAACGAAAGCTTCGTCTCCCGAGATCCCATCGTTCCGGTCTCTCTCTCCAATCTGCCCGTGACCGATGCGCAGGCGCTGGCTTGGGGCAAGGAATCCTATGTGCTGGTGGAGGGCGCGGCTGCCTACGATGTTGAATTCGTCATTCCCCGCAATTCCTATCCCACAGCGCAGACCATGTGGCTCGTGGGAAGTTTCAACCGCTGGGGCGGCACGGCCGACGGAGGAGCCCTCTCCCCCTCCCTTTACATCAACCTGGTCCTGGACCATGAAGCGGGGTTATGGCGTACGCACGTCAAACTGCCGGCGGGCAAGTACCAGTACAAGTTCGTGATCGACGGGAAAACGTGGGTATCCGATCCCCTCACTCGCAAGAATTCGTCGTCCAGGGATATGAACTCCTCCATTGCGGTGAACGCCACGAATACGAACAATTACGCGGGTCACTGGGAACCCGTGGAAAAGAAACCATGAAGAAGGAGGGCGCGGGTATGACGTTCCGCATCCGCTACAAGATCGCGCTCCTCTTTACGGGGGTGATCGCGGCGCTGATGGGATTTGCCTACTGGCAGGTGGACCGGATCACCCGCGGCAATTACGAAAGCTACGCCGCGCAGGAGATCAACCGTTACGGGAACGTCGTGGACGGCTACCTCGCCGATCTCATGCGGAGGAACCTTCAGAGTATCCATGCTTTTGCGAACATCGCCGAACTCAACGACGCACTCCGTACCACCAATCTCGTGGAATCCGACGCGATCTTCCGCATTCCCTATATTCTCGGCAAGTACCGGCGCGGCTACGATTTCGACGCCATCCGGCTGTACGATCCCTCCGGCGATATTCTGGGCGATGCCGGCTGGATCGACAGAGGCGCGGAAACGGTCGACTTTCCCCGCTTTTCGGGCAGCAACGGTTTTTCGGGCGTACTGACTTCTCCGGGCGGTCTCGAGTTCGCGGCTTCGGCTCCGACACCGACCGGTGCGTGCGTCATCGTCGGTCGTACGATCCTGGATGACCGTCTTGCACGAATGATCCGGGATACGACGGGCGTGCACGTTCTTCTTTTCTCGGGCTCGAATCTGCTCGGCAGTTCGCTTTCCTCCGCCGAACGCTCGGGTTTTCCCGTACGTTCTTCCTTTCTCGCCGAGGCGGAAAAGGGGAAGCGGTTAACGGTCAGTGTTGCGGAACGGGGTCTCACGCTTCTCTACACGCCTTTCCGGGATCCGGAGCACGCCGTCGCGGGCGCGATGGTTCTTGCGGTGTCATCGGAGGTGGTGACGCGGATCGCCAGTGAAACCCGCCGCGCCATCGCCGTGATTGTCATCGCGGGTGCGATTGTCTCGCTTCTGCTGGGTTTCCTTTTCTCGGCGCAGCTCACGCGGCCGCTCAACCGTCTGATGGATTGGGCGCGGCGCATCAGCGCGGGCGACCTTGATTACCGGGCCAGTATCCGCAGCCGCGACGAAACACGCGAACTCGGTCACGTGTTCGAGGCGATGACCGAGAACCTCAAGGAAAGCTTTCGTACCATCCGTGCTCAGAACGAGAGCCTTGCCGCCGCGAACGAACAACTCCAGGAACTCGACCGTCTGAAGACGGATTTCCTCGCCACCATTTCGCACGAGTTGAAGACCCCCTTGACGTCCATCCTCGGGTTCGCCCAGATCAGCAAAAAAAAGCTCGAAACGCTGCTCACGCTTCTTCCCGTGGACGCGGACCCGAAACTTCCGCGTACCGTCCGTCAGCAGGAAGACAACCTGGACATCATCCTGGATGAGAGCAAACGTCTCGCGGGACTGATCGGCAATGTGATGGATCTTTCTCAGATAGAGGCGGGGCGCGTGGTGTGGAAAATCGAATCCGTTTCCGTGCGGGAAGCCCTGGAAGCGGCCCTGATGAAGCACGCCGCCGTGGCCGAAGCCAAGAATCTCCGGATTGACCGCGATTTTCCGGAGGCGGAATTTACCGTCCGGGGCGACCGGGACCGGTTTATCCAGGTGCTGGACAATCTTCTTTCCAATGCCGTCCGTTTTACGGAAGCTGGATTCATCGCATGCCGCATAGAAACCGACGGGAAGACCGTCCGTGTGACGATCGCCGACACGGGGACCGGCATTCCGCCCGAAGAACTGCCGAGGATCTTCGATAAATTCCGACAAGTGGGCGATGTTTTGACCGCGAAGCCGCAAGGTCTCGGTCTCGGCCTTGCCGTGTGCAAAGGCATCGTGGAAGGACTCGGCGGGAAGATCGCCGCCGAGAGCCGTGTGGATGAGGGCAGTCGTTTCACGGTCGAACTGCCGGCGGGAGAATAAGGATACCTTTGAAATTCCTGGTTAAAGGCGTCTTCGTGGGATTTCCGGGTAAAATTTCCGCAAACCGTCCGAACGGAGCTATTATTCTCTTTTATCCGACAATAGGGAAAGAGTCACGCCGAAATGTGACTCTTTCCCTATTGTTTTTACCTGGGTCTGCGCCGTAAAATATTAGTGGATGAAAAACGGAATGGAGGCATGAAAACGGATAAAAAATGAAAAAGTGGCTTCAATGAAAATGAAAAGAAAACCGGGAATGAAAATTCTTACTAATGAAAAAAGTAAAAAATGAAAAAGGCGAAACGGGAAAATCGAGGTTGTATGAAAAACGGGACGGAGATGAAAAAGGCGGGCCGCGATTCGCGGCCGGATTGAAGTTCGGGAACTGGCTTCTTGCTTCTCCGGCGGTTTTGACACCGCTCCGGGAAGATCAGACAGTTTCGGGGGAGAACGGAGGGAGACCGGAGCGGTCTCCCTCTTTTTTTGATACGCTGATGATCGTTCTGCATGGAATCTTTGGAAAAGGGAAAGTCACTCCGGCAGATCAAGTAAAGAAGAATCAGCCAGCAGAGGGGCTCGAACCCCCGACCCTCTGATTACAAATCAGATGCTCTACCAACTGAGCTATGCTGGCGAATGAATTTTCAAGGTTATGATTATAAGACGCTTCGACCGAAAAATCAAATAGAGAATCAAATAGAGAACCAAATAGAGAGGAATTTTGCCGGATTTCCGACACTCCCGCTTTTTTTCGATTCCTTTCGGGCGTTCGCCGAGAAGCCTTCAATATCAGTTCTATGAATACCGCATCCACTATGTCTCTAACACTCCTTTCAACTGGTACCAAGGACAGATTCGTACTTTCGTGACATTTTCTCGTCATCTCCTGTATCAAGAAGAAAAGGATCCATATTCCTGTTCGGGTATGAAGAACAGAATTTTCCAAACCCGGTTATGAGATCCGGCAGTTTTCAATTTCCAAAGTTTGGATGTTCTCCCCTGAGACCGTTTCCATTGGAATTCCGGTTTCCGCCGCATCGTCCCCCGGATCACCCGGCCTTTTCGCCGCCGTAGAACTGTTCCCGGACCTTTTCCTGGATGATTTCGTGCTTTCCAAGCGTTTTTTCGAACACCCGGTCGAAGACCTTCGGCAGATCCTCGCGGAAGACGTCCACCCCTTCCTGAGTGATCCCCTCCTTTGTGGCGACCTTTTCAATCACGCCGTTAAAGTCGATTTCCTTTTCGTGCAGCAGTTTCGCGAAGCCGGAAAGAGTGGCGGCGACCATCTCGCGCGCGTCCGCAGGGTCGAGAGAACTGTGCCGAAGCGCAGCGCGGGTGAATTCGTCGAAGATCGCGGAAAAGAGCCCCGGCGCGCAACTGGTCAAATCGGCGGCGACCTCGAACTCGCTCTCGCGGATTTCCTTCACCGTGCTGATGGAGGAGCCGAGACGCCGGACGCCCTCCCGCTCCGCAGGACCGCACTTCGCATTGTGACAAACGAGGGACACCCCTTCGCCGACCTCGGAAACATAAGTGGGGATGAACCTGGTAACGGGACCCGCGTGGAAGGTTTCCAGCTCCTTCAGCGTCACACAGCCGGCGATGGAAACCAGATGCTTTTCCGGGCGGAGTACGTCCCGGATTTCCGCGAGCACCTCGCGCACTTGGAGCGGTTTGACGCAGATAATAATAACGTCGGAGTCCCGCACGACCTCGCGATTTGAACCGGTCCGGATACCCGGCCAGTTTTTCGCGGCCTCTTTCAGCTTGTCCGGATTCTTTGTGGAAAGCAGAATCTCGTTTTCCAGAAGCGCGCCGCTTCGGAGAAACCCTTCGAGAAGCATCCGGCCCATAGCCCCGATCCCGATAAAACCGATCTTTTTCATGGAATTCCTCCGTATGATGGCCTTGTCGCAGTACACGGGAGTTTCATTCGAACGTTTCCGTCAGCCTGGATCAGGTTGGCCGGGATACGGCCATTTTCTCCGGAATCGGATGGTCTGGTTTTGTAAAGATCAATTAAAGCTATTCTTTTGCGGCATTCCGTTCCGCAATGAGTTGTGTGTCATTGGAATCGTCAAGCTGTCCTGCAGACATCCTCTGCTTATCCGTTCTATCTTCAGTTATAGCGCAAACACCTTCACCGCTTCCTTGCGTCCTTTCACGTTGAAGCTCTCCAGGGCATCGAACTCGCGGGGCTGCCGAAGCAGCAGCTTCGTGCTTTCGCTGACGTGGATGTCACGGCCGGTTTCCTTGCAGAGGCTTTCGAGCCGGCTGGCCACGTTGACGGTGTCGCCGATGACCGTGTACTCCATCCGAGCGCTGGAACCGATATTGCCGGCGAGCAACGAACCGGTATGAATCCCGATTCCGGCGCGCAGTTCCGGAAACCCGTCACGCAGCAGGTCCCGATTGAGTCCGGCGCGCGCCTCCCGCATCGCGAGGGCCGCGTTCACCGCGTTGTCCGCATGGAACGGGTCATCCGCCGGAACGCCGAAAAGCGCCATCACCGCGTCGCCGATATACTTGCTGACGAGCCCGTGGTGCGCGGAAATCGCGGTGTGCATCGCATCGAAGTAACGGTTGAGCAGCTCCACCACGCGGTCGGGGGGCATGTCTTCCGAGAGGGAGGTGAAGCCGCGGATGTCGGAAAACAGGACGGTGGCCAGTCTGTATTCTCCGCCGAGCCGGAGATTGCCGGAGAGCAGGTAGTCGCGGACGGCGGGATCCACTACCCTCCCGAAAGCGTCGCGAATGCGCTCCCTCTCGCCAAGGCCCTTTGACATCGTATTCATCGACTCGCCGAGCTTTCCGAGTTCGTCGGTGGAGCCGACGCGGACCGTTACGTTGAAATCGTTCTTCTCGATTTTCGAAGCGGCGGCGCTCATTTCCACAAGGGGTTCTTGAAAAGCGGCGGACAGCAGCAGAGTAACCAGGATCGCCAGCAGCATCACCACCGACACTAACATAATAAACGGTCCCGTCTGAACGTTAAAGCCGAAAGACCGGGTTCTGGAAGCGATCGAGAAAAACGCCAGCGCCAGCATCCCGACGGGAAAGATGGAAACGGCAAACAGGAAGATGAAAAATCTGGCCCGGACCGGAAGATGGATGGCGCCGGGAAATCCGGAGAGATGGTTTCCCGGAAACAGCACGGGAAAAAGCCGGCGACGGCTGTACCATTCCAGGCAGTAATAGCTGAAAACAAAAACGAAAAGACCCACCAGCAAATTGACCGTGTCGAAAACAGCCACGTGCGAGGCGAATCCTTTCACGAAACGCGACATCAGGAGATCCGAAGCGATGGATATGAGCCACCCCGAAACGCCCAGCAAACTGATCATGAAGGGAGCATTGATCAGACGGCTGGGTTCGATTCTCTCCAGACGCCCGAATGCGAAAGCGGTCACCGGACGCATGTAGATCTGGATGATCCCGACCGCGACGGCGAAAGGCAGAATCCCTTGGCCGATCACGGCCAGAATCAAGGGTATCGTCGACAGACTGCTCCAGAAACGATCCATCACCGCGAGATCCGCCGACGAAAAAATGATCGGATTGAGCTGTAACAGCAGCATCACGCCGAAGAAATTGGCCAGCAGCGGTACGGCAACGAACCAGACGAACGCCTTCCGAACGGCATGCCTGGAAGCGGGGTCCCGGATGATCGGCATAAGAACGCTCCTATATCACCTGGACCTTGTCCAGCCCCGCTTCGGGCGGCGGGAAATGCGGATCCATATCCTCCAGCGCCTTCAGGACGATGGTGCTGACGACGTAATTCCGGAAACTGTTGGAATCGGCGGGAACGACATACCAGGGCGCTTGGCCGGTACTGGTCTCGCTGAGCACCTTCTGGTACTGCTCCATATACTTGTCCCAGAACTTGCGCTCGTCGAGGTCGGCCTGGGCGAATTTCCAGTTCTTGGCCGGATCCTTCAGGCGCTCCTCGAAGCGCTTCTTCTGCTCGTCCTTGGAGATACAGAGAAAGATCTTGACGATCTTCGTGCCGGACTCGGACAGCAGCTTCTCGAAGGCGCGTATGTGATGAAAGCGGCGTCCGCATTCCTCGTCGTCGATCCAGCCGTGGACCTTCACGATGAGCACGTCCTCGTAGTGACTGCGGTTGAACACCTGGATCATTCCCTTTTCGGGCGTATGCTGGTGGATTCTCCAGAGGAAATCATGCTTGAGTTCCAGGGCGGTGGGTGTCTTGAAGCTCGTCACGACGCAGCCTTGGGGATTGATGTCGCTGAAGACTTTCTTGATCGTGCCGTCCTTGCCGCCCCCGTCGATGGCCTGGAAGACGACGAGGAGCGACTGCTTGCTCTCTGCGTAGAGTTTCTCCTGCAGCGAGACGATTTTCTCCACGTTCTTCGCGGTCAGTTCCTTGAGTTCTTCCTTGGTCTTTTTCGATTTGAAATCCGGGTCGACACCGGAAAGCTTGAATTTCTTGCCTTCTTTCACGAGAAAATCTTCGATCATGGAAGCCTCCTGCGGCGGACAACCTATTTGTTGAAAGATAAAAAAGCCGGAAACTGATCTAATTGAAATATAATGAGTTACACGCCGCCTCAACACACCTCCCGAAAAATAAAGCCTGAAACTGAAGGCGGTTTCATCCCATTATTCTAATCGAATGATGATTACAAAGTCTGAAACTCGGAATCAGAAATCCAGTTTATGGAAGAACTCCGATATTTTAGTGTAGAAGGTGCCTCCTGTCAAGACCCCGAATTGCTTCATAATAAATCACGCCGAAATGGAATCGTTGCGTCACAACTAAAATCACGCCAAAATTCCCGATGGTATACCATCATCGGGAGGCGTTATGGAGTTGACGAT
>Ga0326727_10009767_pt1 | contig 23335 bp, 20 predicted proteins | sample MB2enrmetagenome_FD_207643 | JGI IMG/M metagenome (GOLD analysis project Ga0326727, IMG submission 207643) | Lab enriched peat soil microbial communities from McLean, Ithaca, NY, United States - MB29MY | ecosystem: Environmental > Terrestrial > Soil > Wetlands > Peat | place: USA: New York... | reverse complement strand
CAGCTCTTTTTCGTCCGCCGGTGCCGGTATTTCGATTTCTTCTCCGGTATTCGGGATTCCTTGGCCCCCTAAATAGCGGTCAATAGCCAGGGCTGCTTTCTTGCCGTCGGCAATGGCCGTAATGGCTACGTCCGACCCTCTTACGACATCTCCACCGGCAAAAACCCCCTCAATCGAGGTCATCATGCTGTCCGGAGCAATGACAAAAGTGCCCCACTTGGTGACTTCCAACTCCTCTTTATTAATGAAAGGCAAATCCGAGTACTGGCTTACGGCAGGAATCACCATGTTGGCAGCGATGGTAAATTCCGATCCGGGCAGGTTTTGGGGTTTTCGGCGTCCGCCGGCATCGAATTCGCCAAGTTCCATCCGAAGGCACTCGATTCCGGCTACTTTGTTGCCTTGTCCAATTAAGCGCAGCGGCGCAATCAGCGGTAAGATCTGAATTCCTTCATCCAGGGCATCTTGAATTTCCCGGGCATCGGCAGGCATATCTTCCTTTAAGCGGCGGTATAGGACAGTCACTTCCGCGGCGCCCTTGCGCAAGGCTACCCGTGCCGCATCAATGGCTGTGTTCCCGCCGCCGATCACGACAACCTTTTGGCCAATGGCTACAGGACGCTGGAGGTTGATGTCCCGCAAAAATTCCAGGCCATGATAAACACCCTCAAGTCCTTCTCCGGGGATGCCAATTTTATTGGAAAACTGAGTTCCTGTCGCGACATAGACCGAATTATGCTTCCGGCGCAGCTCGTCAAAGCTAATCTCTTTGCCCACCTCGGTATTCAGGTGAATTTGCACTCCCGTCTGCTCAATCAACTTGATTTCATGTTGTAAAACCGCTTTGGGCAATCGGTATTCCGGAATACCAAAGGCCAGGATACCCCCTGCCACCGGCTGGGCTTCATAGACTTCTACGGCATAACCCAGGCGGGCCAAATAATAGCCGCAAGTCAGCCCGGAAGGTCCCGCCCCGACAATGCAGATACTCTTGCCGTTGCTCGGGAAGATGATATCACTATAAGGCTCTTCGTGTTTGAGCACATAATCAGCCACATAGCGTTTTAAATCAGCAATCGCGATGGGTTCATCCAGCTGTCCCCGGCGGCATTTTCGTTCGCAGGGATGCGTGCAGACGCGGCCGCAGACTGCGGGAAAGGGGTTTTCCTTGCGGATCAGGTTGTAAGCATCCCGCAAACGCCCGGCAGCAATTAAGGCAATATAGCCGGGTACGTTCACACCGGCAGGGCAGGCATTTTTGCAAGGGGAGAGGAACAGTTCAGCGCAGACCCCGGCCCGGCAATGCTTATATCGGATATGCTCTTCATACTCCCGGCGGAAGTTTTTAATCGTACTTAAGATTGGATTAGGTGCCGTCTGACCTAAGCCACAAACCGAGGTCTCCTTGATGGTTTCAGCTAATTCCTCCAGAAGTTCAATATCTCCTTCTTGCCCCTCCCCTCGGGTGATCTGCTCCAGGATTTCCAGCATGCGTTTCGTCCCTGTTCGACAGGGGACACATTTGCCGCAGGACTCATCCTGCACAAATTCCATAAAGAAACGAGCCATGTCAACCATGCAAGTGTCTTCATCCATACTGATCAAACCACCGGAACCCATGATGGCTCCCAGTTTGATCAGGGAATCATAATCGACCGGGGTATTTAAAAATTCCTTGGTGATGCAGCCACCGGACGGTCCCCCCGTCTGGGCTGCTTTAAAAGCCTTATGCTTTGGTATGCCGCCGCCGAGTTTAAACAGAATGTTACCCAGGCTCATCCCCATCGGGACCTCTACCAACCCGGTATTGGCAATATCCCCCGCCAGCGCAAAGACCTTTGTTCCTTTGCTGCCAGCTGTTCCAAACTGCGCGAACCAGGCACTGCCCTGCAGGATGATCGGGGGAACGTTGGCAAAGGTTTCGACATTGTTGATAATCGTCGGTTTGCCAAACAGCCCGCTTTGAAAGGGAAAGGGCGGCTTTTGTTTCGGCTCTCCCCGTTTTCCCTCAATCGAAGCCATCAAGGCAGTTTCTTCACCGCAAACGAAGGCCCCGGCCCCAATCCGAATCTCAATATCGAAAGCAAACGTGCTGCCCAGAATATTGCTGCCCAGCAACCCGGCCTGTCGGGCTTGGTCGATCCCTTTACCCAGCCGTTCCACAGCCAGGGGATACTCGGCCCGGACGTAAACATAGCCCTTCTGAGCCCCGATGGCGTATCCGCCGATCATCATCCCTTCGATGACACTATGCGGGTCTCCTTCGAGAATGCTCCGATCCATAAAGGCACCCGGATCTCCCTCGTCAGCGTTGCAGACAATATATTTGACATCCCCGCCGGCCTTGCTGCCGGCTTCCCACTTGACCCCGGTCGGAAAGCCGCCGCCGCCGCGGCCTCGGAGGCCGGAGGCTTTAATTTCCCGGATCACATCCTCCGGTGTTTTCTCGGTCAGAATCTGGGCCAGAGCTTGATAGCCATCCTCGGCGATATAAGCTGTGAGGGAGGAATGCTCAATTCTGCCGCAATTGCGCAAAGCGATTTTTACCTGGTCTTTAAAGAAAGCAATATCTTTGAGCGCGGGAACATGCTGACCCAGTTGACGATCATAGTAAGTCTTGTCCATTTCGATACGATCATCAAGCAAATGTGACTGAACGATAACCGGAATATCCTCCGGCTTCAGCTTGGTATAGAAAGTTTCCCCGGGCTGCACGACCATCACCGGCCCAAGATCGCAAGTCCCGATACAACCCGTTTCTATAATTGCTGTCTTGTCGGTCAACCCGTGTTCTTCAATAGCTGTGACCAGAGCGTTTTTTACTGCATGGCAATTTGAGGAGATACAGCCGGCTCCTGAGCAAACATAAAGGATATGTGAGCAATTACTAAGCTTCTCTTGATACTTGGTCTGTACGTTCATAAGTTCAGCCGCAGTTTTAATCTTTCCTTCCAGCTCCACGGTTTCCACCTCCAGATAAATCAGATTTGCTTGAGAACCGAAGCTACTTTGTCAGGGTTGACCCGCTGGTAAACGACATCGTTAATCATCATGGCCGGAGCCAAGCCGCAGGCACCCATACAGCGCATCACCTCAAGGGTGTACTTACCGTCAGCGGTCGTTTCACCGACCTCGATATGGAGCTGTTCCTTCAAGCGGTCCAGGATCTTTTTGCCGCCCCGCACGTAACAGGCCGTCCCCAAACACACTTTGATCGTAATTTCTCCCTTAGGGTGAGTAGAGAAAAAGGAGTAGAAGGTAGCCACACCATAAACTTCAGACAAAGGCATACCCATTTTCTGAGCGATGAACTGTTGCAGTTCCAAAGGTAGATACCCATAAATCCCCTGCGCCAAATGTAAAATTTGAATTAAACTTCCTTCTCTTGTCTGGTACTCGTCAACGATTTCGCCGATGCGGGCATATTTTTCCTCATCGCTTTCCTGAGCACATAGACATTGGGATTCCGCCATTCTGACCCACCTCCACAGTCGGTTTTTATATGAAATAGTTAGTACATTCACAAGCCTTGGTTTATAAAATAATCTTTCACATCCGCCTCCTTTCTTTCAATTACCGTTATTTTCACCTTGCTCGACCTAAAAAATACTTCTAAAAACAGTGTTCAACAGAATATAAGAAAATCCTTCCAAGCGCGGGAAAAAAGCTCGCTTGTCGAACCGCTGATAATAAAAGTTTTTAATGCAAAAAATAACTCTTACATTCTTCAGCGCAAAAGGACTGCAATTCCACTCACTTTCTCCAGCTCCGGAATGGAATCAGCGAAATGGCAACGGTGCTCTTCATCCGCTAATAAAGCCTTTCTAAATAAAAAGGAATACTTCGAAATGTGTAGAAGAAAATGAGAGGGAAGAATTTATCCTATGCCTACAGGGCCAATACAGATTTAACCCACTTTATAGGAGGGAGGAGGAGCAAGTTATGGCAACAATTGTTGTACATAAGCTTACCGGCCAGCATTACGTACTAGTTGGTACTGGATATTCATTTTTTAAAGACTCTCGACCGAGTTTTTTAGGGGGTGTGTTGTTTCCGCACAGGAAAAAGAGTGCCCATCCTGCGGGCTTCGGTCAATGGAGTAAGCTTAGCAGAGTTGATTAGAGGGTAATTATAATTAAGGAGAGCAAAAACGAACTACTTTCAGATAACATGGCTATGTTAGGGAACAAACATCATTAACCTCGTGCTACACTAGGAGTAACCACGTGATTATTAAGAAATGTGAGTCCGAAAACCAGCGGATGGGGGACCAGTATTGAAAAAAAGTTCAATTTCTTGGTGGATGCGCCTTAAAGTTCATTTTCTGTTATTTGGAATTACTATGTCCATTTTACCGCTGTTCTTTCTGGGGTATTTAGGGTTTACGTCGGTGCGCCAAAATCTACAAAAAGATATTTATGAACAAAACTTTGAGCAGGTGACAGTACTTGCCGATCAAATGAAAGACTTCTTCACAAATGTCGAGAATAGTTTAACCCTTACCAAAGCAACGAGTGTCTACGCTCTCGTCGGGAAAGACCAGCTGTCACGTCAGATTATTTTAGAAACACTTTTATCCAAAGAGTCTTTTGTCGAAGAAATTAAAGTTGCCGATGAGGGGTTTGCGGTCATCGATCAAATCGATCGCCAAGCAGGAATTCCCCCTGCTTCGTCTTTAGCCAAAATTGAAAACCCGCTGTCCCCGGACAAGTCCTCAGCTCTGAGTGACGTGTTCTTCACCGGTGACAAGAACCCGGAAATCTATCTAACGGTAGCCCTTCAAGAGCCCACGACTGGAAAGCGGATCGGATATCTACAAGCTAAGGTTGACTTAAAGGGAATCCTCAGCCGATATGCTAAAATACGATTGGGTGATGGCGAGTACGTATTTTTAGTTGACCAGGCCGGGAGGTTAATTTGGAATACTGAGTCCAGTCTTGTTTTTCAGCATGAGGAGATCCGTCAAGATCCTGCAGTCCAGCGTTTTCTGGAGGGAGAGGCTTTTTCCCAAGGAAGTGAGTACAAAAACCCTGATGGCCTGAGCGTTATCGGGGAGTATGCTTCCGTAGGCACTCCGAATTGGGCAATATTTATTGAACAACCGGCCAGTGAGGCAAATAAACCAATTTCGGAATTTGCTTGGCGGCTGATCATGATTGCTATCTTAATTATGGCCTTAGTCATGATTTTAAGTGTTGCCTTTGGTTTAAAAGTGGTTCATCCGATTGAAAATCTTGAAGAGCAGGTCAGACGGATCATTTCAACGGGAGACTTGGAATCACATATTCCCATTGAGAGTTGGGATGAAATCGGGCGGTTAGTCAAATCGTTTAATCAGTTGCTAAATTCTTTGGATCAAAAGAATCAAAACCTCAAAGCTGAAAAGGAGCTCTTGACTACCGTTGTCGACGGGGTTGGCGCTGGAATGGTTTTGTTAAATTCCGATCAGCAGATTATCTGGTGGAATACGAGGTTTGCTCAATGGTTCGGAGATCAATCAGCGAATCTCCCGTGTGACCAAGTTATTAAAGGAGAGGGAATAGAGGGCCTTTACCTTGAAAATGGCCGTACTATTTCCGTTTTTGTGAACGAGGAACGCCACCATTTCCGCCAGATGTTTTATGAATTATCACCGGATAATCCGGAGGGTGCGGCTCACCTGTTACTGCTCGACGATGTTACCCAAGAAATGGAAATTGAGGCCCGCATGATCGAGACGGATAAGATGGCGGCCGTCGGATTATTGGCCTCAGGAGTGGCTCATGAAATTAACAATCCCTTGGCTGTCATTGCGGCTCATAGTGAGGACTTACTGGATCGCTTGAATGAGGAAGAGCCGGGGCCGACTCAAGGGGAAATCACGACGGGCTTTCAGATGGTCATGGGGCAAATCGGCAGATGCAAACAGATTACGGATCGCTTACTTGGTTTTGCCCGTAAGCGCAGCAATGGGAGTGACCTCATTGATGTTGGGGTTGTCAGCGTGCAGACTCTTGGACTCCTAGAGCACAAGGCCAAACAAAAGCAGATGAACATTGAGCTGCAAATGGAAAATAGTCTCTTTATTTTGGGCAATGAAAATGAGTGGCAGCAAGTAGTGCTCAATCTGATCACCAACGCTTTAGATGCCTCTGCTGAAGGAAAAGTAATCGAAGTTAAAGGATGCCGCGAAGGGGAAAAAATCCATTTTACGGTCAAGGATTATGGGGAGGGAATTTCTCCAATCAATCTCAAGAAGGCCTTCGACCCCTTTTTCACAACCAAGTCCGTGGGGCAAGGCACAGGCTTAGGGCTCTATGTAAGTTATGGGATTGTTCAGAAGATGCAAGGCGCGATGAGCTTAGAAAGTACGGAAGGTCAAGGAACAACTGTGAAGATAACCTTACCTTTCCATAAGGCAGGAGATTAAAGCAGATGAAGCACTGTCCAAAGATTCTAATCTTAGACGATGAGGAGGCTTTGCGCGCGATTATCGCCCGGCGGTTACAGCGTAAAGGCTATGAAGTACTGGAAGCCGGCAGCGCCGAAGAAGGGCTGGCCCTTCTCCAAGTCACGTTACTCGATGCTGTCCTGTTAGATATTAAACTGCCGGACGGTGATGGGCTGCTCCTTTTACCAGAAATCAAACGATTGCAGCCCGATCTTCAAGTCGTCATGTTAACCGGAAACGGTACAATTGAGTCAGCCATTGAGGCCATGAAACTTGGAGCGTATGATTACCTGACCAAACCGTGTAATTTGTCTGAGCTTGAAATCACCTTGCAAAAAGCTCTTGAAAAACGGAAGTTGTTAATGGAAAATACCGGGTTAAGACTGGTGATGAACCGCCAAACAGCAGAACTGAAAATTATCGCCGAAAGCGCACCCATGGAAGCGCTCCTGGAGATGACCCGTAAGGTTGCGCAAACAGATGCCTCGGTTCTTATTCTGGGAGAAAGCGGCGTGGGCAAGGAGTTGATTGCCCAAGCAATCCATCTCTGCAGCGCAAGGGTTAACCGACCCTGCGTTCCGGTCAATGCTGGCGCCATTCCGGAAGCTTTAATAGAGAGTGAGCTTTTTGGCCATGAAAAAGGAGCCTTTACCGGAGCAGGGACTCAAAAAATCGGCTTAGTCGAGATGGCTGATAATGGCACTCTCTTTCTCGATGAAATCGGCGAGATGCCTTTAGCGATTCAAGTCAAGCTGCTCCGGTTTTTAGAAAGTGGGGAGTTCAGGCGCGTCGGAGATACTCGACTCCGGCAAGTAGACGTTCGGATTGTAGCAGCAACCAACAGGGATCTTCTGCAAGAAATAAAGCAAGGCAGGTTTCGGGAAGATTTGTTTTATCGCTTAAACGGCCTAACCTTAATCGTACCCCCTCTCCGCGAACGGCGGGAGGATATTCTTCCTCTTGTAAAGCATTTCCTGGAAACCCAAAACAAGAAAAAATTACTTCAGCACGACTATAGTTTATTACCTGAAACGCAGGAGCAATTGCTTAATTATGATTTTCCGGGTAATGTTCGCGAGCTTTTCCATCTCATTGAACGGGGACAAATCTTGTCCAGCGCCGGCAGGATTGCCCCGGAAGATATTTGGGGGCAATCAGGGCAAGTCCTGAAGAAGACATCCCCGGCTTTCGAGACCGAAGAACGACCCTTTGAGCGACTCGGAGACGATCCCTATCCATCCTTAGTAGATATTGAAAAGGACTATATCTTAACGACTCTAAAAAAAGTAAAGGGCAATAAAACCCAAGCTGCCAATTTATTGGGAATCAGTGTTAGGAATCTGTATCGAAAGCTGCAGAGTTATGGGGTGCTTGAATAATGGGCTATGTATCCACAGCAAAGAAACCAACGGCTCCTTCCGGAGGCTGGTCCGATCTTTGGAAGCAGGAAGATTATTGGGCTATGTGGCTTGGTCTGGCGATTGTCCTGTCAGCAATCGCGTTTTGGAGCCTTGGCAATAACTCCATGAATTGGATTGTTCTCAAGACGCCGAACTTTAGTGACTACAGAACAGCTATAAGCTATCTTAACAGCCATAAGAGCGCCCTTTTGGCACTCTATTTATTTTTTCTTATCCTATTTTCGATCGCGATTAAAGCCCTAAGCGGCGAAGTTAAACGATTTTTAGTGGGCTTCACGTTCCTCTTTTTATTGAGTGTTTTTATTTCAGTGTGGGGTGCTTGGGAGGTCATGAATCGATATAACATTGAAACGCCACTGCTGGCACTGATTGTAGGACTTGTAATCAGTAACTTTCTCAAGATTCCGTATTGGTTAAGTACCGCACTTCAGACTCAATTTTATGTAAAGCTAGGTATTGTGTTAATGGGAGCCTCCTTACCTTTTACTTTAATTCTCCAAGCCGGTTCGACTGCTTTTGCCCAAGCAACAATTATTGCGGTAGCTACTTTCCTGACCATTTATTGGACAGGAACACGGATTTTCGCCTTAGACAAGCGCTTTGCTGCCACCCTAGCTGCCGGAGGTTCGATCTGCGGAGTTTCTGCTTCGATTGCTATCGGGGGTACGGTCAAAGCGGAAAAGCAGCATGTCTCGATAGCGATTTCGCTGGTTATTCTTTATTCGATCATCATGATCTTTGTCCTCCCCTTAGCGATTAAAGCCTTGAATATTTTGCCCGGTCCGGCGGGCGCCTGGATTGGCACAGCTGAGTTTGCTGACGCTCCCGGAATGGCTGCGGCGGCTGCTATCAATGAACAAGCAATCAAAACCTTTACCCTGATGAAAGTTGTAGGGCGTGACATGTTCATTGGGATCTGGTGTTTTATCATGGCTTTTACTTCGATCACCCGCTGGGACAAAAGGTATGCCGGCACTCAACCCAACGCTCGTGATATCTGGATTCGCTTTCCAAAGTTTGTTTTAGGGTTCATAATAGCCTCAATTATTATCACGTTCCTGGATGCTTCTGCTAATGCGGTGACTTCCAGAGCGATCGACAATAACGTTATTAAACCGATTATAGAATTAAGAAACTGGGCCTTTATCTTTACCTTTCTCTCGGTCGGCCTATCCACCCGCTTGAAGGAACTTGCTTCAGTCGGTTGGAAGCCCTTTGCAGCTTTCACGGCAGGTGTATTAATCAATATCCCGCTTGGCTACCTGTTATCGGTTGTAATTATGGGTAACTACTGGATAACAATCAAGTAAGCTATTTAAGCGGGAAAGGATTTTCCTGATAATTTCTTCTTCAGTTTAGGTGAGCATATTGTTTAAAGGAGAGCTGTTGCGCTCTCCTTTCTTCATCATAAACGTATCAGACTCTCATGCCGCTGTGCGGCACCACTGATGAATGAAATAAATTCTTATTTCAGGGCAGACCCCCATGCTGTTGGTACGCACCATCAGAGAATAAAAATGGATATTTTCGGGGTATAAACTAATAGGTTCCGTAGGGGCAATTCATGAATTGCCCCTACGGAACCTATTGGTTGGCGGGCATTTGTAGTGAGGATAATTGCCTGTAATAAAAGGACCGAGGCGCAGCCTCAGTTTTTCTTTTTTATAGATCTAAGACGTTTTGTCATGACAAATTGTCACAAGTGACAATTTGTCATGGTTTAGCAGTTAATCGAAACCTCTCCTTAAGGCCAGGAACGCTCTATTTACACGGGTTTTAACAAGAAGAGGAACTTGGCATAGTTATTGCTTATATATTTAGTTGAGGGAGGTGAACTTAGCCTAAGAACCTAAAAGTTGATTCATTATGGGTACTTCTGAAAACGGTTTCCGGATTAATATTTAATGAAGGAGTGAATAGGATGAGTAACGTAGTCTGCGAAACACCGATAGCACCATCAGGTGGCTGGGCGGCGCTCTGGCAAAAAGAAGATTATTGGGCAGTCTGGCTCGGGTTAGGGTTAGTTGCGGCGGCAATATTACTTTGGTCCACCGGCAATACATTTATGAAATATGTCGCAATCACCGTACCCGCCTACACAGATTTTAGCGCTGCTCTGGGGTTTGTCGGTAGTAATCTCGGCGGAATTATTAGTCTTTACTTATTGTTTCTGATAATCTTTGGCGTTGCAGTGAAGATTCTTGGTCATAAATTGAGTCATTTTATTCCAGGGTTTACGCTCTTATATGTTATGAGTCTCATCGTCACGGTTTTGGGTTCTTGGAGTGTAATGAAACGATTCAACTTAGAAGCTCCGCTGCTGGCTTTGGCAGTTGGTCTGATTGTCGGTAATTTTGTTAAAATGCCGAGCTTCATGGATTCCGCGTTACGATCCGAGTTTTTCGTGAAGACTGCGATTGTGCTGATGGGCGCAGCTCTTCCCTTTACGTTAATTATGCAAGCCGGTCCGACCGCTTTTGTCCAAGCGACAACGATTGCGGTAACCACGTTTCTGACCATTTATTGGGCGGGAAGCCGTCTGTTCGGACTAGACAAACGTTTTGCAGCCACGCTGGCCGCCGGTGGATCAATCTGCGGTGTATCCGCTTCGATTGCCATCGGAGGCTCTGTCAAATCCGAGAAACAGCATGTTTGTGTTGCAATATCACTCGTCATCGTCTGGGCTATCGTCATGATCTTTGCCCTCCCGATATTTATTAAAATTTTTGGGATACCTGCCGGTCCTGCGGGAGCCTGGATCGGAACCTCCGAGTTTGCTGACGGAGCCGGAATGGCTGCCGCTGCCTCCATTAGCGAACAGGCGATTAAAACCTTCACCTTAATGAAAGTCGTTGGCCGGGACATGTTTGTTGGAATCTGGTGCTTTATCATGGCTTACATCTCCATCACCAAATGGGAAAAGAAAACGGATGGAACGAAACCAAATGCCGGTGAGATTTGGACCCGCTTCCCTAAATTCGTCTTGGGATTCTTTCTGGCCTCGATCATCATCACGGCTTTGGTTGCTAATGCTGATGCTGCATCCTCTAAAGCGATTTCGGCGCAAATCATTGCTCCGCTCACCGCCCTGAGAGGCTGGGCCTTCATCTTCACCTTCCTCTCGATCGGATTTACCACTCGTTTCCGAGACCTGACATCCGTGGGCTGGAAACCGTTTGCCGCGTTTACAACCGGTGTCTTAATTAACGTTCCTCTTGGTTATCTCCTTTCGGTAGTGGTCATGGGAGGCTATTGGAGTATGGTTAAATAATCAGATGCAATGTAATCGGAAGCCTTCTGCACGGGAGGCTTCTTGTTGTATAATAGACAGAAACTCATTAGTTAAACTGCCTCGGCCCGGAATAACTTTTGGACAAGGAGTGTTCGACATGAATCCCAATAATGAAACCTGTATTCAAAGAACGCAGTTTTTATTTTATTTCGAAAAGAAAGTCTGGCTGCCGGGGGAGAAACCTCCCCTGCAAGAGATTATTAAGGTAAAAGATGTTCAGTCTGAAGCAGTGCGGTATTTCGCCGAGTTTATGCATACCCGTTTAAACCGGATCTCGGAAATGATGGACATTCTTTTAAAGGTCCATGATAATTGGGCAGTCACCGGATGGAAAGACCACATTCTCATGGAAACCGAGTCCTTCGATTTTAACGATGCCGTTAAGGCCCTGGCAAATCAAGGGTTCCGGGAGGATGAATTTGTCTTGAAGGTGGAATACACGCGCAAATGGGGAGTGCTTTAACTATAAGTAATTAGGTTGTAAAAAGTAGAGGGAGCAGTCTTGTCATAAAAATTGAGCTATTGTATATCAATTAATAGTAGGCAGACGAAGGTTGTGGCGATTTGGCGACGACTTTTGCTCTGCTTCTTAATTATAGTTGTAGGTTTTTCGACTTAGATTCTTCTGTAGGCATCGGTACCTGCTTCTTTTTGAGTTCGAAAAATTTTACGATGTTTGTTATTTTACCATAAACCAATAGGGTGTCGCCTTGTTGAATGACATAATCGGCCTCTGGAAAGGGTATAATCTGGTCCCCCTTGTCAATATTAAGCACTTGGATTTTATTTTCCTTCAAGGGCGCATCGGTTAATGCTTTACCAACTAAGAAGTGCGTTCCTCTGACATATATTTGATACAGCCCGTAATCACTGTTTTGTTTTAACATGGTATATAATCTTTTACTACTTCTCTTTTTCATTTGTTTAAATATGAATCGTTCAAATACCATATCAATGTAAATTGTGAAATGTCTTTTACTGAGCAGCCACAGTAGGGTTAATAGAAATATCATTAGAATCAATATATCTGCTGGTCGGACTGTCTCTCTTAATATGTTGATTAGAAATGATATCGAAGTAGCTGTACCGAGATAACCTGTTAGCATAATGATCTGTGCAATAAGTCTGACATTGGGGTTCCTTGTAATTATCTCACTTTCCTTTGTAGTGAACCCTACGCCTGTTACCATAGATATCACTTGAAATTTCGCCTTTTCCTCAGGTATGCCAAAGAATTTTAACAAGATTGAGAAGAATTCCAATACGCACAGAAAAACAACTACAAACAAACCAAAATACAGAACCAATGTTATCACTACCTTTATCATATTTGTACTCGTTACAAATCAGTGAATGAATTTTCGGTATGTCTTATAGGGACAGTTAGAGCATTGTAGATAAAAAGATCAAAGCCAGGCGTGATTCAGTATATTAAATCTCTTGGGATCATCAAGGAAGGTGTATCAACCTCCAATACTTTCAAGTGTATGCTGTAAATCTTAACAGATGGTTAATTAAGTGTGAAATTATTAAGAATTATTTTGAAGGGAAAGTTGCTTCCTGAATATTTTTAACCACCCCAAGTCTCTGGTCGCTGAGCTTGGGGTGGTTATTATTTGTACAATTCCCGATGGGCGATAGATAGGGTAGTGGTACTTCCAAATATTAATATGGTGGTACTTGAATATGCCCTGATTTTATATAGCATTAGGATAACGACAATCATACAGCAGACCGGCAAAGTCGTTATTACATTTGTTTGATATAAAACCAAATATTTACTATGGAGGATTAAGAGCTTGATTCTAAGAAACTGTAGGCTGATTCAAGATTTGACGGAAGATTATGCAAAGCCCTATGCTGACATCTTAATTGAGGAAAAGGAACTACAGCCTTTGAGGCCTATGAATATGGCCGTGAATATCTTAGGCAAGGTTATACTACGGTAAGAGACTGCGGCTGCCGGTTTAATGCTGCGATTGCTTTAAGGGAGGCCATCCGCAAAGGCATCGTCCAAGGACCTCGGGTGATTGCCTCCGGCTTGATTATTACCCCGACTGAGTGCGGTAATAGCACTTTTGAAACGCTCTATGTGGAAGCGGACGGTCCGGAGGAAGTACGCAAAGCATGTCGACAAGAATTGCAAAAAGGGTGCTGAATTTATCAAAGTCATGGGGACAGGAGCCTTTTACAATCTGGGCGGCGTTCCAAGCGAGACAATCTCTTCATTGGAAGAATTTGAAGCGACCGTGAAAGTTGCCGAAAGGAAGACTAAGGGACAGTCTGAGAAGAAGGCTATTTTTCAGCATGCCCTAAAAAATGCGCTGCTGCCGGTGATTACGGTGGCCGGCATGGAATTCGGCTGGCTTTTGGGCGGCGCTGTGGTGATTGAAACGGTCTTCTCGATTAATGGAGTCGGTAAACTGATCATCGAGTCGATCAGAATGAAGGATGTGCCTCAGGTGACCGGCTGTGCCCTGTTTCTGTCATTTTTCTTCATGGTGGTGATGCTGGGCGTCGATATTCTCTACGCCTATATCGACCCCAGAATTAAAGCCCGCTATCAAAGAGGGTAGTAGACCGAGGAAAGGAGAAAGTGTATGGCGAGTGCGGCGGAATTTGATACCCGTATCATCAAGAAAAAGTATAAAAAGAAAAGTCAATTGAAGGAAATCTGGAAACGAATGAATCGGAATAAAATCGCCATGGTGGGCTTGGTGATGTTTGCGGTGATTGTGTTCTGTACAATTTTTGCCGACTGGATTGTTCCCTATAAGACGGCTTTGGAACAGAACCTTTCCATTCGTTTGCAGCCGCCATCGTCTGCCAATTGGTTTGGGACCGATGTTTATGGTCGGGATATCTTTGCCAGGATCATCCATGGGACCAGAAACTCTTTAGTCATGGGGATTGGGGCGGTGATTGTCGGAATTTCACTGGGCGGCGTTTTTGGGGCTATGGCGGGTTATTATGGCGGCCTGATTGACACGATTGTGATGCGGGTGATGGACACGATTATGTGTATTCCCTTCATCCTGATGGCTTTGGCCATCATTGCAGCCCTCGGACCGGGGCTGACGAATGTGCTGATCGCCTTAATGTTATCGATGGTGCCCTATTATACCAGAGTCATTCGCTCGGCTATCCTAACGGTTATTGGTCAGGAATACATCGAAGCCGCTAAAGCCTGCGGCACCCCGGACCACTTAATTATCCTCAAGCACATCCTGCCCAATGCCATCGGGCCGGTGATTGTGCAGGCCACGATGTCGGTGGGCAGGATGATCATTTGGGCCGCAGCGATGAGCTTTCTGGGCATGGGTATTCAGCCGCCGACACCGGAATGGGGATCGATGCTTTCCAAGGGCAAAGATTATATGCTGCTGGCACCTCACTTGGTGATCTTTCCCGGAATGGCCATTGTTTTGACGGCACTCTCGCTTAACCTGATGGGCGATGGTCTCAGAAATATCTCGTCAGAATAAAACCCCCTTATTTTTGCAAATCAAAAACTAAATCAAAGCAATGATCATCAATGGGGAGTTAATTAACGGATATAACCTTCCCTCCGAAAGAGAGTTGGCCAAAGAACTGGGTGTGCATCGGAACACAATTATTAGTTCTTACCGTGAATTAAAATCGGATGGCTTAATCACTTCGACCTGTGCGGCAATATGATCTAATAATTTACATCAATGGAATTAGCCTACTGGATAACCAAACCACAAGAAAGTATGATGGTACTCAGAACTATATCTTGACGGAGGTAGTCTGAGTATGAAGATGAAAATAACAGTCGAAATAGAAAATGCTGATGGTCTTAAAGAGATTAAGCCCATTGTAATTGACACTGAAATTCCTGATTTCGATGAGTTTATAAGCCCCGACAACTTCAGGGAAGTATTCCACAAATATGAAACGGCTGTGTTGAAAGCAAGAAATATGGCTGCAGAGCTTGCCACTGAAGAATACCTTACCAAGTTATCAAAATATTTTCCGATTTTCGAGCTCATTTAGTGTATTTTTGTTCAAAAGGCCTTAGCCCGTTTTTCTCTCACTTACGTCGATTTGCTATGGTGTTTGTTTCGGTTTATCTTATTCTGGTCACATCTAATCCTTGGGGCATGGATATGCTAGGTGAGAAGATAGAATTCTCATCCACCGCATTTTGTTTGAAGAGTGCAATGAGAGTGGCGGAAACATCCATATACTCTCAGATTCCGGGAATGCGTTGTGAGGAAAGTAACGCACGCTTGAAATTATAACATATACGTGATATCATTAAGCTACGATTTGAGGTGATCAATTTGTACGAGATTGAATACTATACTGAAAAAGGCTACTGTCCAATAATGGAGTTTATTAGTGAACTCCCCCCAAAAGCACAAGCCAAAATCTTGCGAGAGATTGACCTTTTTCAACAATTCGGTCTCTACCTTGGTTATCCCCATATAAAAAAGCTAGAAGGATCATATAATAAATTATGGGAACTTCGTATCAAACAAAGTACAGACGATTTTAGGATTTTCTATTTCGGTTTCGATCAGGGTAAATTTATCTTACTTCATGGTATTCTAAAAACTTCGAAGAAAACTCCTAAAACAGATTTAGATATTTCGTTAAGACGGTTAGCCAACTATCTTAAAGGATGTGAGCAAAGTGAATCATGATGAAGTAAAAAATTACTTACTTCAAAATTCGGAAGTTCAAAAAGAATATGAAGATCTCAAAGTTCTCTATGATATTAAACATGAAATTATTAGACTTCGATTAGAACAGGGTTTAAGCCAAAAAGAACTGGCCGAAAAGATTAATACTAAACAATCTGCAATTTCACGGTTAGAAAGTAGCGATTATAATCCTAGTATAGAACTTTTAGCTAAGGTAGCCAATGCACTCGGCAAAGAACTCCAAATTAGTTTTCAATGAACAGTGGCTTTTCAAGATCCACTGTTTTTTCTTGCAAGAGTTCAAAACTGTCAAACGTTTTCTGTAGAGCCAACCTCCAAGCCAGTATCAGCCGTCCAGCCGTCTCTTCTTGAAGGTCAGGCTATTTTTGATCGCGCGGACGACATGATCAGCTCCGCCAAACACTCCATTTTGTTAGAAATGTATGAGCTAGGTAATTCGCGCGAGATCGCACTTTTAGAGCAAAAGGCTGATAGCGGGATTCCAGTTCTCGCATTGCTAGATGGAAGTGAGAAGCAAACTATTAAGGCGATTCCCGAACTTGAAGCTCACTATGTAAAGGTTCAAGTAGCCACTTCTCCACTTATCCAAAAAGGCGGCATCCAACATGCGAAGTTGCTCGTAACTGATGATAGTCAGGTCCTGATCGGCGGTATGAACTGGGGAACGGGCAGTGTTGAAAATGCTGACGCGGACGTATACGAAGAAGGTGCAACTGCCAATGAAGCACAAAGTGTATTTGATGCAGATTGGCGTCAACTGGGGGCATCTTTACCGGCTGGGGTTACGGATGAGACCATAGCAGGTCAAGACATTCTTTCCGGCAAACCGCTTCTGAGCGCGATACTGTCTGACCTAGATCAGGCGAAAACCATTCAGGCGGCTTTCTTCGAGTTGTCCAACCACGAACTTATCAACAAACTGGCCGAACGTGCTAAGGCGTTAAGAAACTCAAGGGTTCACATTCAGAAAGCCCAGAGGTTTTGAGTTTTAGCCTTAGCGTCAAGCGAATAGCAATGGAGCGTGTGCGAACGTGCTAAGAAACTTCCTCGCGTTTTATACTGAAGGTTCGTTAGGTGCAAACCAGAACCGTCTCTAATAGCATGAAGTTATTTATCCTGTTATAAAGACCGAGGCCGTAGCCTCGGTTTTTCTTAAAAACAGTCCGAAAATATTAACGCCCATGGCGATTTAGCTAGGCGCCAGAGCTTACTATTGAATATAAGTTTACTCATCTGCGCTTAATAGAAGCGCCTTTACGTAGTTGGGCAGGGCAAAGCACCCTTTATGAATTTCGGTATTGTAATAATCGGTTTTCAGTCCTAAGCTGTTCCAAGCTTGTTCGTCTAAGTCGCTCAATGGATCGTAGGTTTTTGAAGCGAAACCAAACAGCCAGTGCCCGGAGGGATAGGTGGGGATGTGGGCCTGATAAACCCGGCAAACCGGAAAAAATTCTCGAATCAGCTTATGGGCCCTTTGCATGGACTTAGCATACTCCTCATAATAGGGACTTTCGTGCTGATTAACGAGGATGCCATCTTTCTTCAGCGCTTTGTAGCAATTACCGTAAAATTCTCTGGTAAACAGTCCTTCTCCCGGTCCGAAGGCGAAGGGGTCCGTGGAATCGACAACGATCAGATCATAGGCGTTTTCCTTGGAGCGGACAAATTTTAGGCCATCCTCAAAATATATCTGCACTCTTGGATCATCCAGCTTGCAGGCGGTCTGAGGCAAATATTTTCGGCATACCTCAACAACCATTTTATCAATTTCCACCATATCAATGTGCTCAATGCTCTTGTAACGCGTAAGTTCTCTCACTGTGCCGCCGTCCCCTGCCCCAATTACCAAGACATCCTTAATTTTTGGATTGGTTGCCATAGGTACATGAACAATCATGTCATGGTAGATAAATTCGTCCTTTTCGGTGACCATCATTAAACCGTCCAGAGTAAAAAAGATACCGAATTCTGCAGAGTTAAAAACGTCAATTCTTTGGAATTCGCTTTGCCCTGAAAAAAGAGGCTTATCCACCTTAATCGAAAAACGAACATTGTCGGTGTGTTGTTCTGTATACCATAATTCCATTGCTTATTCCTCCACTATTCTGATATATTCAACGGACATATCCTCTGTACCTGTCAAGAAACAGCCCTTGGCCTTGGAATAGGTGATATAATCAATGATTTCCTGGGTTATCCGTTCTCCCGGGGCCAAAATGGGAATACCGGGCGGGTAAGACATGACAAATTCCCCACAAATATACCCGGTGCTGTCGGCGATCGCGACAGAGTGCTGATCGGAATAGAAAGCTTGCTGAGGCGTCATCACCACAGTGGGATTAATGTACTCGTGATCAAGCATTCCCGCTTTATCCTTCATGTAAAGTCGTTTGATTTCAGACAACGAAGAGACAAGCCGTTCCAAGGCCAGTTCGCGATCCCCCACGGAGATGATGGCCAGAATATTGCCTATATCCCCCAACTCGATCTGAATTCCGTAATCATCGCGGAGAATATCATAAACCTCAATTCCGGCCAGCCCTATTTCTCTAGTATAGACAGAAAGCTTGGTGTGGTCAAAATTAAACACCGAATCCCCATTGATAAGTTCCGTGGAAAAAGCATAATAGCCGCCAATTTTGTTGATTTCTTCACGAGCATAGTGGGCAAGAGCGGAGACATTTTTGAAAATGTTTTTGCCGTCCAAAGCAAGGTTGCGCCGAGAAATATCCAGTGAGGATAAGAGCAGATAGGATCCGCTGGTGGTTTGGGTCAGATTAATTGTTTGGCGCACATGACCGGTGCTGAGACGGACACTGATCAGTAAAAAGGAACTTTGGGTCAGTGATCCGCCTGTTTTATGCATACTGACTGCCGCCATATCTGCGCCTGCCGCCATCGCACTGACGGGCATATTCTCACCGAAGTAGAAGTGAGTGCCATGCGCCTCATCGACCAGGACATACATATTATGGCGATGGGCAAGCTCTGTAATAGACCTTAAATCGGAGCAAATACCATAGTACGTAGGGTTATTAACGAAAATTGCTTTGGCGTCCGGATTTTCCAAGATAGCTTTTTTCACCTCGGCAACCGACATGCCTAAGGGGATCCCTAACAGCTTATTAACACCGGGATTAACATAAACAGGAATTGCGCCACTGATAATTAGGGCGTTAATGGCACTTCGGTGGACATTGCGGGGCATGATAATCTTGTCGCCCTGCTTGCACACGCTCATAATCATTGCCTGAACGGCCGCCGTGGTACCGTTAACCATGAAAAATGCGTGTTGAGCACCAAAAGCATCTGCTGCCAGCTCCTCGGCCTCCTTGATGACGGAGACGGGATGGACCAGATTATCTAGCGGTTTCATGGAATTAACATCCACAGAAAGACACTTTTCACCCAAGAATTCCGTGAGTTGGGGGTTTCCACGGCCTTGTTTATGTCCGGGTACGTCAAAGGGCAGCACCCGCAGAGCTTTGTATTTTTGTAGTGCTTCATAAATAGGTGCCTTACCTTGCCAAAGTGAATGCATAAAACCAACACCTTTCAAAATCAGTAGATATTCAGGCTGTTAAATAGTTCGAACATCTCCCCGCGAAGACCATGCGTAATTGCCGGACATAGCTGCCTGGAGAACTGAAATCTAAATCTACGGCTCTTAATGTATCAGAAACAGGTCGAGGAGTCTACACCAAGAAGATAAGTTGTTTGCTATAAGACAAACTCAAGTGGTATAATTTTCTAGACAATAAGAGACCTTTAATTTAAGGATTTATTTCAGGAAAGGAAGTGAAGATCCTGGTCTGACCAGGAGAAACATGGCTAAATCTATTGTATATTTTGCTAGCGCCCGTGCCAAGTTTTTTGATTACGATTATGGCTTTCTCGGGAAATTTGAGGAAATTCTCGACCGGGTAAATCTGGAAAATTATGTAGCAAAAGGTGACTGTATACCTATAAAGATGCACCTGGGCTCACAGGGGGCTTTCAGAGTTGTTCGACCGGCCTTTATTCGCAAGCTGGTGGATTCGATAAAGCGGGTTGGAGGAGAACCATTTGTAACGGATACTGTACGTATTCCTGGCTTGGAGTATCTCCGTGTGGCAAGTTCGAACGGGATTAATGAACTTTCAACGGGAGTTCCGGTAATTATGGCAGATGGAGTTTTCGGGCGCGATTCAGTGATGGTGCCCTGTGGTCCAATACTGGGGGAAGTTGGGATTGCTTCCGCTATTCATGACGCCCCGGCGATGATCGTCTTATCCCATTGCAAAGGTCATATTGCCAGCGGTTATGGAGGTGCTGTAAAAAACCTGGGTATGGGCGGAATTGCCTTTAAAGACCGGAATGGGGTTCATCAGCGGGGACGAATGCATTTTCTCCAAAACGCCGAACTAAGCTGGGATTCGGAAAAATGCAGCCATTGTTTACAATGTGTCGGCGCCTGTCCTCATGAAAGCATCTCCTTTGATCAGGATGAAAAGTTGACGATTGATCAGCAAAAATGCGCTCGCTGCGGTCGTTGTGCCAGAGTTTGTACTGAAGGAGCCTTGGTGCTGCCGCAAAACGTGGAACTCTTTCAAAAAGTTTTGGCAGAAGCATCGGCAGCAGTACTGAGTACTTTCCCCAAGGGTAAGGTTCTTTACATAAACTTTGTGACGGAAGTGCAGCCGGAATGCGATTGCATGCCGATGGCCGATGCTCCTTTGATTCCGGACCTTGGAGTATTGGTTTCGGACGATATTGTAGCGATAGAAAAAGCTACTTTGGATTTGATCGGCCAAGCCCAAATTATCAAGGACTCCAAAGCGGGAGATAAGGGACTGACGTCGGCAGAAAATCTGTTTTCTAAAATCTCTGGGAAAGATCCTTATTTGCAGGTTCACGCTATGGCTGACTTGGGCTTGGGCTCCGAAGATTATGAAATTGTCGAAGTGCTTTGCAAGATAAAACCGGACGGTAGTACCGAGCCACGCAACCCCTTCGGACACTGAGGAGTTTGCTGGATCAGAGTCAGATTGAAGGCTTATTTCCGGAGTTGAATCGGCAGGGCAGAAGAGTAACTGAACTGCCAGATCGTTAATTAGTAGACGATCTGGCTTTTTTGTTTTTTGGGGATTATTTCACCTGATTTCAGGAGGAAATCGAGGCAGGATGTGGAAGATATATAAAAAAGAAAGGGTATAATCTGATTCTTTCAGTTTAGTGCTTGCTTATTCAAAATCACTAAAACAAGAAAGGCTGATGTCAATGAAAAGGATATTTATGCCAGCCATTAATATTTTTGATCGGTTTAAATATTCAATCAAATTTATTATAATCGCGATATTTTTTCTGGCCGCATTAGCCATTACCTTGGAGTTGTTAATTGTTGAGTTGAGTGCAGAAAATACTTTCACCAAGAAGGAGAGAATGGGACTTGAATATTTGAATTCTTTGTTTAACTTACAGAGAGATGTTGAAGAATACAAAAATTTAAGGTCGGATAATAGTGAGATCATTACAAGCCTCAATAGGCTGGATAGCTTAAATGATAAATACGGGATCGTTATGGGTACTAAGGATGCTTGGCAAAAGGTTAAAGAAGATACAAGCAAACTTATTTCCTCTAAGCAAGCCAAAGCTGATCAAGCCACACTCAGCCAATCTGATACAATTGTCAGCGATATTTCTAAATTAGTGATGATCATAGGGAACTCTTCAAACCTCATTCTTGATCCTGAACTCGATAGTTATCATCTTACCGACATCGTCTTAGGCTGTGTTCCATCAATGGCCGAAGATATCGATCAAGTTCGATATCAAGTTAATTCTGCTATCAAGGCCAATTCTATGACTGCTAAGGACAAAAATTCGCTTATTGAAACTGTGGTCCAAATTAAATTAGCTATTGCCGAAATTGATTCGGATACGACCATAGCTATTGGAAAAAATTCCGCTTTAAGGGATCCCTTAGCTCAGGACAAACAAGCCAACGTCGCTGCCGTAGATAAATTTATTACTGCTATCAGCGATAAAATAATTAATTCGGATAGGGTTTCACTTAATGAAGGGGAATTTGCTGATCTAAGTGATGCAGCGTTTACTACCTCCTTTAATTATTATAAGAAGGTAGTTACAGAATTAGACAAGCTCTTTACCACCAGAATTGCGCAATATAATAAAAAAGAAGCCATAGCTGTCGGCAGCTCCATCTGCGGAGTCTTATTGGCTATGTATTTTTTAATTGGTCTCTATTTATCATTGGGGAGAAAAGTGGCAGAACTCGAACAGGTAACCTCGAAGATGGCTGACGGAGATTTGACGGTCCGAGTTCAGTTTAAATCCAATGATGAATTAAATAAAATAGGACAGGCTTTTAATAAGATGGCCGGCGATCTTGGCAGAGCGTTCTTTGATATAAGTGAACAAAGCTCTAAGATTGCGGAAAACGCCAAGATGTTACAGGTGACTAATTTAGAACTACTGGAGTCTAACAAGAATTTACAAGAACTTGATAAGCTGAAATCAGACTTCTTATCCACCGTGTCCCATGAATTAAGAACCCCCCTGACTTCAGTGCTGGGATTTGCTAAGATTATTAAAAAAAGGCTTGAGGATGTCATTTTTCCCTTGCTAAATTCAGACGATAAAAAAATAGAGCGAGCAACCAGGCAAGTGAAAGCGAATATTGATATTATTGTATCAGAAGGTGAGCGGCTGACGTCACTGATCAACGACGTCCTGGACTTGGCCAAGATGGAGGCAGGAAGAACCGAATGGAAGAGAGAGACCGTTCAGATAGCAGAGGTGATCGATAGAGCAACGACTGTCACTATGGCTATTATCGAACAAAAAGGGCTTGAACTGATTAAGGATGTCGAGGCAGATTTGCCTTGTGTGATAGGAGACAATGACAAGCTAATCCAGGCTGTCATCAACCTAATTTCCAATGCGGTTAAATTTACCGGCGAAGGTTCTGTGATCTGCAGGGCCAGAAATACAGGGGATAAGATAACGGTCAGCGTGATAGACACGGGCCTGGGGATAGCCGAAGAAGATCAGGCCAAGGTCTTTGAGAAGTTTAAGCAGGTGGGTGACACCCTTACCGATAAGTCTCAAGGAACAGGCCTTGGGCTGCCGATCTGCAAGCAGATAATTGAGCACCACGGCGGGAGAATATGGCTGGAAAGCCAGCTCGGAAAAGGTTGCAACTTCTCATTTGCTCTATACGCTGAAGGAAAGATAAGTGCTGTGGTAAAGGAGACCGACGTTGGTCCATTGATAAAAGAAGATTCTAAATTATCGGTACTGTCTGCCGGCGGCGAAAGAAAAAACACCATTCTGGTGGCAGACGATGACCCCAGCATCAGGGTACTTATCAGGTAGGAACTTGAAGCCGGCGGTTATCTCGTAAGAGAGGCCAAGGACGGTTTAGAGGTTATCAGTGAAGTGAAAAAGGAAGAACCCGGCTTGATCATCCTGGATGTCATAATGCCTGGCATGAGCGGCT
>Ga0326727_10009766_pt1 | contig 23336 bp, 14 predicted proteins | sample MB2enrmetagenome_FD_207643 | JGI IMG/M metagenome (GOLD analysis project Ga0326727, IMG submission 207643) | Lab enriched peat soil microbial communities from McLean, Ithaca, NY, United States - MB29MY | ecosystem: Environmental > Terrestrial > Soil > Wetlands > Peat | place: USA: New York... | reverse complement strand
CACCTTCCGAGCCACCACCCTGGACGCCCGAGATATGGACTTCTTCAAATTTGACCGTCAGGTAGTCGGCAGGGTTCTTATCACCCGTCGACTTGGCGCACGAAAGAAGCGCAGTGGTAATATGTTTGCCGGTGCAACACAGTTCCAGCAGCTTGGCGCTCGACTTATCCACCCGCTTCGTAAAAGTAATGTCAGTGAACTTGACCTTGCCGGCGCTTAAACCACTACCATGGACGCTGGTGGGATTGTGCGCCCCCAGACTCCAGGAACTAACCTCGATCTCATCAGGATGTTTCGAGGCAGAACTCTCACCCTTAACACCTTCTAGTTTCAAGAAATATGCTATGGCCATGTTTTCCTCTCCTCGTGGAAATCGTGAATGTGGAAGAGCACGTGGCGGACTTGCGGGGCAAGTCCGCCACTAGATCTCCCGGAACTAACCTTTCGCGGGCGGCGGCAACGATGCAACCAACCGCAGGGAAACCGTAAGCTCGTCGAGTTGGAAGTGCGGGCGCAGGAAAGCCACGGCCCGGTATACTCCCGGCTTGCCTTTCACCTCTTCCACGTCGACGCGGCCCTCACGCAACGGGTACTTCGCCTTGGTGGCTTGCGTAGCCGAGTCGTCGGTGGTGACGTATTGAGTGATCCATCGGTTGAAGAACATCTGCAGTTCCTCTTTGGAAGTGAAACTGCCGATTCTGTCCCGCATCATGGCCTTCAAGTAGTGTGCAAACCTGCAAGTCGCCATGATGTAGGGTAATTGGGTGGAGAGACGCGCATTGGCGTTGGCCGCGTCGCTATCATACAACTTGGCCTTGTTCGCGGACTGCACGCTGAAGAAAGCTGCCTTGTCCGTCCCCTTGCAATGTACCAGCGGAACCAAACCCTGGTCCGCCAATTCTTTCTCGCGGCGGTCCGTGATCGCGATCTCGGTTGGACACTTCAGGGCCACGTCGCCGTCGTCGGTCCGGAAAGTGTGGGAAGGCAATCCCTCCACCAAACCTCCGCCTTGCACACCGCGTATGGCGGCGCACCAGCCGTACAGAGCGAAGGCGCTGGTCATGCGCGCTCCCATGGCATAGGCGGCGTTGCCCCACAGGTATTTGTCGTGCTGCGTTCCATCCACACCTTCCTCGTAATTAAAGGCATCAACGGGAACCGTATCCCTGCCGTAGGGGAGACGCATCAGAATGTGGGGAACACAGAGTCCAACGTAACGGCTGTCATCGCTCTGCCGGAACCCCTTCCATTTGGCGAATTCGGTCGTATCGAAGATCCGCCCAATGTCCCGGGGCTGGTCCAACTGCGTGAAGGTTTCCATATTCATGAGCTGGGAAGAGGCTGCGGAGATGAAGGGGGCATGCGCTGCTCCCGCCACCGCTGCGATCTTTTCGAGAAGCTCCAGGTCTTCCGGATGCTTGCTGAACTCGTAATCGCCAATCAGCGCACCATACGGTTGGCCGCCGAATACTCCGAACTCTTCTTCGTAAATCTTCTTGAACGCCGCGCTTTGATCAAATTCCGGCGCGCGTTGAAGGTCCCGCAGAAGGTCCTTCTTGGAGACATTCAACACCCGGATCTTCAGCATGGCGCTGGTTTCGCTCTGGCTGATCAGGTACTTGAGACCCCGCCAACTGGCTTCCAGCTTCTGAAACGTGGGATGGTGCAGAATTTCGTTGAGCTGGATGGAGAGCAAGTGGTCAATCTGCGCAATACGCGCGTTGATCATCGCCTCGGTGTCTTTGGAGACGGTTACCTCCCCCTCCAAAACCTGAGTGATGAACTCTCTCACAAGATTCTTGCCGCGTTCCCGCGTGGCAGCGTCGGTTCCCACCCTCCCCGTCTCGACAATCTGATCCAGAAGAGTCTTTTCACCAACCTGCTCGGCAGCCTGCGATTGTGCGGCCGCTTTCGATTCCTTAGCCATTGCCCCCCTCCTTTCCTTCTTCTTTCTTTACTCCGATTTCTGAGCGCAACTTCTCCAACTTCTCAGTATTAGTGACGGCCTCGAGCAGGACTTCGTCCAACTTATCATTGGTCTGCAACGCGCCCTTCAAATCACTGAGGCGGGTACGGAGATCGAGCAGTTCGCGCAGAGGTTTCACCTGCCGGGCTACCTTCTCGGGCTCGAAGTCATCCATACTCTTAAAGTTGAGATCGACCTTCAACTGCCCCACATCGGCATCTTCGCTCAGCTTGTTATCCACAGAAAATGCCACGTGAGGCTTCATGCTTTCCAAAACACTGTCAAAATTATCCAGCGTTACTTCGACAAACCTTCGATCCTTCAGCTTGGGAAGTTGATCGACAGGCTGCCCGGTAAAATCACCCAGGACTCCCATTACGAAAGGGAGTTCTTTAATTTCAATCGCGCCGCCCGTCTCCACGTCATAGGTAACGTGGACACGAGGGGGTCGGACCCGTTCAAGACGCTTCTGGACGCTCTCGGCCATAGGGCACTCCTTGCGTAAGCATGTTTGATTGGCTTTTCGCCTTTGCGGAAGACATCCTATCAGAATGTCTTATCGTGGTCAACGGAAAAACGAACAGGCCCGGAACGCCAGTTTCCGGCTCCTTGCGTAGCAACATGTTGCATAGGCCCGACTCTGAAAAATCGTTAACCGAAACCGCTTGGGAACGTTGCGTCCTGCGGCGGTGAGGTGTAGATTATCGGTCGGCTCGGAAGCAAAAAATAAATCTTCCGGTTAACCTTGCGACCGAAGTCGCGCACTTTGCTGGTGAATTTTGGCCCGGCTCATCAAGGGCCAAAGGCATCTTGCTCCTGTGGAGGTTCCATGACTCGATCCCGACTGCGACTTAGCTTGCTCGCGTTTACCATCCTGGTTCTCGCCCAGACTCAACCCCGATCCATCCCGGGCAGTGAAAGCTTGCAGACGTCGCCTACTGCAGGCATGGCAGCGCCGGTCGAGAAGCATCCGCTCCAATCCCTGCCCTACACACCCAGCCTCGATCTCAACTCGATGGACAGGACCGCCGACCCTTGTGACGATTTCTACCAGTACGTCTGCGGTGGTTGGATGAAGAACAACCCCATTCCGCCCGACCAAGCGAGCTGGAGCGTGTACGCGAAACTCGCCGACGAGAACCAGCAGTTCCTGTGGGGCATTTTGGAAGACGAGTCTGACCCGGGCCGCGCCCGCAATGCCTCGGAGCAGAAAATCGGTGATTTTTTCCAGGCGTGCATGGATGAACCCGCCATCGAGAAACTCGGTGCTGCTCCTCTGCAAGGAGGTCTGGGGGAAATTGCCGCGCTGAATTCGAAGTCCGAGCTGGGGAAGTACCTCGGCCGGGAGCATCTGGCATTGCGGGGCGGGACGCTGTTCGGCTTCGCCTCGGATCAGGACTTCGCGGACGCTACGCAGGTGATTGCGTTCGCTCACGCCGGCGGACTCGGACTTCCGGACCGCGATTACTACACCAGAACGGATCCTAAGTCGCAGCGGATTCGCGACCAGTACGCCGGACACGTGCAGAGGATGTTCGTGTTGATGGGCGACCCGGCGGCTACGGCTGCCGGGGAAGCCAAAACTGTATTGGCGATAGAAACGGCACTGGCCCAGAAATCCCTGACCCGGGTTCAGAAGCGCGACCCCTACAACCTGTTCCACAAAATGGATCGCGCCCACTTGAAAGCTCTCACCCCGGACTTCGACTGGGACGCCTACTTGGACCCGCAAGGCTTGGCGGGCGTCGAGACCTTCAACGTCACCGAACCGGTGTTCTATCAGGAAATGGACCGGCTGATTCAGAGCACCAGCCTCGACGATTGGAAGACTTATTTGCGCTGGCATCTGGCGCACGCGTGGGCTCCTTATCTCTCCATGAACTTTCAACAGGAAAACTTTGATTTCTACAGCCACACGCTGCGGGGCGTGGCGGTGATGGAGCCTCGGTGGAAGCGCTGCGTGCGCCTGGTCGATCGCAACCTGGGTGAGGCGTTGGGGCAGGTGTTCGTGGCCAGGACCTTCGGCCCCGACGTCAAAGCCCGGACCGTGAAGATGACCCGCGAAATCGAGGCGGCCATGGAGGACGACCTCAAAAACCTGCCGTGGATGGGCCCGGCAACCAAACAGCAGGCGCTCGAAAAGCTGCACTCCATCGTCAACAAGATCGGCTATCCCGACAAGTGGCGTGATTACACCTCGCTCGAAATCGTGCGCGGCGATTTCGCCGGCAACGTGCGCCGCAGCGCCATTTTCGAATCGAAGCGGGAACTGGCCAAGATCGGCAAACCGGTTGAGCGCGGCGAGTGGGGAATGACTCCGCCCACGGTGAACGCTTACTATAATCCGCAGATGAACGACATCAATTTCCCCGCCGGCGTTCTGCAACCGCCCTTGTTCGATCCCAAGATGGATGACGCGCCGAACTATGGCAACACGGGAGGGACGATCGGTCACGAGCTCACCCATGGCTTCGACGACCAGGGACGCAAGTTCGATGCCCGGGGAAATCTGCGCGACTGGTGGACGAAGCAAGACGCCGCCCAGTTCGACGAGCGCATCGCCTGCGTGCAGGACCAGTACGCCCAATACATCGTGGTGGAAGATATCCATATCAACAGCAAGCTGACGAGCGGGGAAGACGTGGCGGACCTGGGCGGCACCTTGCTCGCCTACATCGCGTGGAAAAAGGCGACCCAGGGACAGGACCTGCAACCCATCGACGGCTTCAGCCCCGACCAGCGGTTCTTCATCGGGTACGCGCAGTGGGCCTGTGAGAACAATCGGCCGGAAAATCTGCGCATGCACGCCATGACCGATCCGCACTCGCCCGGCAAATATCGTGTCAACGGCATCGTTTCCGACCTGCCCCAGTTCCAGCAGGCGTTCGGTTGCAAGGCCGGCCAGCCGATGGTGCGGCCAAAGATGTGCCGCGTGTGGTAGCTGTCCGGTTGGTGCTAACCTCATCTGCTGCGGCGGAGGTTCATACAACCATCGGACGCGCAAAATGCAGGGCGTGAAGCTCTCCGCCGGGTCGATCAGAACTTGACTCGTGAGAGCGCCCGGCGTAAGGTTCTCGCTCCGAGGTCGAGTCAAAATCGGAAATTCCGGTTCAGTCCGGTCCATTCCGCCGGAGGAGGGTTGAGGTGCGTATCTCTCACGTCCATGGTCAGTCCTGTCGAATCTCTCTTTTTCTAGTCGCGACCGCCATTGGTTTGACACTCCCCGGAGTTCTTTTCGCGCAAGGTCGGCGTCGCGCGCCGGACCACGTCCCACCCAAGCGCTCGTCGCAGATTCATGACGGGTTCGGGATTAACTCCGACCTGCCTCGCGAACCTTACCTGCCCTGGAATCGCTGGTGGTGGACGCGCATGTTCGACGCGGGCGTGAAGTGGATCCGCATCGGGCAATACGAAAACAGCTCCGAGCCGACCAGTTGGGAATGGGTGGAACGGAAGCGCGGCGTCTACTCCGTCTCGCCCGAGGTCGACGATTACGTCGACTCGCTCGTCGAGAATGGAGTGAACGTCCAGGTCCAACTCCTCTACGGCAACCCCATGTACACTTCCCCGGCCGGAAAGAAGCCCGACGAGATTACGCCCGAGCCCGGCAGCTTCCACAACGACGATCGCAGCCTTTACTCGGTTTTTTGGCCTCCCCGCACTCCCGAGCAGATCGAGGCCTTCACCAAGTATGTTCGCTGGATGGTGGATCACTTCCGCGGACGCATCCACTATTACGCCCTGTGGAACGAGGAGGACATCGGCTATTGGAACCCGTGGGGGAATCCGGAAGAATACGGGCGGCTGCTCAAAGCCTTCATCCCCGCCGTGCATGAGACCGACCCGCAAGCGAAGGTCATCTTTGGCGGCCAGGCCGATCCCATCCGCGACTTCGCACAGCGCGCCCTCGACACCTGCCAGTGCGCCTCGGGAATTGATGTCTTCGCCTACCACACCTATCCCGGCTACGGGCAGAACCTGAACCCTGAGGCCATGGATTCGGGCGCGTACGGGACCGAATCGCCGGCCAAGCTGCGCGAACTGGTGCGCAACTACCCGGGCATCCGCAAAGATATTCCTTTCTGGGATGACGAATTCAATTCCATTCCCTCCTGGAGAGGGTCGGATGAATCGGTGCAAGCAAAGTACATTCCGCGCGGGCTGGTGTACAACTGGGCCGCCGGCGTCAAGACCTTCGTCTGGTTGCTCGCCGCCGGCGTGGATGGCAACGAATACGACGACTTCGGCCTCATTCACGGCCTGCGCTACCTGCCGGAGGATTTCACCCCGCGGCCGGTATTTTCGGCCTACCAGAACACCAACGCCTTGTTCTCCGATACGAAGTTCGACGCGGGAATCGCGATTCAATCGAGCGATGTCCCCGGTCTTCGCCGCCAGGCACGCGCGCCATTTCTGGCTTACGGCTTTCGCTCCACTTCCGGCAAGGCCATCATCGCGTATTGGATGGCCGCACACAGCAATCCCGGCAACGTCTTTCCGCCCCTCGCCGCCACGCTGACCATCAAGGGTTCCGGCATTGTGCACCCCGTGCTCATCGACGTGGTTTCGGGCGAGATCTCGCCGCTCACTTGGAAGCAAGGTACGACGGACACGGTCGAGGGGGCTCCCATCCGCGATAGTGTCATGGCGATCGCCGACGAAAGCTATTTCGACTGGGATACCCCGCCAGAGGCGCCGAGTTCGCTGAACGCTCAGGCGTCCGGCGGCGCCGTGGAACTTTCCTGGGAATTGCATGGCGGCGAGATAACCGGCGTTGCCGTCGAGCGCCGTCGTGGTGACCGCGGCACGTGGGAGCGCGTCACCAAACTCGCAGGTAGTGCGAAGTCTTACCGTGATTCCGTCACTGCCTCGGGGCAGACGCTATGCTACCGCGTGCGTGCCCTCAACGCGGCGGGCGAGTCTGCGTACTCCAATGTGGCTCGGGTAGCGATGTAACCGCCAGGAGAATCTCTTATGGGAAAACTCGCCATTACCGGCGGCAAGCCGGTTCGCAAGAAGCCCTTCACGGCGTGGCCCGTGTACACCCAGCAGGAAGCGCGCGGGCTCCAGAAGGTTCTCGCCAGCCGCAACTGGGGCGGATATCCCTTCCCGAACAAGTTTGCGGACGCTTTCGCGCAGAAGTTCGCGCGCTTTCACGGCGCGAAATACGGTCTGGCGGTGGCGAACGGCACTGTGGCCATTGAGATTGCCCTGAAAGCGGCGAATATCAAGCCCGGCGACGAGGTGATTGTGCCGGCGTACACCTGGGAGGGCACCGTCGGCCCCATCCTGCTTCTCAACGCCGTGCCGGTTTTTGTGGACATCGACCCCGCCACCTACTGTCTGGACGCAAAACTGATCGAGGCGGCCCTCACGCCCAAGACGCGCGCCATCCTTCCCGTACACCTCGCCATGCGCTTTGCCGATCTAAACGAAATCGGCCGCATTGCCAAGGCGCACAACTTGGTGGTCATTGAAGACTGCGCCCACGCGCATGGTGGCAAGTGGCGCAATAAGGGCGCCGGCGCCACGGGCGACCTCGGCACGTTTAGCTTTCAATCGAGCAAGCTGATGACCTCCGGTGAAGGCGGCGCCGTCATCACCAGCAATCTGGAATTTTATGAGCGTGCCCAATCCTTCACGAATTGTGGACGCGCCAGCGTCACCGACCAATTCCACCACCGCCTGATCGGATTCAACTATCGCCTTGGTGAACTGCAAGCCGTGATTCTTGCCGCGCAGCTTGAGCGCCTCCCCCGGCAGGCCAAGGTGCGCCAGGCCAACATGGACCACTTCGAAGAGCGCTTGCGCGGGACGCCCGGTCTCGCGTTCCTCGAACGCGACAAGCGTCAGACGCGCGTAGCGGCGTATCAATTCGTGTTCAAATATCTGCCCGAGCATTTTGGCGGTATTCCGCGCGCGGCATTCCTGGGCGCGTTGCAGATGGAAGGCGTTCCCTGCGATGGCCTTTTCTACGAACCGGTTTACAAGAGTGCCCTCTTCCCCGTCGATCCGGCGGAATGGCCGGCGCTCAGTTGGGGCCGAGCTGAACCCCTCGATTTGAAAACCCGTTTCCACTGCCCGGTCTCCGAGCGTGCTGCCTACGAAGAGTCGGTTTGGCTGCCTCACCACATCTTCCTCGGCTCCAAAAAGGATACCGACGACATTGCCGACGCCGTGCTGAAAGTTTGCGAAAACATCGAGGAACTGCGCGGCCTCCAACATGACGCTATCGAGGTAAAGGCCATGAGCCGCGCGGCCCGTCCCCGCGTCGAAAAGCGGCAGTGGTAGGGGGATCGGGTCATCGGATCATCGGGCCATCGGGTCATTTAAACACCAATTTTCAGCAGCATTGTTCGCGATACTCATTATCCCATCTAAGCCGGCACCTCAGATGACGAGGTATCTATCTCCATCATTTCCAAAAGAGGCATTATGAAAAACTCCTTTACCAGAAGAGACCTATTGAAGGCGGCGACGGCAGCTACGATTTCCGCCGGGGCTGCGGCCAACCACGGCCGGGCGCTGATGGCAGCGAATCACACCGTCCCCGCGGAGACCGTTTTCGGAGGAGCACCGGAAGCTGAGACCAATCTCCCCTGGTACCGCCGTCTCCTGGTCGGCGTGGAAGTTGGCCCGACGGGAGCCAACGACAAAGATGGGATTTTCTATGCGCGGGCGACCGGTAAAGATATTGTCGAACACCTGGTCAAAGCTCATGTCGAATACGCCGTGATTTTCATGAAGGACCAGGACTTCGCTTACTACCATTCCCAGGTCGTACGCCCCTGCCCCAATCTCCACGGTCGAGACCTTTTGCGCGAGGTGTTGGACGCGGCCAAGCCCCACAACCTGCCCATCATTGCCTACTTCCAGATTCAATACGATACTGCCGCCTGGCAAGCCCACCCGGAATGGAGAATGAAGGACGTGACCGGGAAAGATATTCCCTTCCGCCTGTGTTATAACTCTGATTATCTCAACTATAACAAGCTGCTGATGGCAGAATTATTAGAGTATGATATAGCGGGCTTCCACGTTGACATGCTGGACTACGGATTCAGCCCTCCTTACGGTTGCTGGTGTGAAAATTGTGCGCGCGTCTTCCGGCAGCAATTCAACATTGATATCCCCCATCCCCCCAAGCCCAGTTGGGATGCCGACTGGGAGAAGATTCTGGAGTTTCGTGCCAGTTCCAACACCCGCTTCTCCCAGGATTTGCACTCCTTCGTGAAATCGAAGCGGCCGGAGGTGGCCGTGGATTTCAACTATCACGGATACCCGCCCTTTTCCTGGATCGAAGGCGAGCTTCCGGTGCGGCAGGCCCTGAACGGGGATTTTGTAACCTGTGAGGGGCTGCCCTGGGTTTTCGGCCACTATAATCCCAGCCTCCTGTCCCTTTTCATTGCGGGTGCCCGGCTTGGCGGGCCCACGCAAATTGCCACCTCCCGGTCGGTCTACAACTATTTTGATCCCACCATCCGCCCCGTGGCCGAGATGGAATGGGAAGTCCTAACCTACGCGGCCCACGCGACGCAGTGCACGGTAGTTGATAAAGTCAATTACGATGGCACACTCGATTCCCTCGCCTATGAACGCTTGGGGCTGGTCTTCAAAAAAGTCCGCGAACGAAGTGAATACTTCAAGCACCCGCCGATTCAGGAAGTCGGCCTCTACTATTCCAGCCGGAGCCGCGATTGGTTTGCGCGGGAAGCCGCTCCCCAATACTTCTCGGCTTTTTCCGGCGCACACAAAGCGCTGGTGCAGTCGCACATCACGCTGGGCATGATCATGGACGAAAATATTTCGGCTGAGCGCCTGCGTGAGTTCCCGGTCGTTTATCTGCCCAACGCGGCGATTCTGAGCGAAAGGGAAATCAACTTATTCGATGAATACGTTTCTGAGGGCGGTAACCTCCTGGTCACAGGTTTAAGCGGCCTTTACGACCGGTACGGCAACTTGCAAGAACAGTCCTCACTCGCCGGACTGCTGGGCGCGAAATTGGTGAAGCCCCTCCTTGGGCATTATGGCAACTTCGTTCGGCTGCCGGGAGAATTGAGCCGCGGAGATGGACGAGTTCTGCTTGAGAACATTCCTCCCGACTGGGCCGCCTTGACTTTTGGTCCTGCGGCGGTGTTCGAAGCGACTCAGGCCAAAGCCTATGGTGACCTCCTCGTGGCGTTTCGCTCCCCACTTGAACCACCCATTGTTCCGGGTGCGACTCCGGAGCCCAACGCTGCCCCATTCTCGGCGCGTGAAACCGTGGGGCCAGCGATTTTTATCGGGCAGCGCGGGAAGGGCAAGACAATCTATGTACCGTGTTGTCCCGATGCTGCCGTGATGAGCAACTTCCGCATCCCGGAAAATCGCCACCTGATCCGGAACCTCGTACGATTTCTGAATCCGCAACCGCGCGTTAAGATCCAGGCGCCGTTGAATGTCGAGGCGGTGGTGAACCTTGACAAAGCACGTGGACGCCTCCTCGTCCACCTCATCGGTTTCTCCGCGCCGGCCACGGCCACGGCCGCCGCCTTCGCTCATGGCAAGATGGTTCTTCCCCCGCAGATGGAGGAACCCATGACCTATGAGGCCCAAATCCAAGTCCGGGAGCGATTTTCGCAAGCTCAGGCTCTTAGCCGTGAAGCGAATATCTCCGTGAACGGAAATCAGATTCGCCTGGGAACCTCCTCGATCCACGAAGTGGTGATCATTCATTTGTGACCTCGGCCGTCTCCGCCAGCGCAGCGGCGGCCACGGCGGCTGCGCCCAGGACACCTGCCGAATATCCGAGCGAAGAAGCCACGATGCGCAGCTTGCGCTGTGACCACACGGTGGTCCGTTGGGCCAGATTCTCAGCCAAGGAGCCCAATAGCAGCGGGTTGTTTTGCACCAGCCCGCCGGCCAGAATCAATAAATCCGGGTCGAATAGGTGCACGAGGGAGGCACAGCCGATGGCCAGGTATTGGGCGAGAGTCAGGACCGCACTGCGGGCCGTGGAATCGCCCGCATTCGCGGCCGCGATGACTTCCTCCGCGGAAGTGAAATTCCCCTGTGCCGCGTGCCGCAGCAGGGCGCGGGCATTGGTGTAGACTTCCAGGCACCCGCGGAGCCCGCACGTGCAGGGCAGCCCGCCGGGATCGATGGGAATGTGGCCGAGGGCGTTAGCAAAGAAATGGCGGCCGCGATTGAGGCGCCCACCCACGTAGCAGCCGCCTCCCACTCCGGTGCCCAGCGTGATGCAGACAAAATCCGATTCCTCCCGGGCGGCGCCAAAGTGCTTTTCGCCCACAGCGAGGGCGTTCGCGTCGTTCTCCACTGCGACGGGAAGGCCAAATGCCTGGTGCAAATGCGCGCCGGGATTGGCGCCCGTCCAGCCGGGAAGGTTGTCCGTGGCGAAAACCACCTGGCCCGAATGGGGATCAACCCAGCCCGCCGTGGCAAGGCCGATGGCTGCGGGCGCGGCGGCCCGCGCCTTGGCTTCCTCCAGACAGGTTGAGGCAGTCTGCCTTAAGTGCGCGAGCAGAACTTCCCTTCCCTCATTCCAGGGGGTGGGCGTTGAGGAGTCGTACAGCAGTTCGCCCTGGTTGGAAACCAGTCCGAACTTGGTGCGCGTCCCGCCCATATCAATCCCTACGAAAACGTGTTTCGGATCGTGGGCGCGTTGCCAACTTTGTGTGGCGGCCGCGAATCCTCCGGTGATCAATTCCGGCCGGGTAATGGCCGTCCCCACCACCACCGCGTAGGCGCCCGCTTCGAGAGCGGCGCGCACTTGCGCAGGCGTGTGAATGTGCCCCTCGGCGATGACGGGCACGTCCACGGCATGGACGAGGTTTGCAATAAAAGACGGCTCGAAGGCCCGTACGTGATGGGTTTCCGGCGTATAGCCGCGCAGGGTGGAGAGCACCGCGTCGGCGCCGGCTTGCGCGGCTTGGACGGCTTCCTCGATCGTCGCGATGTCTGCCAGCACCGGCACTCCCAGTTCCTCGCGAATGCGCCGCACGCGGTCGAAAGCGCCATATCTCTGACCGCGCCCAGTGCAGTCGAGCGCCACCAGGCCGGCGCCTGCTTCCACCAACTTCTGCGCGGCTTCGAAGGAAGGAGTAATCAGAATCTCTCCATCATCCTGTGGGGCTTTCCAGATTCCGATGATGGGAACTTCGACGGCCTGCCGAATCGCCCGGATGTCCTCCAGACCATTGGCGCGGATCCCCGCCGCCCCGCCCTGGACGGCGGCCTGCGCGAAACGTGCGGTGGATTCCGGATTTCGAAAAGGGCTGCCCTCGAGAGATTGGCAGGATACGATCAGCTTTCCGCGGAGTTCAGCGGGCAACTTGGTGGCCAACTTCATGTAAGCTCCTTTCCTTTCAATAACATTCTGGCCTGGCAGGGATAAGTGGCTTATTTTTCATAAACATTCTGGTCTGGGGGTGAATTTGACCTGAGTCAATTTTATATCTCGCTTGTTTTCAAACACATTCTGGGTTAAACCTTCATTTTGGCATCATCTTCTCAACCCTCATCATAGCCTACTGCTGGTTTTTGTAGCTTCCTTGTTTTCAATGACATGGTTCGTTCTTGAGGCCATCGCATCTCCCCCGATTCTCCACTAACTTGCTGTGTTTTCATGAACATTCTGGCCTCACGCGTAGCTTTCCGAGAATTCCCCCTCGCGACCCGGGCTGTCTATCCTCAAAAGCCGCCTGGCGACGCGCGCCACCTGCCAATAGTTAGAATCTCGTCACCGCCACATCAGTATGGAACTGGGGTGACCAGCTATAGCCTCGTACCACGCCGCGGGGCGCAAGGACAATAGCCTCAAGTCTATGGTATCCTATGTGGGCTACGATGTCAAGAACTTTATTGATGGGATGGGTAAGAATGTCCGATAAAAAATCTGTGGAAGCTTGGCTCCATTACCCCGCCAAAGCTTGCTCCAAATCCGCAATCAGGTCACTGACGTCCTCGAGGCCGACGGAAACACGAATCAGGTCCGGCGTGATCCCCATTTTCAACTGAACGTCGAGAGGCACGGAGGCGTGCGTCATGGTAGTGGGATGCTCGATCAGCGATTCCACTCCGCCCAGCGACTCGGCCAAAGTGAACACGTGGCAATTGGCCAGAAGGTGGTTCACCGCCGTTTCCCCGCCCCGCAAGCGGAAAGAAAACGTCCCGCCTGAGCCGGTGGTTTGACGCATTGCCAATTCGTGTTGCGGATGGCTTTCGAGCCCGGGGTGCAGCACGGCCGACACCTGGGGATGCTTTTGCAGCCAGTGTGCGATGGCAAGCGCATTGCGGTTGTGTTCCTCCATGCGGAGGGCCAGGGTTTTGACGCCGCGCAGAACCAGGAAGCAATCCTGAGGGCCGGCGCAGGTGCCCATGGCATTCTGGAGAAAGCCGATCTTCTCCGCCACGGCCGGGTTCTTGACCACCAGCGCCCCTCCCACCACGTCGGAGTGGCCGTTGATGTATTTGGTTGTGGAATGCGTCACGATGTCGGCGCCCAACTCAAGCGGCCGCTGGAAATAAGGCGAGAGGAAAGTGTTGTCACAGATCACCAGCGCCCCGTATTCGTGCGCCAGGTTGGATACGGCGCGGATATCCACGAGATTCATCAGGGGATTGGTGGGCGACTCAACCCAAACCGCCTTGGGGCCGGCCGCCAGCGCCGCGCAAAGCTTGGCAGTATTGCGCAAATCGACGTACTGGGCGCGAATCTGCTTGGTGGCGAAAACCGACTCGAACAGGCGGTAGGTGCCGCCGTAGAGGTCGTCGTGAACAACCACGTTATCGCCCGAGGAAAACATCATCAGCAGGGTCGCTTCCGCGGCCATGCCCGTCGCAAAAACGAACCCTGCCGCCCCACCCTCCAACTGGGCCAGGCAGGATTCCAGCGCCTTGCGCGTGGGATTGCCGCTCCGGGAGTAGTCAAACGGCCCCGGTTGGCCCACGCCCCGAAAAGCAAACGTCGAGGTCTGATAAATGGGCGTCATCACGGCGCCGAGATGTTCCTGGGGGTCGTGCCCCGCATGAATGGCAAGTGTTTTGAAATTCATAACTCCTCGGGAAAAACGAAAATACCCTCGGCCCGGGTTGGACGCTACGCGGCGTCATACCCAAAGGCATCGGAGGGCTTTGTGAGAATCAGTAAGTCTGAAACAAGAAAGATGCCCGCTTTTTCAGCATAGGTACCCGCCGCAATGCTGTCAATTGCAAATCCGTGAGCGGAAAGCAGCGGGACGGCGCCTGTCCCGAGAGGTTGCGGCGGATTGCAGGAAAACCCATTGAAACTGTCATTCTGAGTGTTGCTTTTGGCATTGACGGTCCCAGATGTGAGTGCTATCTTTCCTGAAAATTATTCCGGGGAGGTAACTGACTATGAACCGGATTCTGGCAGCAGCACTCTTCGCATTTTCCCTCTTCGCGCTCCCGCAAATTCTTGCTCAAACCCAAGCCCCGGCTGAATCACAAAGCGCGCAAAACCACGTGATTACGGTCGGCAGGAGTGGTGAAGCATTCGCCAAGCCCGACCTGGGTATTCTGGTTATGACCATTCGATCATCGGGGCCTATTGCCGACGAGGAGGTGGCGGAGAACGGGCGCAAGGCGAAGGCCGTCGAGTCGGCCCTCGCCGCGCTGGGATATACTCCCACTGGCTACAAAATTACTCCGGTGGTTTTTGGTCAAGCCGGAGGCCCCTACTTCGGGCCCAACCAGGGCGGGATGACGGCTTACGAAGCGACCCAGTACGTGTATGTGTTCTTCGAAGCCGCTGACCTGAGCGACATGGGGAAGTTAACGGAGAAGTCGGCCGCGGTCATTGAGGCTCTCCGCAAGGCGGGAGCCGTCCCGGGCAATATCACCGGCCCCCGTATGCCCCAGGCGCAGGGAGGCCTGATTATTTTCACCGTCAAAGATTCCGACCCGTACGAAAGGCAGGCGACGCAGAAGGCGATTAGCCGTGCGCGCGACGCAGCTCAGGACATCGCCACGGGAACCGGGGTCCAGATTACCGGCCTGCGAAATGTCAAGGGCGGCTTCCTCGGTGGCAACTACCTGCCGCGTTCGGGCCTGCCCTCACTGGAGGGTCTGCCCTACCGATTCTATTCAACAAAAAGCGACGAAGTGGAGATCACCACAACCGTCACCGTGGAGTATGATTTCAAGTAACGGACACCTCATTTCTCCAACAGCCCCAAGCCGCGAAGCCAATTGATGAGCAGCTTTGGCCATTCGCCCAGGGCCGGGTCGCCCAGATCCAAGCCCACGCCGTGGGGGCCATGTTGAAAAATGTGCAACTCCGCGGGCACATGCGCCTTGTGCAACGCCAAATAGAATGCCACGCTGTTTTCCGACGGCACGCCGGTGTCTTCACTGGTGGTAAACAAAAACGTCGGTGGCGTTTGGGAGGTGACTTGAAGCTCGTTGGAGAGATTTTCCAGAAGCTTGGGATCGGGTGAATCACCCAACAGATTTCGGGCCGAGCCTTTGTGCGTGTAGGGCGCCGTGAAAGAAATCACCGGGTAGCCAAGGATGGCGAAATCCGGCCGCGAGCTCGCGCGGTCGATGGGATCAGGAGCGTCGGGGTTCCCACTGTCGAAATGGGTTTCGGCGGAGGAAGTCAGGTGACCACCTGCGGAAAATCCCATCATGCCGATGCGGTCCGGTTTCACGCCGAACTCCGCCGCGCGCGCCCGCACCGTACGGATGGCCCGCTGCGCGTCACCCAATTCGATAGGATGGTGGTAGCGAGGTCCGAGCCGGTACTTCAGCACGAACGCCGACACCCCCACGGCGTTCAACCAATACGCCACCTGCCAGCCCTCGTGATTCATCGCCAGAGCCCCATAACCGCCGCCCGGCGCCACGATGACCGCCGTGGGCGCTCCGTGCAACGCTGGGTAGTAAGTCAAGGTGGGGATGTCGGTTTCGTCATGGCCGAGAGCCCCGGGAGCGCCGTTCGCCCAAAGCGGGAACGTTGTGGGCTCCTGTGCCGACGCCGGCTTTGGGGGCTTGGTGGTGGATTGTTGAGAAAAAACCCACGAGGCGGCCAGAGAAATCAGACCCGCTAATAGAATGATCCGCAGGGACGTCTTCATAAAACCTCCTTTGATTCTCCCCATTCTCAGTTGGAGCCGCTTGCAGCGCCACCGCGAGCGTCCCAGCCTTCAATGCTGAAATACGGCGTGCGCACGAGAAAATTCGGGTAGTTCGCCGCGTTGCCGTTTTCGTCCACGGCCTCAAAGTAGTAAAGGATTCCTTCCGGAGTGAGCGGAACCGAGGCGCTGAACTGGCCTTGACTCGTGGGGGACATCTCCATGCTGACCCAATCGTCGTAAGCGGGCATGAGCTTGTAATACACGCGAACGGAAGAAAGCTTGCCTGGCGATTTGACCCCCGCCGTCAATGTGACCGTGGCTCCACGCACCACCCCCTCGGGAGGTTGATGGGTGATGACCGGCGGGGCATCGTTATCCGTAACGAAGACGCGATAAGGATGATGATATTCCAGAGTGCCCCCATAACTACCGCCCACACCAAGATTTTCCTCAAAGTAATATTCGAACTGCCCGGGCACCATCTCTTCCGCAGGAATCACCACCGTCCACGAGCGCTCCACCGCACTTTCCGGATGCAGAGCCAACTTCTTGTACCCACTCTCCTGCGCATTTTTGTAAAAGACAAAGACGTGACCTTTGCGGTCGGCGCTTACATAGGTGACCGTAAGCGAAAAGGGTTTACCGGGCCGGGCTTTGAAAGGCGGGAGGTGTCCGAGCACATCGCGACGCCGGTCCGCCATCCTTTGAAATTCGGATTCCAGATTGTTGATCTGGTCCAAATCGGCTCCCAGCGATCTGCCTTCATCGCGCCAGTAGAATCGATTCACACCCATGCGGATGAGCTCCGGGACGTATCCGAAATGCTGCTCGGTAACGTCGGACAATTTGTCCCAATCAGCCACCGCCGCGTGCAGGTCGTCAAAAGCCGCCGTCAGCTCAGAATGCTGAAGAGTGCTCCGGTAAAAAGCCAGATGGGTGACGGACCGAATGCGATCCCGGTAATAGCGCCCCAGCCAATCGAGGGCTTGGACATCCCGCGCGATGCAGTCGAACTCCTTGGGTGAGTCGGGATGAAGCTCGCCGGCGGCCTCGATCACCTGCTCGCTGCCGTCGGCGGCGGCGCCAAGATAACGGGCGGCGTCAAAGGGCTTCATTTGGCCGGTAACGACCTGATTCAAGAAATCTTCGACGTAATGAGCCGGATCCACCATCGCCGTGCGGTCCAAGGGCGTCACGCGCAGGAAGTCATCGTTGTTGCCGCCGTAAGGCACCTCACGGCTCCCTTGCCACACCCGGCCGCGTGAGTCGAGCGCATGATCGCCCGTTTCGAATTCCGGAGCGAAGTTCTGATGGTCCAATCCCACGCTATGGTAAGAATAGATGAAAGGCACGATTTTGCTGCTTTCCACCACAGCTTTGTACACCAGAGGCCCTGCTTGCGGCCCGAAGCGGCGATCGAATTCGCGGGTCCAGACCTTGTCCGGCACGTCCGGGTCATACGCCGCGCGTCCCCAGGTGAGATGCCACAGCCACTCGCGCTCAAACATCCACTTGTAGATGTTGTGATCGACCTGGGGATTGTGGTGGAGGTATTCCGCAGCGGGCAGGTAAGCTTCCATGGGCTCCATGGAGAAACCCGCTCCCTGGCCAAATTTGCAAGTGCGGACGGTGCGGCGGGCAAACTCCGGATCACCCCAGAAAAAAACCCGCGTCGTCCCGTGCGCGCGAATCTGCCACAGAATGGAATAATTTTTCGGATAGTTGGTGTAATCCTCGTAGGAGCCACTGGGGGGATAGTGCCGCCCGCCTAATGCCGCTTGATAGGGCAACCCCAATTGTTCTCCGTTGTACTTGGGTTCGATGTAGAGATGATGGCGCGTCGAACTCGCCAATTCCCGGACCTTCTCGGGATCGGCAATCCAGGTGCGAACGTATACATTCAAGCTGTCGGGCAACTCCGCGAGCGCGGCGAGGTACGTTTTCTTGTAGAAGTCCTCGGGCTGGCCGGATTCACCCACGCGGAAACCGAACATCCAAAGCTCCGGCACCTGCTTCAGAAAGCTGAGCACCGCCTGACGCGTGTATTCCTCCAGCCGCGAGCTCTCCAAGTATTCTTGCGGGCGCGCCACCCACCGCTCGTCAACACCCCAGGTGCGGGTATTCCAGGGACCGATGGGCGCGGAGGCCTCGTAATTCATGTATGCGACCTTGATGCCGAGGTCGGCCGCCATACCGATGACCTTCCGGAAGCGCGCCAGATTCTTAGCGGCCTTTTCAGGCCCCACGCCCACCTGGGGGAAATCCGGAAGGTTTACAAAATAGGCAAACCCGTTGGGAAAGGTCAGCGTGACCGCGTCGCAAGGTCCGTGGATGTCAAGAAGGTTGTAGCGATTCCTGGCCATCATGCCCAAATAGCCTTGCCAGTATTCGTCGGACCAGAACGCGCCATCCGGGCTATCGATATCCTGAGTGGTCAGGAACATGTTGACGCCGCGCAAGGTCAGGAAGGGAGACTTGGTGGCCGCGTTGATCTCGCGGAAGTAGTCGGCGCTTCGTGCCCAACCAATTTGCTCTGCCAAATCCATGGCGCCGTACATCGCGCCCACAGGGTCGCTGCCCTCAACAACAATTGTCTGAGGCGGCATCACAGAAACAGCATACGACTCCGGGCCAGAGGGGGCGGGAGTGGCTCCGGAGACCGGCATCTCGCGCTCCGCGGCCGTCCCCACGATGACCTGCACCCCCTGGGCGGATGGCTTACTCGCAACGCTCACCATTACGCCCTTTTGCTTCAAAGCTCTCTGCAAATCTTGCATCCCGAAATTGATCGAAGCAGGAGCATTCGGTGATACGACGATGTTGGTGCTCTCCGTTTGCGCGAGGCACGGAATGGAGCAAGCCAATACCGAAAAAGCGATCGCCGCGATGAGGACTGGAAATACTTTCCGCAAAGCTAAACTAGTACGCTGAAGCATAAAACCCTCCCGAGGGCAAGAAATGAGACGGGCCCTTCCATCAAGAAGTCCAAGCTGCAAACCTGCCGATGCCGCATGAAAACACCGGAACCTTGTTCCCCGGAACTCCCAGCGTGAGGCCGGTGCGCGGAAGCCTAACACTTCTCGACCTCTTATCGCAAAGCGTAAAGCTCGCAGCGTAAAGCTTGCAGCCTCATCCCCTCGGAGCTCTGCGAATCCTGGGGGAATTGGCCCCAGAAAAAGTTCCACCCTTGACTCCCGCGCGCCGTAGCCTCAAAATAAATGGTGTTGACAGGGGATATTCCTCTTCAGGCGTGTTCAAATCAAGGTCGATGTGATACGCGGCGCTGCGACTCCGCAGCCCTCCAGGAACTTCCCCGTCGCCATAACCCTATGCGCCTATTGCACCCCAACCGGGACCGCTTCCGCCGGCTGATCGGCCCCAGCCTCACGCTGTTTACTTGCATCCTTTTTGCTGTGCGGGTCTTTGCACAAACCAACGCCGCCCGCGTCGGGTGCGAGTCGATTTCCAGCCCGATCCTCGGCCGCGCGGTGGATTACTGCATCGCGCTGCCTCCCGGCTACGATGCGGGCGCCGGGAGATATCCGGTGCTTTACTACCTCCACGGGCTTTTCGAACATGCCCAGAGCTGGAGCGATCACACCGGGCAGCAAACCTGGGAAAGTCTGATGAGCCAGGGAAAGGTCGGCAATTTTATTGTGGTGATGCCGGAAGGCGGCAGGACTTTCTACGTAAACTCCTTCGACGGCAAGGAGCGTTACGAGGATTTCTTCATCCAGGAACTCGTCCCGGCAATTGATCAAAAGTATCGAACGATTGCAAATCGCGAGGCCCGCGGAATCACCGGCGTCTCCATGGGAGGCTTTGGATCGCTGCACCTCGGCATGCAACATCCGGACGTTTTCGGATCAGCCAGCGCGCACAGCGCGGCGCTGATTGAGAAATTCCCCAACCCCCTTCCCACCGAGGGCCGCTGGGGAAACTACGCGCGGATCTTGCAGGGCCCGTTCGGCGCGCCTCTCAACGAGTCTTATTTCGATGCCAACAACCCGCTGACCCTTGCCGAGCATCCGGATCGATTTGCCAACTTGAAGCTTTACTTCGACTGCGGCGATCAGGACCGCTACGGTTTTGACATCGGCGCCAAGGAGTTGGATCGGATTCTTACTTCCAAGGGGTTCCCGCACCAATTCGCTCTGCGGTCGGGCGGCCACGGCTGGGACTATTTGGACCAATACCTGCATTTCTCCTTGGAATTCCAGTGGCAAGCATTCAGCCAGGCCGCGGAAGCGGGCGCCGCCAAGGGAGGTTCCAAGTGAGAGCCGGCCTGTGGAGTACTCTGTTGCTCGCTTCTCTGCTGACCGGAAGCGCCCTCGGGTGGGCATCCACCGATGCCGAGGCGCGTGTGCTCGAGTACATCCGCACACACCTCCAACCCGGCCAACCGTTGCTGGTCACCGAGCTCTACAACCGGGTTTTCACCCAAGCGGACGACCGCCAAGCCCTTAACAAACTGTATAATGCTTTCTTCCGTATTCCACTTTTTGTGGCCAATTATCAGGAAAAGTTCAAATCCCCCCCATCGCTCGCGGTAATCGCCCAGCAATTTGACCTGCATTCTCCCGGCGCCGCCGACATTCTGCTGCGGGTCATGGAATCCGATCCCCGGGTCCCTCGATTCCTCACCCGCGATCCCCAAACGGGCGAAATTACCCGTGTGGATGTGGAAAAAATCAAGGCCAATCCGAAATTCGGCCAGGCCTTGGACCGACAGATTGGCGGATGGGACGGCAAACCGGCTGCGGATTTATCCTTGACGCGCCTGGAGGGCGGGGATATTCACTTCGCGGACTTGCGCGGCAAGGTGCTGCTTCTGGAGGTCTGGTTCACCGGTTGCCCACCCTGCATGCAGGAGGCGCCCGCCCTCGTTTCCCTTGACAAGCAACTCTCCCCGCGCGGCCTGGTGATTGTGGGCGCGAACGCCGACGGCGTCTTGGGCCTCGATTACGCCGACTCGGTGCGGCAGCGTTACATTCAGGAGCACCACATTTCCTACCCCATCGTGAACTGGACCAAGGAAGGCGATCAGGCTTATGGCGGCATCGCTATTTTCCCGACCCTTTTTTTGATTGACCGAAAAGGGGTGATAAGAGACCACTGGATCGGATACGTCCAGCTTGAAACGCTTCAGAAGGCGATCACCGGAGTGTTAAGCGAGACCTGACAGGTGCTTCGCGTCAGCAGCCCGCAGCGCCGCGTGTTATGCTCAAATATCTCGCTAATTTGGACAGCCTTAGTGGGAACCTATGCCCTCATCGATCCGGGTTTTAGCCCTCTTCGCACACCCTGATGATGCGGAATTCCTTTGCGCGGGGACCTTGGCTCATCTCGCCGACCGCGGCGCTTCCCTGCACTTTGCCAGCCTGACGGCGGGTGACTGTGGCAGTTCCATCTTGTCTTCGGCGAAGATTTCGCGCATACGCCGCCTGGAGGCGCAGCGCAGCGCGGCCTTGTTGCACGCGCCTTACACCTGCCTGGGAGAGCGTGATCTTTTGATTTCCTACGACCGCCCCACTCTCCGCAAGGTTATGCAGTTGGTGCGGCGCGTTGATCCGGCCATGGTTTTCACGCACTCCCCGCAGGACTACATGGTCGATCACGAAACCACCAGCCGCCTTTGTCAAACGGCGTGCTTTGGCGCTTCGGCGCCGAACTTCCGCACCGGAGCGCGCCCTCCCGCTCCCGCTGTGCGGGCCATTCCCCACCTTTATTACGCCCAACCCTACTGCGACCGCGACCTCCTGGGTGATGAGATTCTCCCTCGCCTGGTCGTGGACATAAGCGCCACGCTGGAGCGTAAGGAAAAAATGCTGGCGTGCCACGAAAGCCAGCGCGCCTGGCTCCAGTTTCAGCAGGCTCTCCGCAACCTCGACGATCCCCTCCGGCAGATGGCCGCGCGCGCCGGCGAATTAGCGGGCTTCCCAAGGGGAGAGGGTTTCCGCCAGCACCTGGGCGCGGCATTTCCTCAAGAAAACCTGCTCGCTTCATTGCTCGGTGAGCTGGTGCGGCCGGCGCGCCCCCGATAAAATCTCGCCCTGGCGGGCGTGCGCGCCCGGAACGGATAGAAATCCCCGGAGGTTCTTGCATGAACGATCAAGCCTCACTTCACGAACTGGAAATGCGCATCCGCGACGTCTCGCTCGACCTCGATCCCGATGCCATGCGCCGGGCCGCGCACCGCGTGGCCGATTATGTTGTCGACCGCATGGTGAATCTGCGGGAAAGTACGTTGGGGCAGGAGTTGCACCGGGAAGATACCGAGGCCCTGCTGCGCGAACCACTTCCGGAAAACCCCATGGCTTTTGAAGAGGTTTTCGCCAAGTTTGCGCGCGATGTGGCGCCCTACTCCATTCCCCTGGATCATCCGCGATTCTTCGCTTTTATCCCCAGCGCTCCGAGCTTCATCAGCATTTTGGGAGACATGCTCACAGCGGGGACGAACGTTTTTGCCGGAACATGGTTTGAATCGGCCGGCCCCAGCCAAGTGGAAATCCTCGTCATCGACTGGTTCAAGCAGATTCTCGGCTTGCCGCCGGAAGCTTCGGGGCTATTGGTCAGCGGCGGCTCGGTGGCAAATCTGACGGCGCTGGCGGTGGCGCGGCGAGTGAAGGTCGGCGACGTAACGGAGAACGCCGTGGTCTATCTTTCCGCCCACGCGCACGCCGCCGTCGATCGCGGCCTGCGCATCCTGGGATTAGGTGAGGCCCAATGGCGCCGCATTCCCACCGACGCGAAGTTCCGCATGCAGCCTCAGGCCCTGGCGGATCAGATTCATGAAGACCTTCAGAGCGGATTGCGCCCGCTGGCCGTGGTGGCGAGCGCGGGCACCACCAGCACCGGCGCCATAGACCCACTCGATGCCATCGCCCAGGTGGCGCGCGAAAACACCGTGTGGTTCCACGTCGATGCCGCTTATGGCGGCTTCGCGGCGCTCACCGCGCGCGGACTCGAATTGTTGCGCGGCATCGAGCAGGCGGATTCCGTGGTCCTCGACCCGCACAAGTGGTTCTATTGTCCCATCGAGGCCGGCTGCGTGCTGGTTCGAAAAGGTCGCAGCCTGTTTGAGACCTTCCGCATTTTGCCGGATTACATGCGCGACGTGGAGCGCGAAGAGCGTGAGGTGAACTTTTGCGATTACGGCGTCCAGCTCACGCGTGGCTTTCGGGCACTGAAGGTTTGGATGGCCGTGAAGACTTATGGCACTGCCCGCATTCGCGAGATCATCAACCAATGCCTTGACCTCGCGGAATATGCCG
>Ga0326727_10009764_pt1 | contig 23337 bp, 19 predicted proteins | sample MB2enrmetagenome_FD_207643 | JGI IMG/M metagenome (GOLD analysis project Ga0326727, IMG submission 207643) | Lab enriched peat soil microbial communities from McLean, Ithaca, NY, United States - MB29MY | ecosystem: Environmental > Terrestrial > Soil > Wetlands > Peat | place: USA: New York... | reverse complement strand
AGGCCCCAAGAAAACGCACCTACGCGCTCGAGCGGTTCCAGCAACCGCTTTCAGAACTCATGAACCGCCTCCTCCATGCACATCCAATTTGCCCACAGGTGCCGAATGACTTATTCTAGCGCCTATGGGGGGTAAGGGTGTCAGGAGGTAAGGGGTCGCGGTAGGGACGGACATCGCTGGCCGCCCCCCGCGCGGATCCGTACGGGCGCTACTAACGCATACGGCTCTTACCTCAGATACATGGCGTCAAAGCGCTCGCTCGGGTAGGGATGCACCACTCGGGGCTGAATGAGCCAGCGGTCGTATAATCGAGCCATGCGCTCCAGGGTGATGCGTCCGCGCTGGCTGCGCCGTTTGAGGACGTGCCGCCAGTAGCGTCCGATTTGCAACCGGAAGCGTTTCAGGCTGTCCCAGTTCCCCGGCACCGCGTGGTATGGGTAGAAACCGTTAAGCACACGCCGGAGCCATTCTCCCACCTTGGGCACCGGCTCGTGCATCCGCGCTCGAAGCGTTTGCTTCACTTGCTGCAACTTCGCCTCCAGCCGCTTCCGTGCCGTTTGCCGTCGGATGGTGAATTTCCCCGCGCTGTTGATCCCGCAATAATGCGTAAACCCCAGGAACGTGAAACTCTCCGGTTCTCCCTCTCCCCGCCCTTGCCGGTTACTTCGAGCGAACCTGCCGAACTCGATCAGTCGCGTCTTCTCAGCGTGCAGCTCCAGCCCGAACTTGGCCAGGCGCCCGCGAAAATCCGCGAGAATCCGCTCGGCTTCCGCCCGGTGCTCGAACCCCAGCACCAAGTCGTCGGCGTAGCGAACCGCGATCACGTCACCGTCCGCCACCTTCTTCCGCCAGGCCTCGATCCAGAGATCGAACACGTAGTGCAGGTAGACATTCGCCAGCAGCGGCGAGATCACCGCCCCCTGCGGCGTGCCCACCTTCGTCTCCGACCACTCGCCGTCTTCACTGACTCCTGCCTTCAGCCATTTCTGGATGAGGCGGAGAATCCGTTTGTCGGCCACCCGGTGTTGGACAAACTTCATCGTCCGTTCGTGGCTCATGTTGTCGAAGAACCCGCGAATGTCCGCGTCCAGAATCCAGTTCACCCGCTTCCGTTGGATGCCCACATTCAGCGCATCCAGCGCCGGATGCGGGCCGCGTCCGGGCCTGAACCCGTACGAAAAGCCCCGAAAGTCCACCTCGTAAATCTCATTGAGAATGGTTACCGCAGCCTGCTGGACGGTCTTATCCTCCAGCGCCGCGATGCCCAACGGACGCCGCCGCCCATCGGTTTTCGGGATATACACTCTTCGCGAGGGCTGTGCCCGATACGCTCCCCGGTGAATCCGGTCCTTCAGATCCGTCAACCGACCTTCTAGACCTTCTTCGTACTCCTGCCATCTCACGCCGTCCACGCCGGGGGCCGCATTACGCTTTTAGGCGTAGTAGCCTTCCCGCAGCAGGTCAATCGTCAGATGGTGCAGCAGTGTGGTGAACCGTTCCTGCTTCCTTTCCCGCGCCGCCTTGCGCACACCCGCCAAACCCTGGGACACGCCGCGCCCGTCCTGTGCCGGTGGCGTGCTAATCTGGCGGGTGTTCTCCTCGGTTCGCGCCCTTCCCTCCACCCCCTCCGCCGAGGCTTGCGCCTCTTGGTTCGGCGGCTTCATCGGTACTACGGCGCGATCCGACTCCTCTCCGGCGTGCACGTCCGGCGTGCGGCTCTCGGCCTTCCCGGACCGGTCCCCATCTGGGAACACCGAAGAGGTCTCCCGGTTCTCGTGCCTGCAGTTTCTCAGCGTGCCTGGGGTCTACGACTACGCGGGACCACCCGTCGGCTCGCGTTACCGTCGGCGCGTGTGTGGCCTTCCCCTTCAGGTAACAGGGTCGGCATCCCGATTTAAGGTTCTCGCAGCTCCATACCCTGCCCACTGATACCTCTGTCTACGCTTCGACGGCAGCCTCGCGACTGCCTCCGCAAGACTCGAGGCCAGGTGGTTCGCTACTCCTTTCCTGTAAGACTCTCCCATTCTCTACTGCATGCCGGTTTATCCCGGCGCACTGTCAGGTACTCTTTTCTCCTGGGCTGGCTGTACTGCATTCCTTTCTTAGGGATGCGCGGACTGATGTCCTGCGGCGCGGCCGCGGTTGGGGGCAGGGTGCAAAAGCGCGCGGTGCACGGCGTCCGGCTCCCGGTCGATCACGGTCAGGAACGCGCGCGCAGCTCCTGAGGGCACGACGCGACCTTGCTCCCATTCCTGGATCGTGCGGACGCTGACGCCGATATACGCCGCAAAGCGGCTTTGGCTCATGTGTATCTTTCTCCGAATCCGGGCCGTATCAACTTCGTCGGGGATGTGGGCAACGCCGGCTTGGGTCCCGCCCTTGGCAAAGGCCAGAGCCTGTTTGGCGCTCGCGATCACGCGTTGTCCCGCGGTCAGTTTTTTCTTCGCCATGGTTACGTCCTCCTTCGATAGGCATCGGCAAGCTCGCCAAGCAGGGCTTGGAGCTGGTTCCTCCTCGGACAGCCCGGCGGCCCTTGCGTCGCGAAGATATATTCGTGTTTCGACGACGGTTTGCATGGCTCACTATACGTTAGAAACGTAGGGCGGTCAATAGTTCGAATCGAGACATGTTAGCCTGCGCCGGTTCGGGATCGACTGCGTTGGGTGGCGCAGACATCACGACAAAACGGTTCGTGACGTGTGCGCTACCCGCGCTCTGACGCGCCAGCCCCGCCGCCTCGCCCCTTCGGTTGCCCACCGGGCACGGTTTTTCTTTCAGTCCGACATGCGCAATTTGATATAGTAGAGATAGGGTGTAGACAAATCCCATGGACTACGATCAGCTCGCCAGCTTCCTGGAAGTCTCCAAGCTGCAGAGTTTTTCGCGCGCGGCCGAAAAGCTCTTCCGCACGCAGCCTGCCATCAGCGCCCAAGTGCGGCTTTTGGAACAAGAGTGTGGGGAGAAGCTGTTTGACCGCAGCGGCAAGAAAGTCCTCCTGACCCCGGCGGGGGAGATCCTGCGGCGCTACGCGGAGAAGATGCTGGAACTCCATAAAGAGGCCCTGCAAGCCATCGCTGAGCTGAACCAGACGCCCCGCGGAAAGCTTTATATGGGGGCCAACGAGGCCACCTGCCTCTACGTTCTGCCCAAGACTTTCGCCAAATTCAAACAGCTTTACCCCTTGGTGCAGATCAGCATCTACCGCAACTTCAGCCACAAGATTTTGCAAAAGGTGCAGGAGGGCGTGCTGGACCTGGGCATTGTGACGCTGCCGCACTCGGCCAACAACACCGAGGTTATTCCGCTATTTCGCGACGAAGTGCAGCTTGTGGTGCCTCGGAATCACCCCCTGAGCAAGAACAAGAGCGTGACGCCGGAGGAGATTTCACACCACCCGCTGATCCTGCCCAAGACCGGCCACACGCGGGTGGTGATTGACCGGCTGCTGCGCGAATACCGCGGCCACATCCAGATCTCCATGGAGTTGGCCAGCGTTGAAACGATCAAGAAATTTGTGGGTGCGGGCCTGGGAATCTCCCTGATCAGCAGGACGTACGCGCAACCGGAGGTTCAGGCCGGCGTGTTGAAGCTAATTCCACTCGAGGGCGAAAAGATTTACCGGGAACTCGGTTTGGTGTATCGCCGGGACCGGTACCTGTCGCTTCCCGCAAAGGTCTTCATCGACGTGGTTCGCGAGTCGACTAAGACGCCCGAAGCTGCCCCTTCATCCCAGGCAGGTGGGCAGATGGGCAGGTAGGCAGCAGATGGGCAGCTCGGCAGATGGGCGGATCGGCGGCTCCGGGACGACCGGCGAAGAGGACGGAGATGTGAGTGGATCGGCCGGTGAAGGCTGAACCAACTCCCCATCTGCCCACCTGCCTATCGGCCCACCTGCCCACCTACCTACCTGCCCCTGAAAGAGGCGACTTTGAATCGGCTCTCACGAAATTCCCCGTCGATTGCCGCCATCGGCCTTGCGCAGAAGGGGTTACACGTGCATCGAATCTGACGTGGCGCTGCACGAGTGGGGTGGCGCGAATCGATCCGGGAAGGTCCTTCCATCTCCCGCGCGCACCCCGTCCTGCCGGAGGTACGAGTAGCGATCAGTCCGCCAGGCACAGGGGCAATTTCCATGGCGGCTAAGGAATGATTCATGGTTAAAGAAGGGGTGCCTCCTGCAAAGAGCAAGAAACCGCTCGTGGTTATGAAATTCGGCGGGACCTCGGTGGGAAACGCCGAGCGCATGCAAAACGTCGGCAACCTGTTGGCCGAGCACGCGCAACAGGCGGAGTTGGCGGTGGTGGTGTCGGCGATGGGCGGCGTCACGGATATGCTGATTCGCGCCGCCACGGAAGCCAGCGCCGGCGATGGCGAACACTGGAAGAACGTGCGGCGAGAGTTGGCGCGCCGTCACCGCGAAGTCGCCGACCAGCTTCTCTCCGCTGCCGAGCAGTCATTTGTGCTGCCGCGGCTTGCCGCGCAAGTCGGAAACTTCGAAAACCTCTGTTCCGGTTTCTCCCTGGTTCGAGAAGTTACTCCCCGCGCCATGGATACGCTCTCCAGCTTGGGCGAAGTGATGTCTGCGAACCTCATGGCGGCTATCCTTCGCTCTTTAGGGATGGCAGCGGAAGCCGTGGATGCCACCGAACTCATCGTTACGGACGACAACTTCGGCAACGCCTCTCCCCTGTTTGAGGAGACCGCCGTCAAGACCCGCCAGCGCCTGGCCCTGCTTCGCCGGCGCGGTGTTATCCCTGTGATCACCGGATTCCGGGGCGCGACCCCCGAGGGGGTGTGCACGACGCTGGGCCGCGGCGGATCAGATTTCAGCGGCACGATCGTCGGGGCGGCACTAGATGCCGACGAAGTCTGGATCTGGACCGACGTGGACGGGGTGCTGACGGCTGACCCGCGGCTGGTCCCGGAGGCGCGCATTATTCCCGGCATCTCCTACCGGGAAGCCATCGAGCTTTCCTTCTTCGGCGCCAAGGTGCTCCACCCCAAGACCATTCAGCCGGTGATGAAGAAGAAGATCCCGGTCTGGATCAAGAATAGCTTCAACCCTTCCTGCCCGGGAACCCGCATCGTCCCTTCCGCCGCCGACGGCCCGCCCGGCGTGAAAGCCATCACCTCGCTGAGCAAAGCCAGCCTCATCATGTTGAGCGGAGGAGATCGGTTGAGCTTCGCTCAACTGGCAAGCCGGGTCTTCACTTGCCTCAGTGTGGAAGACATCACGTCTCTGATGGTGACCCAATCGTCCGCGGAGAATGTGCTTTGCCTGGCCGTGCACGATGCAGACTTGAAACGGGCAAAGGCCAAGCTCGAGAAAGCATTCGAACTGGAAATCATTCACGACCGCTCTGCGTCGGTGGAAGTTATGCCGCATGTGGCGATTGTCGTCGCCGTCGGCGAAAACATGAAAGGCACACCGGGCGTGGCCGGGCGCGCCTTCGGCGCGCTGGGCCGGCGCGCGATCAACATCATCGCCATTGCCCAGGGGTCTTCCGAATTGAGCATTTCGTTCGCCGTGAAGTCCAGCGACGTGAAGGAAGCGGTGAAGACGATTCACGAAGAATTCAAGTTATAGGAGTCCGTAGTCCGTGGTCCGCAGTCCGTTGCCCGTTCTCAACGACGCAGCGGCATGACGACGGACAACGGACAACTGACAACGGACGATGCCATCCGCCTACCTCCAATGCATCGAAGACGCTTGCCGACGCAAGCAAGACGTGAAGAGGGACGCGCACGCGTGTGCTTACTGTGGCGGACTTCTGGAGGTGAAATACGAATTTGAGAACTTCGATCCCGAGTGCCAGCGGCGGACATGGCACCAGCGCCGTTTAAGCGGCGAGCCGATCGATCGCAGCGGGGTGTGGCGCTTTCGGGAGTTGATGCCTTTCACCGGACCGGGCGACCGGATTATCTCGCTCTCGGAGGGCTCGACGCCTCTGGTGGGCACGCGGCGCACAGGATGGTGGGCGGGCCCCGTGCACCTGACCATCAAGCACCAGGGCAACAATCCTACCGGCTCGTTTAAAGATCTGGGTATGACCGCCTGCATAACGCGCGCCGCCTCGCGCGGCATACGCCGGGTGGCCTGCGCCTCCACCGGCAATACGTCTTCCTCCATGGCCGCCTACGCGGCACGCGCCGGCATGAGAGCGCTGCTGTTTGTGCCTTACCGGCAAATCTCCGCGGCCAAGCTGGCGCAAGCCTTGGATTTTGGCTCGCTGGTGGTGGAAGTGGGCGATACTTTTGATGAGGCATTCAGGCTGCTGCGAGAGATCGCCTGCGAACTGGATCTTTACCTGGTGAATTCCGTGAACCCTTTCCGCATCGAGGGCCAGAAAACCATCGTGGCGGAGATGCTCGAGCAACGGGCCTGGCGTCCGCCCGATTACGTCGTGGTTCCAGGCGGGAATCTCGGCAACGTCTCCGCCATCGGCAAGGGGCTGCGCGAGTTGAAAGAACTGGGATTCATCGAAAAGGTGCCGCAACTGGTCGTGGTGCAGGCGGCAGGCGCGAGTCCCTTCCATCAGATGCTGGCCGGCGGCTTGAACGAACTGATCCCCGTCGATAAGCCGGAGACCGAGGCCACGGCCATTCGCATTGGCCATCCAGCCAATTGGAAGAAGGCTCAACGAGTGCTGGAGTGGTCCGGGGGATTCACGGAGTCCGTCACCGACACCGAGATCTTTGAGGCCAAGGCGATGTTGGCGCAAGACGGCGTGGGATGTGAGCCCGCCTCCGCCGCCACCATCGCCGGGGTTCGAAAGTTGGTGCGCGCCGGGAAAATTCCCTGGCACGCCGACATCGTCTGCGTTCTTACGGGCAACCAACTGAAAGATACCGAGTACGTCATGCGCCACCGCTCGGATGTTCAGGAAAGCCGCCAGAGACTTCGCGTCGAGCCGAGTCTGGAGGCGCTACGGAAAGCGCTGGAACCGGTGGTTGGCGACGGGGCGAAAGTAAGTTGAAAGTCGAGAGTCGAAAGTCAAGAGTCGACAGCGCTTCTGACGGGTCCCGAAGGGACCCAAGATCATTAGCCGTAGGTGAAACCTACGGAAAGTGCTGCGAGATTCGGCCAACCCCGCAGGGGTTGAATTCGACCCCTCCAGGGTCGGGACAAACACAAGGTAGGGGTCATTTCTCCGTAGGTTTCACCTACGGCTAATGATGTTAATGCCCTTCGGGCATTCAGGCTGCCGAGCCTCCGCGTGCCTGGGCTCCCAACACCCGACACCTGATTACTCATGGACGAAGCTCTGCGCCAGGAAGTACGATTCCTCACCACACGCCTCGGGGCGATTGTGCAGGAGCAGTGTGGAGCAAAGACGTTCCAGGCGATCGAGAGTCTGCGCAGTCTGGCCAAGCAGATCCGCAAGAACCCTGATCCGAAGCTTCTGGAATCCAAGGAGTCGGCCGTCCGCGAACTATCGAGCCGCCAGGCCACCGAGGTCGCGCACGCTTTCAGCCTCTTTTTTCACCTCGTCAACCTTTGCGAGGAACGCGAGCGGGTGCGCCGCCTGAGCGCCTATGCCTCGCAGGAAGCGGGCGCGCCCATGTCCTTGCGCCGCACCTTCAGCGAGTTGCGGCGCCAGGAAATTCCGGTTCTCCAGCTCAAGCGCCTGCTTCGATCCATGCACATCGAGCCGGTTCTCACCGCCCACCCGACGGAAGCCAAGCGGCGCAGCGTACTCAACCACATTCTGCGGATCGGGAGAACCCTGGAAGTGTTGCAGGGAGGCCCGCGCGCCGCCGCGGAGCAGGCGATCGACCCCTCCATCGAGGCTTTGTGGCTCACCGACGAGGTCCGCGAGTCCCCAGTCACACCACAAATCGAAAGTGAGAATGCGCGCTTCTACCTCGAGCGCACCATCTATGATCTGGCTGGAACTTTTTGGGAGAAATTCTGCGACGAGTTGTTTCGTTATGATCCCCGCCTTTCCGAGCCGCAGCCCTTCCTGAGTTTCGGTTCCTGGGTCGGCACTGACCGCGATGGCAATCCCAACGTTACGCCGGCCACCAGTAAAGAAGCCGCCGAAGAAGTGCGCAAGAGCATTCTGCGCTACTACCACGCGAGTTGCCGGCGCTTGTTAGGCCTGGCATCGTTTCCGTGCCGCCACGTACCGGAGATCCGGCGCGACCTGGAGCGGCTGATGCGCCGATTTCCGGAAACCCGCACTTTCCGGGAAGTGGATCAGCCCAGCGAGTTCTACCGGCGCAAGCTCCGCATCATGATGTGGAGGCTTGACCAGACAGTGAATCGTGAGCGAGGCGCCTATGGGACTGCCGGTGAATTCACCTGCGATCTACGTCAATTGGAGCGCCTACTGGCTCGCCATGGCAGTCCTCGAATCTCGAAACTGGGCGCCCGCAGGCTGCGAGTCGCCTCACAGGTCTTTGGCTTTCATGGCGCGAGCCTCGACTTTCGCACCCACTCCTATGCTACCCGCGCTGCCGCCAGCGAGGTTCTCCAGATTCAAGGGCTTCCTTCCGAACCCTGCGAGGCGCGCATTCTTTCCATCCGGAGACTTCTCGAGAAGCCGAGGATCCTGAAGACGCAGGTCCGCGCCTCAGAGCCCCTTCAGACGGACACATTCTCGGAATCCACCCGGCGCATTTTGGAAGAGCTTCGAGCTCTGAAGGAAATTCAGACGCGTGACGGAGAAGCGGCGTCACATCGTTACATCCTGAGCATGACGGCCCGCGCGGCGGACGTTTGGGATATTCTCCTGCTGGGGCAGCAAGCCGGCCTGGTGGAACTCCGCAAGGGCGAGCCGCACTCATGCTTCGACGTCATTCCCTTGTTTGAGACCTTGGACGATCTGGAAGCGGGTCCGCTAATCATGCAGGAGCTTTTCAGGGACCCGCTCTACCGGCGCATACTGAAGTCCCGTGGCGATTTTCAGGAAGTCATGCTGGGGTATTCCGACTCGGTCAAGGATGGTGGTTATGTGGCCGCCAACTGGGCGCTGTTCCGCGCTCAGAAGCGATTAGCCTCCGTGGCGGAAGAATGCGGCGTGAACCTGAGCCTGTTTCACGGCAAAGGCGGAACGATCGACCGGGGAGGCGGGCAATCCCACCGCAGCATCGAGGCACAACCCTTCGCGGCTCCCGACGGAAGACTTCGGATCACCGAACAAGGCGAGGTCATCTCTCTCAAATATGCCAATCCGGCCATTGCCGAGCGGAACCTCGAACAGCTCGTTACCGCCGTTCTGCACGCCCACCTGCTGCACTTCCGTGGCTTCGAGGTGGAGCAGATTCCGGAGTGGGAAAAGTACGCCCAGGAACTCGCCGCCAGCAGCCGCGCCTTCTATCGCGAGCTCGTTTACGAAACTCCCGGATTCGTCACCTATTTTCGCCAGGCCACACCCATCGACCTCATTGAGCGAATCCGCCTCGGGTCGCGCCCCAGCCGGCGGTTTCAAACCGGCAACCTGGGCGACCTGCGCGCCATTCCCTGGGTCTTTGCCTGGACGCAATCTCGCCACCTTCTCCCGGCCTGGTACGGCCTCGGCTACGCGCTCGAGAAGTTCATCGCCAATCACGACGCCAACGGACTGCAAGTGCTGCGCCGCATGTACAAGGGCTGGCCTTTCTTCGGCATCCTGATCGGCAACGCGGAGGCCTCCCTGGCCAAGACCGACCTCTATATCGCCAGCCGGTACGCCGACTTGGTTCGGCCCCCATCCCTTGGCTCGAGCATCTTCGAGCGCATCCGGGAAGAATATGAGCGCAGCGTTCGGGGCGTGCTCGCGGTGTCAGGCTCGAATCACCTGCTGGAACGCCAACCCGTCCTGGCGGAGTCCATCCGCCTGCGTAATCCTTACGTCGACCCTCTCAACTTCCTTCAGACCCGCTTCCTAGAGAAATGGCGCCGCGCACCCGACCGGCAGCCGGATATCCTCCACCTTCTGCAAATTACCGTTGGGGGTATTGCCTTTGGTATGAAGAGCACGGGGTAGGAACTGGGACTAGGGACTGGGGAATTTTCGATTTCGGATTGGGCCGACCGACTCCAGGAACCCTCGGGCCGCTCTCTCAGTGTGGTCTCAGCGCCCTGCCCCGTTATGATTTAAGCCCTCTCCCCCTTGGGGGAGAGGGTGGCTCGCAGCCGGCGTTTTCATCAGCCGGGGCGGGCCGGGTGAGGGGGTCGGGGATCCACTCGATTCCCGCGGATCTTTGCCGAACCGCGCTATAATGTCCCCGCAGAAAAGCGACTGGAGAAGTGAAAATGTCCAAAACAAACGCCCCCACGATTCCCGTTGTTCGCTTTCTCAAGGATTTCATGGAAGAGTATCAGGACATGATGCGGGACGCACAGCAAGGGGTCAAGAAGGTCTTGGCACTCAATCCACAATCGGAGAAGTTCTGGGATGAATTAACGGATGTGGCTACCAAAATCAGCTTGGTGGGCGATCGCTCCAATACGCTTTGGGATGAGATCGTCCGGCTGATCGATCAACTCCCCGACGATTAAAGCACTACCAGTCATGCCCAGATCAAAAGCACCTGCCATTCCAGACACTCACGTTCTCAAGCGACTCATGGAAGAGTATCTTGAGATGCTTCGGGGAACCGAGAAGACCGTGAAGGAAGTCCTCACACTGAACCCGCGGAGCGAAGAATACTGGGACCATATTAGCGAGCACGCCGCCGACATCTCAATGGTCGGGATCCGCTCCACGACGATCGTCGAAGAAATCGACAGCCTCTTCGACCAGCTACCTGAAGACTAACTACGTATTCTGGCTTTCCACCAGTTCCCGCGCGCGCTGGCCGGCGCGGACCACGGCTTTGATCAGAGTGACTCGCAGGCCGCCTTCCTCGAGCTCGAGCAGACCGTCGATCGTACAACCCGCCGGCGTGGTGACAATGTCTTTCAACTTCGCAGGGTGCTCGCCGGTGTGGAGCACCATGGCGGACGCTCCCAGCAAGGTTTGGGCGGAGAGTTCGGTGGAAAGATCGCGTGGCAATCCCATCTTCACTCCCGCCTCGGCGAGCGACTCGATGATCAGGTAGACGTAGGCGGGGCCGGAGGCCGAAAGGCCGGTGATGGCGTCCATATGTTCTTCATTCACGACGACGATCCGGCCCATGGAACTGAAAATCTCGCGTGCCATCAGGACGTCGTCTTGGGTGGCGTGCCGCCCCGCTGCCAGCGCCGTCATGCCCTGGCGGATGAGGCAAGGTGTGTTCGGCATGGCCCGTACCACGCGCACGGCCCGTCCCAGCTCACGCTCGATCAAGGCGGTGGTGACCGAGGCTGCAACCGAAATGAGCACGGCATCGTGCCTCAGAACTTTCCTGATTTCATGCAAGACGCCTTTCACCTGCTGGGGTTTCAAGCACACCAGCACCAGGTCGGCTCCGGAGACCGCCCGAATGTTGTTCGTATGGGCTTTGACGCCGTAGATCTCTCTCAGGTAATCAGCCCGCGGCCGGTCAGCTTCCGCCACCGTCGCTTCGACACTCGCCACAGGTATAAGCTGCGAGCCTAAGACTCCAGAGAGCAATGCTTCACCCAGCTTTCCGGCGCCGATGAGAGCAAGTTTCTTGACCCGGAAGTGAAAAGGCTTGGCGGCTCGAGCGGTCTTCTGAGAGACGTCAGTTCCTGGTTTCATATCGCTCCTGCGAACTAAGGCCGCCTTTTCGGCCGCTTAGTACCCAGTGACAAAAAGCAGCATCCTGACATAAATGCTTTGGAGGGCGGGGCTTCAGCCCCGCCGCCCCGTGGCAAGTTCGCGATGGGCCTTTAGGCCCTGAAGCCTTGTCGCTTCAGGGGCTAAAGCCCCCAGAATCTGGTCCACGTCCTACGGCGGGGCTGAAGCCCCGCCCTTCCGTGCGGTCCATGATGTGACGCGGAGTTTCTTCACCAAGATCAAGAGCGGCCACAAGGACCGCCCTTATAAGTTGGTGGCCTACCGTCTTGCCTCGGCTTGGGCAGCGGTGACTTCCTGCTTCGAGCCCTGGATCCAAGGCATCATTTTCCGCAACTCGCTTCCGACCTTTTCGATCAGATGATTCGCGGCTTGGGCGCGCATTTCGAGGAACTTCTTGCGGCCCTGGGCGTTCTCGTCCATCCATTCTTTCGCGAAGCTCCCATTCTGAACGTCGGCGAGGATCTTCTTCATGGCCTCGCGCACGTGCGCGTCAATCACCTTGGGCCCGCGCGTGTAGTCGCCGTATTCAGCCGTGTCGCTGACTGAATAGCGCATGTACTTGATGCCACCCTGATAGATCAAGTCCACGATGAGCTTCAGTTCGTGCAGGCACTCGAAATAGGCGATCTCCGGCTGGTACCCTGCCTCGACCAGAGTTTCAAATCCCGCCGTGATCAGTGACGATACTCCGCCGCACAGCACGGTTTGCTCGCCGAACAAATCCGTTTCGGTCTCCTCTTTGAAGGTCGTGCGGATGACACCTGCCTTGAGGCTCCCGAGCCCTCGGGCGTAGGCCAGCGCGGTCTCCACGGCGTGGCCGGAAGCGTCCTGCTGGACGGCGAGCAGGGCCGGGACTCCGATGCCTTCCTGGAACAATTCGCGCAAGCGGTGGCCGGGACACTTGGGCGCGATCATGATGACATCCACCGTGGGAGGGGGAGTAATGAACTTGAAGTGAATATTGAACCCGTGGGCAAACAATAATGCCTTCCCTTCGCCAAGATGGGGCTCGACCTGTTCCTTGTAGGCTTTGGACTGCACATGGTCAGGAATGAGTAAAGCAATGAGGTCGCCGCGCCGGGCGGCTTCGGCGGCATCCACGACTTCAAAACCCGCCTCCTTGGCCTTCGCTTGAGGGGTGGAGGGACGCACCTCGCCCACAATTACTTTCAGCCCGCTGTCGCGCAGATTAAGCGCATGCGCATGGCCCTGGCTTCCGTAGCCGATCACCGCCACCGTCTTGCCCGTTAATGCTTTCAAATCTCCATCATTTTCGTAATACACTTTTGCCATTTCGTTTCCCCATGAATTGAAATATCCACTCCCGTTGTCACACTAATCGGAGCGATGAATCTTGCCCCGGCTCTTTCTCTCCACACCCGAATCACAGCGAGATTCCTCGCTGCGCTCGGAATGACAAACCAGCAGGACTCTTCGCAGAATACCAGTTCTTTAACTTGCCGTCATGTGATAGAACGGATCCCTAATCGTCGATAACGCGCGGACTGGCGGCAAACAAGTAGGGGCGAGGCGCCGCCTCGCCCCTACTTCAATTGCTACCGAATCGTCTGTGAAATTCAGGCTTGAACTGCCGCAAGCTCCGCCTGGGGGGCGCCGCGCGTCGTCCTGACGCAAGCAAAGGGACGAAACGCCGTCTCTTGAGAGCCTACCGAAGCCGAGTTCCGCCGTCTCTCCGCCGGAATCTCCAGTAAATACTTTCCGTGACTGGCGAAGATCAGCTTCGATTCTGGAAATGCCTCGAGCACTCGAGAGACGCCCGAGTTGTCGTCCTCCGAGTCGATAAAAACGAACGAAGCGTTGGGGAAGGGTTCATGCCGGTAGCAAGTGACGTGCCGTACTCCCTCTGTCCGCCGCAGGAAGTTGAAAAGGTAATCGATATCGGCTTCCGCGGATTCCACAACGCCCATCAGGGAGAAACCCAGCGAACGGGCCGTCATGGTAAGGGTAGTGATCTTCAGGCTCTTGCGGCGGAAAATATTCATCAGCCGGCAGATGGATATCATGTCGTTGTTCGTTTCAAGCGTCAGTAGCCACTGCATAACCCGCTCCCTTCCAACTCGAACTCGTAGGGGCAACCCTTGTGGTTGCCCGGGGCGGCCACAAGGGCCGCCCCTACAGACGGGTGCTAAACCGCCCACAGATCGTCGAGCGCTTCCTCTTCCACCAAGACGCGCGGCGGCTCCACGACCATTTCCGCCAGTGAGGCTCCCGGCGGAACAATGGGATAAACGTTCTCGGCTGGATCAACCCAGAAGTCGATCAGGCGCGGCTCGCGGTCGCTCAAGAAATCTTGAACCGCGTCCGCGACGTCCGTACGGTGTTCGACCCTCGCCCCACGGATTCCGTATGCATCGGCCAACTTCACAAAGTCCGGGGCGAAGTCCAGGTCGATGTCGCAATATCGCTTCTCGAAGAAAATCTCCTGCCACTGGCGGACCATCCCCAAGGCGCGATTATTAATGATGGCGATCTTGACCGGAACCCGGTATTGCACTACGGTAGCCAGATCGTTCAAGGTCATCTGGAATCCACCGTCGCCCACGATGGCGATCACCTGCCGGTCGGGGAATGCCATCTGCGCACCCATGGCCGCCGGGAATCCGTAGCCCATCGAGCCGAGCCCGCTCGAGGAGAGCCAGGTTCGCGGGCGCGTGAAATTCCAGAACTGCGCCCCCCACATCTGGTGCTGCCCCACGTCGACCGACACGATGGCATCCTCGCTGGCATATTGCGCGAGGGTCTCGATCACGAATTGCGGCTTGACGTTGTTGGCGTACTTGTCGTAGGTCAGCGGGTGCTCAGAACGCCAGGACTCAATGCGTTGCAGCCACTGCTGCCTTTCCACCCGGGGCGGGATGTTCCGGCGCCTCAACACAGCAAGAAGCGCGCGCAGGCTTTCCTTGGCGTCGCCCACCAACCCTACATCCACGCGCACGTTCTTGTTGACCTCGGAGGGGTCCACGTCCAGGTGGATCTTCTTAGCGTTGGGTGCAAAGCCGTTCAAGCGTCCCGTGACGCGGTCATCAAACCGCGCGCCGACCGCGATGAGCAAGTCGCACTGGCAGATGGCCGAATTGGTGGCATAGGAACCATGCATTCCTAACATGCCCAAGGAGAGAGGGTGGCGCGACGGAAAGCAGCCCAAGCCCATGAGCGTGGTGGTGAGGGGAATGTGAGTTAACTCGGCAAGCTCGCGCAACTCCTCGGAGGCGTTGGCCGTAATCACGCCTCCGCCTGCATAGAGCACAGCCCGTTTGCTCTCCAGGATCATGTCGGCGGCGCGCTCCAGGTCGTCGTCCGTCCACTCGTGCGGGGACTCCGCAGGCACTTTGCCCGTAGCGGGAGGGAAGTTGGCCTCGGCGGTTTCCATCAGCACGCTCTTGGGAAGGTCTACCAGCACTGGGCCCGGCCGTCCCGAAACCGCGGCTTTGAAGGCAGCCTGAATCACACCGGGAACCTCGGCCGCCGACCTTACCAGGAAGGATTGCTTGGTGCTGGGAAGGCTGATGCCGATGGTATCGGCCTCCTGGAAGGCATCCTTGCCGATCAGCGCCAGAGGCACCTGGCCGGTCAACGCCACCACCGGGATGGAATCCATCATCGCCGAGGTCAGGCCGGTGATCAAATTTGTCGCTCCAGGCCCCGAAGTGCCAAGGCAAACCCCGGGCTTGCCGGTGACGCGCGCGTAGCCATCGGCGGCAAACGCAGCCGCCTGCTCGTGGCGGACCAGGAGGTGGCGAATATTGGCGCTGTAGAGAGCGTCGTAAAGAGGCAATACGGCGCCGCCAGGAAGCCCGAAAAACACCTCCACCTGCTGACGACGAAGGCTTTCCAATAAGAGTTCCGAACCAGAAAAGAGTTTAGGCATCTTCTCTCCCGCTCCGACGGCGGAGGGTGTGTGCTACCGACCAGTCGGTAGGTAGAATACCATTCTACCCTACCCCCGTCAATCTTTTATTTCGGCGCTCTCGCTCACCGAGTCGCCGATTCCATTTTCAAGGGTTCGCCGCTCAGCTCTCAGGCTGGCGGCCCCATAATCGCGATGGATTCTTCTGTGGGTACGCCGCACAGCGCTTTGGCCGGCGGCGCCGTAAGGATGAGACGGATGACGTTCCTGTTGAAGAGCGAGTAATTCATTATTTTTACACCCCCTGCGGGCGACCAGCAACTCGCCCTTGGGAGGCCGACCTAAAGTAAAACTTCCACAAAGTAAGAATAGCCCAGCTAGTTCGTCAAGTACAATTCAATTTGCTTATCACTGCCATAAAAGCAATCTATCGTCCCAGTAGCCCAGGCACTCCAGTCCCTGACGTAAGTCGCAGGCGCCTCGCATCCGCTACGGCTTAGGGACGCCTGCGCCACCGCTGTTTACCGCAGCAGTTCTTCCAGCCGCACCGATTCGTCCGTCTTTTCGTCGCGATACTTGATGATCACGGGAGTATAGAGGGAAAGGCCCAGCTCCTTTCCTCGTCCGGTGGCGATAGCGCGTGCGCCGGGGACCACCACCGCCCCTGCGGGAATCATCAACGGCTTCTCATCCTCCCGCCGGTAGACCGCGTCCCGCACTAAATCGTAAACGGGAGTCGAGCCCGTCAGAATCGTTCCAGCGGCCAAGACGCTTCCCCTGCCGACAATCGTCCCTTCATAGACCCCGCAATTGCCGCCTACCAGGACCAAGTCTTCCACGATCACGGGCATGGCTCCGACCGGCTCGAGCACGCCGCCGAGTTGTGCCGCGGCGCTCAGGTGGACGTGCTTCCCCACCTGCGCGCACGAACCCACCAAAGCGTGCGAGTCAATCATCGTGGCGTCGTCCACGTAAGCCCCTACGTTGATATACATCGGCGGCATGCAGGTTACGTTCTTGCCGATGTAACAGCCGTCCCGAATTGAGGAGCCGCCGGGCGGCATGCGCGTGCTCAGGTTCCAGCGAATCTGCTTCAAAGGGAACGTGTGCTTGTCGCGAAACTGAAAACCCACAGGTCCCATGTCGGCAAGGCGCCCGATCCTGAAGCCCAGCAGAATCCCCTTCTTTACCCAGGAATTCACCTTCCAGCCCGTCGGCGAAGTCGCGTCCGGCTCCGCCGCCCGAATTCGGCCCTCGTTCAGAGACAGTTTGAATTCATCGAATGCCGTATAGTATTCTTCGCCGGATTGGTCGGCCGGCGAGTCGTAGAGTTCCTCAATAGTCGCTTGAAGATTTGCCAATGCAGTTTCCACCTCTGCGCAGCTACAGGCCAAGGACGCGTCTTAGCCCGTCCTTCACCCGAACCAGCAAATGAGTGGGGATTACTCCCACCCGCTCCGTGAAGAGCATCTTGTCAACTGTTACAACTTGGGACACATTCACAACCGAATCCCTGGGGAGCCCCGTTTCTTTCGCTCCGCAGTGCACATTACCTGGCGCCGCTGCCAGGCGTAGGTTTGTAGTCAAGATCACCGCGAGCACAGTCTTGATTTTACTCTCGTTGAATTCGTCCGCTTGGATGACCAGAACCGGACGGGGAAACCCCGGGCCTGACCCCGTTGGCGGGGGCAGGGCGGCCCACCAGATCTCGCCTCGGCGCATCACCACTCCTCAGGGCCAACCGACAGGCTTTGCAGACGTGCGACCACAGGATCAAGGGAGGAATCTTCCGTCGCATAAATGGCATCGAGTGCGTCCTTGACGCCCTTCGCTTCCTGCCTTTTCAGATAGGCCTCGACCGCTCGGGCGTAGAAGCGGCTGCGCGAGACCTTCTGACGCTTCGCCGCCCGCTCTGCCGCATGGAAAAGAGGGTCTGGGATCGAGATCGCTGTTTTCATAAAAGCAGTATAACTCCGGTTATACCGCCGCACAAGTAGTTGTGTCATTGACAGATTGCGTTTTTCCAAAGCCCGGCTAAACTTGAATTAAGATGTCGACTTCGGGGTCGAAGAACATGAAGTCTCTTGCTTCGTTGGCCTGGGCGCACTCGCTCGTTCAGGAATGGTTCGCGGCCAGGTTCGGCTCGCCCACGGAACCGCAGGAGCAGGGATGGCCCTCCATACTGGCGGGTAAATCCACGCTGATCTGCGCGCCCACCGGCTCCGGCAAGACGCTGGCGGCGTTTCTTGCCTGCATCGACCGCCTGATTCGCAAGGCCCTTAGCGGAGCCCTCGAGGACCGTACCGAAGTCGTTTATGTTTCGCCGCTCAAGGCACTGAGCAACGACATTCGCAAGAATCTGGAAGTGCCGCTCGGTGAAATCACCGCGCTGGCCTCCGCGCGAGGGCTGCCGATGCCGCCCGTTCGCGCGGCACTGCGCACCGGCGACACGCCCGCGCCGGAGCGGCGGGCAATGCTGGCGCAACCGCCCCACATCCTTGTGACCACGCCTGAGTCGCTTTACATTCTGCTGACGGCGGAAAAGAGCCGCGCCCTCCTGCATGATGTTGAGACCGTGATTGTGGATGAAATACACGCTGTGGCAGACGACAAGCGCGGCGCGCACCTGGCGCTCTCGCTGGAAAGGCTGGAGGCGTTGGTCGAGCAGCGGCGCCCGGGCCGGCCGCCGGTTCGCATCGGTCTTTCCGCCACTCAAAAGCCACTCGAGTTGGTTGCCAGGTTCTTAGCCGGAAGCAGCCGCGCCGAGCCCGTCATGGTGAACATCGGCCATCGCCGCGCGCTGGATCTTGCTGTCGAGGTGCCGCGCAGCGAGCTTGGTCCTATCGCCACCAACGACCTGTGGGAAGAGGTTTACGACCGGCTGGCGGAGCTGGCGCGGCAGCACCGCTCGACTCTGGTCTTTGTGAACACGCGGCGGCAGTCTGAGCGGATCGCGCATCACCTCGCCCGGCGCCTGGGCACGGAGGCCGTCGCGGCGCATCACGGCAGCTTGGCGCGCAAGGTGCGGCTGCTTGCGGAAAACCGGCTGAAGTTGGGCGAGGTGCGGGTGCTGGTGGCCACGGCCTCCCTCGAACTCGGCATCGACATCGGCACGGTGGACCTGGTCTGCCAGATCAGCTCTCCCCATTCCATCGCGGTCGCTTTGCAGCGGATCGGCCGGGCCGGCCATTGGCGGGGCGCTGTGCCCAAGGGTCGCCTTTTCGCCATGACTCGCGACGACCTGATCGAATGCGCCGCGCTGGTCCATGCCCTGCGGCTGGGTGAACTCGATCGCCTCGAGATTCCGGACGCGCCCTTGGACGTTCTCGCCCAGCAGATCGTGGCGATGTGCGCCTGCGAAGACTGGAACGAGGAAGATCTGTATCAGGTCGTGCGCCGGGCGTATCCTTACCGGGATTTGGCTCGCCCGGATTTCGACGCGCTGCTCGAAATGCTTTCTGAGGGAATTACGGCGCGCCGCGGGCGCTACGGCGCCTATCTACACCGCGACCGCGTGGGGCATCGCCTGCGCGGACGGCGCGGCAGCCGCATGGTGGCCATCACCAACGGCGGCGCCATCCCGGAGTCTGCGCTCTTCACCGTCGTCGCACAGCCCGACGGCACGACGGTGGGCACCGTCGCCGAGGACTTTGCGGTGGAAAGCATGGGCGGCGACGTCTTCCTCCTCGGCAATACCTCCTGGCGCATCTCGAGAGTCGAGGGCAATTCCGGCCGCGTGCTGGTTGAGGATGCGCACGGCGCCGCCCCCAACATCCCCTTCTGGCTGGGCGAGGCCCCGGCGCGCACCCCCGAACTCTCCGCCCAAGTTGCAGCCGTTCGCGAAAAGATCAGCGAGTTGGCCTCGCAGAAACATGCGCGAAACGCCGATGTGGTGCGGGCGTCTCGCCCGCTGTCGCAGGGGCGTCCCGCCCCTGCCCTAGCTGGCGGCCAGGATGCCCGTGCCACAGCGGGCGAGACGCCCGCGCCAGCCTCCGCCGCCATAAACTGGCTGAAAGACCAATGCGGCCTGGACGACTCCGGGGCGGAGCAGGCGGTCGAATACATCCAGGCCGGCCGCGCCCTGCTGGGCGCGGTTCCAACCCAGCGCACCATCATTGCCGAACGCTTTTTCGACGAAGGCGGCGGCATGCAGCTTGTCATCCACGCCCCGTTCGGGAGCCGCATCAACAAAGCCTGGGGACTGGCGCTGCGCAAGCGCTTCTGCCGCTCTTTCAATTTTGAATTGCAAGCCGCGGCCACCGAGGACGGCCTGAATATTTCACTGGGCGAGCAGCACAGCTTTCCCCTGGCGGATGTCTTCCATTTTCTCTTGCCGCAATCCGCCGCGCCGGTCCTCGAGCAGGCTGCGCTGGTTTCGCCCATCTTCGCCACGCGCTGGCGTTGGGACTCGACGCGCGCCCTGGCGTTGCCGCGCTTCCGCAATGGAAAGAAGGTCCCGATTCAGATTCAGCGCATGCGCGCCGACGACCTGCTGGCCGCCGTTTTCCCGGACGCAGCCGCCTGCCAGGACAATATCGAGGGCGACATTCGCATCCCCGACCATCCGCTGATCCGCGAGGTAATGAAAGACGTGCTGACGGAGGCGTTGGACCTCGAGGGCCTCAAGAGCGTGCTGCGCGGCATCGGCGACGGCAGCATCCGCTGCCTCGCGGTGGACACGCCCGCGCCTTCCCAATTCTCCCACGAAATCTTGAACGCCAATCCCTACGCCTATCTCGACGATGCGCCCATCGAGGAGCGCCGCGCCCGCGCCGTTTCGCTGCGCCGGGTGATGCCGGAGACCGTGCTCACCGACATCGGCCGCCTCGATCCCGCCGCCATCGCGCAAGTGCGCGAAGAAGCCTGGCCGGACGTTCGCGAGGCCGACGAGTTGAACGAAGTGCTTCAAGTATTTGTTGCCCTGCCGGAAAACTTTGTTCCGCCTGTAGCACAGGCACTCCTGCCTGTGCGGGAGGTTCTTTCGGAGGGGGCGGACGCACAGCCAAGAGTGGCTGTGCTACCGGTGGGCGCGCAGTGGGGCGATCTTTTTGGTCAACTCCTCGCCAATAAACGCGCCGCTCGTGCCAGGGTGGGCGGCAGCATCCTCTGGGTTGCAGCCGAAAAGTTCAAGGCCTTCTCGAGGCTCTTCCCCGAGGCGCTGTTCGAGGCTTGGCCGGGCGAGGTTGATGAGCCTGTTCCTTCGAGAGACGATGCCGTGCTTCAACTCGTGCGAGGCTGGATGGAACATTCCGGACCCGTCGAGGTCACGTGCCTCGCGCAAACCGTCGGTTTGCCGGCTGCCGATATCGAGCCCGCGATTCTGCGCCTCGAGGCCGAAGGCCGCGTCCTGCGTGGGCACTTCACCACCGGTTATAACCAAGACGAATCAGCCCTCTCCCCCTTGGGGGAGAGGGTGACACGCGACGGCGCTTTCATCAGCCGGCGCGGGCCGGGTGAGGGGGTCGCGGCCGACGCCCCGCTGGAGTGGTGCGACCGCAGGCTTTTGGCGCGCATTCACCGGCTCACACTCGGCGCTTTGCGCAGGGAGATCCAGCCTGTTACGCGGGCTCTATTCATGCGCTGGCTGCTCCGCTGGCAGCACCTTGCCCCGGGGGCGCAGGTGAATGCCGAACGCGGCGTCCTGGAAGTCATCCGGCAATTGCAGGGATTCGAGGCGCCGGCCAATGCGTGGGAGTCGCAGATCCTGGCCCGTCGAGTCGCCGACTACGACCCGCTAATCCTCGACCAGCTTTGCCTGACGGGCGAAGTTGGCTGGGGCCGTTTGTCCCCGCATCCGGCATTGAGTGGTGCGGGCGTCTCGCCCGCTGTCGCGGGAGCGTCCCGCTCCCGCCCGGGAGAGCGCGGGCAGGATGCCCGCGCCACAGCGGGCGAGACGCCCGCACCACAGGGCCTTGCCCGCCGCATCACGCCCTCCAGCGTTGCTCCCATTACATTCTTTGTGCGGGAAGAAACCGATTGGATGATGCCGCGCCACGCCCCAGTTGCTGAAATGTCTCTATCCCTAAGCGAAGCCGCTCGCCAAGTGCTCGAGTACGTTCGCCAGCGCGGCGCTTCTTTCTTCGCTGACATCGTGCGCGGAACCGGCCGCCTCAAGTCGGAAGTCGAAACGGCGCTTTGGGAACTCGTGGCTGCGGGACTCTTCACGGCCGATGGCTTCGACAATCTGCGCGCCCTTATCGACCCCAAGCGGAGGTCGGGACAAGGCCGGGGGCGCAAGGCTCGCCCGCGCCACAGCACGGGTCGATGGTCGCTGCTCTTTTCGGGCGAGACGACGGACCGCTCGAAGGCCCTCGAGGCGGTTTGCCGCGTGCTGCTCGAGCGCTATGGCGTGGTGTTCCGCGAATTGACCTTGCGGGAGGAGTTCCCGGTCAAGTGGCGGGAGCTGTTGATGACGTTCCGGCGCCTCGAAGATCGTGGAGAGGTGCGCGGCGGCCGCTTTGTGGACGGTTTCGTGGGCGAGCAGTTTGCGCTGCCTTCGGCGCTCGAATCACTGCGCGCCGCGCGCCATGCCGATGCAGGGGCGCATCGCGATGTGCCCCTCGAAGCCGAAATCGTCACCCTCTCCGCCGCCGACCCGCTGAACCTGGTGGGAATCATCGTCCCAGGCGAGCGCGTGGCTGCAGTTTCCGGCAAGACTGTCACGCTCCGCGGCGGCGCTTTGGAAGGCAACGGCTCGCAGCCCACAGCGTCCGTCTTGCCCGACGCAGACATACCTTTGCCGTTTCCAACTATGAGAAACCGCCCAGCTTAGAAGCATGCCCTCTCCCGTGGGGAGAGGGTGTCCCGCTGCCAGCGTTTTCATCAGCCGGAGCGGGACGGGTGAGGGGTTGGTTGCTCATCCTGCCGTCACCCGACCGATCCTCACCTCGAGGGCCTCCCGCACCTTGCGCACGAACTCTTCTGGATCTTCCACCACCAGCCCGTTGGGAATGCGCAGCAAGCTGATCCCGACCGTTCTTAGATAATCCTCTTTCGCCGCGTCTTTCCGCATTTGGCTGGGCTGAGAATGAACACCGCCATCAAGCTCGATTGCCAGTCGATGCTCGAAGCAGTAGAAATCCACAACCCAGTTTTCTATGCGGAATTGGCGGTGAAACTTCGCGCCGAGCCTTCGGCCGCGCAGCAAATACCATGCTGCTTTCTCAGCGCCGGTTTGCTCGCGCCGCAATTCGCGCACGCGTTGGGTTGGGACGCGCACGGAGGAAGTATAACAGCGATGCGAGGGCCTTGCAGGGCAGGACAACTTTGCTCGGCCACTGAAGAAACCCCTCACCCGTCTCGCTCCGGCTGATGAAAACGCCGGCAGCGAGCCACCCTCTCCCCAAGGGAGAGGGCTGCCGTTCCGCGTTGATTGGTGAAGATTCACTCTAAACTTAATCGCGGCTGGCGCACAGCGAAGCTGTGCGTGTTGCCAGGCTTTGACACATTGAGACTGTAGGGCTTCTTCCTCCGCCAGCCCCGAATTAAAAGCATACCCTCTCCCAAGGGAGAGGGCTGCCGTTCTGCGTTGATTGGTGTAAGATTCACTCTGAACTTAATCGTGGCTGGCGCACAGCGAAGCTGTGCGTGTTGCCAGGCTTTGACACATCGAGACTGTAGGGCTTCCTCCTCCGCCAGCCCCGAATTAAAAGCATACCCTCTCCCCGGGGAGAGGGCATAGGCGCTAGAATAAGTCATTCGGCACCTTTGGGCAAATTGGATGTGCATGGAGGAGGCGGTTCATGAGTTCTGAAAGCGGTTGCTGGAACCGCTCGAGCGCGTAGGTGCGTTTTCTTGGGG
>Ga0326727_10009763_pt1 | contig 23338 bp, 18 predicted proteins | sample MB2enrmetagenome_FD_207643 | JGI IMG/M metagenome (GOLD analysis project Ga0326727, IMG submission 207643) | Lab enriched peat soil microbial communities from McLean, Ithaca, NY, United States - MB29MY | ecosystem: Environmental > Terrestrial > Soil > Wetlands > Peat | place: USA: New York... | reverse complement strand
TCGTGCAGAATGTCCTTGCACTTCCTGTAGGACGTCTCGCTCTCGTACTTCTGGTTCTGCATCTTCGTGAAGGCGGTTTCCGAAGGGTTCCCTCCAATAGTCTTGTGCCAGTGCGGCAATTGCCCGTAGTCTTTCCACTAGGCATCGAAAGCAGGCTTGAACTCGAACCACAGGCCCGCTTTTTCCGTGGACATGGATAGCCCGTCAAACAGCTTCATCGAGTCGTCGATCCCAGACCTGAGTGTGTCGAACTGCCCAAACGTATTCTTTAGGGCTATGGAGGACCGCGCGGCGTCCTGGGTTCCCTCCCATCAGGCTGCACTCGTAGTTGTTGACTTGGGCCTGCTCTTGCGTGATTAGAAGCAGAACACCAGCACGATCAGGGCAACGATGATGAACTCCTCGAACAGCCTGGGAAGCAGAGGAACGGCTTTATCTGTTTCCTCCGTTGCAAGAGCGAGGAGAGGGTTTTTGAGCTTGATTTTATATCTTTTTTTCCCAAATGGGGAGCGGTGAAACTTTCCGGAGAGCATTATTCTTAGCTATTCCGGACGCGTTGTTAAAAAATCCCGGAGTGCCGGATTTTCAACACAATGTGACATATTCTCGATTGCGCTCCGGAGTTGGACGTGCGTCCAATGAAAACGCATGTCCCACGATACGCCAGAGGTCATTCTTGAGGTCCATGGGGTCTCCAAGAACTTCCCGGGAGTCAGGGCGCTGGACCGGGTCTCCTTCGATCTTCGCAAGGGCGAGGTTCACGCCTTAGTAGGGGAGAACGGGGCCGGTAAATCGACGCTCATGAAGATTCTCTCGGGGGTTTACCAAGCGGATGAAGGCGTCATCCTTTATAAGGGACGCGAGGTCAGGTTTCGTGATTCCACGCAGGCCAGGGATGCCGGAATTGGAATCATCTACCAGGAGCTGAACCTCATCCCGCATCTGTCCGTAGCGGCTAACATTTTCATTGGGCGGGAGCCTCTGACCCGGACGCGGACGCTGGACGAGAAAAAAATGAACAGGGATGCCGTTGCCATCCTAGAACGGCTCAACCTGCGCATCGATCCAACGATCACCCTGAACCGGCTCCCCATCTCCAAGCAGCAGATGGTGGAAATTGCCAAGTCCCTTTCCTTCGACTCCGAGGTGCTCATCATGGATGAGCCAACTAGTGCGTTGACCGAATCCGAAATTGATGAGCTTTTTTCCGTCATCCACACGCTGCGTGACCGTGGTGTGGCCATCATCTATATTTCGCATCGTCTACAAGAGCTCAAGCATATTGTGGACCGTATCTCGATCTTCCGTGATGGCCATTCGGTGAGCACGGATGCGTACGCGGTCGTCACGATGGATGAAATCGTGAGCCGCATGGTAGGGCGGAAGCTGGAGAACATATTTCCCGCTCGCCACAATGTTCCCACAACGGAAAGGATCCTGGAGGTCCGCGGCATCAGGCGGACTGGGGTGCTCCACGACATCTCTTTTGACCTGTACCGCGGAGAGATCCTGGGTTTCGCAGGCTTGATGGGCGCGGGGAGGTCCGAGCTCGCACGCGCAATTTTCGGCGCGGATCCCGTGGATGCAGGGGAAATCGTAATGAACGGCAGGAAAGTCTCCTTACGCTCCCCGTCGGAATCCATCAAGGCCGGAATCGCCTACCTTTCGGAGAATCGCAAGCAGGAAGGCCTTGCGGTGAAGATGCAACTGGCTGAGAACGTCACCATGGCCAACGTGAACGCAGTTTCCCCCCGCCTGGGCATTATTTCCCGGTCCAAGGAGATGAAGGCCTGCCAGCAATACGTGGATGAGCTTAGCATCCGCACCCCCAGCCTGACCCAGGTGGTCAACAACCTTTCGGGGGGAAACCAGCAAAAGGTGGTCCTGGCAAAGTGGCTGTTCTGCCATTCCAAGATCCTGATCTTCGACGAACCTACCCGCGGGATCGACGTGGGCACCAAGTATTCCATTTACGAGCTGATTGAGCGTATGGCCCGGGGGGGCGTGGGGGTCATCATGATCTCCTCCGAGCTTCCCGAGATCATGGGCATGACGGACCGCGTTCTGGTGCTGCACGAAGGCAGGCTGGAGGCCACCCTCGTCACGAAGGAAACCACGCAGGAAGAAATTCTGAACTACGCAGCAGGACTCGGTGAGAAAGCGAGAATCCAATCATGAGCAATCCGCAGATCCAGCGTGGCCTCGAGACCACCGTGGCAAAAGGGAGGTCCGGCCTTGCGCTGGACAGGTTCTTGACCGTCGGCGCTGTCGTGGTCCTGTTTGCCGTCTTCTCCATCACGGCGAAGAACTTCTTCACCATGCGGAGCGTCCTCAGTCTGCTTCTGCAGACCAGCACCACTACCCTCATGGGGATTGGCGTGACCTTCACCATCATCACCGCCGGCATCGACCTTTCCATCGGATCCGTCGTGGCGCTCACCGGCACAATTGCGGTCATAGCGGCCATTGCCGGGGTGCCCATCTGGATTAGTTGGCTTATCGGCGTGGCCGCCGGGGGCGTCTGCGGCCTTGCCAACGGCCTGATGATAACCAAGCTGAAGCTTCCGCCGTTCATTGCGACCCTGGGCATGACCTTTGTAATCCGTGGCGTTGCCCTTACGATCACGAACGCCAACGCGTGGCCCGCCCCGGAGTCTTTTGGCGCGCTTGGGAATGACGCAATTTTCCGCACAGGCAACCAGTTTCCCGGCATTTCCTACCCGGTGATCATAATGATCATCGTCGCCGTGCTCTGCCACTTCATTCTTAAAAAGACGCGCGTTGGACGGTACACCTACGCCATCGGTTCGAACGAGGAAGCGGCTCGCCTCTCAGGGATCAGGGTCACCCGGGTGAAAATCCTCGCCTACGTCGCGTGCGCTTTGTGTGCTGGCGTTGTTGGGACGATTCTTGCCTCACGCATGGTCACTTCCCAGCCCAACAGCGCCATCGGCTACGAGCTGAACGCCATTGCCTCTTCCGTCATCGGGGGCACAAGCCTCATGGGAGGCGTCGGCACCGTGGGAGGGGCGGTCATAGGGTCGTTCATCATTGGCATCCTAACCGTGGGCCTCACCATGCAGGGAGCCAATTACTTCATGCAGCAGATCATTATTGGCCTCGTCGTCATCTTCGCTGTCTACTTCGATCAGTTCCGCAGGAAGTAGAGAGGGGGTACTTGGTCCCGCGCAAGGGACCTTCGCCATGGGACAACGCAGTCCGTATGGACTGTGCAGATACCGAAGGAGGGTTGGGTATGAGGAAACTTCTTTTCGTTCTTGTGACGCTTGCCTTCGTGGCCGGATTTGTCTCCGCCCAGGAGATTGCGGTCATCGTAAAGACAGGCAATTCCAGCTTCTGGCAGAACGTCCAGACAGGGTGCTTTGATGCCCAGAAAGAGCTCAAGGCAAAGACCCCGAAGCTGTCCGTCACGTTCCTGGGACCCCAGTCGGAGAGCAACGTCGCGGAGGAGATCAATATCGTCGAAAGCGCCATTGACCGCGGCGTGAAGGCCATTGTCCTTGCGCCTTCGGACGTCACCGCGCTGGTGCCCGTTGTGAAGAAGGCGAAAGACGCCGGCATCGCAGTGGTTATTATCGACTCGCTCCTGACCGGCCCCACGTCCAACTACGTGTCTTTTCTGGCCACCGACAACGACGCGGCGGGAAGAGCGTGCGCCAAGGAGTTGATTGACCGCGTGAAGGCAGCCACCGGCGGCGACAGCGGGAAGATCGCCGTCATGTCGTATGTTGCTGGCGTCGGTTCGGAGATCGGGCGCGTGGGCGGCTTCAAGGATTACATCGCCAAGAACTCTCACCTTGAGATCGTCACCACCCAGTACTCCAACGCGGACATGCCCACCGCGCTCAACCAGACCACGAACGTGCTTGCCGCAAACCCCGACCTCGTAGGGATCTTCGGCGCCAATGAGCCCACAGCGGTGGGAATGGGGCGCGCCATTGCGCAGGCAGGACTGGTCGGAAAGATCGTGGCCATCGGTTTCGACGGAAACGCGGCGTTGCAGGGCTTCATCAAGGACGGCACGCTGCAGGCCATCGCCGTGCAGAGCTCCTACAACATGGGCTACCTGGGCGTCAAGACCGCCTATGATGCGGCAATCGGGAAAAAGATGGTCGCGGCCAAGGTTGACACTGGATTCATCATCGTCACGAAGGACAACATCGACACCCCTGCGGCAAAGAACGTCCTCTACTGATTTTCCGCGTGTTTTGAAACAGACCGCCCGTGCGCACAAGCACGGGCGGTCGCTTTTTCCGGATAGGCGCAAGGGCTCTGCACGGTCTATCATGGGGCTGGCGGAGGAGAAAGGCGCCTGGAGCACGGCTCATGTACAAGTTCCTGATGGTTGATGACGAAGAAATCGTCCGGCGCGGGTTTCGCCGCAAAATTGATTGGAGCGGCCTGGGGTTCGAGTTCCTGGAGCCGTGCGAAAACGGCGAACAGGCAATCGAAGCCATCGAGAACCTTCATCCCGACGTCGTGATGACAGACATCTACATGCCCCACGTGGATGGCCTTGCCGTCGCGGAGCATGCAGCGCAGCACCACCCCGACATCGTCATCGTCATTCTTTCGGGCTACGACGAGTTCGAGTACGCCCAGAAGGCCATCACGAGCAAGGTCTTCGAATACGTGCTCAAACCCGTCACCTCGCGGGACCTCACCGGCCTCCTGGGGAGAGTTAAGGCACGGCTGGATGCCCAGCGCAACTCGCGCCAAGAAGCGAATGCGCTGAAGGAGCGGGCCAGCATTGCGTCCGGCCTCTTGAAGACGCGCTGCCTCATGGACCTGGTCGCAGGGGCCGCAAATGCGCTCTCAGATTCCTCATTTCGGGATCTTTTTGGATTCCTGCCGGCGGATCTTGCCTGCGCGGCGGTGATCGCAGAAACGGAGGCCGGGTCCGGCGCGCAGCACGGCGCTGACTCGTCTCTTGCGGAGGTCGTCGCAAGCACTGCTGAAACGGTTCATCGCGTCCTTCCATTTTCTCCCGGCGATGACCGCGAAGCCTTGCTGGTATTCGACCAGGATCCTCCCTCCTGCGAAAGGCTCGCGACGGCACTGGGGGGGAGGATCGCGGCCGCGAGCACTCTTTCCCCGATCGTGGGGATCGGCCGGCCCTGCACGAGATGGACGGAGGCCTCCCGGACATACGCCGAGGCGGTCGCCGCACTGTCCTACAGGCTCGTCAACGGTCCAGGAAAAGCCTTCTGCTACACGCAAGCCGTCGAAGACGACCCTTCCATCATCGCGGAGCTCAAGTCCCGAAGCGAGCGGTTGCGCAGAGCCGCGGTCTCGGGCGAAGTGACGGAGACGGAAGCCAGGGCAGCGGCTTTTCTGGCGCTTCTGCGGGAAACGAAGCTTTCCCCTCAACGGGTCCGGCACGAGATTGGAACGCTCTTCGAAGCCGTCCTGGATGCTATGCGCGAGTTGGGGGTCTCCGCTGCCGCTATCTCCCGCGATTTGCAGGTGGACTACGAGCTTGCCGTTCAGCGCCTACGGACCGCGGAGGAGGTGCGGGCTCACCTCCTGAGGCTCACCGAATATGCCGGGTCCGTTCTGGAGAGCCGCAACCTGCCCATTCCGGAATGGAAAGTCCGCGATTTCAAAGAATACGTTGCGCGCCATTACGGAGAGCAGAACCTTTCCGTCCAAAAGGTCGCCGCAAGCCTATCCATCAGCGCGAGCTACCTTTCCAAGCTCGTCAAGCGCTACCTCGACCGCAGCGTCGTGGACTATCTCATCGACCACCGCATGGAGCGGGCCAAGGAGCTCCTGGCAACCTCGGATCTTATGACATATGAGATAGCGGAGGCTACCGGCTACCCGGATGCGCGTTACTTCAGCTCCACGTTCAAGAGGCACATCGGGGTTACGCCAACGGAGTTTCGCAGCGAGCTGCGGAGGAAGACCGCGCGCTCATGAAGATCAGGCGCATCCAGGACACCCTAATTCGTGCCTTCACGGCTCTGATCCTCTTCGCCCTGCTCCTCTTGGGATCACTCTCGTACTACTATCTGCACAAGATCCTGATCCAGAACGCGGAGGAAACGACTATGCAGCTGGTCAGCCAGCTGAACAGGATCATCGAGAACTACATCAGCTACATGGATGACATCGCCCTGATGGCTGTCAACAACGAGGACGTACGGGAGTTTATTGGAAATCCCGGCGCGGACACTGCGCGCCTGCGGGCCGCGATCGAAAAGTCATTCATGGCTATCCGGTCGGTTCGGCGCGACATCGACTCCGTCTTCGTGATTACCGGTGATGGGAGAGCCATCGCGGCAACCGAAGGCGGCGGGCTCAACCCCACCGTCGACCTCAGGAAAAGATTCTCGGAGCTGGAGGCCGGTCTCGTTCCGGATCGCCCGTCGGTCTCATCCGCTCACGTGGAGAACCTCGTCGAGTCTCGCTATCCCTGGGTCATCTCTCTGGTGCGCGCCGTGCCCTTCGGAAAAAGCATGGGCCTTATCCAGGTCGACCTGAACTACGATATCATTGCCCGCCTGTGTCGGGACATCCAGCTGGGGAAATCGGGGTATGTGTTCATTCTCAGCGGCGGCGGAGAGATCGTCTACCACCCGCGACAGCAGCTCATCTATGGGAACCTGAAGTCGGAGCGGATCCCCGAGATCCTCTCGATGAAGGGCGGTAATTTGAGCGCGGTGGTAGACGGGAGGGCCATTCTCTACACAGCCGTGAGCTCCCGCGAGACCGGATGGGAGGTCGTTGCCGTCTCCTACCTCGACGAACTATTCGCGGCAGGCCGCGCCGCGGAATACTACTTCATATTGCTTTCGCTGCTGGTTTTCGTAGGTGCTATTGGCGTGGCGTTCTTGATCTCTTCCAACATTTCGAAACCCCTTGAATCATTGCGCCGTTCAATGCAGGCCGTGGAGAGCGGAAACTTCGACATCGACATCACCGTCAACGCGCGCAACGAGGTGTACCAGCTCGCCCGGGACTGCGACATAGCCGTGAAGAAGGTCAGGGACCTCATCGAGCAGAACAGACGGGAGCTTGAGCTGAAGAGGAAGCTCGAGCTTCGTTCCCTCCAGGCGCAGATCAATCCGCATTTCCTCTATAATACGCTGGATTCGATCATCTGGATGATCGAGCTGGGGGAGAACGACCGCGCAATCGACATGACCTCCGCTCTCGCGAAGTTCTTCCGGATCGGCATCAGCCGGGGAAGTGAAACGATCAGCGTGGGAACGGAGGTCGAATACGTCCAGACCTACCTTGAGATCCAGAAGCAGCGCTACAAGGACAAGCTTTCCTACGAGATTGCGTTCGCCCCTGAGCTGGGGAGCCTTCAGATCCTCAAGCTCCTCATCCAGCCGCTCGTGGAGAACGCGATCTATCACGGCATCAAGAATATGGAAGGGCCGGGGCTCATACGGATCAGCGGGTTCCGTGAGTCGGACGCCATCGTGATACGCATCAGCGACAACGGAGTGGGAATGGGTCGGGAGCAACTGGAAGCCCTACGGGACGGGCTGATCGAGCCCAACCAGGCCAACGGCGTCGGGGTGCGTAACGTCCAAGAGCGCATCCACGTGTACTTCGGTCTCGAATACGGAGTGAGTTTCGACAGCGCGCCCGGGGCAGGCACGGTGGCCACGATCAGGATTCCTGTGATACCGGGGGAAGTGAGGTGAGAAACCGCTCCGTCCTCTTTCTCCTTGCCGCCGCGGTTACTGCTGCGGTTGTCCTCACGCTCCTCTATAGAGGGAACATGCTGCTCAGCCCCGGGCCGGAAGCCCCTCGCCGGGCGATCGTCATCTTCAAGACCGTGGACTACGGGACCACACCGTTCTGGGGCAACGTGCGTGACGGGGTGCTGTCTGCTGGCAAGGACCTCGGCATCGAGGTCTCTATCCGCGGGCCGAAGCTGGAAAGTGACGTCGAGGGTCAGATCGCCATCGTTCGAAAGGCAATCCTGGACAAGCCGGACGCGATTGTCCTGGCCGCCGCGGACTACAACTTGCTCGTCCCACTGGCCCGGGACATCAGACGCAGCGGAATACGGTTTGTCTGCATCGACTCCTTTGTCAACTCAGAAGACGCGGCTGTGCGCATCGGGACGGACAGCTACGAAGGCGGTCAGAAGTGCGGGGCGGCGCTCATGCGCTACGTGCGGGAAGGGGACACGGTTGCCGTCATGAGCTACGTCAAGGGCAGTTCGACCGCCATCGACAGGGAGACAGGCGCCCGGGACTTCCTCGCGGGGAAGGTGAAACTCTTGGACACCTTGTACAGCAACGCCGACGCCGACCTTGCGTATTCTCAGGCCAGGCTCCTGATTGGCACCACGCCGCAGCTGCGCGGGATTGTCGCGCTGAATGATCCCACCGCGCTGGGCGCCGCACGGGCGTTGAGCGAATCAGGGAAACGGGAGTCCATCGCCCTCATCGGGTTCGACAACTCGTTCCTTGTCCTGAAGTACGTAGAGCGGGGCGTCATCAGGGACACCGTGGTTCAGAAGCCTTTCAATATGGGCTACCTAGGGATCAGGGCGGCTCGTGACCTCATACGGGGTAAAAAACTGCCACGGTTCATTAATACGGGATCAGTCGATATCTCCCGTTTCAATATGTTCCAGCCGGAAAACCAGAAGCTTCTTTTCCCCGTGGCCGAGGGACCGTAGGCGCCACTTTCGTCGCCAGGTCGATCGCGAGGAGGCTTCGAGCCACGGGCTTTCACCCGCGGTAGGACCGGCGATACGCTCCCGGCGTGACCCCCTGGAGGCTTCGGAACGCGGCGTAGAAACGCTGCGCGTTTGCAAATCCTGCTTCCCCGGCAACCGCTGCAACGGTAAGGTTTGTATCACGCAGCAGTCTGCGGGCTGCGTCGATCCTGTGCCGGATGATTTCCTGGTGGATGCTCCTTCCTAGCGCTTTTTTGAATCTCTTCTCGATGCTGCGGCGGGAACTGGGAATGGACTTGACGGCCAAACCGACGGTGAGCGGCGCGCCGACAGCTGCGCGGTGGATAACGCGCAGCGCTTCATCCACCAAGGTGTCCCCCGTGACCACGGTCCGGGTGGAGGCCCGCTCTACGACTTCTCGGGGAGGAATGAGGATGGGGGCCTGCCGTCCCGGCCGGCCATCCATGAACCCGGACAAGGTCTCCGCGGCTTCCCAGCCTATTCGCTCGAGGTCGAGCGAGATACTGGACAGAGGTGGCACGGACAGCTCACACAGGATGTCCTCGTTATCCACTCCGAGGATCGCCACATCCGAGGGCACCTCGAAGCCCAGTCGTCTGCACGCGGCTCCTGCCTTCAATCCCGCTGTGTCGTTGCACGCAAACAGGGCCACTGGCTTGGGAAGCCCCCGCAACCAGGCGTCGAATAGGGAAGACTCGCGCAAGCCCTCCCACCAGGCCAGCGGCTTTTCGAAAACCAACGCGCGGGACGGAGCCACCGCAGCCCCGAACGCCTCGCGCCGGGCTTGGGACCAGCCCACGCGTGGGACGCCGCAGAAGGCGAACGTATCGACGCCGAGTAACCTTAGATGGCGCGCGGCAAGGGCGCCAGTGGCGGCGTCATCGTTGCATACCTGGCGGACCCCCGGTCTTCCCCATGCGCCCGCCACGTCCACCACCGGGATGCCGCGAGCCGCCATACGGTCCGCGTCCTTACGGGATTCGATGCGAGCAACCAGGCCGTCACCGTCCCATCCCTCAAGGGAGCCCAGGGACTGGAACATCCATCCGTAGCCGTACAGGTCCCAGTCCGGTCTGCCGCGGGCAAAGCGCACCACGCCTCGCGCAATCCCATGCTCGAAATGGTCAATGAGCCCCATGAACAACCCGACGCGCCGCCTCCGGCGACTCCGCATTGCCGCTCCTTCGTAAAACGTGATAAAGTATACGCATTTCGGACACCCCGACGCAACCCGCTGGGGATACGATTGGCATGGAGGAAACCGAGATGGACAAAAACGATCGTATCGTGGTTGCTGGCGCGGGGGGCTTCATTGCCGGCGCCTTGGTGCGCTACTTCCACGATCGGGGATTCACCAACATTCGGGCAGTGGACAAGAAGCCGCTTGCTCAGTGGTATCAGAGAACCCCCGGCGTAGAGAGCTTGTGCCTCGATCTAAGCGAGGAGGGGAACTGCCGCGCGGCGGCGGCGGGGGCGGCGGAGGTGTACAACCTTGCCGCTGACATGGGGGGCATGGGTTTCATCGAGCGCCACCGTGTGGAGTGCCTGCGTAGCATCCTCATCAATACGCACCTCATCGAGTCCGCGTGGAAAGCCGGAGCGCAGCGCTACTTTTTCTCCTCGTCGGCATGTGCGTACAACATCGACCTGCAGCAGGACCCGGAGGTCCGCGCGCTGAAGGAGTCAGACGCGTATCCCGCTAACGCCGAGCGCGGCTACGGGTGGGAGAAGCTCGTGTCGGAGATCTTCTGCCAAGAATACAGCGCGGAACGCGGTTTCCCGACCTTCGTCGCGCGATTCCACAACGTTTATGGGCCTTCCGGCACCTGGGACGGCGGCCGGGAAAAAGCGCCCGCGGCTATCTGCCGCAAGGTCATCGAGGCAAAAGACCGAAGCTCTAAGGAGATCACGATCTGGGGGGACGGGAAACAGACGCGCAGCTTCATGTACATCGACGACTGCACCAAGGGTATCGACACGATCATGCACACAGAAGCGCTACGCGCAACGCCGATCAACCTGGGGTCCTCCGAGCTGGTCTCCGTCGACGATCTGGTAAGCCTGGTCGAGGCAATCGGCGGCGTGAAGCTGAGCCGAAAATACGACCCCTCGGCGCCGCGCGGAGTGGCAGGCCGCAACAGCGACAACACCATGATCCACAAGGTTCTCGGCTGGGAACCGGATACGCCCCTCAAGGACGGTCTCGAGAAGACTTACCGATGGATCGAGCAGCAGTACAATGACCGCAAGGCCGGCCAACACACGGTGAGTTGACGGCCATGCCGAGGGAAATCGGCGATATCATCGGGGCCGTGCCCTACCGCATGGCTTTCGCGGGGGGATGGATAGACCAGCCCTTCGTCTCCCGCCTCAACCCTCAGCCCCCGGGCTCCATGGTGACAGTGGCCGTGGAGCCGACTTTCCGCTGGATGGATCGCTGCGGAATGGCCACCTCCACGCGACGCGTTGCGCTGAGGCATTGGCGCGGCCGGATGCCTTACGGTGATCCGCGAGGGCTCGTGCGCGAGCTTTACGACGTCGAGAACCAGGGAAAGGCAGAGCCATCAGGAAGCCAGGACATGGTGGGACTGCTCTACCCGGGCGTTTGCCGTCTAGACTACGAGGTATCCGTCGAAGGAGGAGTCTTTCCCTCAGTGGTGGAAAGCTGCACCAAGCCTGCGGTTGCGCGCTGGCTCGAGCGGACCATCAAGGTGCTGCCCATTGCGCCACGACCGGCAGGCTACGAGCCGCTGGCTGTGCAGAATCTGGATCCCGCGTGGATCGCCAGGTTGGGCAAGTCCGGCAGAGCGTGTTGGGACGCCATTCTCGCCATGAACGCAGCCGGCCTGGGAGAATCGATGAACGAATGCATGCGCTGCTGGGAGGTGCTGCTACCCCACGTTGTGCGGCCGCCGAGCTCTGCTGTGGACCTGATGGCGCTTCTCGGTTACTACCAAGAACGCAGCCACGGCGCTATGTACTCAGGGTGCGGAGGCGGATACCTGTACGTCGTGACCGAGCTCCCGGTGCCGGGTGCCTTTACGGTACAGGTGCGAATCTGACGAGAGGCGCTGGCATGAAAAAGGTTCTCGTGGTCGGCGGATTCGACCAACTTGGCGTCCGGCCTACCCGGCTGCTGCACGAAAGTCGGACGAGACCGTGCGGGCAACCACGGGAGCGCCGCTGAGTTCGCTCTTGTCGAGAGCGGGGGGACCTCCTCGACGGGTCCTGTCTGGGCGTGGCAGACCGCATGTATTGACGGTGGCCGGGGTCCCTGCGGTTCCTCAGCGACATAGTCATGATCGAACACGGCGGGGAGCGCTGGTGGAGAGACGGAATCCGATGGCCGCCCGCGCGATGTCAGGTCAGAAGTCATACCGATATCTCTGCGAGGCGTGCCAGCGAATGACTCGGCGCACGGTCAGTACAATAACCAGGTAAGAGACGATTGCGACCACGGATGCCACCATTGTGTACGCCCAGCCCGTCGCCATCTCCGCTTTGCGCAAGTTATCCTTTATTCCGAATTCCGACCCCGATGTCGAGGAGGCGAAGTATTCGCTGACGATGGTACCGTAGAACCGCGCACGAAACGCGCGTAGACGCCCTCGTATCGAACGCCCGCGCATGGTACCCTCACTATCCAGGGAGACCAGGATGCTGGAGAAAAGGAACCCCGCGAAGAAGCCGAAAACGCCCGCCCGAAAGCGCGTCAGGAAGCCCGCGCCGCTTCACGGGTTGAGCGCATCCGAGGTGACCGCGGGAACGTCGCCTCCGGAGATCGACGCTCTGAGCGAAGCTGTTCGGGAAAGCGGCGGTGGAGTAGTGGGTGCCTATCGAGACCCGGTGGGCGGCCACTGGCAGCTTATGGCGAGCCTTCCCATCGAAAAAGTCGAGCCGACGCCTTTCCAGCGCGACCTTTCCGATACGCACGTCAAAAGGCTCGGCGAGGTGGTTGGACGGATGGGTCGGTTTCTCGACCCCATCATTGCCGTTCGAACGACCGAGGGGACATTCTGGACGCCCAACGGTAACCACAGGCTGGCGGCTATGAAGCTGCTCGGGGCGCGGTCCATCCTGGCCGTGGTGGTGCCCGAGCTGTCCGTGGCGTATCAGATCCTCGCCATGAATACCGAAAAGGGCCACAACCTCCGAGAGAAGGCGCTCGAGGTGATGCGCATGGCGCGGTCCCTTGCAGAGCTGGCTCCGCGCGCGGAAAGTGACTACGCCTTCGAATTCGAGGAGCCCGCTTACCTCACGCTCGGGCTGGCGTACGAGATGCGCGGGAGGTTTAGCGGAGGAGCATATCATCCCGTTCTCAGACGAGTGGAAGCTTTCCTTGATCTGCCGCTGTCCGAGGCTCTCGAGACCCGCGGGCACAGGGCGGAGAAGCTCATCGAGCTGGACGACAAGGCGGCGGAGGCGGTCTCTGCCCTCAAGGAACGCGGACTCACAAGCCCCTATCTCAAGGCTTTCGTGGTGGCGCGCCTCAATCCGCTTCGGTTTCGCCGCGGTGCTGCAATGGACGCGGAGGAAGCCCTCGACGCCATGATCATGGCAGCGGAGCGCTTCGACGCGGGCAAGATCAAAATCACCGACCTTGCAAGCACTCCTCCCGGCCCTCCCGAGGAGCCGGGCTGAGGCGGAAGGGAAAGGCATAATCATCCAGTCGACAGGGGCCTTCATTCTCATCACCGGCTTTTTCCTCTTCGAGGTAAATGCGGCACACATACACGCCGATCATCACTACCGCGACTGGGTCGGCTCAGCCATTTGTCGTTGTCAACTGCGCGGCAGTGGTACTCTTTCCGCCAGCGGCTTTCCTATTAGCGAGATCATCTGAAGGGTGATGCCCGCAAAAGGGTGTTGACTCGGAACATGTTCGTCGGCCGGCCATGACAACGCTTTGTTACAGCACAACGCGGAAAGGCCGCAGATGCGTACAAAGGGACCAGCCTGGCGGGATGCATCTGCGCTGTCATAGGAGCCGGCCTCCGATGAAGGCGAACCCATCCGGGAAGGAGCGATATTGACGGAGTCGTGGAGCAGGGTGTTGCAAACTCGAAGTCGAAGGAGTACGGGAAAAGCCGGCCGGAGGGCATAATTTCGCCGAGGAACCGGCAAGCTCAAAGCAATCCTTGCATGATACGTACTGACGGACTGGAAGTAGCGGTTTGGTTCTGTAAACGACGGGGGGTGGGTGCTATCGGCGAAGGCGGCGACAGCACCCACTATCTTTAGGCAAGAACGTCTATATTCTTGCCCAGCGTATCACTTTGAATCCGATTCGTTGACTTCGGCTGCGCCGCGACCTTTCCCACATCGTCAGCGTCTCCATCTCTCTTGATCTCTCCCGTCACTACCTTTAGAGAGTTGGTTGCCGCCATCGAAGCAGGCGTAATTTGCGGGTTTTGAGTGTCTATTCGCATGCTTGCTACCTCTCTTCTGAATAGTCTATTCAGGCATTGCGGGAGTCAAGGGTAAAGTGACCGCGCGGCTTTCGGTAGCCGGAAAATGCAGGCCCCTCGCACTTTGACGGTAGATTCGAAACGGTGAGAAGCCATATAATCGCTACTGCATGTGCGATGCAGGTGCGCCGCGGTAGTATGAATCGATTTCTGGCCAGCTGGTGTTTGTGCCTTTTTGCCATTTTCCCCGCTTCCTGGTCAACGGCGGACCCTCTTGTCGTCGAGGATGCGCCGCGTTATGGCCTCGGCGGGCACCTCGAGTTGTTGAGCGACGCCACTGGTGTCATGACTCTCGCGCAGGTCATGGATGGCACAAGAACCTGGCGACTTTCGCCGGTTGCGGAGCCGAATCTCGGCTTCTCATCCGGCGTTTCCTGGGCTCGATTCCAGATCGACTCAAGGACAGACCACAAGCTTCTGCTCGCGTATGAGTACGCGGCCGTCGATTTCGTCGACGTCTTTGTCGTTCACGCAGATGGCAGACAGGAGCGTATTGCCTCGGGGGATCACATTCCGTTCAGGGCGCGTCTCATCCCTCACCCGTATCCACTGTTCCCTCTCGGCCTCACGCGGGGAGAGACGGCCTGGTGCTACGTTCGGGTAAGCAACGACAACACGATTTTTCCCCTCGTTGTTTGGAGCGAGAGTGCGTTCTGGAGCGCCGATCGCGACAGGCAGATCCTCATGGGGATGTTTTTCGGTCTTTTCCTTTTCATCGTGTTGTTGAACGCGCCTTTTTATATGGCTACCCGCGACAGGGCATACCTGTACTACATCGCTTTTGTTCTTGCTGACCTTGTTTTCGAGCTCGCCTTCAGGGGCATTGGCGGAGAATACCTTTGGCCCCAGTATACCTGGATCGACGACTCCGTCGAGGTTTGCGCGGCGTCGCTCGCCATGACAATGGGAGTCTTTTTTGCGCGCATCTTCCTGAAGACCAAAGCCTACTCTCCCGTCTTGGATCGTATTCTGGGCGCGTTGGCTCTCATCCTAGCCGCCAACACGTTAGGTGCCTTGTTTCTCCCTTTCGAGATCATGGACGTAGTTTCGAACCTGCTTCTTCTCACGTCCGCAATCCTTCTCAGTGCGGCTGGTTTTATCGTGCTGCTCCGTGGGTACAGCGCGGCACGGTTTTATCTCGCCGCCTGGTTGTTTCTTTTCCTCGGCGCAATCGTCTTTGCCCTGTTCAATCTCGGCCTCTTGCCCTGCAACGAGTTCACGACGAACTCTCTCTCCATAGGATCGAGCGCGCAAATGGTCTTCCTTTTCTTTGCGATTGTCGACCGGATAATGTTCCTGCGACGCGAAAGTGAGAAGTCGCAGCGCGAACGGCTCCAGGCGGTGGAAAAAAGTCTCTACCATGACGCGTTGACCGATGTGCCGAACCGGAATCGACTGATCGAAGACCTGCGCCCCGGGCGGTTAGTCACTGCCGCCATTGTCAACATCGATCAATTCAAGGAGATCAACGATTCCTTCGGGCAGAAGGTGGGGGACTACGTGATCAGGGAGTTGAGCAAGCGCATACGGACGGCAGTGGCCGGTCGTGCTGCGGAGGTCTATAGGCTTCATGCCGACGAGTTCGCCGTGCTCATCAACGAGGCCTACGATGCCGACCAGATCAACGAAGTGGGCCACTCTCTTACTGCCCAGTGCCAGGATCTGCCCTACGTATACGAGACTGAGACTCTCCGCCTGAATGTCAGTATCGGCATTGCAGTCACGGATGTGCGCCACCTGGAAAAGGCTGATATGGCCCTTTCGGCCGCCCGCTCGCAAAAGACTTTTGTCGCCTATCGGCCCGAACTCGAGGTGGGCAAGCAGTACGCGGACAACCTTCACTGGCTGCACGTAATCCGGGAAGCGATCGAACAGGACCGTATTATTCCCTATTTTCAGCCCATATTGAACAACGCGCGAGGGATAGTCGAAAAGTTCGAATCCCTCATGAGGATCCGGGCGGCAGACGGGAGGATCATTCCGCCGGGCGCCTTTTTCGCGATTGCCAAGAAGAGCAAGTTGTATCCCGATCTTTCGCGCGCGATGATCGAAAAGACGGCGCTCATGATGCGCGGCGACAGCCGCGAAGCCTCCATTAATGTGTCCCGGGAAGACATCGTGAACCCCGGCGTGCTGGAGGTGATCGACCGTGTTGTCCTGGAACAAGGGCTGGGGCCGCGGACAGTCTTCGAGCTACTCGAATCCGAGGGAATCGAAAACTACGCGGAGGTTTCCCATTTCATCGCGCGGATGAAGTCCCGCGGATGTAAGATTGCAATCGACGACTTCGGGACCGGCTACTCGAATTTTGAGCACATCCTCCGTCTCAATGTCGACTACCTGAAATTGGATGCCTCACTGATCAAGCCAATCGCAACTGACGTGAATGCCCGCTCTATCGTGGAGACCATCGTGTCCTTTGCGGGGAAGCTGGGTATCCAGACTATTGCGGAGTTCGTTCACAACGAGGCCGTGCAAACTATCGTGAGGTCTATTGGAGTGGACCACTCGCAAGGGTACTTCATCAGCGAGCCTCGGCCCGACATGAGCTTCGTTTTTCAGGCTCTCCCATGATCTTCGATCTTCACGCCTACTTCCCGATGCACCTTGACACCGAACTCGACCGAAATCCCGCGCGGCGGCAAATCGCGCAATCACACCCTCGAGGCCATTTAGCGCCTGCGGGAAGTCAGGACGCCTTTTGGGAATGGTTGAACGCGTTCGTCCTGGATTTCACGAATCGGATCTGCAACTACAAGCACCCGGGAGGCCGGACCGGCGGGTTGACAAGCTCATCCGGAAGCGCGTCAACGTTGCGTTGTCGGTGCGGCTGCGGTCCTGCTTTGCGAGCACGGACCAGAACGGGACAGTCCGGCCGGTCCCTTACTACATATCTGAAAGCGCCGCGCCGAACAAGTCTTTGTTCTCTTTCGTCTTCCTATTCCCCTGTTGTGAAGCCGCGGCTCGTCGAGGGTTTATGCACAGGACCCGAGGCGGGTCATCGGAAACCCGCCGAGGTCGCTTGTGCATAAACCACACCCTTCCGTTGCCGTCAAACGCCGCGGTAGCGATGAATCTCCAAAAACCTCACGCGTAGAAGGGCATAGGACGCACGATCTCGAGGCATGCCGTATCTTCCTTTTTCGGACTTCAGGTCGCAGTGCCCTTAACCGACAAGCTGACCCAGGACACTCTCTTCGTCCTTCCATGGCCGATTTTACCATTCCTCGCTTCGTCAGCCGGTTTCGCCGGACTCATGTCTTCGCCGTCATTGCGGCAAGATTATGTCCCAAAAGGGTTTCGCAATCACTTAGCGAGCCTTTTCGAGTTCGAATGGCTCAGTAGAAGTTCGCGCTTACCCTTTTGTGGACGAAACCACACTCTTTCGAGGTTCTTTCCGAGGTTCCCTGTAGGCTTCTCCTTTCTTCAATATCCAGTAGGTGGCCTCCGCTAAGTGGCGGGCCACCGCTCCCACCGCCTTCTGATGACCTTTGCGCTGCCGTATCTTCAGATAGAGCTCACTGACGTGCCGACACGAGAGGCGTCGGGAGTTCAGCGCGATAGAGTTTGCCGCCTCGACGAACGCCCACTTCAGGTACCGATTCACCTCCGACCTGACCTGGCCATAGCGAACTTTCCCCCCTGAGGCATGGACTCGCGGTGTTGTTCCCGAGTAGGCGGCCAAGCGTTGAGCGTTCGTAAACCGACCAACCTCTCCAACCTCCAGTAGAATGACAACCGCTAATATGAACCCCACCCCCGGCAGCGTCTGCAGAAGTTCCAGCGGCCGGCTTGTGCGGAAGACCTTCTTCATCCGAGCTTCGAAGTGCGTGATCTCATCCTGCAGCTTCTCCAAAATGCTTAATAGTCTCTCCACACAGAACCGACTGTGTTGCGGTAGGAGTTCCAGTTTCTTCTCCAACTCCTCCAGCCCTCGCTTCCCGAAGGCATCGCTTGCCCCGTCGATGCTGATGCAGTACTTGGCAAGGGTGGCGTGGATTCGATTCTTCAGCTTCGTTCGCTCCGCGCACAGAACCATGCGCGTGCGGGGAAGATCCCGAAGATCTCGGATCTCCGCCGGCGGGATCCACACCGTCGCCAGGGTGCCCGTGCGCTGCAGTCGGTTCAGCCCATGGCAGTCCAGCTTGTCCGTCTTGTTCACCGACGCCAGCATCAGTTTCGCCCGTAGCGGGTGCACCAACTGTGGGACCATCCCCGCCGCTTCGATCTCGTCCACGATCCAGTACCAGTTCCCGATCGTTTCCACCGCAACCGCGGTGCCTGGCTTCCAGGCGGAGAGAAACTCTGCGATGGCTCCCCGCTGATGTTCGATGCGGGCTTCGCGGAGTATGGCCCCCGTGTGTTCCTCCACCGACGCGAACGAGTATCGCTTGTGAGAATCCAATGCGATATACTCCATTTGCTGCGCCTCCTCTCGTAGAGAGTTCTGTTCGCCTCATCATACGCGACGAGGCTAAACGAGGTGCAGCGCTTTCATGCAATCACTTAGGGGAATTGGGGCGCCTCATCAATGCGTGGTCGGCTTCGGAGGCGATAAGAAAAGTCGAAAAAGCGAACCACCAGGCATCGGAGTTTCGGAAACCTCAGGCTCGCGCTGTTCCGATCTCCGGTAAGGACGCGCCGGGAAGAACGACCCGCGCCATCGTGTTGTAAGGCACGAGCACCTCGGCGCTCATCCTTTCTCGCTCCCGTTGCCATTCAATCGAAACTTGGCCTCGTTCTTATCGAGCCGTCGGGCGTGATGCCGTCCCGAGCAGTGCTCCCTGATGTATGGCATGCCGAGAAAGCCCCTCGTGAGGTCGAAGGGCCATCGCAATGCGTGATGTTCCACAAAATGTTCCGAAAATCCACGACAATGGATTCTGATGGAACACCTTGTGCCGCAGTCAGCGGGAGTTGGCGCCGACCGTCGGCTGCAGTTGCTTGCACAGCAAAGGATAGTAGCAATGTGTTGAGCGCATTTCGAATTGGCACATATCTTGCCTGTCCATTGCATCGATTACTCCATACCGGGGAGAGGAGCAAGATGGCTTTCGTCGAATGGTCTTCGAACCTAAGCGTTTGTGTCAAGGGAATTGGCCTCCAGCACACGGGACTTGTTGAAACGATCAACTCTCTGAATGCAGTGACGTTATCAAAAAGGGCCAGGGAACAAAGGGCTGCGATTTATCAGCTTCTCCGATGGGAGATCGGTCCGATAGAGTCCAAGTCGACAGAAGGGTGGAAACTCTGCTCTTTGGCGGTTGGTAAGACTATGGCCACGGCGTGAAGAATCTTGTCAGTCTTTTCGCCACGACCAATGATACAAAGAGCGGCGGATGAACATCCCCGGTCACGAGTCAAAAAAAGGTCACGTTTCAACTACTGGTCACAGGAATCCTGGTGGGACGAGTCGTCGACACCTACAGAATGGATCCCTCGTCCGCTTTGAAGATGAAGTGCATCGATGAGCTGCGCGGCTTTTTGCGAGCAAAATTCGAATACCTTTGGCGCAGACTGACCTGAAACTATTTTTGGAGGGAGGCTTGTATGAATCACGTCCAATTCGAAGCGCAAGAAGTCATCGGGATGATCAAGGCAGGAAAAAGCTTGCTTTTGGCGGGAGACGAAGCCCTCCTGAACCAGTTGCCTCGCGGATCATGGATTGGCGGAACCATTCCCTATTTTATGGGAGACAAGGGCGGGGAGTTCACGAAGACCAAGGTTTACGTTACCCCTTTGCCCGAGAGCGCGTCCAACCGATCCACCCGATTCTATGACGAAAAGAGCATCAAAAAAATCTACAGCGAAGCGCCAGAACAAGGTTTCAGCGTGGTCATCATGCCAGCGGGATCCGCCACCCACCGGACGTTTTCTCTTGAGGCTCCGACGTTTTCTCAATTCGCCGCCAGCCCTTTGATTGGATGGATCGCGGGTGTCGATCTGAAGGACCTTGGAAAAGTGACCCCCAAGGTGTTCGATGGGGAAACGGGTCGGGTATCGGACAACGCCGCGGTGGTCATGGATGCTTTACTGCCGAAAGACAAAGCGGCGATCATCAGCATCGTCAACATCTTTGAACAGGGTGGAGGTGACACTCTGACTTTTGATCAGGATGGCTTTTCCGCCAGTGAGGTCCTGGTGAACGGTAAAAAACAGAGCCTTGTAACCTATTTGCTGGAGAGCAAGGCAGATACGCGCATGCCTCTGGTGGCTGACTACTATGGCGCGAAGGTCAACACGAGCTTTCAATCCGTCGATCAGAAAAAAAGTAAAGTTGATTTTTACGCGCCCGTTTTTCGAGGCGTGGAATACAAGCTTGCAAAGCCAGTCCCCAATTACGTCGAGAGCTTTGAGAAGCTTATTGATGTGAAACTTGGGGATAAGATGGTTTTTGCATGCAACTGTATTCTGAACTACTTGTACTCGGAGCTCGAAGGGAAAAGGACTGGTAATGTGACAGGCCCTGTGACTTTCGGAGAAGTCGCTTACCAGCTTTTGAATCAGACGATGGCGTACATGACCATTGAAAGCGTCTAGGATAGAAAGCGGGAACCTTTTGATGAGGGGCGTTCGTGTGAACGCCCTTGAAAAAATCGAATTGAAAGGCACGTGGGCATATCGGTCGCCCTGCGGCGCTCAGTAATATGAACATTGATCAAGTTTGATCATCCGCTTCCCACAGCAACGCCACCAAATTAGCTGCTATTTGATTCAATATTATTTATCGCACTGAGGTCAGCGTGAAAACAAACGACTTAGTGTTCTTCTGGAACTTTCAAATAGGCTACAATCTCCGCGGCAAGATTCGAAAGTAGCGCAAGAGCATCTCGTACCTGCCTGCCTTCGAGAAGGTGTTTGCCTTCGATATCTTCGAAGGTGATCTCCTCACTCCCGTTGAGGCACTTCACTCCGCCGCCTTTGGCGTCTTCGGCTAACTCCTCGCAGAACGTCACGATTGAACGGTAGAACCTGGCCGCATCAGATTTAATGTTCCCTTTGAGTCTGTCCAAGCGCTTCTGCATCTCGAGCTCAATCTCACGACCGAGACTACCCTTCGAGAGCCGGACGTTCTCTGCGCGGAAATCGTCGAGCTTTTTCTCCAACTCACTAAACTTTCCGTAGAAACTACTACGATCCCGAGAAAACTTGAAATCGAGCTTCAGCCTCTTCTCCGCGAGGAATGGCAGGAACTCGCTTCTGAAGAATCGCACATAGAGCATGAGGTTAAAGACCTCTTCCTGTGCCAGGGTTGGCTCGGAACCCAGCGCGGTTAGTGGTTCCAAGCGTTCCTCAGCCGTTCGGTGTCCCTCCCCGTCCAGAAGTCGGTGTAGATGTTTAAACTCCTCGAGGGCTTCCGCCTGCTGCAATGCCTTGGCGTCAATAAGATTCACATCAACGATCATTTGCCGGGAGCGTCGCAGCTCACTGAGTTGCTTCCCGACGCGTTCTCGTTGTTCTGTGGTCTTTGTTGTTTGGTAGACTGTTTCGTATTGGCGGATGAGGTGGTTGAGCTTCTTCAGCTCTTCCTCCGGGGTCATAGACTCAGTTTAACACTGATTATGCTTATAGAGAAGTGGCTTTCAGAGGAATCGGCAGTCCCATGAGCGGTTCAGAAAGGGCCGAACTTGATCGCCACCGCGAAGAACATGAAGATCAGGCAGATTAGGACGGTGATTGTCTGCAGGGGCAGGGTCCAGCGAAACCATTTGGGATAGCTCACGACCGTGAGCCCGAGGCAGATCATCAGAAAGGGATTCGTCGGATAGAGGATGTTGGCGAAGCCGTCACCGTTATCGAACGCAAACACCACCGTCTGCCGCGTTAGGCCCACGAGGTCGGCGAGTGGCGCGAGGATCGGTATGATAAGGAAAGCTTTGGCCGAGGCCGAGGGGATAAAGAACTCGAAAGCGAGGGTGATCAGGTACGCGAAAACGACTGCCGCGTAGGGGCCCACACCGATCATCTTGCTCGCCGCCGTGAAGAGGATCGTATCGAGGATACCGCCTTTCGTGATGATAAGCTTTACGCTCATCGCCATGAGGATCATGACGATTGCTGGAGCGATCGACCTCATTCCGCTAAGGAAGCACGCGCCGAGAGTTCTGCCCCCTTCCCCTGTGACGAACGCGGCGCCATTGCAGGCGATGGCGAAGAAAAGCCCCATGATCGGGAATGCATAAGCGGAGATCGCTTTCACGCGCGTCGCGGCAAGAATAAAGATAATTGCGATGAGGAACCACGAGCCGAGCCACCTGACGCCCGCGCGCATACGGGGTTTGGAGGCGTCTTCCGCGCTGGCCACCGCACCCGTGACATCTATTGAGGACCGAAGGCGCACATCTTCCAAATAGACAAGGGAGCCGGCGGGGTCGCGCTCGACTTTGCGCGCGTGACGTCGTACGAAGATGAAGACGAGTGCGAACATCGCGACGAAGAAGATGGCTCGAAGCCAAAGGCCCGAATAGAGAGGCAGGCCCGCGAGGGATTGGGCAATAGTCACCATGAAAGGGTCCATGGTGGCGGCGGCAAATCCGAAACCGAGGGCAAGAAGGCTCATTCCAAGACCGGTAAGACTGTCCCATCCCAGGTAAAGGGCGAGCGGTACGATGAAGACGACCAACGGGGCCGCCTCCTCGTAGATGCCGAGCACGGAAGAGGCGAGCATGAAGAAAAGGATGATTGCCGCCATGAGGAGGTATTTGTTTCTCTTGAAGCGTTCGACGATCATGGAGAGGGCCACCTTGAGGATGCCGCTCTTGTCCAGGACGGTGAAGGAGCCTCCGATCAATATGAGAAGGATAATGATGGTGATGACTTGCACGTTGCCTTGCGACCAGAGGACTTCGACGGGGGCGGTCAGCCAGCGCCAGGCAGGGTAGTGAGGCCTTGCCCCCTGGGCGTAGGTGCCGGGCACGACTCTGTCGACGCCGCCCTCGACGACATGTTTGTAGCTGCCCGTTGGTACAAGGTAGGTCAAGATGCCCGAGCCGATCATCAAAGTCAGGATGATCGAAATTGTCGTGATGAAGGCGCGCGCGCTAATGTGGATCGAGGTTTCGCTCTGCTTCCCGCCGTCACTCATTCACTGATCCCTGCGGCCAGGCGGATGACATTTCTGTTATAGGTGATCATGCGGCCGTATTCCTCCAGAGATATCCGCTCATCCACTCCATGA
>Ga0326727_10009762_pt1 | contig 23338 bp, 21 predicted proteins | sample MB2enrmetagenome_FD_207643 | JGI IMG/M metagenome (GOLD analysis project Ga0326727, IMG submission 207643) | Lab enriched peat soil microbial communities from McLean, Ithaca, NY, United States - MB29MY | ecosystem: Environmental > Terrestrial > Soil > Wetlands > Peat | place: USA: New York... | reverse complement strand
AGTTATCCGATCACCATCACGGCGAGCAACGGCGTCATCCCCGCCGCCACGCAGAGTTTCACGCTGACCGTGGACCAGGCTCCGGCCATCACCAGCGCCAGCGGCGCCACTTTCAGTGGCCGTACCCCTGACTCCTTCACAGTAACCGCATCCGGCTTTCCCGCCGCAATGACATTCAGTGAGACCGGAGCTCTGCCCAGCGGCATCACGTTCAGCACGGCGGGAACTCTCAGCGGCACACTGGCTAACGGCACAGACGGAAGTTACCCCATCACCATCACGGCGAGCAACGGCGTCAACCCCGTCGGCACGCAGAGCTTTACGCTGAACGTCATCAATGCGGGAACGCCCATTCCGGCAGCGCTGGCCACGCCCACTGCGAATGCGACGCTGGCAGGCTCAAGCCAGAACTTCACCTGGAATCCCGCCGCCGGCGCCACGGGCTACACGCTTTGGCTGGGAAGCAGTGCGGGCTCAGGCAACCTGTTTGACGCTTCCACAACGGCAACCACCATCACGGCCAACAACCTGCCGGTAAACGGCGAGACGATCTATGCGCGGCTGATTACCAACTTCAACGGAGTCTATGTATACACCGACTCGACCTACACGGCGGTCCTGCCGGCTTCGCTGAGTTCACCAGCGGCGAATGCGACGCTGGCAGGCTCAAGCCAGAGCTTCACCTGGAATCCCGTCGCCGGAGCCACCGGCTACACGCTTTTGCTGGGAAGCAGTGCGGGCTCGGGCAACCTGTTTGACGCTTCCACAACGGCAACAACCATAACGGCCAACAACCTGCCGGTCAACGGCGAGACGATCTATGCGCGGCTGATTACCAACTTCAACGGAGGAGTCTATTCGTACACCAACACGACCTTCACGGCGGTTCTGCCGGCTGCGCTGGCCACGCCCACTGCGAATGCGACGCTGGCAGGTTCCAGCCAGAACTTCACCTGGAATCCCGTCGCCGGAGCCACCGGCTACACGCTTTTGCTGGGAAGCAGTGCGGGCTCGGGCAACCTGTTTGACGCTTCTACAACGACAACCACCATAACGGCCAACAACCTGCCGGTCAATGGCGAGACGATCTATGCGCGGCTGATTACCGACTTCAACGGAGGAGTCTATTCGTACACCAACACGACCTTCACGGCGGACCTGCCGGCGACGCTGAGCTCACCCTCAGCGAATGCGACACTGGCAGGTTTCGGCCAGAGCTTCACCTGGAATCCCGTCGCCGGAGCCACCGGCTACACGCTTTGGCTGGGAAGCAGTGCGGGCTCGGGCAACCTGTTTGACGCTTCCACAACGGCAACCACCATAACGGCCAATAACCTGCCGTCCAACGGCGAGACGATCTATGCGCGGCTGATTACCAACTTCAACGGAGGAGTCTACGCGTACACCAACACGACCTTCACGGCGGTTCTGCCGGCTACGCTGGCTACGCCCACTGCGAATGCGACACTGGCAGGTTCCAGCCAGAACTTCACCTGGAATCCTGTCCCCGGAGCCACCGGCTATGTCCTTTTCCTGGGAAGTAGTGTTGGCTCGGGCAACCTGCTTGACGCGCACACAACGGCAACCAACTACACGGCCAACAACCTGCCGGTCAACGGCGAGACGATCTATGCGCGGCTGTTTACCAACTTCAACGGAGTCTACGCGTACACCGACACGAGCTTCACGGCAAAGTAGTTCATCACCTGGCATGACGCTGTGCGCACAGAGCATGGCATCATGCCTGGCTTCTGCATTGGACCTGCCACAACGAATGGCAACAGCGGAGTAGTGAAAGGCTCATCCGATTGTCCTCGTCTGAGCCGCGCTGTTGTTGGGATGTGTCAGTTTACCGTAAGCGTGAAGCTTGTCGTGTGTGACAGCGATCCAGAGGTTGCGGTTACGGTGACTGTCGAGGTGACTGACTGGCCACCACCTCCTCCGCCACCACCTCCTCCTCCACCGGACGCTGATCCCCCACCGCTGCAACTGGTCAGTAAGCCAAAGCCGACTACACTCATGGCAAGCAGCAGAAACATTTGCAAGCGACGCCGCTTCTTCAATCCAATGCAGCACAGTGCGGCCGCTAAAGCCGAGCCGGGAAGCAAGGGCAGGGAGTCGCGATGGAATGACGCAGAGTTCGCTGATGTAGTCACCGTCAGCGTTGTCGATGTTGTGCCGGGCGGCGTCACGGTTATCGGAGAGAAACCGCACGATGCCCCGGCGGGCAATCCCGACGAGCAACTGAACGATACCGGCGAATTAAAAATAAACCCATTCTCTGGCGTGATGTAGATCGTGGTTGCGCCACTTTGACCGGCAGTCACAGTAAACAATGTGGGCAAGACCGCGACCGAGAAGTCCAGCGGCAGGGTGTACGTCGCGGTTGCCACGGCACTGGTGGAATAGCCGCTGGCAGTCGCAATCGCTTTCAGCGTTTCGGTGGACGAGACAGTGATTGGGCCGCTGTAAACCGTTGAACCTGTGGTCGGCGCAGTTCCGTTGGTAGTGTAGTAGATGGTTGCTCCGGAGATCGTGTCGGAGATAGTCACTATCTGCGGTGCGGTATACGTCCCTGCAAGCACACTGAAAGCTGGGGTGGCCGCAGCTGGGAACTGATATTCCCACAGGTCGTTGAGGTCGCCCTGGTGACCGTTGGTATCGATGCCCAGTCCGCCAAAAAGCCAGAAATTGCCGCTGCTGTCGGTCCACCCAGTTGCGCTCTCTCTGTACCCAGGAACGTTTCCGGCAGAAGGAACACCCAACGTGCCATAGACTCCGGGCCAATTGCTGGTTACAGTGCTACTTCCATCCATCCAGGCCCATTCGTGTAAAGAAGAATAGAACTTCCAAATGTCAATGCCCCCGCCCCCAAAGAGCCACAGATTGTGGCTGCTGTCGGTCCATGCGGCCACATCCGCACTTCCACATTCTCCGCAATCGGGCATATTTCCTGATGCCGGTATGCCCAGGGTCCCATACACTGGAGGAAGGCAAGCAACTATAACAGTGTGCCCATCGGGAGGTTCAAGGGTTAGTATGCTAATTCCACCCATCCACGCCCATTCGTTAGCGGTAGGGTTGTACTCCCATACGTCGTTGAGAGCGCTTTGATCGCCGTTCGCATCCCAGCCCAGACCGGCATAAAGCCAGAGATTATCGCTGCCGTCGACCCAGCCAATCCCACCTGACCGGCCTCCAGGGTGGTTCTTCGGATCGGGTGTATACAGCGTTCCGTATACCCCGACGGGGCCTCCTTGAAAAAGTGGCCAATGCGTAATTGGTACTGTACTGCTTCCACCCATCCAAGCCCATTCGTTGGTGGACGGATTGAACTCCCAAAGATCGTCGAGAAGGCCCGGATTGCCGGTCGAATCGTAGCCACCACCCCCAAAGAGCCAGAGATTGCCGCTGCTATCGACCCAAGTGGTCGCAGAGGATCTGCTTCCGGGTGTATTTCCGGAAGCAGGCGTTCCCAAGGAGCCGTAAACTCCGGTTTGGCCGCAATAAGGGTAACTCATAGTTACGCAGCTCATTGTACTGCTTCCACCCATCCAAGCCCATTCGTTGGTGGACGGATTGAACTCCCAAAGATCGTCGAGAAGGCCCAGATTGCCGGTCGAATCGTAGCCACCACCCCCAAATAGCCAGAAATTGCCGAGGCTGTCGGTCCACGTAGCCTCCCCCGTTCGTCCTCCAGGGACGTTACCGTCAGCAGGCACACCCAACGTCCCATACACACCGGATACGCCGCAATTGGTAAGAGCTCCAGATGTGACACAGACTCCCGTGCTGCTACCGCCCATCCAAGTCCATTCGCCGATGGATGGATTAAACTTCCAAAGGTCATTAAGAAACGTTTCTGTTCCGGTCGAATCGCAGCCGTAACCGCCGAAGAGCCAGAGATTGCCACTGGTGTCTGTCCAACTGACATGACCTACCCGTCCTCCGGGAATGTTACCGACGGCAGGTGTACCCAACGTCCCATAGACTCCGGTTTGACAGCCACCATCCCCGTCAATGTCAATAACCGGCACAGTACTGCTGCCGCCCATCCATGTCCATTCGCCTGGGGCGGTGGTTTGCGCTGTGGCAGACAAAGCTATCCCGGCAAACGCAAGCAGGCATCCAATCTGGAATGTGGAAATTAGACGACATTTTCTCGTTAGCATAGGAATATCCTCCCAACGATAATTCAATCAAATATGTTACTCCTGATTAGCTGGTTTTGAACGTGTAATTCATCTATTGCGTCGTGTTGGCAGAGGTTAAACCGAGCCAGAGACTGACTTATGGCGACCCCGGCCCCGTCTTGGCGACCTGGTTGATGATTTGCTGGAAGAGGACGACGCGGACGTGAATGCGGCGGGCTACGTCGGGCAGGAATTCGTAGACGAAGTTTTCGATGGGCGCAGAGGCCAACATGATGCCGTAGCGCTCGCCGCTGGCGGGCAGATTGGTCTTCTGGCCGGGCACATAAAGGTTGCCTATCTCGTCGTCGATGGCGAAACCCACAATGTCGCCGTAGTTTACCATTCCCTTGCCGTTGTCGCCCAGAGTCCACTCCACCTGGAAGATGGCATGACGGATGCGGCGAGGAATGGAAGCGTGGGGCATGCGATGGTAGTGCGGGTCCTGGTGGACGATGGTCGGAATCAGAAAGGTGCCAAAAAACTCGCCGGTGATGTCCTGCGAATAGCTGACGCCCACGTAGCGGGCAAAGCCAGTCATGCCGGGGCCGTAAGCGGCGTGCGCGTTCATGCCCACCGCGATGGCCGAGGCGCCGAGAATGGTGACGGCATTGAAGGGGTCCACCACATTGCGCGCGGCCAGCCAGCGCTTCTCGCTGGGCGTCATCGGCTTCACCTGCGGCCCATTGGTGAACCGCATATACCAGTTGATCGGCTTCTGGGGCGTGCAGGGCGCAGGTTGCGCTCCGGGCTGGATGCTGGGGCTTGCAGGCGGTGTTCCGGCTTGTGGGGCAACGGGTTTGGCGGCGTTGCCCGCCGGACAGGGCGCGGCTGCGGGCGAGGCAGCGCGGGTGGAGTTTTGCGGTTGAGGAGCATCGGGCAGCGACTGATCGGGACTCTCCGGCAGAGCGGCCCACGCCGGAAGCGCGAGCAGCATTGACCCCGCAACCAGCAGCAAGAGGGCGCGACGCGGCGTCGGCGCACCGCCTAAATACCATGGGCGTGCGCGCTGATTCCGAATCTCTGCGCTCCAACCGCTTTCCAAAGGTCAGGCCCCCCGCTAACGGAATTGTAGGCCGCACACGCTTACTTGCAAAATCGGCTTGCCGCCTGATCCGATGATCGGCAGCAACGCGCAGCCGCAGAAGCTCCAACCTAATCAATCTACTCAATCTGACGCGCTTTTTCTGTGGAAAGTCACAGGCAGGGGAATCAAGGGCCGGCAATGCAACCGCGAGGAACCCGGTTCCCGTATTGACCATTGCGGCACTCCCGGCCTCAAGGCGATTGACGCAGCGCGGCGCGCATTGGAGACTGAGAAGAGATGGATTGACCGAATCTGCTTGCACGAGGTGCGTCAATGAGTTCTTATCCACCGCCGCCACCACCACCCCCGCCCGGCATGGGCGGAGCCGGCTCCCGCATTGAAGAGGCCATCGAGCTGATCGAGATGGAGTTGCGCCACGCCGTCGCCTACGTGAACGACGCCGTGGTACCCCAGGTTCGCAAAGAATCGATCACCGCCCTGCGAACGGTGGCCGGCAAACTGCGCGATCTGGCCGACCGCTTTGAACAGAACGGGAGCCCGCGCCGTTGATGAAGATGCCCCGGATTACTCTGATGCTGGCGACATCGCTGCTGATTTTGTGCGGCTGCGGGCATCAGCAAACCGCGGTCACGCTGCCAGAGCAACAGATGGCACCGCCGGCGGCTGAAGGCGCTGAGCCCGCGCGACAAGCCGCGCCGCCACCAGTTGAGGGCGCTGAGCCCGGGCCGTCCAGACACATAGCGCCCACCCCAGCGCCGCAGGGCGTGGTCAGCGTCGAAGACCGGAAATATATAAGGACGCACAAGCCCATTCTGACCGAAGAGGGCGTGGCGAGCTGGTATACCGCGCCCTACAAGGGAGCCAGGGCCGCCAACGGCCATGTCTTCAACGACCATGCCCTGACCGCCGCGCACCGCACGCTGCCCATGGGTTCGCTGGTGAAGGTGACCAACCTCAAGACGGGACAGTCGGCGGCGATGCGCATCACCGATCGCGGACCGTTTGTGGAGGGGAGGGTGATCGATCTCACCATTGCCTCGGCCAAGGCCACGGGCGTTTACGTGGACGGAACGGCGCGCGTGCGGATTGACGTTTACCGCACGCCCAAGCCCATCAACAGCGGCGGCCGCTGGTGCGTGCAGATTGGCGCGTTCACCAGCCAGCGCAAGGCCAACAAGTTCAAGGCGCAACTGGAGCGCAAGTATCCCGGCGCCAGCGTGATCGAGTTCCCCGGCGAAAACAGCTACTGGGTGCGCATCCGTCCGGAGGGAGACGACCGCAAGCAGGCCGAGCGCATCTCCCGCAGCCTTCATCCCGCCGAAGGCGAGGCATTCTTGACACGGTTGGATTAAGTATTCCAGATAGAATCAACTTATGCCCAAGCATATTGGAATTGTCGCCTGCTCCGCCGAGGGAGCGTCCCTTTGTTACCGGACGATCTGCGTGGAAGGCGCGCAGCTACTTGGGCCTCACGATCATCCTGAAGTTACGATGCACACGCACTCCCTGGCAACGTATATGAAATGCATCTATCGCGGGGATTGGCGGGGCGTGGGGGAACTTATGCTATCCTCCGCCGGGAAGCTCGCCAAAAGCGGCGCTGATTTTCTCATTTGCCCGGACAACACGATTCACCAGGCGCTTGCTTATGTTGAGCCGCAGTTGAAGCTGCCATGGCTGCACATCGCCGATGCCGTGGCCTCCCAGGCAGTCGAACGCGGCTACCGATGCATCGGCATCACCGGAACCCGATGGCTGGTGGAGAGCGAAGTCTACCCGGAAAAATTCGCCGCGCGCGGCCTGGCTTATGCGCGCCCGCATACAACCGAACGCGAAGAGATCAATCGCATCATCTTCGAGGAGCTTGTTTACGGCGTCTTCAAGCCCGAGTCGCTCGCGTACTTCCAGCGCGTCCTGCGCCGGATGAAAGACGACGGCTGCGACGCGGTTGTACTGGGCTGCACCGAGATCCCGCTGATGGTGAACGATTCCAATTCTCCGCTGCCCACGCTTGATTCGACGCGCCTGCTTGCGCGGGCTGCACTGCGCCGCGCGGTTGAAGGGCGGGACTAGTTATCTAAACGCTACAGAAACTGTTGACGATCCACAGTCCATACCTGCACCATGAGTCAGAGGGCGAGACCTTCCTTACCCGGCTGGACTAAATATTTATCCGGCCAAGGACCATTCAGTATGACCTATACTTTTAAAACGTAGCAGGAATGGAGGGCGAAATGACAGAATCACAATCGAGAGTACGGCAAAATTATTTGGCGATCGTATTGGCCGCGGTTGCCTGTTTTCTGCTGGAGGCGGGTTGGTACTCGATCTTCATGCAGCCATGGCTCGACGGCATCGGACACACCCGTGCGTGGCTGACGAGCACGGGCATCAATCCGGCGCTTCAGTTCGCCGTGGCTTTGGTCGCGGAGGCCGTAATGGCCGCTGCCATCTCCTGCCTGATCCAGCTCACCGGCCCGCAGACATGGCAGCGCGGGATCACAGTGGCGGCGATGCTGTGGTTCAGTTTCGTGCTGCCAGTCTGGTCCACCGAATACGTCTTCGAGCTTCGCTCCTGGAGCCTGCTCGGCATCAACGCCGGGTTCTGGTTGCTGGGCATGATGCTGATGGGCGCAATCGTCGGCGCATGGAAGAAGAAGTAAATCAGGTTGGCCATCGCTGACATCTCTGGGCCAGTAGGCGAACTTATCCAGGTGTGCTGCGGGAAGCTGCGCCGGCGTCGCGCTTCACAAGCAGGATTGTGACATCGTCCTCATTGAAATGCGGATCCACCAGCGATTTCAGATTTTGCATCGTTCTTCCCGAACTGACGGCCAGCGCATCACGCAATCGCTCTTCAGGATTCTCCGCGGAGATCGAATCGGTAAGTCCATCCGTGAAAACCAGCAGGGCGCCGCCCGGAGAAAGAAGATATGTGCGAGCTTCATATGCCGCTTCGGGAAACAGCCCAAGCGGCATGCCGGTAGCTTCCATCGCTGTCGCAGTCTCGGAACCAAAGACAATCGGGGCGTTGTGGCCGGCGTTCACGTAGGTCAACTCTCCTGAATCGCGGCTCAGTACGATGAACACCGCCGTCGCAAAGTGGTCGCTGGGGGTATAGCGGCAGAGGTGTCTGTTAATTTGCCGGGCCAGCGCCAGGGGATCCGTCTCAAAACTCGTGCCGCTTCTAACCAGAGCCTGTATATTCGCCGCCAGCAGTGCCGCCGGCATCCCTTTTCCGGAGACATCCGCTACCACGAAAAGTGTTCGCTTGCCGGCGAGCTCGATGATGTCAAAGTAGTCGCCGCCTACCTCGCGGAAGGGCTTGTAGAATGTCTCCACCTCATAGCCCGGCAACTCGTCCAGTTTTCCGGGTTGCAGGGTCTGCTGGATCTGTCGCGCGGCAATCTGGTCGGCTTCAAGCTGAGTCTTGCGGACAAATTCCGAAGTCAGCATGGCGTTCATCAGCCCCGTGCCGACGACATATAAGAGAAGCGCAATGAGAAAGACCAGGCTCACGTCTTTCGGCCACATCAGGGGCCACACCAGAGTCCGCGACACAAGGCAATAAATGGCATATCCCTGGAGAAAGTACCCGGCCCATGTGACAATGCGTTTCGACCTGGGCATCTCGCGGATCCAGTTCCTGACGGAGTAACGGGAGAGGCCGCGGTTCGGACCGGTGAATTTGTCGAGCTTTGCCTTGAGGTCGCGGAACTGCATGGCTGGAGTCTATCAAGACGCCGGGGTCATATGAAAGGCCGGTTCGGCTGTATCTACAATGGAATCGCGGGCCGCGCAAGCCGCTTACTCCGGCGGCGGATAGAAGGGCAGCTTGTCGTTCTTCTTATTGGCGCGGCGGATGGTGAGGTCATCGATCAGCAGCGCTGGGGCCAGCACCGTCTCCGGAATCTCGCCAAGGTTGTTGGCAATCCACAATTGCTTGCCGGCGGCCACTACGCCGGAGCGCAGCGCGCGCTGATCCAGGTCAGCAAGCTCAGCGCCGCGCACCAGCTCGCGCTTGCCGTCCGGAGTGACGCGATAGAGCAGGTGCGGCGACAATTTTCCGCCCATGGTGGCTGCGTAATAAACATTTTTCAGGCCGCGATCCTTGGCTAGATCGAGCAGCTTGCTGTTCAACTCCTCTTCCGTCAACCCATCTTTGGCCGTCACCTGGAGCACGCCGATGGCAGGCCCGGGCGCTGAGGCGAGCCCGGCGCGTCCGTGGCCGTTGGATTGCGGGAAGTCGCGCACCGGCTCGCGGCCGAGCAGATAATTTTCCAGTTTGCCGGCGACGGCCACTTTAACGGCCTGCTCCGGAACTCCCTCGTCATCCACGTCGTATGCGCCCACCAGGCCCTTGCCGTTGTATTTTTTCAGGCCGGGATCATCGACGGCGTCAAGAAAATCGGGCAGCACGCGCGCATGGTAGCTGGAGGCAAAGGGCCCATCGGTACGCGCCTCGGTGCCCAGCCTGGGCCGCATCGCCACGATCCCGCCGGCAATCAGGGCATTGATGGTATGAGCGCCCGCGGCGGGACCCAAGAGCACCGGGCCGTGATACTCTTCCTCGACCACCGGCGCCTTGCGCAGATCGGCGAGGTTGGCGATCAGCTTCAACGTGTGCTTCTCAAAGGCTTCCTGCGTATCCAGGTCCTCGGGCGAGACGCCAACGGAGGAATGGGCGAGTTCGAGCCTCATGCCGTCGGCCGCCTGCGTTTCCGCGCGGAAAGATTCGTCGTAACCGGAGGCCGATTTGCGCACAATGGTTCCTTCGCTCGTCACCAGCCAGGTGGTTGTAACGCGCGCGGAAAAACTTCCCTGGGAGCGCTGCACGTCGCGCTGGCCGTCCTTGACCGTGGGGTCGGTGCGATAGAGCCCGCTGTCTCGCGCCACGCGCGCCTCCCATGCGCGCTCGTCCACCTTCAGCTTGAGCGGCTCGGCCAGCGAGATGACCGGCGTCTCTTTGCTGAAGTCGTCGGCCTGGGGCGGCGTTTCCACCTGCTTGAGCGCGGCCTGCTTCTGCGCGTAGATTGCCAGAGCGCTCTTGTACGCCTGATCGGTGGCCGACCACAACGCGGAGCGCAGCGCAATCGGGTCGTCGTCCAGAGCCTCCAATTGGACCGCGCCGTCGCTCTGGCCGCCGGGGGTGTCGACCTTGAAGGAGCTGTCGGTTTTGTAGTCGCCCACGCGCACCGTTACACGCGCCACGCGCGCATGACTGCGCCGGGAACCGCTGGTGGCGCCGAACTCCGCCCTGGTCTCGAAGCTGTCGACTTCTTCGATGCGGTACTGGATGAAGAATGGCTTTTGAAAATCCTTCAACTGCAACTGGCTCATGCTGCGGTCCAGCTCGGTGAGCATGGCCTTGAGCACGGGGTCTTTTTCAGCGTCGGCGCGGGTGGGCTGGGGCGCTGATTGTGCTGACGAGCTCAGGCAGATGGCCAGCAGACCGGCAAGCATTGCAATTGGACGAATCGGGTTCATTGCGCCTCCAAAATTCTCAACTGATAAATTTCTTTATGAACAAAGCCGATTGAAGTTCTAAGTTCATCACACTTGCTCATGTAAAGATTCGGCCTTAATTTGTGCGGCAGATTGTCTCCGGAAAAACGCCTCGATCGGCAGGAACAGAGCGACCGACATCAGCAAGAAGTCAAGAACTCCCAGCGCCGTCGAAATGCTTGGCCAGTACAAATTACGAATTCCGTTGATCCAATAGGACCATTGGAAAGCCGGCGTTTGCATCTCCAGGAGCAGCTTTAGCACATTATCAGGAAAAACAAAAAACAAGAGGATGCTGAGCATGACAAACCAGGCCCAGCGTTCACCTTTTCTATAACCCGTCCAGAGGACGATCAAACCAATTACCTCGAATCCAAGCGCACAAAACCCCAGGGGCATTAAAAGATTCGATTCCCTATAACCAGGCGCCACATCTAAATAAAGTTGATTCCAAGTTGAAGCGAACTGCAAGCTTGCCGGAATAAAAAACATCAAGCATAGTGACATGAGCAGAGCGGAAATCAAAATTATGTTACAATGAATTTTCATACCAGACCTTTCCTTTCCAAATCACATTGACAACAAGAAAGCAAACTATCATTCCCTCAGGGGCTAAAGCCCAACATTTTTTGGTTGCATTTACGGCACGACTAAAGTCGTGCCCTGACTCTTCTTGCTCCACCCTTTGCATTTTTCCGCAAGCTGTAAAGTCGTGCCCTTTTCAAAACATTCACTCAATCAGAAATTGCTTAACTGTCCACAGACACTGTCCACTGTTCACTGCTTCTCGGACGGAATGGGCAGAATGGGCGGCCGGGCCGAGCCTTGCGGCTGCTTCTGCGTTTCCATTTCGCTGACCAGCATGGCGGGGGCTACGGCGCTGACCGGGATGGTGCCCGACTCCGCGCCGCACTCGCCGTTGAAGACCTCGCTCTTGTCGCCGGTAACCAGGATGCGCTTCATGGCGGCCAGCGGCGTTCCCACAATGCTTACGCCGCGCACCAGCTCATCCGGCCGGCCATCCACGTACACGCGCCAAACCACCAGCGGAACAACTTCAAATGCCTGCGGGGTGCGGCGCTGGGTCAAGGTAAATCCCGAGGAGATGTCCTCGAAATAAAGCCCGTACGACTTGCCTTGTTTCTTGGCTTCCTCGATCAACTGCTTGCGCAGTTTGGCCTCCGACTCCGTCCTGGTCGAGGTCACTATCAGATTGCCTTGCCGCCCGGTGGGGACATGACCCGTCGAAGCTCGGCCGTGGCCGTTGGAGTTGGCAAAGCTGGCGAGGGGCAGCCGCGACATCAGGAAGGTCTTCAGGACGCCGTCTTGAATCAGGACGACACGCTGCGCTTTCTGGCCCTCGTCGTCATATTGATAGTTGCCGCTGAGCCAGATTTTGTTGTAGGTGGGAAGCGTCGGGTCGTCGGCCACCGACAGGAACGTGGGCAGCACCTCCTTGCCTACTTCCTTGGTAAAAGTCTGGCCCTCCTCAATGCCGCGCTGGCGCTGGCCTTCGAGCCGGTGGCCCAGCACCTCGTGGAAGTAGACCGCCGCGGCCCGGCCGGAGAGGATTGCCGGCCCGTCAAAGGGCTCGGTCACCGGCGCTTTGCGCAGCGCTTCCAGGCTGTTGCCCAGGTTGTGCGCCGCCGCCACCATCTCGGCCTGCGCGGGCAATCCTTCAACCGTCTCGGCTTCGAAGGATTGCATGCGGATCAAATCCATCCCATCGTCGGCGCGGGTGGTGGCAACGATTAACAGCCGTGCCTGCGCGTGCGGCGTCAGAATCCGCGAACCTTCCGACGAGACAAAGTAATCGGTCTCGTTCTGCACCGCGAGCATGACCGTGTTCTGGTTCACATGCGGGAAGTCGCGGAAGACGAGCGAAAGCGCCCGAACGCGCTGCTCCCATGCCGCGCGGTCGATCTTGACCGGCGGCGCCGGCTTGCTGACGTGGATCTGCGGCGCTTCCTGGCTGAAGTCCGGCGAGCTATCTTCTTCTTTGGCGTGGACCTCTGCTTCCGTTTTTACACGCAGATAATTCTCCAGCGCTTTTCCGTAGCCGGCGTTGGTGGCCAGCCACAGCGAGCGCGCCAGCGCCTCCCGGTCGTCCGCCAGCGGCAGCATGGTGCTGTTGACTGCCGAGCCGCGATGAGAGCCGTGGGTGTTGTCGAGCTTGGGTTCGCCCAGCCGCACCTGCACGTCGGCCACGCGGATATGATTGGTGGCACTGTTAACCAGCGCGCCATACTGCGCCTGAATCAGCACCGCCGATGCGTCGCTCACCGAATAACTGAGGAAGTAGGGCGGCAACTGATTCGCGTCACCCTGCTTGCCCAGCGAGGTAAAGGCGCGATGGAGTTCGATGGTCATTGTGTCGAGGAGCGGGGGCGCGGCCTGCTGTTGCGCACCGGCAGCCACGGAAAAGGCCAACGCGAATATGGTGACAATCGCGCGGAGACCGGTCCTGTTGGCCGCCCACCTTACGAATGCAATAGAAAATTCTCTCATAGGCTGAAAAACCCGGTAAAAACATCTTCCAAAGGAATTGTCTCAGAGTAAGCTACTTAAGAGGAAACGATCCATGAGATTGATGCGCCGAATGCTGACGGCTCTTTGCCTTGCCTTGCTGCTCGCAGGCATTACCCCGCGCCTTTGCTGCGCTCAGCCCGCGCCGCCGGCCCAGCCCGCGCCTGCCCAGACCACGCCGGCCACCACGGCTGCCCCAGCTCAGCCCGCCAACACGCAGGCCTACAACCTGCCGCCCGACAAGCTGGCCAAAGCCATCACCCTCAGCCACATCTCCCTTGCGCTGGAGATAGTAGGCTCTCTCTGGGGACTGGTATTTATTTGGCTGCTGCTCAGCCTGCGCTGGGCCGCCGGCCTGGCTGCCTGGACCGAGCGCCTGCTGCGCCGCCGCTGGATGCAGGGACTGCTCTTCTTTGCCGTCTATCTGGTTATCGGCGCTGTGGCAGACCTGCCGCTGAACGCCATTGGCCATGCGGTCAGCCGCCACTACGGAATCAGCGTACAGGGGTGGTTCAGTTGGTTCGGCGATCTGGGCAAAGGCCTTGGCATCTCGCTGCTGATTGGCACTCCCATCCTGCTATTCTTCAACTGGCTGGTCCGCGTCTCGCCGCGCCGCTACTGGGTTTGGATCTGGCTGGTCTCGCTACCCCTCATCGTGCTCTCCATCTTTGCGTCTCCGCTGATCATCGATCCACTCTTTAACAAGTTTGAACCGCTCACAAAAACTCATTCCGCGCTGGTGACCAGGCTGGAACAAGTCGTCGCCCGCACCGGAACCAGGATTCCGCCGGAGCGCATGTTCCTGATGAAGGCCAGCGAAAAGTCCAACGGCCTGAACGCTTATGTCACCGGAATCGGCGCCACCAAGCGATTCGTGATGTGGGACACGGCCACCGACCGGCTCCCCGACGACGAGATTCTCTTCATCTTCGGCCACGAGAGCGGCCACTACGTTCTCAACCACATTCCCAAAGAGCTTTCCGGCATGACCGCCGGAATGTTCTTTATGTTCTGGGCCTGCGCGGGATTTGCCGGCTGGCTGGCGCGCCGCTACAGCGATCGATGGCAATTGGTGACGACCGAGGGAGCAGCTCCGCTTGCCAGCCGCCAGGGATTTCTCGTGCTGCTTTTTGCGCTCTCGGCAGCCGGCATCATTTTGCAACCTGCGGCCAGCACCTTCAGCCGCCACTTTGAGCATGAAGCCGACGTCTACGGGCAGGAGGCCATTCACGGCCTGGTCGCCGACCCGCAGAAAACCGCTGTCTCCGCCTTCAACCATTTAGGCGAAGCGTGGCTGGAAGACCCCAATCCCAACGCCTTTGTCGAGTTTTGGACCTACAGCCATCCCAGCGTGCAGAACCGCGCGAACTTCGCGTTGCACTACGACCCGTGGGTGAACGGAGGGCATGGGAAGTTTTTTGAGAAGTAGGGATCACACGATTCTCAAGTCTATTAGCCGCAAATGAGCTATCATGAAGTAGTATTCTCTCGTGGGAGAGACTTTATGCCAGAACTGATTGCACTGCCGCCTATCCCGGTCGGCAAAATCAAAACCTTCGGAGATGTCGGCGAGAAATATGAGGTTGGTCGCGCACTCCGTCAGATCGATGATGGCGACTGGCTTGTCGAGATCAAGTTGGTCGCTACCGGTGAAATAGTAGAGTACCGGCTGACACATATTCTCGATGACCCAGAGGCTCGCTGATGTTCGCTGTAGCTTTTGATCTGACGGTAGTGGATACCGAGAAGAACCATCCCAAGGGTGTCTCGCAAGCGTACACGGAGATTGGCGACATCCTTGGTGCACACGGTTTCCGTCGTGTACAGGGAAGCCTCTACGTTACTGACGACGAGAACATGGCCAACCTGTTCCGGGCAATCCAGTCTCTACGCGCTCGCGCATGGTTTCCACAATCGGTACGCGACATCCGCGCCTTTCGCGTCGAGCAGTGGTCGGACTTCACAGCCGTTGTCAAAGAAGTAATGAACAGGGAATAGCCTAGGCCTTAACGCCTCTGTTCCCTGCCTTTACAATTTCTCTATGCAATTTCTTTCGCTTTCACGCCGCCGCGTTGATGCTTTTCCGCCCGAAGCCTTCACCCCGGAGCTGGTTGCTCGCGAGGGCATCCGCGTACGCGAACTCTACGCCTCCGGTATACTACGTCAGGTTTGGCGCCGGGGCGACCTTCCCGGCGCGGCCATCCTGTGGGAAGCCGCCAGCGAAGCCGAGGTCTGCGCCGCGATCGATAGCCTGCCCATCGCGCAGGCAGGAATGCTGGAAATCCTGGTGATTGCACCGCTTGAGCCCTATCCCGGATTTGGTCCTGCTTGAAGCGGAGAGCGGGCTTTTGACGCCTGCTGTCCGGCCCCCAATCCCTGCCGGCACCCCTGTTTTCCTTCGGCCCCCCTCAAGTCGTACACTGAGGTTTCGCTTTTGGAGGAGCAGAATCGAATGGCCTATCCCGCAAACTACCGTTACACCCGCGAACATGAATGGATTGAGCTGACGGGCTCCATCGGGGCCATCGGCATCACCGACTACGCCCAGAACTCGCTCGGCGACATTGTTTACGTGGACCTGCCCAAGGTGGGCGACGCAATCACCGCCAACGCCACATTTGGATCGGTGGAAAGCGTCAAGGCGGTCAGCGACCTCTTTTCGCCGGTCACTGGCACAGTCACAGAGATCAACGAGGAGCTGAAAGACTCACCCGACAAGATCAACGAGAAGCCCCACGAAACCTGGATCATCAAGGTCCAACTGGCCAACCCCGCCGAGCTCAACGCCCTGCTGGACGCCGCCGCCTACGAGGCCTTCATCGCTGAAGAAAGCTAGAAGCTACATATGAGATATTTACCCAAATCGCCCGCCGAACGCAAAAAGATGCTGGCTGAAATCGGCGCGGCATCGATGGATGATTTGTTCGCCGTGATTCCCGCCGGGCATCGCCTCAAACGCGACCTGGACGTGCCGCGCGCGCACGCCGAAAGCGAGATCATCGACTACTTTCGCGCGGCGGGCGCGAAGAACGCCACTAACTACGCCAGCTTTCTTGGAGCCGGAGCCTATCGCCATTACCGCCCGGCTATCATCGACTCCCTGATCCAGCGCGGCGAGTTTCTGACGAGTTACACGCCCTACCAGGCGGAGATAAGTCAGGGAACGCTGCAAGCTATCTTCGAGTTTCAGACCATGATCGCCGAACTAACCGGCATGGACGTGGCCAATGCCAGCATGTACGACGGTTCAACAGGCGCGGCGGAGGCGGTGATGATGGCCGTTCGCGCCACCGGACGCCATAAGGGGGTGGTGGCTTCGACCGTTCATCCCGAGTACCGCGAGGTGCTGGATACTTATACAAAGCATCAGGGCCTGCCCACGGCGCTGGTTGGTTACGAGCGCGAGACCGGGCGCATCGATCTATCCGCGCTGAAAGCGGCTGTTACCGATGAAACCGCGGCGGTTCTCGTCGAAAGCCCCAACTTCTTCGGAGTGATTGAAGATATTCCGGCGATAGCCGAAATCGCACACGCCAGGGGTGCGCTGCTGATTGTTTCCATTGCCGAGGCGGTTTCGCTGGGCGTCGTTAAGCCGCCGGCCGAAGCGGATATCGTCTGCCTGGAGGCGCAATCCTTTGGCGTAGCGCTGAGTTACGGCGGCCCGTTCTGCGGAGTTATCGCGGCCAAAGAGCAGTTTGTCCGCCAGATGCCCGGGCGGCTCGTCGGCCAAACTGTCGATAGCTCCGGCTATCGCGGCTATGTGCTGACGCTCTCCACGCGTGAGCAGCACATTCGGCGCGAGAAAGCCACGTCGAACATTTGCACCAATCAGGCATTAGTCGCGCTGATGGCTACTATCTTCCTCAGTGTGTACGGCAAAGAGGGAATCCGCGAGTTAGCCGAGCATAACCTGGCGAAGGCGAGTTATGCGGCCAAGACGCTCTCCGCGCAACCCGGAGCGAAGCTGCTGTTCGCCGGCGCGCCGCGTTTCAACGAGTTTGTCCTCAAAACCGAAGAAGCTCCTGCGCAATGGAGCCAACGGCTCCTCGACAATCAGATCGTCGGCGGCATCGATTTAAGCCGCTGGTATCCGGAACTGCGCAATTGCACGCTGTGGTGCGCAACCGAAATCAACACGAGAGCGCAGATTGACGCCGCGGCCAAAGCTCTGGCGGGTGGGCTAGCAAAGGGATAAGCAAGTTTATCAGGGCGGCGTGGTTTGCATTGGCAAGTGGAGTGTACGGATGTTTGAGAGCTTCAAAACCGCAGTGCACAACAGGCAACTCAAGAAATGGGAGAAGAAGCGGAGGCGTGGCAAGCGGTTCTTCCTTTATTACTGGGGAGTGCTGAGGTGGGGCGGCATCATGTGCGTGCTGACCACGATTTCAAGTGTTGTTGCACGCCACATGAAACTGGAGTGGCGGCTTGTGATCAGCTTGATGATAGCCTCCCCTCTCGCCGGATATGTTTGGGCGCGGTGCATATGGTATGTGAATGAAAGGCGCTTTGGGTTTATTGCTACATCGCTGAAACGTGAGTAAAGCTTTGTAATTGGCTTTGTAACAGGGCACGACTTTAGTCGTGCCGGAAGATGCGGAAATATACGCGAGGTTTGAAAAATGGCGGCATCTGAAGTTATGGTTTCACGCATCAACGGCAAAGTTCGTCCCCACCCGACGCAGAACGAGGCGCTGCTCTTTGAGAAGTCCTCGCCAGGCAAGCGCGCTTACAAGCTGGCGCCGCTCGATGTGCCCTCTGTTGATCCCGCGTCTCTGCTTGGTCCCGCCGCACGCGAAGTGCGAGCGGAGCTGCCCGAGTTGAGCGAGATCGAAATCATTCGGCACTTCACGCGGCTCTCGACGTGGAACTACGCCATCGATCTGGGAATGTACCCGCTGGGCTCCTGCACGATGAAGTACAACCCGCGCGTCAACGAGTTAGTGGCCCGCATTGAAGGTCTCGCTGACGCGCACCCTTACCGGCCAGACTCGCTGGCGCAAGGCTCGCTGGAAGTGATCGATCTTTTGCAGCGCTGCCTGACGGAGATCACAGGCATGGACGCGATCACGCTGCAACCGGCGGCAGGCGCGCATGGGGAGTTCACGGGAATTCTGCTGGTTCGCGGATGGCATGCATCGCAGGGCAACCCGCGGAAGAAGATTTTGATTCCCGACTCGGCCCACGGCACCAACCCGGCTACCGCGGCCATCTGCGGTTACACGGTGGAGAACCTGAAGTCCAACGCCGAGGGAGGAATTGATTTAGAGGCGCTCACCCGGCAGGTTGATTCCGAGACTGCCGCGCTGATGCTGACCAATCCTTCGACGATTGGAGTTTTCGAGAGCCAGATTGCGAAGATCGCCGGGATTCTTCACGCCAAGGGCGCGCTGCTGTACATGGACGGCGCCAATATGAATGCGCTGGTGGGCAAGGCGCGGCCGGGCGACTTCGGCGTGGACGTGATGCACCTGAACCTGCACAAGACCTTCTCCACTCCGCACGGCGGCGGCGGACCTGGCTCCGGGCCGGTGGCCTGCAAGGCGTTTCTTGAGCCGTTTCTGCCCATCCCCGTGCTCGTCCAAGGCAAGAATGGTGCGAAGCACTGGAACTATGATCGGCCGCAATCGGTGGGCCGGGTTCGCGCATTCTACGGCAACGTGGGAATGTTCATCCGCGCGCTGGCTTACATTCTGGCCAACGGGCCCGACGGCCTGCGCCAGACCACTGAAGACGCTGTGCTGAACGCCAATTACATCCGCGCCAAGCTCCAGGACGTTTACGATCTGCCCTATAAGACCGCATCGATGCACGAGGTGGTCTTCAGCGACAAGCTGCAGGCGGCCAAAGGAGTGAAGACCGGCGACATCGCCAAGCGGTTGATCGATTACGGCTTCCATCCTTACACGGTCAGTTTTCCGATGATCGTCCACGGCGCGCTGATGATTGAGCCGACGGAGAGCGAATCGCTGGAGGAGTTGGATTTGTTTATTGAAGCAATGCGCGCGATTGCCCGCGAAGTGGAAGAGACGCCGGAGCTGGTGAAGACGGCGCCGCACTCGACGCGCGTGGGAAGAATGGATGAAGTGCAGGCGGCAAGGAAACCGATTTTGCGCTGGAGACCAGCTAAGGTATGACAAATCGCCCGCTGATCGCTCTCACCGGCTTCACGAAAATGACTAATCAGTGTGTCTTCTTGTACAGCTCCTCCAGCGCATCGCAGGCAGTGCGCACGCCGTCCTCGTGGATTAGCCGGTTGGCAATACTCTCGGCTCGCTGGGCCAGCAGGGAATTGGCCAGCATAGCCTTGAGCTGGCGCGCCACTCGCCATGGCGTATAGTTGGCGCATTGAATCACCCGCGCCACTTTCAGCCGTCGCATCCGGCGGGCGTTATCCGGCTGGTCGTGCGAGTAGGGCATGATGAGCATCGGCTTGCCGGCGCGCAGGCATTGCGCGGTGGTTCCCACGCCGCCCTGGTGCACCACCATCGCCGCGCGGCTGAAGAGCTTCGAATACGGCGCGTACTCGGCCACGCAGATGGACTCCGGCAACTTGGTTTGCAGGCGGTTGCGCGGGTCGGTGCCAATCAGCAGCACCGCGCGAATGCCCAACCGGATGGCAGCCTTGGCTGAAGTTTCGAAGAAATTCCCGGCAGACAACACCGCCGCCGAGCCCAGCGTGAAGACCACCGGGGGCGGTCCTTCGCTGAGGAATTCTTCCAGATGAGGAGGCAATTCCTGATTGCCTGATTCCGCGTCGTAGTAGCAGAAGCCGGTAATCAGATTGTTCTCAGGCCAATCCTTTTGCTCCACGCCCAGCACGCGCGAAAATAGGGCCAGGACCAGATGGGGCGAGTGCTTGGCGTCGAAGAGGGGATTCGAGCCCCTGGGCAACCCCAGCTCGCGGCGCAACTCATAGATTGGCTCGGGCCACTTGCGGCTGACAAAGCGCGCCACACGCCTGATGACCCTGCCGAAGCCCGGGACTGCCTTGTCTGCCCGCGCCAGACGCGGATACGGAGGCAGCACCGGCGGGTCGAAGGCAGAGAAGAAGGAGAGCGGCGCCAGCACGTAGCTGGCCCAGGGAATCCCCGTGACCTCGGCCACCAGCGGCCCGGCGTAGTTCAGCTCGCCCAGCAGCAGCAGGTCGGCTCGCGCGGGACGCGTTGCCGCATCGAGAAGGTCGTCGTAGGTTTGGCGCAATGCGGGAAAGAGAAAATTTCTCAACCCATGCTCAGTGCCGTTCTTAATGTCGTAGACCATCTCCGCCAGGATAGTGTTGGCGGGGTCAATGTCCGGCCGAATTGCGTGGAACTCCAGCCCCAGGGGCCGAATTCGCGATTCATACAACTGCGGCAAGGCCATCACCGGCACATGCCCGCGCCGCTTCAGTTCCAAAGCGATGGCGATGATCGGATTGGTGTCGCCATAGGTGCCGATATTCGAGAGAACAACGCGCAATTTGAAATCCCCGGGCCGGTGTTGGCTCTATGTATGAGGGTAATCTATTGAGGCTGAAGCTGACTGGCGAGCTTTGTTATAAACTTTTGCATCTCAGAGGCCGTCTACGTTACCAAGGGGTGATTCGCTCCGCCACCATCGACCGATAGTATTATCCCGTGCCGTATCAGGAGGTTTTTCATGCTGAACCAGCGTATGATTGCCCGCTCCTTTGCAACTGCCGCTTTGCTTTGCGGCCTTTTGGGCGTTGTTCTTCCCATGGCCGCTCAACAATCGCAGGCTGCCTCGACTCTGATTTCCGCGGACAAGCCCTACAAAATCATTGACCGCTGGAAGGTGGGCGGCGAAGGCGGCTGGGATTACCTGCTGGCCGACCCACCGGTACATCGTCTCTACATTACGCGCGGCGCGCGCGTGGATGTGATGGATACGCAGACGGGGAAGCTCTCGAGCAGCATCACCGGCCTGCACGGAACGCATGGCGTCGCGCTCGACACTGCCGGCAAGTTCGGCTATATCTCCGACGGCGGCGGCAACGCGGTGGTTGTCTTTGACCGCGCCACGCTGGCCACGGTGGCCACCATCCCCGCCGGAACCAACCCCGACGCCATCGTTTTTGAGCCGGCCACGCAAACTGTCTGGGCCTTCAACGGACGCAGCAAGGACGCCACCGTCATCGACGCCGCGACGAGGAAGGTAGTCGCCACCATCCCGCTGCCCGGCAAGCCGGAGTTTGCCGCCGTCGATGGCCAGGGCAAGGTCTTCAACAACATCGAGGATAAAAACGAAATCGTCCGCCTCGACGCCAAAACCAACAAGCTCACCGCCGAGTGGCCTCTGACCGGCTGCGACGGGCCTTCCGGCCTGGCCTTCGACGTTGCCGGCAGCCGGCTCTTCCCGGTTTGCGGCGGGAAGAAGATGGGCGTGATCGACTCCAAAACCGGTAAAGTTCTGGCCTTGGCTGAGATTGGCAACGGCCCCGACGCCGCCGGATGGGACGCGCAACACAAGCTGGCCTTCGCCTCCTGCGGCGAGGGAGTTCTTTCGGTGATCGATGCCGGAGCCGCCGGCTATCCTACCATCGAAACGTTGCCCACCCAGAGAGGCGCGCGAACGATGGCGTATGATTCGGCAGCCGACCGCATCTATTTGGTTACCGCCGAGTTCGGCCCGCGTCCCGAGCCTACCGCCGAGAATCCCCATCCTCGCCCCACGCTTATTCCCGGCAGTTTTGTGGTGCTGGTTGCCAGACGGTAAGCCGGCACTCACCCGGTTTGGCGCTGAAGAGAAACTTCTTGCGAAATGCCGGGTTTAGATTGATGATTCTATTGCCGTTCTTTAGCGGTCTTGGCGGTTTTGAAGTAAGGAGAGGGAATATGCGCAAATACATTCTCGCGGTCGTATTACTGGCAATCTGTCCCTTGATCATTGCCCAACAGGTACTCAACAACGATACCGTCATCAAGATGGTAAAGAACGGCCTGTCGGACGATGTGATTATCACCAACATCAACGCACTGCCTGGGAACTATGACATTTCCATCGATGGGCAGATGGCGCTGAAGAGCGCCGGCGCCAGCGACAAGGTGGTGCAGGCGATTGTGGTCAAGGCAGCGTCCGCGCCGCCAACCGCGCCGGCTGCCCCCGCGCCGCCACTTCCTCCGACTGCTCCCGCACCTCCGCCTCCGCCCCCAGCGCCGGCAGCTCCCGCGTCCCCAGCGCCTATAGCTCCGGTCCCGCCGGTTCCGCCTATGGCAGATGCCTCCGCCCTTCCGGACGGCATCACCGATGTCGGCGTGTATTACCAGAACAATAGCGGCGCATGGACGGCAATCCCGTCTGAAAATGTGAATGCAAAGCTGGGAGGGTTTGAGATTAGCCCCCTTCACCCCAAGGAAACTGGGAACAGGACCACGGTCGGCCATCTTTCCAGCGCCAGGGCCCAGACGGTAGTCACTCTGCCCGCGACGCTGGCGGTCTATGTGCCGGAAGGCCGCACGATCGCGGACTATAGGCTGATCCGCCTGCAGATCAAATCGAACGAACGCGTCTTTCCCATCACCTCCGGCACGGCAACCGTAGAAAATGATGAGCTGGACAAGAACGCCCTCGGATTTTCCTCGGAGAAGATTGCGCCTCGCGTCTACCAACTCATGCTGAGCGCCCACTTGGGCAAGGGCGAGTACGGGATGCTCCCGCCCAAGCCGCGCGACGCCTCCGAGGGCAGAAGCTGGAAGATTTATTGCGTGAGCGTGAGCGAGTAACTCCACGAACTCCGGGTTTCCCAGCTCCGGGGTCCCCACGGATTTGGAGTCCCGGTGAGCGATCTTTGCTCACTGGGGTGAAGAGACAGGTCTTCGTCCGTGGGGGTGGAGATCCCGGTTTTGGGACCTGGAGTCAAGGACGGCCCTCTGTCAGACGAGAGGCGAACGACTCCAGCCCTTCAAAGCGAACTTTCAACGCTCCATAATTTCGCTGAAAAGCTGCTTTCACGTCAGCCGCCAGCACCAAGTTTTCTCCCTGAGGATGCTGCCGCCGGAAGGCTTCCAGGTTGGAAGCATTAAAGTTGTCGGCGGACCATTTACATTCGATCGCCAGAGGATTGCCTCCG
>Ga0326727_10009761_pt1 | contig 23339 bp, 21 predicted proteins | sample MB2enrmetagenome_FD_207643 | JGI IMG/M metagenome (GOLD analysis project Ga0326727, IMG submission 207643) | Lab enriched peat soil microbial communities from McLean, Ithaca, NY, United States - MB29MY | ecosystem: Environmental > Terrestrial > Soil > Wetlands > Peat | place: USA: New York... | reverse complement strand
GTGCCCGGCTCGACCGAGAGTTTTGCCGTGGTCTTTGCTGCGATGGGTATCACCAAAGAAGAGGCCAACTACTTCATGCAGGACTTCGAGCGCACGGGTGCTCTCGAGCGCGCTGTCGTCTTCCTCAACCTTGCGGACGACCCGGCCGTTGAGCGTATCATTACCCCGCGTCTCGCGCTCACCACTGCAGAGTACCTCGCCTTCGAACTGGGCATGCACGTGCTGGTCATCTTAACCGATATGACCAACTACTGCGAAGCGCTCCGCCAGATCGGTGCCGCCCGCGAAGAAGTGCCCGGACGCCGTGGTTACCCGGGGTACATGTACACGGATCTTGCATCTCTCTACGAGCGTGCAGGTATGATCAAGGGACTGAAAGGCTCGGTCACCCAGATCCCGATCTTAACGATGCCCGGCGACGATATCACCCACCCGATCCCTGACCTTACCGGGTACATTACCGAAGGCCAGATCGTGGTCAACCGTGAACTGCACCGGAAGGGCATCTACCCGCCCATCAACGTGCTGCCCTCGCTGTCACGTCTGATGAACCTCGGTATCGGCAAGGGACACACCCGTGAGGACCACAAGAAGGTCTCCGACCAGATGTACGCCGGCTATGCGGAAGGAAACGATCTCCGCGGCCTCGTGGCCATCGTCGGGAAGGACGCCCTCTCCGAGCGCGACCGGCTGCTGCTGGAATTCGCGGATCTCTTCGAGAACCGCTTTGTCCGGCAGGGCTATGATGAGGACCGCACCATCGAGGATACCCTCAACCTCGGCTGGGATCTCCTCTCGACGCTGCCGGTAGAGCAGCTGACCCGTATCGACCGTGACCTGATCAACAAGTACCACCCGAAGTTCCGTGCCGGTGCAAAGAAGGAGTAAGTGAAGCCATGGCGCTGCGCGATATCAAGCCAACCCGTTCCGAACTGATCAACCTGAAAAGGAAGATCCAGCTCTCCGAGCGTGGCTATAAGATCCTCAAGATGAAGCGCGACGGGCTGATCATGGAATTTTTCAAGATCCTCGCCGAGGCGAAAGACAGCCGGGGAGAACTCCTGAAAAAGTACCAGCACGCCGTCGGGATGATGGCGGTGGCAAACACGGTTGAAGGGGCGATCGGTGTCAAGGCCGCCGCCCTCTCGGTAAAAGAGACCCCGGAGATCACGCTCAAGAGCAAGAACATCATGGGCGTGGTCGTGCCGGAGATCGAATCGTCGAAAGTGAAAAAGAGCCTCGTGGACCGGGGATACGGTGTGCTCGGCACGTCACCGGTCATCGATGAGACCGCATCGGCGTTCGAGGAACTGGTCGAGGCGATTATCGAGAGCGCCGAGATCGAGACCACGATGAAACGCCTGCTCGACGAGATCGAAAAGACCAAGCGCCGGGTGAACGCACTTGAGTTCAAGGTGATCCCTGAACTCACCGCCGCCCGTGATTTCATCAAGATGCGTCTTGACGAGATGGAACGCGAGGAACTTTTCAGGATGAAGAAGATCAAGGCCCGGGGTTCAGCGTAACCCCGGGGGTGTGGCCACATGCCGATTGGTACCCTCAGGGACCTTGGGTGCAGCGGGAAGACGGTGCTTCTCCGTCTTGACTTAAACTCCCCCATCGACCCCACCACCCACCTTATTCTCGATGACAAACGGTTCCGCGAACACCTGCCGACGATCCGTGCGCTCTCTGACTGCCGTGTCGTCATCGTCACCCACCAGAGCCGGCCGGGAAAGAAGGATTTCACGACGCTCGAGGCCCATGCCGAAAAACTCGAAGAACTCCTCGGCTCACCGGTCACCTACATCGACAGCATCTTCGGCCGGCACGCAAAGGAAGCCGTGCATGCTTCAAAACCCGGCGATGTCCTGATGCTCGAGAACGTACGCTTCGCAGCAGAGGAGAACCTCACGATGAAACCCGAGGAGGCCAAAAAAACCCACCTCGTCCGGAAACTCTCCGCGATGGCGGACTTTTTCGTGAACGACGCGTTCGGGACTGCCCACCGGTCCCAGCCGACGGTCGTCGGCCTTCCGTTCGCGATGAAATCGGCGGCCGGCCTTTTAATGGAAAAAGAGGTCTCCACCCTCTCGAAAGTCTTCTCGGGAGCACCCCGCCCGGTCTGCATGGTGCTCGGGGGCACCAAGGTTGACGACTCGATCGAGGTCGCCGCCCATGTGCTTGAAAACGGGATTGCCGACACCGTGATCGTGATCGGCGTGGTGGCCAATGTCTTCTACCTCGCCGCAGGGTACGATATTGGCAAACCCTCCACCCAGCTGATCGAACAGCTCAAGTACCAGGGCGAGATCAGGAAGGCACAGGACATCCTCGCACAGTTCGGCGACCGGGTGATCATGCCGGCATCGGTTGCGGTGCGGCAGAACGGCAAACGGGTTGAATACCCGATCGACCGGATCCCTGCCGATACGCCGGTCATGGATCTCGGCATGGACGCTCTGGCGGCGCTTGTCTCGACCTTAAAGAAGTCCGGGACCGTGGTCTTCAACGGCCCCGCCGGTGTCTTTGAGGATCCGGATTTTGCCACAGGTACTTTCGAACTGCTCAGGGCCGCATCCCGGGTCGAGTTCTCTGTCGTCGGCGGCGGGCATACCGCTGCCGTGATCGAGAAACTCAGGATCGAACGCGATTTCACCCACATATCTACCGGCGGGGGGGCCTGCATCGAGTTTTTGACCGGGAAAAAGCTTCCTGCGGTGGAAGCGCTCGAGGAGTCGTACCGGCTTTTTGGGTAATATACTCCCATCCATCCGCATTTTTCCCGGCAGGTTTTTGGGCACAGGAAACCTCTTTTTACCGCCAACATTCCATGTGAATATCATGCAGGTACGCATTATCGCGGTGGGAAAGATCAAGGAGCGGTTCCTTTCCGAGGGCATTGCGGAGTACGAAAAGCGCCTGGTGCCGTACCTGAAGTTCACCCTCACCGAAATTCCCGGGGAGCACCGGGGCGCCCGTGCCTCTTACGGCCAGGAGCAGCTCGCCAAAGAGAAGGAAGGCGAACGAATCCTCGCTGCAATCCCGGAGCATGCGTACGTGGTGGCGCTCGATCTCCGGGGAAAAGAACTGTCAAGCAGTGAGCTTGCCGCCCGGATGCACGACTGGCAGCTTTCGGGCACGAACACGATCGTTTTTATCATCGGCGGAGATCTCGGGCTTTCCGACGCAGTGCTCAGCCGGGCCGCATTCCGGCTCTCGTTTTCGCCCATGACTTTCACCCACCCGATGGTGCGGCTGATCCTTGTGGAGCAGCTCTACCGGGCCTGCCGGATCAACAGCGGTGAACCCTATCATAAATGACCTGTGCCGGTTGTCCCTCTGCAAACCCGGTGACCGGTACACGACCGGCCCGTTGCCCGGGTAGAACAGATCCCTTTTCCCGGGTCCGGATGATACGGCGGTCGCCGATCCGCACCTATATCTGCCTGTCCGGAAAGAAACTCTTTTCATGAGTACAAAGGAACACACCACGAAAGTGGTTGATGAGAAGACCGGCCTGATGGAATGCCTTGTCTGCGGTGAGAAATACCACACCACGATGAAAGCCGGGTCGGACGGGAAGTTCCTGCCCGAGAACTGGGAATGTGTCAACAAGTGCCGGCTGATCCACAAAGATGAAAAACCGGCTCATAAGAAGTAAGTGTCGGCTGATCAGCTGAACCGGACGGGCGGATCTTTTATGCTCCGTTCTTTTTTTAGGAAGTGCTAAACGAAGGGCGCCCCATCAAAGGGCAGGGGGATGCCCCCCTGTCACGAGCATGAGCGGGAGGGGGGTGATATCCCTCCTTATACTTTTTTGAGCACGGCTGCCCGGTTCACAACAAAGAAGAACCGGGTTTCAACCAGCCGGAGCCCTGCTTTTTCTGCGAGCGCAAGGCTCTCCCGGAATTCGCTGCCGGAGACAATGACCGGTGGCTCCGAGTAAAAGAACAGACCGCCGGGCACGAGCATCGCGGCGATCTCCCGGAACAGCTTCTCCCGGTCCGGGACTTCGTGGACGACAAAGATGGCAAAGGCGACATCGACCTGCCCGTCCCGCCCAGGAGAAAGGTCGAGCGAGTCGGGTTTGCACCGGTGCGTTTTCACCTGCGACAGGAGACCTTCGGGCCCGAGTTTGGTGCGGACGATCTCAAGCATCTCCTCCTGCAGGTCGGCAGCGATCACGCTTCCCGTGGCACCGGCCCTCTTTGCGAACTCGCGGGTGAAGAAACCCGGGCCGCAGCCGAAGTCGAGGACCCGGTCGCCGGGCTTCACGTACCGTTCCGCGAGCCGGTCGGGGCGGTAGAGGAAGCGCCGGAGCGGAGTGTCGAGGTGGGAGGCCTTCTCTGCGGAGAAGACATCGTGGTGTTTGTGCGGGATCATGATGGGATGTTGGGGGAGGGGGGAGATATGAGTTTTGGGATCATACGTTATTTATTCATGAGGTTTAGATGCAAAAAGAGATTCATTAATTTTATACATTTCTCCGAAAGTTCTGACAGAATAGGTCCTTAATCTTTCAATGATCTCTCTTTCTTCCGCTTTCAATAGTATATTATTAATAAATGACTGTATTGTCTCCTGATCTAAATTACTCTCTAGATTTTTTAATAAAAACCAGTTTAAAGAGAACATACTTGGGCGAACATCTAATCGGGCTAATCCTGAAAATGTAATTCGTCCATCTATTATGCCATACACAGGATCAGGGCTCATTTCATAATCATATTCTAATTTATATATCCGATAATAGTCGATATCGTTGTCTTTCTCCCCACGATCCCAATATCCGCTAAGATATGATGAATATTTAAAAAAGAAAAGTGATGATTTTTTCACGGTCATATAAAAATAAAGATGCAAATAATTTTTCAGACTGTCTGCCATAAACAATTCTGCAATATCCGCTACCTCTTTGTCTGATTTTTTAATTGCATTTCTCTCTCTGACAAAATGCATAAAAAATTCATTCTGAAACGAATCATCATTTAATCGGGTTACAAGTTTTTTCTCAAAATTATCGCATATGAAAACAAAATACCAGAACACTCCAGTAATCATTAGACAATACAGCCACAAACTCGTAAAAAGGAGATTATGTGTATTAACAAATGAACTCAATGGGGAATTATCAATTGTTGAAGGAAAAAGCCAAATAAAAGATAATACTGCCGATGCTATTGGAAGGGTCATTTTTGGAAAAAAATGAGAATAATTAATGTTATTGATACTCCGATTAATGCTTTGCGATAAGGCAGTTCTATAGTTTGTTCGTTCTGTCGCAAGAATCAGATTTTTTTGTAAATTTTTCACTACTTCTAATGTTTTATCTTGATTTTTCTCTGTTAATTCAAGCGACGATGTTCTCACAATAATAGCAGTAATTTCTTCTGGCTTTTTCCGATCAATAAATTCTATAGCATCATTGATTTCAATAAAATCTCCCTTATCTTCAATAGTTGCAAATTGTCCATTTAAATTCTGTTTATCTGGATGTATTGTCCCCCTGATATGGTTTAACTCACGTCGAATTTCGATGGGATCAATGGAGGTGATATTGTTTTTTTTCAGAATTTTATAAAAAATGGATTCATCCATACCATAATATCAGGGATACTTTAAATTAATCTTTGTAATCTCAAAGCGTCACCCCCTAGGCTGGCAGTCGACCTCATTGGTAACCCCTTCACATCATTCCCCCTCATCAGAGAAATCCGGGCCCGTTTCAGCCCCGGATCCTCCTCAAACCCCCTCCGGAAAACCCCGTAAAACGCCCGGATTCGGGGGTGACAGGAAATCGCCAAATAATTGCCCAGATTGCAAAAATACCTGATTATATTGCTCAAAAATGACCCCCAAGATCTGGGTGAGTTTTCATTTCCAGCGTACATGTGCCAGTCAGGGTGCCGATCCGCCCCGCAAAGGGCCATGGCAAGCCTTTAATCACGGGGTCGGAAACCGGCCGTTTTATGGGGGTATTTCCGCCTTAATTGCGATTAAAAAGGGTATTTTTGCACGCCGGAGAGTTGGATTTTGGGCATACCGGTTTGAATCTCAAAACGTTCTCGGGAGTGGTAGACGCTCTTGGGGGTTCGGCACTTGATGCCTCCGCCCCCGCCGCGTGGGCATCCCCCCGGTTGCGATGATGCCGTATTACCTGTACCGGGAACAGATCTGAGTGCAGGTAATGCAGAGGCATCGCATACGTCCCCGCCCCCCGTGGGGGCAGGGCTGGCGTAAGGGGAGCTGAATGATATTGTCCGGATTTTTTCCTGTACGAAATCTGGGTGGTTCCGGAAATTTTCCGGCATTTCAAATTTTCATCCAAAAAATTTGGCCATATGAACTTTCGGCCGGAAAAATTTCCGGTTTTTCAACTTTCAAACCAAAAAAAATACGGCCGTAGAATTTCCAATCCAACTTTTTTTCGATTTTTTTACTTTCGCGGCAAAAATTTTCCGGCCCGGGAAATTTCGTGGCTAAAAAAAGTACGAGTTTCCGGCCCTTACGGCCCGGGCCATAGAGCCTGATTTACGATGGGGAAGTGAGTTAGTTGTCGAACTCACATCCTTTTTTTCAACTTTCGCGCCAACTTTTTTTGGATTTTTTAACTTTCAACCGGAAAATTTTTTGGTTTTTCAAATTTCGAGCCGGAAAAAATCCGGCCAAAAAAATTTCGCGGCAAAAAAGATCCGGCCGTACCAACTTTCGGGCCGAAAATTTTTGGCCGGAAAAAATTTCGGACCGTACGACCGGACAGCGATCAGCCGGAATTTTTCCGGAGGTACGCTACCCCTCCGTCGTAAGACCCGCTGTTATGAGAGCTTTTTCCAACTTTCGCCGCGATCTTTTAAAAAATTTCGGGCGCGAAAGTTCGCAAGAGCGCAAAAATTGCCGGCATGAAACCGTTCACGCAGAAAAAAGGATCGCGTTTCCAGGGTGTATCATCAGGGGACTTTTTCAAGAATGTTCCCTGCTGCCATCAGACTTTTCCGGAAAAGTTTGCAGCCGGCAACGAACTTTTTTGTAAAAATCCGGCAACCATGCCGGATTTTTTGTAACGTTGGAATTTTCCCTCATCACAAAACTCTTACCCGCACGACGCCCACGATCCTCCATGATACCGGATGCGGATGACGATCCGTTTCCCCGGGTCTTCAGGGTCGACCGGCTCTACCCGGAGGAGCAGGATTTTGTTGCTGATGATACGACTCCACTCTCCCCGTACGAGAGGGCAGACCTCGATGAACCGGCAACGAGAATCGACCTGCCTCCGTTGCTGCCGGGAGAAGAGTCCAATCCCCCTGCAGAGAAGGTGGCCGGTCGCGCCGGCCCGCTGGATGAACCTGCGGTGTCACGGGATATGGAAAAAGCAGACGAGCAGGTAACTTTTGCGTTTTTCAAAAAGGATAAGGAGAAACTGCGCCGCCCGTGGGACGGGCCTGACCTCGGGTAGTGGTCGCCTCCCGTTGCCCCCACCCCGCATCCTTTATTCCCGGACATCCAACTCCCCTGCATGGCCCCGGTATCCCTCCCCACGGTTTTTGTCTCGCACGGTGCGCCGACCCTGCCCCTCGAACGGGGAGATCCGGCCCGGGAATTCCTCGCTACGCTTGGGGGGCGGTACCCCGGCGTCAGGGCCGTCCTCTGCGTCTCCGCGCACTGGAACACTCCTAGGCCGGCAGTCACCCTCGCGGAACACCCGAAGACCATCCACGACTTCTCGGGGTTCCCCGCAGAGCTGTACCGGATAACGTATCCCGCCACCGGATCGCAGGAGCTCGCTGCCCGGACTGCGGATCTTGTTGAATCGGCCGGCATTCCCTGCGACCGGGACCCGGGCCGGGGGCTCGACCACGGTGCCTGGGTGCCCCTCATGCTGATGTACCCGGACGCCCGCGTGCCGGTCGTCCAGCTCTCGATCCAGGGGCACCTTGACCCGGAGCGGCACCTCGCACTCGGTGAAGCAATCGCACCTCTGAAAGAGGAAGGCGTTCTCATCCTCGGCAGCGGCGGGGCGGTCCACCCGCTCGGGGACCCGACCGTTGCGCTCGGCCCCGGGGCGCCGACCAGGGACTGGGCGGTCGCCTTCAACGACTGGCTCACCCGGGTTCTCATGAGCGGGGACACGGAGAGCCTTGCGGCGTACCGGTCGCTCGCTCCCGCCGCAGAGCACGCCCAGCCGTATCCCGACCATTTCATGCCGCTGCTCGTGGCGCATGGCGCCGCGGGCCGGGGGTGCGCAGGCATGCCTCTCCACCAGAGCTGGTACTGGGGGAACCTCGGCATGGGGGCCTGGGAGTTCCGGTAACCGGTAACAAAAAAGTCTAACCGGGGCCGATCATAATAACGGAGATGGAGAAACCGGGGAAAAATTAGTTTTTGGCTTCGGGCGTCTTTTCCGCCCCGTCCTCCCCTTCCGCCTGCAGGCTCTTCATGGACGGGAAGAGGATGACTTCCTTGATCGAGTTGTTGCCGGTGAGGAGCATCACGAGCCGGTCGATGCCGATGCCCACGCCCCCGGTCGGCGGCATGCCGTAGCCGAGCGCGTTGATGTAATCGTAGTCGATCATCTGGGCTTCAAGGTCGCCAAGCTGCCGTTTCCTGTCCTGCGCCTCGAAACGCTCCTTCTGGTCGAGCGGGTCGTTGAGCTCCGAGAAGCCGTTTGCGATCTCCATCCCGTAGATGAAGAGCTCGAAACGCTCGGTGAAGCCTTCCTTTGTGCGGTGGCGTTTCGCAAGCGGCGAGTTCTCGACCGGGAAGTCGAAGATGAATGTCGGCTGGACCAGTTTCTCCTCTACCATGTTCTCGAAGAAATAGACGAGGAACTCGCGCTGCGTCTGCGGCTTGTCGGCATCCTTGAGATGGTTCTGCACGGCAAGCGCCCGAAGTTCCCCGGCCGAATGCGCAAAGATGTCGACGCCGGCGTACTCTTTTACCGCATCCGCCATTGAGAGCCTGCGCAGCGGCTTCTTAAACGAGATCGTGGTATCCTCGAATTTGATCTCGTGCGATCCGTGGACTTCCTGCACGAGGGCCGCAAGGAAGTCCTCGGTGAGCCCCATCATGTCATAGACATCGTGGTACGCCCAGTAGATCTCCACCATCGTGAACTCGGGGTTGTGGTGGGTGTCGATGTCCTCGTTCCGGAAATTCCTTGCGATCTCAAAGACCCGTTCGAAACCGCCGACAACGAGGCGCTTGAGGTAGAGTTCGGGCGCTATTCTCAGGAAGAGCTTCTGGCCAAGGCAGTTGTGGAACGTGGTGAACGGCCGGGCGTTTGCCCCGCCGTAGATCGGCTGGAGGATCGGGGTCTCGAACTCGAGAAAATCCCGGTCATTCAGGAACCTCCTGATGGAGGTGAGGATCCGGCTCCGGCTCCGGAATCCCTGACGGCTTTCCTCGTTTACGATCAGGTCGACGTACCGCTGCCGGTAGCGTTTCTCCACGTCGGTGAGGCCATGATATTTCTCCGGCAGGGGACAGACCGCCTTGGAGAGCAGGGTGATGGTGTCCACCCAGATGGTGATCTCGCCCAGTTTCGTCCGGAACACGTGCCCGGTCACCCCGATAAAATCGCCCCGTTCGATGTACTGGTTGAAGAAATCGAACACTTCGTCCCCGAGATCTGCTTTGCGTATGTAGAGCTGGATCCTGCCGCTCTCGTCCCCGAGGTCGGCGAAGATGGTCTTGCCGTGGTTGCGGATGATAAACAGCCGCCCGGCCGTTGCAACGCTCTCTTCGCTCTTGTCGTGGGTGATCGCCGCAAACTTCGTCCTGATGTCCGCAATTGTATCCTTACGCTCGAAGGTGGGGGGATAAAGGTCGACGCCTTTTTCCCGCAGTGCACGGACTTTGTCGAGCCGGGTCGGGTCAAAGGCTAGGGTTTCAGAAGGTTCGGTCACGAGAATGCTCCGGGACAGGTAGTTGAACTGTACCTCATACCTTCGATCTCCAGCGTAATAATACCTACAGCGGCGGATGACACGTCGGGGAATGACCAAGCGGGGCGGTAAAGAATGGCCGCTGTCACGACCATGGGAATGCCCCGCGTGCGGGAAAAATTAAAAAAAGGACGACTCCGCGGCACCAGAGCGGAATTACGGGGGGTTATGTTTCCTGAAGAGCTCCGAGGCATACTTCGCGAGGCCGTTCACCCCGTCCGTTGACGGGTGGACCTCGATAAACTCCTCGAAATCGTGCACGGATATATGCCGCTGCATGAGAAACGCGAGATACCCGGCGATGTCTCCGCCCGCCGGCCCCGCGGCGCACATGCCGGTAATCTCGCCGGATACCGGGTCAGCGAAGATCTTTGCAAGCCCGGTATCGCCGTACGGAACCGACCAGTAGGTCCCCGGCCCGGCCGGACCGGGAAGGGCCAGCGAAGCGCCTCCCTCGCCACCGGTGCCGCAGAAGGCAAGTTCGTGGGCCAGGAAGATGGCCTGCGGGATGTGGGTGTAATCCATGTGCCGCTCCTTTCCGAGGATGTTGTCGGCAGCGACGAGCCCTTCGTGCCGGGCGACCGGGGTGAGGAATGGCGCCCCGGCCACGTCCCCGCAGGCGTAGATACAGGGCACGCTTGTCTGCATCCGGTCATTGGTGAGGATCTCTCCGCCCGGCCCTTTGTCGATCCCGCTCACCATCCCTGAGTTGGGGATGAGACCGGCAGCGAGCAGCACGGCACCGGCGTCGGTTTCGGCCCCGGTGCCCCCTGCACGGTACCGGACGCCCGTGACCTTCGATGTGCCGGCGATACCGGTCACCGCCGTCCCTTCCCGGATGTCCACGCCATCCAGTTCCCTGAGTGCGATGGCGCGGAGATGTTTGTCGAGATCTTTCAAAAACCCGCTCCGGGAAAGCACCGTTACCCTGCTCCCGAAGGTCTGGAAGATATAGGCGAACTCCGCCGCCATCACGCTCCCGCCGATGATGGTGATCCTTCCGGGCAGCTCGCGGAGCCCCCAGATCGTATGCGGCGTGTAGACGCCGGGAAGGGTGACCCCCGGGATATCCGGGACGTTCGGCCGGGAACCGGTGGCAATAATCGTAGCCTCTGCCGCTACCGGCTCATCGCCGATAAACACCTGCGGGCCGTCAACCCGGCCTGCTTTCCCATAGACCACGTCCACCCCGGCGTTTCTGGTCTCTTCGTCAAGGATGCCGGCGATCTTCTGCTGGACGGCATACATCTCGTCCATTACCTTTGAAAACCGGGGCGACGGGACCGCGTCGGTCATCCCGCGCTCATAAAACCTGCGTGCCGAACTGATGATCCGGGCCACATCATTGAGGGCACAGACCGGCATGCAGCCAAAATGGAGGCACTGCCCGCCGATTCCCCCGGATCTCCCCCCGGGTTCGACAAGCGTGACCTTTTTTCCTGCCGTCGCGAGCCGGATCGAGGCGATCCGCCCGGCAGGACCCCCTCCAAGAACAACGATCATACGGTACAGGTTTTAGAAGACTTCGACGCCCTCGTCCATCGGCTCGGAGAGGAGCTCCCCGGTGAAGGCATTGACCTCGACGATCTTCTTGCCCCGGATCTGCCAGACCGGGATATAGACCTGCTTGGCATCGACAGTAATGTTCTTACGGTCCGGTTTCAATGTCTTCTCCTCGTAGAAGATCGCATCTCCCTTCTCCTGTTTGATCCTGACCTTCTGGGTAAGCCTTTCTATGAGCTCGGTCACCATCCGTTCGGTGGCCTCTTCTTTGGTGATATGCGCATCGGAGACCTCCGCGTTTGCCGGGATCTCTGTATCCTCCACAAGTTTGCCGTCGAGATCGAGCTTGATCCCGTTGATCGCGTTGATCGCACCCCATCCGTCAGCATCGAAGGGGACGCGCCGGTCCTTATACACCTGCTCACCGGAGCTCGCGTAGTGGATCAGGTAGTAGGGTATGAACCGGAGTTTTGCCGCACCCTGGATTCCCGCGGTGCGGATGGCGGCCTGCTCGGAAAGTTTGACCGGGAAATGGAGGAGTGAAATACCGGAGGGCTCGTCTTCTGCGGCTGTTCCCTGTGCCCCACCGGACCCGGCCGTCGATCCGGCAGCGGCGCCCTTCTTGACCTTAGCCTTGCCCGGGGTGAGATCGAGGGTGAGTTCCCGTGCGACGATATCGGCAAGCACCGCCTCGCCCGCATACTGGACAAACTCGTCGATCCCCCACTGGGTGCAGTTCTCCGTGGCGATATCTTTTTCGAGAGTAAAGAGGAGTTTCTTGCAGGTCATCTCGTGGTCGTCCACCATAAGGCTGTAATTGGTCTTGTCAAACTGCCCGATCAGATCGGCATCGTTTGAACAAAGCACAAGAAGGCAGTCCCCGTCCCGGACGGCGGAAAGATCCAGGGGCTCATCCACCTCTTCGACCTCAAAACGTGCAGCTTCAAGAATGAGCCTCATCGCATTCTTGGCTTTTTCCCGCATGTCGTGTTCCATCATATAGAGATTTCCATGGGCTTATAGAACAATTTTTCTATTGAAATCGCCGAGATCACTACAATGACCCAGCCCCTCAAGTTTGTCGACCACAGTATCGACGATTATGCGATGCAGGTAACCTACGATCCCGCCACGGGAACAGGAAACGTCGTTTACAACCTCTCGCTCGTAAAAAACGCGGACTTCGAGTATGCCGTCTCGATCTTAAAAGACGCGTACAAGACCGGCGTTTCCGTCAGCGGGCTGGTAAAATTCTGTCCATCAGGGGAGAAAGTTGCCGGGTACGTTGTGCCGGAAGGGTGCACGGCCATCTGCACGATCTGCAGCATCACCTTCGACGGCCTTTTAATCCGTCGGGGGGTACCGATAACCCCTATCGGCGGCGGGGTGGTAGAGATCGAGAACCGTGCCCCGCTCCGGTTTACGCATATCATCCTCTATGAGTATACGACCATCGATCCGCTGCAGGTGCTCATCTCCCAGCAGATCACCTCGGTCACTGATGTGATGCGGAAAGGAAGCGGGAATATCCTCGCCAACATCCGGGAGTTCCACATGGAAGCCGAACCGCTGGTGGGGAGCGTGCTCGACGAACTCGCGGACAGCAGTTTTACCGGGATCCTCGAAGTTGGCGTGCCCAACGTCCCGTTGCTGGGCGTACCGGGAAGTCCGCAGTATGTCTCTATCGCAGCGGTGGGCGGCACGAACCCGATGGCTGCGATCCGCGAGGGCGGGCGGTGGGTCCAGACACAGGCCATGAAGGGTCTCATGGACGTCCGGGATCTTGTCGAGATCCGGGAGTATTAAAACCGTTTTTCCCCGTCGTGTCCGTCCGTTTTTTAACAGGTATCCGGCCTGCCTCCCATCGCTTTATATAATCCGATAGAAATGTGTACCAATAACAACTGCACGTGATTTCCGATGAAATATCATTTTACGCTCGCTCTCCTGATCTTGACAGCAGTCTTCTGCATCACGCCCGCGCTGGGCGCGGACAAATATCTGGGGGGGGCCCCGGAAATATCGGCATATCTCTCCGGTGTCAACGAGTTCTCCCCGGGGCAGGATGCCACGATAACGGTGGTCATCCAGAACAGCGGAACCAGCGCGGTGGTATTCACCAACCAGGGAACGCTGACACCCGCAGATGTCCCCACCACCGCGAAGCTCGTCACGGTGGGGCTCTCCTCCGGGGGTGCCCCGATCAACATCACGACCGACCCGCAGAACCTGGGCGATATCCCCAGCCCGGGGATAACAACCGCGAGCTTTTCCGCGAAGATCACCTCGGACGCGACGCTCGGCGAATACACCCTCCCCCTGACCATCCAGTACAAGTACCTCTCCAACAGCCTTGCCAACCAGCCGACGAGTGAAACGCTCCAGTACCAGTACACACCCGTGAGCGTGACGATCCCGCTCACCGTCAAGATAAAACCGGTCGTCCAGATCGAAGTGCTCAAGGCCGATGCGCCGGACCTGGTCGTGGGGATGGAAGGCTACGTCAACATGACGATCAAAAATATCGGTTATGAGGACGGGACGCAGGCGACGGTCACGATCCTGAGGAACGGCAACAGCGCCGTGATCCCGACCGACGAGAATGTCTTTATCGGGGATTTCCCGAGAGACGGGATCGTCATCTGCCTGTACAAGGTCGCCGTCTCCGGCGATGCGCAGCAGCAGACCTATCCGATTGACGTGGAGGTAACCTATACGAACGCGGAGGGCGACATAGTTACCTCGGCGATCGATACGGTCGGCGTGCCGGTGGAAAACAAGCTCAGTTTTATTGTTACCTCACCCCCGGCCGTCATCACGCAGGGAGCAAATGGCGTGATCACCGTGGAATACCAGAATACGGGGACGGTCACGGCATACCAGGCACAGGCCCGGCTTTCCGCCGTTGATCCGCTTTCGAGTTCGGATACCCTCGCCTACCTCGGTGATATCCCGCCCGGCGGGAACGTGACCGCACAGTACGCGATAAGCGCCGCGAGCGGGGCCGCACCCGGGACCTATGCGCTTGACACCGAGATCAGGTACCGGGACGCTCTCGACAACAGCCAGATCTCCGATACGTTCAAGGCAGACGTACAGGTTGTCCCAAGGCCGGCAACCTCCGCCCTTGTACAACTGATTGGGATTGTCGCTGTTGTTGCGGTGATCCTTGGCGCTGCCGGCTACTACGTGTTCGTCATGAGGAAGAAGAAGTGAAGTGCTGGTGGAACGGGGCGCTGCCGGCGCCCGGGATACGGACGATCCGGGATATGCGTTCTGTCCTTGCTGACCCCTCGTGCAGGGTAACTGACCCGCTCTATTATATGTACCGCGATCTGGCGCGACTGGAGGCGGACCGGCGCTGGCTCACCGATCACCGGCTCCGCTATGACATAACCGTCATTCCCCCGCGTGATCTCTGTGGCGAGCATGTCAAGACAAAAGGGCATTACCACCCTGATAACGCTGCCGGCACCGGTTACCCGGAACTGTACGAAGTCCTTGACGGGACAGCGCAGTTCCTTCTCCAGTCACGGCCTCTGGACGATGTCATCCTTGTCCACGCGGACACCGGGGCGCGCGTGATCATCCCGCCGGGATACGGCCATATCACCATCAACCCTTCGCCGGGCGCCACGCTTGTTCTCGCAAACCTTGTTTCCACTGCGTTCGAGAGCGAGTACGGGGAGTACGAGAGCAGGCACGGGGCGGCATACTACGTCATGAGAGACGGCCGGATCATCAAAAACCGGCACTATCCGGCCATGCCCCCGGTCCGGAGATACACCGTAGTCAGGGGAGAAGGAGCGGCCGGCCGCATTAGTACGGGGCCGATCTATGCCCTGATCGGCAACCGGGGCGCTCTTGCCTTCCTGAACGAGCCTGAAAAATACCCGGACGTTTTTACGGGACTGCTAAAAGGCTAGGGGCGGCATGGCGCTTGTGGGCGTTTTTCTCCGCCCGGGCCAGTACTTTTTCCTCGGCCGGTGTTCCGGCCTTCCAGCCGTTTGCCTCAAGGTTCCGGAGCGCTTTATCGATCTCGGCATAGGAAAGACCGATCTCACTCTCGTCACTCTGGCCTGCCCAGAGCCCGGCCGACGGCGTTTTTTTGAGGATCGGCTCCGGGATCTTCATCTCCCGTGCCACTTCATACACGTCGGACTTGTAGAGGTGGACGATGGGCTGGATGTCGGCCGCGTTGTCCCCGTACTTGGTGCAGTAGCCAAGCAGGCACTCGCTCCTGTTGGACGTGCCGCAGACGAGCCGGTGGTCGCGGTTTGCAAAATAGTACAGCACCGTCATCCGGATGCGGGCCATGAGGTTTCCGAGCAGGTACGGGGACTCAATAAAACCCGGGATTGTTTTAAATGCTGCAAGCATGGGGTCGATGGGTATGACCCGGTGCTCCATCCCGAGAGCGGCACAAAGATCAGCGGCATCTCTCAGGTCCTGCGGGTTGCTCACCGGTGTCGGCAGGGAGAGCCCGAGCACCTTGTCCGGCCCTATCGCCCGGCAGCAGAAAGCGGCTGCGACGGCAGAGTCCACCCCGCCCGAAATGCCGACAACGATCCCCGTGCACCCGCTGTTCCAGTAAGCATACCGGATCATCTGCTCGATCTCCCCCATCCTGCACCCGAGTTCTGTGGCCATCTTTGCGCTCCTCTTTTAGAATAGGCGGATAAATTTTTTTAACTGTTCGGTGCTCCCTGCTACGATCACCGAATCACCTTTATGCAGTTTTTCTGTCCCGGGAGGTGAAACAGTGACCCGGTCCGGGGCCTCGATCCCAAGAAACCGCACGCCACTTTTCCCCATGACGCTCCTTACCGTCTGCCCGGTGGGATGCCGGATCTGTTTTAATACGACCATCTCGCCATCCGGGAGATCGACGAGGACCGTAACCGTATCGGCGAGCACGATCCTGCCAACCGTCTGCCCGCCGATCCGTGGGAGCAGCGCGACGTAATCCGCACCCGCCCGGTACAGTTTCTCCACGGAGGGGGGCTCGTTTGCCCGGGCAAGGATGCGGATGCCGGGATTGAGGTTACGTGCCATCAGCGTAGTGAAAATGTTCACGTCATCATCGTTGAGTGCGACGATGCAGAACCGTGCCTCCCCGATCCGTGCCTCTCGTAAGATTGCTTCGTCCTCGGCGTTCCCCACCACCTCGTTCACATCGTACTTTTTCGAATCGACGACTACGCAGGAGATGCCCGATGCCATCATCTCCGTGTACGCGGCGGATCCCACGTCGCCAAACCCCGCGATGACCGCATGGCCGATCCGTTCTTTGTCGATCTCCAGTTCCTCGTGGACGGCCCGGCGAATCGCATCGGCCCTCCCGAATAAAAAGAACGAGGTGGTGGTATCGATCGTTTCGGATGGCTCCGGGCGGGGGATAAACCTGCCCGCCTTCCAGATGAACGGGACGATGATACCGTACTGCCCGAACAGGTTCAGCTCCCCGAGCCGTTTTCCTGCAGCCCTGCTCTCCGGCATGACGGGGATATGGATCAGCCGGAGATTCTTTTCCGGGAATTCCTGCCTGTTGATAGTGAGCCGGTCAAGCCCGGGGATGGCAGGCTCCGTGTCCCCGCCCGGGTTGAGGACGGCATGCCGGGCAAGGATCCGCCCGGTGACCTGCTTGGGGGAGAGCACGAATTCTGCCCCGGCATACTGCAGGTACCGGTCAAAGGAGATCTTGTCGACAATCGAGATGATCCGGGCCGGTGTGAGCGCCCGTATCCCGAGGATGATGCTTGCCGTCGTCCGTTCGTTCTCGCAGACGATCACAAAATCCGCGTTTTTGATCCATGCCTGCTCCCATGTCTGCGGGTCATCGTAATCCCCCCATATGACAAATGCCCTCCTCCGGTGTTTCAGGGCAAGTTGGCGTGCCTCCTTCTCGTCGTCCTCGACAATAAGCACTTCCTTTTCGGAGAGGGACAGGCTCTCCACGAGAGCGCGGGACAGTTCGCCGTTCCCGATGATCACGGTGTGGTGGAAGAGGGCATGGGGGGTCCGGCGTGCAGGTGCCGAGCGGAGCACCGCGACGAGATAAGGGGTGAGGATGAGCGGGATGACCATGAAGATCATGATGACTCCCGAGAGCATCATGATCGATGCGAAAAGGACCATCGTGTCCGAGTGGTAGGTAAGAAGGCTCCCCGTGGTCGTGATGGTCTGAATCACGAATAACACCGACTGAGCCCAGTCGACCGTTTTTCCTTCCAGCTGTGGATACAGCCCGTGGAAGATGATGGTATAGGTAAGGATGAGCAGCGCAAACAGGATGAAGTAAATCAGGATCCGCATCTCTGCGGACGTGTGGATGATCCGCCAGACGACATTTTTCCTCGATCTCATGATCCGGTCCCCCGCTCAACGGTCCGGCGGATACGGCAGGCCTCACATTCCCCGCCCAAGGCCGGTTCACCGCAGGCCGGGCATGACGGGGGCGGTCCCCGCGCAGCCGCGATGCCGGCAAGGGTCCCGGCGAGGTTCGCGAGCGCGAATTTTGTGGCCGGGTGCCGGTGGGCATAGGTGTCGAGCGCCGCCCGTACATCCGCGGCAACGGAAACGCTTCCGGCGCAGGGGCCGGGCGGCAGGGTATTCCAGGAAACGGTCTCCCCTGAGTGCAGCCCTGCGTACAGGATCACCTCCGGTTCAGGGATGTCCATGAACGGCCGGATGCCGGGAATCCGGGTTTTTCCCATCATACCGGGGGGAAAGAGTGTCCGTTCGACCGTCCCGGAGAGGAGGTTGGAAAAAAACTTCCCGGCACTGTCGTCAACGGTGGTGGCAAATGCGCACCGGGTGACACCATGTGCCCGGGCGATCTCCCCGAGAAGATCATCCCGGAGCACCCGGCAGGCGCGGAGGGCAGCCTGTGGCCCGTCCTGCTGCACGAGCGCGTCCATCGTCGTGCCGTACCGCTCCGCAAACGAGCAGGGGAACCATTCGACGCCGCAGGCGGCAGCCGTCTTTTGGGCCTGCATGAGGTCAGGGCAGCCGCTGATGCCGGTGTCGATGGTTATCGCAGAGAGCCGGATGTCCCGGCGGTTCGCGGTGAGATCTTTCAGGAACACCAGCAATGCAGCGCTTGTCACATCGCCTGAGAGTGCCACGGCGATATGGTCGCCCGGGCGCAGCCAGCCGTTCGAACGGATGGTGTGCTTGGCCTTGGCCTCAAAATCCCTGAGAAAATGGGCCGGGCAGAGGTGTTTTCCCGAATATGGCTGGTAGATGACGGCCTCGCGCCGGCACGCATCGCACTGCATAGGTGACAATCCTGTTCTGATCTGGATGATAAAAGATGTTTAAGGTTGTGATGCTCCGGCGGTGGCTGCCGCGGAGGCCATGATTTTATAGTCCGGCACATAACCACTCATAACAACCATGGTCGTGTCTCCGGAGCGCATCCGCAGCCTGCATAAATACGAGAAGGCTATCCTCATCGCGCTCGAACGCCAGATGAAGCGGTACGAGTGGGTGCCTCTCGAGAGTCTGGAGCAGGCGACGGGGCTCTCCGGGTCCGAGGTCAATTACCGGTTATCACGGCTGATCGCCTGGGGCATGGTGCGGTTCAACGCGGTGCCGTACGACGGTTATGCGCTCGTTTTTGGCGGGTACGACACGCTTGCGCTTACCACCCTTACTCGGAAAGGAATCATCTCGGCGCTGGGTACAAAGATCGGGGAGGGAAAGGAGTCCGTTGTCTACGATGCTCTCGGCCTCGGGCCGGTGGCGATCAAGTTCCACCGGGTCGGCCAGCGCTCATTCAACACGGCCCGTATCAACCGGGAATATATTCCTGAGACCGGCAGCTGCCCGTGGCTGCTTGCCTCCCGGCTCTCCGCTGAACGCGAGTACGCGGCGCTTACGCTCCTCCACCCGAAAGTCTCCGTCCCGCTTCCTGTCGGCCAGAACAGGAATGCGGTCGTGATGGCGCTTATCGAAGGACAGAGCCTCGGCCGGTGCCGGCTGGCCGACCCCGCGGCCACCCTTGACGAGATCCTGGGAAACGTGCGGGCCGCGTACCAGGCCGGGGTGATCCACGCGGACCTCTCGGAGTTCAACATCCTCATGGAGGACAACAAATGTGTCCTCATCGACTGGCCGCAGTGGATGGAGACAAGCCACCCCAACGCCGGCACCATTCTCGAACGCGATATCGGCAATATCCTTGCCTTCTTTGTGCGGAAGTACAACCTTGCGTATGACGCCCGGGAAGCATTGCGATGCGTGACCGGCTGAAAGTTTTTGGGATCGACATCGTCAAAGGCTCGGTGCGGTCACGATCCCGCCGGCCGATGTACGCCCTTGTCCGGATGGAGGGCCCGGAGATCACGGGCGAGAGCACGGTCTCGATGTTCCGGCTCTTCCGCCTGCTCTCCGAGGAACGACCCGATATCCTTGCTGTCGACAGCCTCCAGGAGATCGCGACCGACCAGCACGAGCTCTTCTTCTTTTTGCAGGGCCTGCCCCCGCAGACCCGGCTCGTGCAGGTGACCGGCGGCGAGAAAAAGGAGACGCTCGGGAAGGTCGCCGCCCGGTTCAATATCAGTTTCGACCGGTTCGATCCCTTTGCCGAGGCCCGCACCACGGCACGGGTCGCGTCGCTTGGCGCCGGGGCAGAGGTCATCGCGTTCGAGAACGAGAGCGAGGTGGTGGTAAGCCGCCACCGGTCCCCGGGCCGGGGTGGGTGGAGCCAGAACCGTTACGTGCGGAAGATCCACGGGGCCGTCCAGCTCAAGGGCCGGGAGATTGAACAGCAGCTTGTGGCGGCCGGTCTGCGGTACGAGAAGAAGGAGACAAAAGCCTTCGGGGGGTGCAGCCGGGTGGCCTTCCGGGTCTTTGCCGTGCGGGGCCAGGTGCCGGTCGGGACGTACCGCGGCGCCGATGTGCAGGTCAGGATCAGCGGCAAGCGTCTCGAACGTATCCGGTTCCGGCCCCTCTCGGGAAAACCCCGGTACCTGATTGTGGGGATTGACCCGGGCACCACGAGCGCGGTTGCCGCCCTTGATCTAGATGGCAACCTCCTTCATCTCGAGAGTTCGCGGCAGATGAACATGTCCGGCGTGATCGAGTCCCTGTACAGGGTCGGAAAGCCCCTCGTCGTCGCGTCGGACGTGCAGGAGATGCCGTATTCGGTGGAGAAGATCCGGCGGGCGTTCTCCGCGGTTGCCTATACCCCCCGGCAGGATACGAGCGTCGAGGCCAAACTTGCGGTTACTGCCGATTACCCGTACGCAAACGTCCACGAGCGTGACGCGCTCTCGGCAGCGCTCGATGCATACCTCCAGTACCGGAGCAAGTTCCGGAACCTCATCAAGAGGGTTCCGCCGGGCCACGACCTCGATGAGGTCCGGGCACGGGTGATACGGGGGCAGGCGCTCGATCAGGTGCTTCTCGACATGAATGCCGTGGTGCCGGCCGCCCCGGTACCGGAGGCGTCTCCCGCACCGGTTGAGGCCCGGCACGATGAGCGGGTGCGGGTACTGGATGGCATGGTCAAACGCCTGCGAATGTATGTGGCTGAACTGCAGGAAGAGGTCGCCGCAAAGGAGTACGAGATCCACCGGCTTCAGGGACGGCTCCGTGCCAGCCATGAGAGCCAGGGGATGCAGCTTGCAAAAGACGCCGAGGTGGCAAAACAGGACGCGATCATCCGGAGCCTTAAAAAAAGGCTCAGGAAAGAGGAGCGCCACAGCCGCACGCTCTCAAAACGGGTAGAACGGATCCGGGCATTTGCCGAGCTCTCCATGGACGGCGAGGTGCTGCCGGTCAAGGTGATGGACGCGCTCACGAAGGAGGCCTTTCGCCGGCTCATGGACGATACCGGCCTCTCCGAAGGGGAGATTGTCTTTGTGCAGCGCACTGATGGCTGGGGGCGCAGCGTGGTCAGGGACCTCGCGGACAGATCGGTCCGGGCCCTGATTACTGCTGTTCCCGGTGAGAGCGATCCGCAGCTCATCCCGGCATTCCGTGAGGCCGGCATTCCCCTTCTTGCCGATATGGATACCGGCGTTCAGGTACGGGGACGGCAGGGGCTTGCCGCAAAAGACCGGTTCGAGGCCGCCCTAGCCCGCTGGCAGGAAGAGCAGGCGCGGTTTTTACGTGAGAAAAAATCCAGCCAGATCGAGCACATGTTCAAGGAGTATAAAAGCGAACGGGGTAAAGAAGTGCGCAAAGGAGGGGCAGGCGACCATGGACGACCGTGAACTCTTAAAGACCGTTATGAAGATCGTAGGAGAAGAGAACTGCAAAGATGACTGCGCCATCCTGGCGTGCGGGGACCGGGTGATGGTGGCCACTACGGACATGCTCCACCGGACAACCGATTTTGTGGATGGCATGACCGACTGGCAGATCGGCTGGATGAGCGCCGCCGTCACCATCAGCGACATCGCGAGCATGGGGGCAGAACCGGCGTACGTACTTATCGCGGTGGGGCTTGACCGGTGGGAGCACCTCGCCGGGATCATGCAGGGAGCACAGGACTGTTGCAGAAAATTCGGCGCTGCAATCGTCGGCGGGGATATCGACCATCACCATGAGCTTACGATAGTGACGACCGGCCTTGGCCTCGTTGACCGGGTGCATCTCGTGCAGCGGAGCGGTGCCTGGCCGGGGGATCTCGTCTGCATCACCGGGACCCCGGGGCAGGCGCAGGCATGGCTCGATGGGTATAAGCAGTTTGAAAAGGCGCTCTTCGAGCCGCAGCCCCGGGTTGAGGAGGGCCGGCTCCTTTCACGCAGCGGAGCCAGCGCGATGATGGACGACAGCGACGGGATCGCCCTCTCGCTCTACGATCTTCTGGGTGTCAACAGCTGCGGTTTCTCCCTTGATTCTGATAAACTGCCGTTGCCTGAAGGCATTCCTGAAGCCCAGGCGCGGGAACTCGCGATGTATGGCGGCGGGGACTACGAGCTGATCTTTACCCTGCCCCCGGACCGGTACCCGGTGGCCGGCGTACCCTGCACGGTGATAGGAAAGGTGATCACGGAGAGGGTGGTTCTTGTTGACGGGAAACCCCTGCAAAAACGCGGGTACCAGCACCGGTGGGCGTAACCCTGCCTCACGGTCACGCGCCGGCGCAGTTCTCTTAAATACAAATAACAAAAGATACTGGATAGCGAAGGGCACGTTTACCCACCATGGACTCGCTGGAAAACAAACTGAATCGCCTCCCGGCAGAGCAGCGCCGGGAGGTCGAGGACTTTGTCGACTTTCTGATCCAGCGGGCGGAGGGGATCCATATCACCGTCCAGGTCGCATCCCATGATGCTCCCCTGTCCCTGAAATCGGTGGCCCCCCCGCTCATCACCCCGGATCCCGTGGTGACGGAGGAGCCGGCAGCGTCTCTGTCCCGGGAGAATGAGTCCCCGGCTGTTGCGCCGCCGGTTCATGAGGCCGAGCCTCCGTCAGCCATCCGGGAGATCAGCACAGGCGATGCTAAAGACACCCCGGACGGGTTCCTTGATTACGGCTTGTTTGAAAAGGCCGCGCCGCCCCCGCTCCCCCCCTCTCCTGCGGATGAGGCCGTAAAAAAAGTAAAGATGAAACTGATAAAAAAGAGCGAAGAGGTACCGACGAACCAGCTGCTCGACTGGATAGATTAGACCCGTACCAGAAATCGGGGAATCCGGTCCCTGAATTCTTTACCAGGTTATTTTTTGAGTATAGCAGGATTGGCTCTGGAGAAAAGATTAGTTTTCAACAAAATTACAAACATATGGTGACGGGGGCTGTCCCCGAATCGCTCCCCTGCACTATGCGATGATGGTGTTAGTAACCTCCCGGTTTTTATCGTTCTGCAAGGGATGCTGCAAGCGTACGGGGCCGGAGGTGTAAATGAAGCCCCCAAGCGCATTAATAGAGATATGG
>Ga0326727_10009760_pt1 | contig 23339 bp, 20 predicted proteins | sample MB2enrmetagenome_FD_207643 | JGI IMG/M metagenome (GOLD analysis project Ga0326727, IMG submission 207643) | Lab enriched peat soil microbial communities from McLean, Ithaca, NY, United States - MB29MY | ecosystem: Environmental > Terrestrial > Soil > Wetlands > Peat | place: USA: New York... | reverse complement strand
CCCGGGGGAGTGAGATTTTGGATTTGAGATTTCAGATTTGAGATTCTTGTTTGCCGTCCTCCCCCTTCCGCCCCCCGCCCCTCCCCTCATGCCGCTCTTGAAGACCATCACTCTCGGCTGCAAGGTCAACCAGTACGAGACGCAGTATCTCCGCGAAGGGCTGGGACGCTTGGGCTACCGCGAGGCCGGCCGGGGCGAGCCGGCGGACCTGTGCATCGTCAACACCTGTACGGTCACGGTGGAGGGCGACGCCAAGAGCCGCAAGCTGATTCGGCAGATCGTGCGGCAAAACCCCGCGGCCGAGGTCGTGGTGATGGGCTGCTACGCGACGCGGGCCCCCGAGGAGCTGGCCCGGCTGCCCGGCGTGGCCGAGGTCATTACCGACAAGCGGCAACTCCCCGCATGGCTCGCCCGGCGCGGGCTGATCGAGCCGCCCAGGGGAATCGCCACGTTTGCCCAGCGGCATCGGGCCTACGTCAAGGTCCAGGACGGCTGCTCGATGCAGTGCAGCTACTGCATCATCCCCCGCGTGCGGCCGGCCCTCTGGAGCCGCCCGGAGCCCGACGTGCTGGAGGAGGTCGGCCGGCTGGTCGACAGCGGGCATCGGGAGATCGTGTTGACGGGGATCCACCTGGGGCACTACGGGGCCGATTCTTGCGGCGGCCGGAACCTGGCCCGGCTCGTCCGGCACATCGTCCGCCGGCCGGGCGAGTTCCGCGTGCGACTCTCCAGCCTGGAGGCGGCCGAAGTGACCGACGAGCTGCTCTCCGTGCTCGGCGAGTACCCGGAGCGGGTCTGCCCGCACCTGCACGTCTCACTGCAGAGCGGCTCCGATGCCGTGCTCCGCCGGATGCGGCGGCAGTGGCCGGCCGAGCGACTGACGGCCCGCCTCTGGGAGGTCCGTTCCGCCCTGGACCAGCCGGCCCTCACGAGCGACGTGATCGTCGGGTTTCCAGGCGAGACGAACGAGGATTTCCTGGCCACTTGCCGGGTGGCGGAGGCCGTTGGGTTCTCCAAACTGCACATCTTTCGCTTCAGCCCCCGCCAGGGGACCGAGGCGGCCGCCATGCCCGGCCGCGTGCCGGGCCCGGTCCAGCAGGAGCGGGCCCTGCAACTCGCCGAAATAGGGGATCGCCTCCGCCGGGAGTATTTTGAAAGTCTTGCCGGTCGCCGCTTGCAAGTCCTCGTAGAGAGCCGCCTTACCTCGAAGCAGAGCCCTGATTGCCAAAAGCTCCCCCATTGCAATGGGGGGCTTGCCGGCGAAATCCACCGCGGCGCGGGGGACCTGCTCCTGGGCACGTCGGATCGCTATGCCCCCGTCGAGTTACCGGGCGGCACGGACCTGATCGGCCGGCTGGTTTGGGTCGTTGCCGGGCGAGTCGCCGCGGACCGGATTTTGGGCAGCGCCATTTCTCTCTAGCATCCCACCGGGGGATTTGCTACACTCCCGCCGCCTTTCCAGGGAAGGAGGGGGTGATGAACGGGAAATGGAAGTTCCGCATTCCGATCCTGGCGATCTTGCTCGCCGCCGGGGTGCCCACGGCCGCAGTGGGTGAGCCCCCTTGGGCCCAGGTCCTGGGGACCAATCGGATCGAGGCCGACCCCAATCAGCAGTATCTGCTCCAGGAGCGGAGCGGGCCCTGGATGATCATGGCGTGCAGTTTCGCCGGCGAAGGGGCCCAGCAGCAGGCCCACGAGCTGGTCCTGGAACTCCGCAAGCGTTACAAGCTGGCGGCTTACGCTCACAAGGTGCAGTTCAAGCTGGATGATCCCAACGGACAGGCCGGCCCGACGGGCAAGTTCCGCTGGCAGTACCAGCGGGTCGCGGAGCACCCCGACGCCTACAAGGACGGTGCGATCCAGGAATACGCGGTGCTGGTGGGAAATTACCCGGCCGTCGACGATCCCGAGGCCCGCAAGGACCTCGAGAAGATCAAGTACCTCGAGCCCGACTGTCTCAACGTGGACAAAGGGAAGCCGACGTTCCAGACGCTGGCCGCGTTGCGGCACATCCAGGAGGATATCAAGCAGCACCTGCCGGGCGGGGGCGAGAAGCGCCGCGGTCCGATGGGCCACGCCTTCATCACCACCAACCCGCTCCTGCCGAGCGACTACTATGCCCCCAAGGGGACCATCGACGCCATGGTGCTCCGCATGAACCGGGGCGTGACGCACAGCTTGCTGGACTGCCCCGGCAAGTACACGGTCCAGGTGGCTCACTTCAGCGGCACGACGGTGTTCGACCAGCGGCAGATCGAGGCCCTGGAGACGGGGAAAGGCCGGCTGCAGAGCACGCTCACGAAGGCCGCCCAGCAGGCCCACTACTTGACCGAGGCCCTGCGGATGAAAGGCTACGAGGCCTACGAGTTCCACGATCGCTTTTCCAGCATCGTGACGGTCGGGAGTTTCGATTCCGTGGGAACACAGCGCCTGGACGGCAAGGTCGAGATCAATCCCAAGATCCACGCCATCATGAAGCTGTTCAGCGGACAGGGCGCGGGCCCCTCCGGCGCACAGGCCCTGCAAACGCTGATCGGCATTCCGCTGGATCCCCAACCGCTGCCCGTCGAGGTCCCCAAGCGTTCGATCAGCCGCGAGCTGGCCGAGCGGATAGACAACGGCCGGCGGTAGCCGTAGAATCGGCCGCATGACTTCTCAACCGCTCTTGGTGCTCGGCTCCGGCAATCGCAAAAAGGGGCAGGAGCTGGCCCACCTGCTGGCAATCACCGGGCTGGAGCTGCGCACGCTGGCAGACTTTCCGGATGCGCTGGCAGTGGTCGAGGATGGCGAGACCTTTGCGGCCAACGCGGTGCTGAAGGCCGCCCAACAGGCCCGCCACCTGGGCCAATGGGTCCTGGCCGACGACAGCGGCCTGGCGGTCGACGCCTTGGGAGGCGGCCCCGGCGTGCTCTCGGCCCGCTGGTCCGGCCCGGCCGCCACCGACCGCTCGAACAACGCGAAGCTGCTGGCCGAGTTGGGCGACCTGCCGCCGCAACGGCGGACTGCCCGCTTCATCTGCCACATTGCCCTGGCCGATCCCAGCGGGGCCATTCGCGGCGAGAGCGAGGGGGCCTGCTCGGGCCGCATCCTCTTTTCCCCCCGCGGGACGGCAGGCTTCGGCTACGATCCGCTCTTTGAAATCGTCGAGTATCACCGCTCGTTCGGCCAGCTCAGTCCGCGGGTGAAGTCCCATCTAAGCCACCGCGCCCGGGCCGCCGTGGGCTTGATCCCGCGGCTGCTGGAACTCGTGGATTCCGGCCAGTGGACGTGACCGGCGGGTGACAGTCGGCGGCCTCTGGCAGCGCCCCCGATCACTTGCCCGTTCACAGGCGGCTGCTTAGACTGGCAAATGGAGTTTCGCGATCCCAGGAGGCGCCCCTGTAGGTCCCTTCTGCCGGAAGGGACTCGAACCACGGACAGACGTCATCGGTGCGCGAAGTCCCGCTCGGCAAGCGGGACCTACCAAGAGCACTTCCTGGAATCACGAAACTCAATTTAGGAGCGGAAAACGTGTTCCCCGGGGAGTTGGCGGGCGTAGCAAGGAGATTCCCACATGCTCACGAAGTACCTTGAGGCGGCAATGAGGCATGCGCGGTACGAGATACTCAAGGATGACGGCACCTACTACGGCGAGATTCCCGAGTGCCGCGGGGTACACGCGACTGCACATACCTTGGAGGAGTGCCGGACCGAGTTGGCCGGCGTCCTCGAGGATTGGTTGCTCTTCCGCATCCACAAGAACCTCGCCATTCCCAAGATCGACGGCCTGGACCTGACCGTGACGAAGGAGGTCGTCGCCTGATGCGGTAGCCCGGTGCGCCCGTCCTGCGGGTCCCTGCACCGTTATCTAGGCTGGCGCCGTTGGTGGATGTGTTGGGGGGAGGTTAAACAAACAATGGGAATCACGAAAGTGCTAGCGAAAAGTGCTGTGGCTGCGGGGAAGAAGGTTTACGACGTGCTGATTCCCCTACCCGCTAACGCTGACGTGTGCCTGAAGAGCATCGGCATCGAGGAGTTTGGTGACGCGGACGAAACTTGGGACGCCGATTTTTGCCGCATTCTCAGAACGCTGATTGGCAACGAACCCTACTCTGTTGCCGCAGTCGATCCAGCGACGGGGGAGATTGAGCCGATAGCTTCCGCCACTATCGCTGACCTACAGGAGTTCCTGGCATACTGCGATCATATCAATTTCGTCATCACAGTAGGCGACAGCAGCATCACGTTCACCCATGGGCACGAGATCCTCTGGCTGAGCGGCTTCTCGAAACTCGCGATAATGTCCCTGCCCTACCACATTGAAACGGTCGAGAACGAACGCATTGGAGAGTTGTTCTGACGCCCAACGCCTTCCGGCCGGGCGCTCCGCCCTGTTGCAACGGCCGGGGCTACAAACCGGGCGGGCGCCCGGGGTTTGACGGACTGCCAAGCGCGCTTCCGCGATGCCAACCAGCCGGAAACTGGACTTTCGGCCGCCGCGACAATACACTGGAAGTCGGTGCGGGCAGCCGGGTTCCGCAAGAGCCATCCCCCATGTCCACCATCATCGAGCAGTCCGAATTCGTTCCTCCGATCCCGCCGGTGCTGCGATGGCGGAGTTGGCCGGCGCGGGAGCATCCCTTTCGCGCACTGGCGGTCTTGCTGGGGCTGGCGTTGGTGGGCTTGGTGATCTGGGAGCGAACGGGGCAGACCGCTCTGGCGTGGCTGGGCCCTGCCGCTGCGGCCGCCGCCCTGTGGCGGTTCTTCCTCCCGGTCCAATTCACCGTAGACGACGAGGGCATCAGCCAGGGCATTCTCGGGCGGCGCCGCAGCCGTGCGTGGCAGTCGTTTCGGGCGTATGAAGTCTGTCCGACGGGCCTGCTGTTGGTGCCTTACGAGGACTTCTGCCCGATGGACGTCGCCCGCAGCGTCTTCTTGCCTTGCCCGCCACATCGCGCCGAGTTGTGCGCCCAGGCCCGCCGCCACCTGGGCGAGTCGCGGGCGTGCTGAGTTGCCGAGATGAGCCGTTTCGCCATTCTTCGCCACCAGCGCCCCGACGGCATGCACTGGGATCTGCTTCTGGAGGCGGGCCAGGCGCTGCGGACGTGGGCCCTACCCGCGCTGCCGACTGAAGGGATCGAGCTGACCTGCCAGGCCCTGCCGGATCACCGGCTCGCGTATCTCGACTACGAGGGGGAGATCTCCGGCGGACGCGGATCGGTCGTTCGCTGGGACCATGGCACGTATCGCGTTCAGCGCCAGGAAGCCGAGGGGCTGGCGATCGAGATCGCGGGGGCCAAGCTTGCCGGCCACGTTTTCTTGCGGAAACTGCCGGGCCAAACGGACCAGTGGGCGTTGCGGTGGGCGGCCGCGGAGGGAAGGGATTAGGCGTTGGAAGTTGGGCGGAGGGCCGCTTGCGGCTTCGCAACGGCGGGGAAGGCATTACGAGTTGGAGGAATCGCGGGGGACGCAGCCGCAAACGGCTAATCCCAGGTCCCCAATCCCTACCCCCTTCTTACTTTCGCGGTCACGCCGGAAATGTGGATTCCGTCCTCGTCCAGCCGGACTTGCTCGATGCGGACGGGCTTGCCGCGTTGGCCTTCGATCTGCCCGAGGGAGATGAGGGCCACCGGGTCGCCGCCGGCCTGGAGCCAGCGGACCGCGAGCCCTGCCCGGCGGCACGCCTCGGAGATGCCGCGCAGCACCTGGGCCGGCGGCCAGGGCAGTGCCCCGGCGCGAAGCTTGCGAATCCTCAGTCCCACGACGCCGGGGGAGTCCATGTAGAGATCCAGGTCCAGGCAGACGACGCTGTGCAAGCCGGCCCGCTCGGCCTGGCAGGCAATGCTGACGCCGCCGGAGCGGATCTTGACCCGCGGGGCGCGGAGGCCCCGGGCCAACAGCTCCGGATCGTCGCCAGCCTTGATGGCCAGCCAGCCGTTGATCTCGTCCGCGGTGAAATCCACTTGCCAGGCCCCTTCGCCGACGGCGGCGCCCTGGATCGCGGTCAACTGGCGGTCCATTTGGTCGGCAGCGGCGGCTTGGGCGGCCGGCTCGGCGGCCAGGGCCTCGCGATAGAACTCGGGCACCTGCTGCGTCGCCCAGACGGCCAGCAGCAGCGCGGCCGCTGCCAAGGTGAGCACTGCCAGCAGGACGAGCAGCCAGATTCGCGGGCCGCGTCGCATGTTGTTTAGGGCTTAGGTCTTAGGGCTTGGGTCTTGGGAGTTCCCCTCTCACTCTGGAAGAGGGGGATCTGTTACACGAATCGCAGCAGGGCGTAGGATTTCTTTCCCGCACGGAGCACCAGGATCGACTCCCCTGCCAGGTCGGCTGGGCCCAGCCGGGTGTCCAGGCCCTCCGCGCGGCGGTTATTGACGTAGGCGCCCCCCTGGGTGATGACCCGCCGGGCGTCACTCTTGCTCTTGACCAAGCCGGATTCGACCAGGGCGTCGGCCAGCGGCAGCCCTGGACCGTCCAGCCGCCCGCGGGGAAGCTCCCGGCTGGGCACGTCGGCGAAGATTCCTGCGAGCTCCGCGTCGTTGAGGTGGCCGATCTCCGCCCCGAAGAAGATTTCGGTCGCCCGCTGGGCCGCGGCCAACCCTTCGGAGCCGTGTACCAGCCGGGTCAGCTCCTCGGCCAAGCGCCGCTGGGCCACCCGCCGGCCGGGGTCCGAGCGGTGCTCCTCCTCGACCTGGCAAATCTCCTGCTGGCTCAGGTCGGTAAACAGCCGCAGGCACTTGCCCACGTCGGCGTCGTCCAGGTTGATCCAGTACTGGTAGAAGTGGTAGGGGCTGGTCCGCTCGGGCGAGAGCCACAGGGCGCCCGACTCGGTTTTGCCCATCTTCGTGCCGTCGGACCGGGTCAGGAGGGGGCAGGTCATGCCGTAGAGCCCCGTGCCGTGCATCCGCCGCGCCAGGTCGATGCCGGCCGTAATGTTCCCCCACTGGTCGCTGCCGCCGACCTGCAGCTCGCAGCCGTAGTGCTGGCTGAGGTAGACGAAGTCGTAGGCCTGCAGCAGCATGTAGCTGAATTCGGTGTAGCTCATGCCGGCGTCCGACCGCTCCAGCCGCATGCGGACGGAGTCTTTGGCGAGCATCACGTTGACGGGGAAGTGTTTTCCCACGTCTCGCAGGAAGTCCAGGTAGGGCCACTTGCCCATCCAGTCGTAGTTGTTCAGCAGCAGCGCGGAGTTTGCGCCGCACTGGAAATCGAGGAAGCGGCGGAGTTGCCGCTCGATGGCGGCCGTGTTCGCGCGGAGGACTTCGAGCCCCAGCAGGCTGCGTTCTTCGTTCTTTCCGCTGGGGTCGCCGATCATGCCGGTCGCCCCGCCCACCAAGGCGATGGGGCGATGGCCGGCCTGCTGGAAGCGCCGCAAGACCATCACGGCGACCAGATGGCCGACGTGCAGGCTGTCGGCCGTCGGATCGAAGCCGGCGTAGAGCGTCCGCGGCTTCTCGGCCAGCCAGGCCGGCATGGCGGCGGCATCGGTCGCCTGGTGAACCAGCCCGCGCCAAGCAAGCTCGACATACACGTCCGACATAGTGGCAGTGGGCAGCGGCGAGCTGGCCGTCCGCTAGTCCTTAATCCCCAATCCCTAATCCCCAATCCCTATTCTCACCGCCACATGTCGCCGTCGGCGAACGGGTGTACGGGCCCGGTCAGCTTGGGCTTGGGCAACGCCCGCAAGGCCTGCTCGGCCAGGCGAAGGTCCTCCCTCGTGGTGATCTTCAAGTTGATCGGCGAGCCGGGGAGCACCACGACCGGATGGCCGATCCGCTCGACGAGCTGCGCGTCGTCGGTGGCGGCCAGACCTCCCCGCCGGGCGTATGCGTCCAGGAGCAGTTGGCGGCGGAAGACCTGCGGGGTTTGGGCCTCCCACAGCCGCTCGCGCGGGACCGTCTGCTCGATCTTTCCATCTGCGCCCACCCGTTTCAGGGTGCCGGCGACGGGGATGGCGAAAATGGCCGCCCCCGACCGCTCGGCCGCCTGGAAGATCTGCTCGATCCAGGCGTCGGCCAGGCAGGGCCTGGCGGCGTCGTGAACGCAGACGAAGTCGGCCTCGGGCTTCACGCGCGCCAACGCCGCTTGCACCGAATCGCTCCGCTCGCTCCCCCCGTCGATCACCTCGATCCCCAGGATGGCCACGTTCGCGGCGAACTTGGCATGGAAGGCCTCGCGATCCTCCGCGGCAATCACCAGGATCACCTGGATCACGTCGCCGCGGGCGAGGAAGCGGTCGGCCGAGTGCAGCCAGACCGCCCGGTTGGCCAACGGCGCAAAGGGCTTCTTATAATGCTGGTCGTGGAAGCGGTTGCTGCGGCCGGCGGCGGGAAGGATGACGGCGAACTTGGGCATTGGCCGGCCGCATCAGGGGGGAAGACTTGCCAATTCGCCGCCGTCGATCGTGGCCAGGCTCCGATAGACCGTCAAGTCGATGTTCTCGCTGATGAACTTGCCGCTGCCGTCGCACATCGAGAAGTTGGCGCCGCCGGAGTGCCGGCTCATAAAACCCCAATTCACCGACCAGACCGTGGTCGAATACTTGAGGGGATCGTAGGGGGCCGTATATGCCGACGGGATGGGCAATCTCCTCCACAGGTTCTGGTAATTCAAGGGGACGCCGCAGGTGCCGATCGACCCCTCGAACCAGTACCAGGCCGACCACGCGCAAAACGAAGGGACCGTTTCGCCGACGGCGAACGTCTTGCTCAGGCCGTCGCGGACGTCGGCCGCCACGGTAATGACCGGGTTCCCGGCAGCGGTGCCGCCGCCACGGCAGATCAGCCCGTTGCCGTTGTCCACGCCGTCGGCCACGCCGCTGTTGCGCCCGGTAGGCCATGCGACCTGGTTCTTGCTGGTCGTGGCAGCTATCGGATCCGTGCCAGCCGCGCTCAACAAGGAAGCCGGGTCCAGGTTGAGCGTCCAATTGCAGCCGGCGTTGGCCTTATAGTTCGTGGCGCCGAAGATACCGCCGCCGAACAGGGTGGTGGGCGTCAAGCCCTTCGAGATGTCCGCTGGACAGACGAACGACCTGACGACGGTCTTTGCCGCCACGGTGTTGTTGTAGGCGTTGGTGGTGTCCGTGAAAGTCAGGGGCTGATTGATGTTGATCGACTGGTATAAAGGCCCCTCGTCGATGTAGGGCAGGATTTGGGTCATCCAACTGACGCCCGTGGGGTTCGTACACATCGATCCTGAGCTCGAGGGTGTGCCCACGGTTCCCACGACCCCGGAATTCGGGGGGAATTGCCGGTTGGCGGTCTCGTAGTTGGCCATCGCCAGGGTAATCTGCTTGATGTTGTTCAAGCATTGAGCCCGCTGGGCAGCCTTCTGGACCTGCATGACCGCCGGCAGCAAAAGGCCGATCAAGATCCCGATGATCGTGATCACCACCAGGAGTTCGACGAGCGTGAACCCGCGCCGTCGCTGGACGCAGACAGGCAGCAACCCCCGGCCCCCGCAGCGGGGCAGCGACCGCAACGCCGCCGCGACGAATCCCGGTATGGCGCGCGGTTGTACACCAACGCCGCCCAGAGGGTGCCCGGTCCCCTTTTGCCAAGCGAGAACCCGTTGAAGACCACCCATACCTCTCCTCCTTCCGCCGGCCCGCCACCTGTTAGAATATCGCAATTCCTTGGAATTGGGAAGTGCTTCGGGCCGAAATTCAGCCGACATCCCCCCATCGGCTATAATCGACCCGGAGGGCCCTTTGGCGTAACCCGCCGACCAGTGCTGCCCGCCGGCGAGACCAAAAGAAGCCCGAAACGCCAGCGAAGAAGGTGGACCGTTCCCGCACTCGCGCTGCGGGCTCCCACGAAACATGCGATTTTCACCGGCGGGCAGTGTGCCGCCGGGGGAACTGATTCGCGGAGATGATCCGTTGCGAAAGCTCGGCTCGCACAGAGCACTGAAGAACGGCGCCATACTAGCCTTGTTCATAGGCTGGTGCTGCCGCGCGGACTCCCAGCCGACCTCGGCTCCGCCGGTCGAGCCGGATTATTACGGGCTGGTGCAGCGGTATGTGCCTGTCCCGCTGGCGGGCAAGAGGCCGGACTTCGCCGACCGGATCGAGCGTGGCCCCCTGCGGCGGCATTGTGAGGAAATGGCCGTGCTGGCCAGGCTTTGGCAGGCGACCGGCCGCGACGGCTACGCCGATGCCTCGCGGCAGCGGCTCACGGCCCTGATGGATGTCTGGCAGATGCAGCGCCAACCGCAGCCGGAGGGTGTCCGGCCGTGGAAGCGAGTCTGTTTCTTCTCTCTGTACCCGATTCTCGATACCTATCGCATTCTGGCTGCGGGTGGGCAATTGGATGCCGAGTCGCAGCGGCGCTTTCGCTTATTCGCCCGGGAGGCGTGTTTCCAGCTCGAACGGGGGGTGTTCAACCAGTCTATAGCCCGTGCTGCCGGACTGGCCCTGGCAGCCCGACTTTTCGCCGAACTCCCCGAGGCCCCCGCCTGGCGAAAGGCCGCCGAAGCGACCTGGGACGAGTGGTTGCGGCTGGGCGACACGACCGAGAACGCCGCCTGCTACAACGGCATCTCGCTGGTGTTCCTTTTCCTGTTGGGGGATGCACTGGGCAAGGCCGACCAGTTCGACGACCCGGCGGTTCGCCGCATGTTCGAGCGGTTCCGCGACCAGGCGAGTCCGCTGGGCGTGGTGCCCGAGTATGGCGACTCCGGCGATGCCGACTGGGGCATGTTTCATTGCTGGGGTGACTGGGTTGCGGCCTTCGAGCGGGCCGCCCGGGTGTACCAGGACCCCACGTATCGCTGGCCGGCGGTCCGCATGTTCCACGCGGCAGTCCGGCACCGGCCCGCTCCGCCGGGGGCGGCCATCGACGCCATGACTTCGGCCTACGCCCTGTGCCTGGCGCACGAGTGGCGCGATGTCCGGCTCGCACCTCGACCCTGCGCCGCCTCGGCTGCGGTGGCCTACCGTGCGGACGCGGGCGGTCGCCGCGTGCCGGACAAGCTCCTCTTGGCCCCCTCACGGCAGCCCGGTGTGCCGTTTGTCATGGCCGAGCTGTTCGCCCAATCCTACCACGCCCACCAAGAGCAGTTGGGAGCGATCCTCTACTACGAGTTCGAGGACCTGCCGCTGTTGCACGGTTTGGGCTATCACAATCGGGCGGCGGCGGAGGCCAACTTGCTCTGGATGTGTCCGGCGGACGAGCCGTTCCCCCACCGCCCACAGGCGCTCTCGAGCGGTGTCTGGCAGGAGGCGTCGCTGCCGCTCAGGCTCCTGCCCCCGCTGGCCGCGCGCCCGCCGCAGATCGGGTCCGGCGGCGAGGACCTTCGCCACTTCGACAAGCTGACGTTCCGCGTGGCCGAGGAGCAGCCGGTCGATCTCTACCTGGCCAATCTCCGCCTGGCCGGGCCCAAGGGAGAACGGCTGCTGGACGACTTCCGCCAGGCTCGCACGTGGCGGGGCGGGCGGCAGGCCCTGGTGCCCGGCCTCGCCCCCGGTCAACAGGCCCTGCGGGTCTCGCTGCCTCGAGGCGCGAATTTCCTCTGGCGGGCCGGCTTCGACACCACCTTCTCGCTGGCCGACTACGACCGCGTCAAGTTCTCCTGGATGCTCGAAGGCATAGACGAGGGCTGGAGCAATTCGCTGATCTTTCGCGTAGATACCTCCCCCGCCGATTTCCATGTGCCGCTGCGGCCGCAGCCCGGGCGGGTCGTAGCGGCCCGGGCCGAGGCCCGCGGCGGCGACCAATTCGGCCAGTTCGAGGCCGCCGCCTGGTTCACTGACGATTCCCGCCTGGTGCGGCGGATGCTGCTCTTGGCCGAAGGGGCCCTGGTGGTCCAGGACGAGCTGCTGCCCGGCCCACAAGCCGACGGCTGGACGGCCGGGCCGCTGTGGCACCTCTTCGCGCGGCCGCGGGCAGCCGCCATGTGGTTCGACGCCCCCGGACCGGCTCACCTGCTGGTCTGGTTCGCACAGGCCCCGGAGCAGTCGGTCGGGGTCGAGACCGTCCGACTTTGGTCGGGTGTCGAGCCGTTTACCGTCTTTGCCCGGCAGAAGCTCAGGGCGGGCCAAGCCGCCCATTTCGTCACCGTCCTGTTGCCCCATCGAGCCGAGGTGGATCCGGCCGCGTTGGCCGCCGGGATCCATCTGCAGGAGTCCTGGCAGCAGGGCCGGCTGGAGGCGCGTCTTCCGCTGCTGGCCGGTGCGGTGGATCTCCAGATCGACCCGGACGGTAGCTGGACAGTCCGACGCACGCAGCCTGCCGTGCCCGTCCGAAAATGAGCCGGCCGCACGATTGGCTCCCCTCTCCCTTTGGGAGAGGCACCCGCGAGCGGGTACCCGGGGGCGAGGGCATTCGCGGTTGATAGCGACTTATCGGCTGCCAATTCCCCCTCGCCCCCGACCACCGGCCCCGCTTGACACTACTGCCGCCGCGGTGGACACTCAGCAGATGCCCGAGATACAAGCCTTTCGCGCGATTCGCTATAACCTGGGCCTGGTGGGTTCGTTGGGGGACGTGGTCGCACCGCCCTACGACGTCATCAGCCCCGACCTGCAAGAGCAGCTTTACCGCAAGCACCCGAACAACGTGGTTCGGCTGATCCTCAACCGCATCGAGCCGGGCGACGACGACGAGGTGAACAACCGCTACACGCGGGCCAAGCAGTGCCTGAGGTCGTGGTTGTCCGCGGGTGTGCTGTTCGCCGACGCCCACCCGGCAATCTACGTCTACCAACAGGAATTCACCCACGAAGGCGGCAGCTACAGTCGGCGGGGTTTCATGGCCCGCATGCGCCTCTCGCGCTTCGGCGAGGGCCAGGTCTTCCCCCACGAAGAAACCATGCCCGGCCCTAAGATCGATCGCCTCATGCTGACGACCGTCTGCAAGGCGAACCTGAGCCAGATATTCGGGCTGTATCCCGACCCGGGGGGCGAGGCCCGGCGGATTCTGGACGAAGCCGTCTGGCGGCTCACCCCGGTAGTGGCCACCGACCACCTGGGCGTCGTCAATCGCATGTGGGCGGTGACCGACGTGGGGACCATCGCCGCGGTGGCCGCGGCCGTCGGTCCCCGGCCCATCTTCATCGCCGACGGCCACCACCGCTACGAGACCGCCTGCGAGTACCGCGAGCATGTGTTCCAGAGCGGCAGCCTCTCGCCCGACCATCCGGCCAATTACGTGCTTATGATGTTCGTGGCGATGGAGGACCCCGGGCTGGCGGTGCTGCCCACGCACCGGCTGTTTCGGGGGCTGCCGCCGATCAGCAGCGCGGAATTGGCCGCCCGGCTCGCCCCCTGCTTTACCACCAGCCCGCTGGGCGAAGGCGCCCGGCAGGCTTCGGCCGCTTGGGAGGAAATCGAGACCCGTGGCAGCCAAGGGGTCTTAGGGCTTTTCACCCAGAAAGACGAGCGGTGGCTCCTGGCCGAATTGAGCGACGAGGGCCGCGCCCGCATGGCCGATCTCGCGAAAGACCACACGCCCGAGTGGCAGTCGCTGGGCGTCAGCGTGCTGCACCGGCTGGTCGTCGAGGGCCTGTTGGGCGCCCCCGAGCTGCCCAAGCCCAAGTACGTACACCAGATCGCGGAGGTGGCCGAGGGCCTGGTCACGGGCGAGTTTCCCCTGGCCGCCCTGGTGATGCCCGCCACCATCGAGCATGTCCGCACGATCAGCCTCGGCGGCGAGCGGCTGCCGGCCAAGAGCACGTATTTCTACCCGAAGCTCCTCAGCGGCCTAGTGATCAATCCGCTGGAGTGAGCGGCGGCGGCGGGCAGGAAGCCGCGGATGAATATCCGCGGAACGGGTCGGTGGGCAGTGGTCGGTGTCAAACATTTCGCGTGCGGGGCTGAGCGCGCATGAGCCGTTTCACGTGTAACGCGATTCGGCAGGTTGTCGAAGACGGGCGTTTCACGTGGAACGGGCATTACAGGAAGACGGGGCGTTTCACATGAAACACTCCGGCGGTGATCGCGGTCTCGTCCGTTTAGCGGGCGGGCTTGCCTGCCGCTGCTCCGCCGTTCGAAACGGCCGGCCGTGCTCCGCATGGGGCGCGGCCCGTCCGCCAAACTGGCCACTGCCCCCTGGCTCAAATTGCCATTCCCCGCTCGTCCCGTCCCGGGTTACAATTCGGCCTGGAGGTGCCCGTGGGGCGAACCCTGTGCGTGGCAAATCAGAAAGGGGGTGTGGGCAAGACGACCACGGCCGTCAACCTGGCCGGGGCCCTGGCCAAGGCCGGCTGCCATACCCTCCTGGTGGATCTCGACCCGCAGTGCAACGCCACCTCCGCCCTGGGCCGGCAGCCTACGGTCGGCCATCCGCTGGTGACCGGAACTCCGCTCCGCCAGGGCGCCTGCCCGACCGACATCCCGCGGCTCGATCTCCTGCCCGGTAGCCGGAGTTTCCGCGACGTGGAAGCGCTGAGTTGCCAGGACGAGGCCGCTCGGGCGCAGCTCCGCGAGCACCTGGCGATGGGGCTGAGCTGCTACGATTTCGTGCTGATCGACTGCCCGCCATCGCTGGGCCCCTTGACGCGCACCGCCCTGGCAAGCTCGACGGAAGTGCTCATGCCCATCCAATGCGAGTATTTCGCGATGGAGGGGCTCACGCAAATGATTGAGACCATCGGCCAGATCATGCGCGGCGAGGCCCATAACCTGCAATTCGGCGGCATCGTGCTGACCATGTACGATCACACCCTGGAGCTGACCCAGGAGGTCGACCAGGAGGTGCGCGAGTTTTTCGGAGAGATTGTTTACCAGACCGTGATTCCGCGCGACGTGGCCGTCTCCGAGGCGCCCAGCCACGGCAAGACCGTTATCGACTATGCGCCCCGCTCCCGCGGCGCGCGGGCCTACGTGGAACTTTGCATGGAGGTACTTGACCGTGAGTAAAGAGCGACGTTTGGGACGGGGATTGGAGGCATTGTTGGGTCAGCTTCCGGGCTGGGGTGGCACGGCCCGGCCCACGGCGGAATCGCCTGCGCCGCCGCCCGCCCCACGGCCGGTGGCGCCGCCCGCGGCGGTCACCCCCGCGGCGGTCTCCCTGGTCCTGGACTCGGCGCAGGCCTTGCAGGGAACGCATGCCGGCCACACGGGTGGCAATATACCACCTAGTGGACGCAGCCAGCAGTTGGACCCTGTGGCCCCTGAAGCAATTGCCGAGGACGGTTCGACGGCCTCTCGGCTCGTGGCCATCGAGCTGATCGAACACAACCCCGACCAGCCCCGGCAGGATTTCGATGCGGAGGCCGGCCGGCAGTTGGCCGAGAGCATCGCGGAGCACGGGCTGCTGCAGCCGGTGGTGGTCCGCCGCGTGCAGGATCACTATCAGCTTGTTGCCGGCCAGCGACGGCTCGAGGCGGCCAGGCAGGCCGGCTGGATCGACGTGCCAGTCCGCGTGGTCGAGGCCGACGATCGGCAGGCGGCCGAGTTGGCCATCGTCGAGAACCTCCAGCGGAAGGACCTCAATGCGATGGAGAAGGCCGCTTCGTTCCAGCGATACCTGGAGCGGTACGGATGTACCCAGGAGGATCTCGCCCGCCGGCTCAAGCTGGACCGCTCGACCATCGCCAACTTGATCCGGCTGCTGGAGTTGCCCCAGGCGGTTCAGGAGGCGGTGCGGCAAGGGAAGCTCACGCAGGGACATGCCCGGGCCCTGCTGCCGTTGGGCGAAGAGCGGGAGCAGATCGAGTTCTGCCGGCGGGTCCAAGAGGAGGGCCTGAATGTCCGCCAAACGGAGGAGGCCGTCCAACAAGCAATCGCGGCCGCCGACCGGGGGCCACTCGGGCTGGTGGAACGCGGCGGATCGGAGTCGCGGCCCCAGCGGGCCCGTGACGAGCACCTAGCCGCCCTGGAACAGGAGTTCCGCTCCGTGCTCGGGCTGCGAGTAAAGATCACGCACAACGCCAAAGGCCGCGGTAAGCTGGTGATCCACTTCGCCGACCACGAGGAGTTCCAGCGGCTGCGGGAGCACATCTCGGGCCCCGCCCAGCCATTGCCGCGGACCCAGGTCGGGTAAGCGGGCAGTGAGCCGGGGGCGGTGGGCAGGGTCAAGAATCCTTCTCAAGAGGATCCACAATCCATTTGAGAGAGGGGTATGGGGCGAGGCACCTTGACGCCCGGCCTGAATGTGGTCTAGTATAGTGATAGACATCCACATTCGAGGTGAGAGCCATGAAGGCCGTGCAGATGACGCTCGATGAGGACCTGCTGGCGGCCGTGGACCGCCTTGCCCGCCGGCTGAAGACGACGCGGTCCGCCCTTGCCCGCGACGCACTGCGGGAGGCACTGGCGGCGCACCAGGTCAAGGAACTGGAGGAAAAGCACCGCTTGGGATACCAAAGGCATCCCGTCGAGAGTGGGGAGTTCGACATCTGGCAAGACGAGCAGCGGTGGGGTGACGAATGAGGCGGGGTGAAGTCCGCTGGTACAAGTTTTCGCCGCCCGACAAGAGGCGGCCCGTGTTGCTTTTGACCCGCGACGCCATCTTGGAGTACCTTGGCGAGGTTACAGTAGCTCCCGTCACCAGCGCGATTCGCGATATTCCGTCCGAGGTTCACCTGGGCAAGGAGGATGGAATGCTCCACGATTGTGCGATCAACTGCGACCATGTTCAGACAGTGCCGAAGAACCGTCTGGGCGGATTGCTGACGACCTTGTCCACGGCCAGGATGCGCGAGGTAGCCCGCGCAGTGGCTTTCGCCTTGAACCTTGGGAGATGAGAGTGGTTTTGGCGGGCCTGCCGCATTAACATATTTGCAACGGGGTGTAGCTCAGCCTGGCTAGAGCGCCTGGTTTGGGACCAGGAAGTCGCAGGTTCAAATCCTGTCACCCCGACTGTGTCTTTCTGGAGAAGCGCGTCGCGGAGAACGGCGGTGGGCTGTTCTCCTTGGAATCAGTCCATTTTGCACTTGCCACATTACGGCCCTTGCTCGTTGCCTCCAGCTTGGCTCAATCGCAGAACTGCGGCTGGGAATCGCAGAAACTGATCGCTACAATGGAAGAAGAATGAGTTCAACTCAAGTGGTACATCGATGCCGCTAACGCAACCACCCAAAGTCTACCGTGCGATGAAGCGGGACCCAGCGGACAACTTGCCGGTCGTGGGATCCACAAGTTCCTCCGGGTTAGGTGCCCGCCCCGGCATCGACATTACGGTGGATGCGGCCGGGAATGTGGTCCTCGATGCGAGTGGGATGTCCGTTGCGCCGGGCTGGCGGGACCTTGACTTCCCTCGGATCCCAAAGCGGCTCCGGCACATAGTGCCTGGGGCAGCCGGTGCGAACAGCACTTCCTGTTTCACTACGGGAGCCGGCCCGTTCCAGAATGGGGTAGTCGCGAACGGGCTAGAATTGATCCTCGACCTGGGACGAGCCCCGGTTACCCACGGCGTCATCGCCCCCGTCCAGCTCGTTCCACTAGCCGAGTACCAGACAGACCTGGGGAACACTCGCGCCGCTTGGCAAATTGACGAGACGTGACCATGATTGCACACCCGCCGTTCGGCAGTCCGAGCTTCGAGTTGATGGCGAAGGGGCTCGTTGAGCTTCACCGTCTCATCAAGGACGGGAAGGACGACTCACCCGAGGCCGAGTCTGTGCGCGACGCTCTGGATGCGCCGTTGAAGGTTCTGACCGGGGCTGAGAAGGAACGGGCCCAGATGCTTTCGGAAGACCTGTACTCCGTCAGCGAGCCACCCTCGGCAACTACCCAGAGGGAGATGAATCCCCAGGCGCAGCAGCAGCTCAACGAGGCAATTGAGGCACGACAGAGCCGGGAGTGGGATCGAGCCCTGGCGCTACTTCGGCGGTGGAGAGAGTACATCTCGCCCGCACTGTTGAGCTACATTCGGGGCCGGACCTGGGAGGAGGCTGGGTATCCTGCCGTAGCGGCAGCGTTTTTTGGCCACGCGTCGCAGTGTGACCCCGCGAACGCGAATTACCGGGCGCTTTACATGGCCGCCCTGGCAGAATCCGACCCGGACGCTGCTGGGAAGCTGGCCCGGCAAGTGTTGGCTGACCACGAGAAGTTCGCCCCCGTGGTGGTTGCCGAGGCTGCGGCCATCCGTTTCAGCGAGGCCCGATTCACCTCGGACGCCGAATCCGTTCAATTGTACCGGGAACTGATCCCGATTCTCGAGAGAAACCTGACGAAGATCGAGGGGGAGGGAGGCACCGCGCGCCGCGCGCCGGAGTACGAGATGACGGTTGGTAAGCTCGGGATCTGCCACGAATTGCTTGGGAACTCGGGAGCCGCGGTACATTATTTCTCGCGCGGGCTTCAGGCGAACCCCGACAATGACGGGCTGCTCGCCGCACGCGGGATCCTCCAGTACGGCACCAGCCCGCGCGCCATTGCTGACTTCGAGCAAGCAGTGCGTCTCGAGTCGCCCGTGATCTGGCCCTACCTTTTCCTGGCCCACCATTATCTGGCAACGAGCCGGTTTGAGCAGTGCCGGGTTATGTGCGAGACAGGGCTGAGAATGCGCGGGTCCGACGCCGCCAAGAGCCAACTCGAAGAGTGGCGGGCTATCGCCCAAGCCGCGCTCGGTTTCCCGCCGGAAGCAGTCAGGGCAGCGTTTGAGGCGGCTGCCCGATTGGACCCCTCGAACGATCTGGCTAGGCGAAACCAGGATGCCTTTGAAGCCTCTCTCGGAGCCGCCCGGACACGTCCCCACTCGTGGTGGGAGCAAAAGTCGGAGGCGGCCGTTAGGCAATTCGGGTTAGCTGAACGCCGGTACTCCTTCGCGGCATGACCCTTTTAGTTAACGGCAAAGTGAGCCGGACACGCCGTTCGGCTTTCGGCTTGCCATGGTCCATCCACCGCCGCGGTCCGGTTTCCCAACCCCGGATGCCGGCCAGAAAAAGGCCACCAGCCGCCTTGTCACCCCGACTTGAGTTTCCACGGCACGTTTGCACGAGGGTAAGGCCATGGCCGAGCCATCGCTGACCCCCGGGGACCCTGCCCCCGAGAAGGCTATTGCGGCACAATGTCTTCGCCTGTGGCTCGACCTGATGGGCACCTGGGAGCAATTCCTCTTGGCCGGGCTGCGGCGCGACATTGGCCCGGAAGGCGACCCGCGGGCGGCCTACCGCCGCTGGTATGCCGGGCAAATGGAGGAGCACGACCGGATGATGGTACACCTCATGCAGGAATTTGCCCGCCGGGAGAAGTCTCATGCCCCCTGAGTCCATTCTCTGCGCCCTGCGGCACGTTTGGCTGGCCTTGAAGCCGCTGGACGCCCGCGCAGGTCCCTCCTGCCGGAAGGGACTTGAACGATTGCCAGACGTTGTCGGTGCGCAAAGTTCCGCTCGGCAAGCGGGACCTACCATGGAAGCCCCTTATGAGTGAATACCAGTTCGTCCATTTCCTGGCGATCGACCGGCCGCTGGATGATGAGCAGCTTGAGTTCATGCGGCGGCAGTCGTCGCGGGCCGAAATCACGCGGTGGGAGTTCACCAACGAGTATCACTTCGGCGATTTCCATGGTAATGCACGGGAAATGCTACGACGCGGATACGATGTCCATTTGCACTACGCCAACTTCGGCATCCGCCGGCTGATGATGCGGCTGCCGGCAGGGCTCCCCTGCGATCAGCGGACGTTCGACGCATTTCAACCCGAGTACGGCGTGGCTTGGCACGCGGACACGCGCGGCAAAGGCGGCATTCTTGAAATCCAGCCGGAGGCGGACGCCGGGACGTATGGCGAAGACGTGTATGAAACTGCTCCGCTGCTCCGCAAGATCGCGGCGGCCCGTGACCTGTTGATCGCCGGTGACCTGCGGCTGCTCTATCTCGCGTGGTTGGCCTGCCACGGCGATGAAGAGTCGCTGGAGCCGCCAGTGCCGGCGGGGCTCGGCAAGCTGACGCCGGCACTGAAAGCGATTGCGGAGTTCTACGAGGTTGGCCAGGACCTGGTCGCGGCCGCGGCCGAACAGTCACCGCCCTTGCCCAAGTCGACGGATGCCGATGAGCCGCTGAAGAAATGGATCGCCAAACAGTCGCCGAAACACCTGCGGGAACTGGTAGAGCGGTTCCTGGGAAAGGGCGCGGCCGCCACGCGCGCGGAAACACTGTCGAGCATTCGCAGCGCAACCCCGACGGCGGCGTGGCCGATGGCCGAGCCAACCCGGACCTTGGCCCAACTGCGTGAGTCGGCCAGAGGGCGCGGCGACCAGCGGATACAGCAGGAACAACAGGCTCGCGACGCGGCCCGCCGCAAGCGCCTGGAGACCATCGCAGCGGACCCGGGCAAGCTCATCGCAAATGTCGAGAAGCTCCGGAAGGAGCGATCGGTAGCGAGCTACGAGCAGGCGGCCAAGGAACTTGCGGATCTGCGCGAAGCACTCGGTCCGGAAAAGGGTCCTGGGCGGGCTCGGGCCGTTGCGGAAAGGCTGCGCCGCGAGAACCCGCGGCTCCATCGCCTCATCGCCGCTTTACGGAAGCAGGGCTTGTTGAAGTGATGCCCGTCACAGGCTCGTGTGCGGCCTCATTCGCGGCGGCACGCGGGGGCGTCCAGCCGAATTTGGCCGGCCTGCAGCCAATCGTGCTTCCCGCGCGACAGAGTGCCACGCATTGCCGTCCCGGCGTGACGCGCCAAAACAGGGCACACTTCCGCTCGGGCCTGTCGCCGTAGGCGCCAATTCTCCACGACGCGGCACAGGTGCGACGCGAGGTCTCATGCGCCGCGGCTTCGGCCGACGGCCCTCATCCGCGGCCCGATCGCAGCCTAGAGTGATATAGCGACAACTTGCGGGCGAGAGGACTGGTCGAAATCACTCAGAAGGCGCGACGGTGAAGGACAGCACAGGCAACAGCGTCTGGAAATGGTCCCTGGTCGGTTTGCTCGGGTTGGCCGCCCTGGCGTTGCCGGCCGGCGGTTACTGGCTCTGCCGCCACGAGACACAAGCCATCCGGCGCGAGAAACAGAGCGAGCTGAAAGCCATCGCCGAGCTGAAGGCAAACCAGATCGCCGCTTGGCGAAACGAGCGCCTGGGCGACGCCCGGGTGTACTCAACGGGTGTCGGCAGGACGTATGTTGTCCAGTGGCTGAAGACCCCCGCCGCCGCCCGGAAGGCCGCCATCCTGGAGAGCATGGCGTCGCTGCGCAAGTCGTACGGCTATGAGAACGTCATCCTGGCCGCCGCGGACGGCTGGCTTTTGCTCTCGCTCGATTCCCACCTGACGGTTCTCGACGGCAGTGCGCAGCAGTTGGTGGCGCAGGCGGTCTGTTCGCGCAACGCGGTCTTTGGCGATCTCTTCCGCTGCCGCGGCGGCGACGAGGTCTATCTGGACGTGGCCGCCCCGATTCTCGACCCGGACAACCGGCCGGTGGCGGTGCTGATCCTGCGGACCGATGCGGAGCAGTTCCTCTATCCCTTTGTGCAATCCTGGCCCACGCCGAGCCGCAGCGCGGAGACGCTGCTGGTGCGTCGGGACGGCGATGACGTGCTGTTTCTGAACAAGCTCCGCCACCGGCCCGACCCGGCCCTGACCTTGCGCATCCCATTATCGCGTTGCGACCTTCCGGCCGCGCGGGCGGCCCTCGGGGAAACCGGCCAGTTCGAGGGCCGGGATAATCGCGGCGTCGCAGTGCTGGCGGAGATCCTGCCGGTGCCGGGCTCGCCCTGGCTCATGGTGGCCAAGGTGGACGCGGACGAGATCTTTGCCGAGGCCCGCTACCGCGGCCGATTCATTCTGCTGTTCACCGCCCTGTCCATGCTCGTGACCGGCGTGTTGGCCGCATTTGCCTTCAGTTTTCGGCAGAAGACCCTGTACCAGAACCTGTACCGCGCGGAGCGCGGGCGGCGGCAAGTGGAAGAATCGCTGCGCGACAGCGAAGCCCGCCACCGCGCCCTCTTCGTGACCTCAGCGGACGCCGTGATGACCCTGGCGCCTCCCTCGTGGAAGTTCACCTCCTGCAACCCGGCAACCCTGCGGATGTTCCACGTCAAGGACGAGGCGGCGTTTATCGCGCTGGCGCCTTGGCAACTGTCTCCCGCAGTGCAGCCGGACGGGCGGCCTTCCGCCGAAAAGGCCAAGCAGATGATCGAGACGGCCATGCGCGAGGGCTCGCACTTCTTCGAATGGAGACACAAGCGGCTCGCCGGCGCGGATTTCCCCGCCACGGTATTGCTCACCAGGATGGAACTCGCCGGGCAGGCACTGCTACAGGCCACGGTGCGCGACGTCAGCCTGCAGAAGCAAGCCGAGGAACGGTCCAAACTGGACGAAGCCCGCGCCGTCACCCTGCTGGAGCTGAGTCAGATGACGGATCGCTCGGCGGCGGAAATCGCCAATCATGCCATGGAAGGCGCCATCCGGCTCACCGGCAGCACGCTGGGTTACATCGCCTTCGCCAACGAGGACGAAACCGTCCTGACGATGCACTACTGGTCCAGTAGCGCCATGCGGGAATGCAGCGTGATCGACAAACCCATCGTCTATCGGGTGAAAGACACGGGACTCTGGGGCGAAGCGATCCGCCGGCGCAAAGCGGTCATTACCAACGATTATGCCGCTCCCAATCCGCTCAAGAAGGGCACTCCGCCGGGACACGTCCGGGTCACGCGGCACATGAACATCCCGGTGTTCGACGGCGGCAGGATCGTGGCCGTGGCCGGTATCGGCAACAAGCCGGAAGACTACCAGGACGACGACGTCCGGCAGTTGACGCTGTTCATGGACGGCATGTGGCGAATCTTGTGCCGCAAGCGAGCGGAGGAAGCGCTGAAACAATCCAACCAACAGCTCGAGGCGGCTATCCAACGGGCCAATCGCATGGCCGTGCAGGCCGAATGCGCCAATCGGGCAAAAAGCGAGTTCCTGGCCAACACGAGCCACGAGATCCGCACCCCCATGACTTCGATCCTGGGTTACACGGACCTGCTGATGGACGATTCGCTCAGCGCCGCCGACCGCAAGACCTTCTTGACGACCGTGCGACGCAACGGCGAGCACCTGCTGCAATTGATCAACGACATCCTGGACCTCTCGAAGATCGAGTCCGGCAAGATGGTCATGGATCTCGGGCCGTGCCGCCTCCCCTCCACGGTGGCCGACGTGGCCAGCATGATGCGGCCGCGCGCCGAGCAGCGCGGGAACACCCTTGAGGTCCGCTACGCGGGCCAGTTGCCCCAGACCGTCCACACCGACGGCAAGCGGTTGCGGCAGGTGCTGGTCAACCTGGTGGGCAACGCCGTCAAGTTCACCGAGAACGGCAGCATTCGGATCGGCGTGTCGTTCTTGCCGCAATGGCGAGCGGAGCAGCCCGCAGTGCGCGTGGAAGTGACGGACACCGGCATCGGCATCCGCCCGGAAGCGCTGCCGCGCCTGTTCCAGCCGTTCACGCAAGCCGAGAGCTCGACCACCCGCAAGTACGGCGGCAGCGGCCTGGG
>Ga0326727_10009759_pt1 | contig 23340 bp, 23 predicted proteins | sample MB2enrmetagenome_FD_207643 | JGI IMG/M metagenome (GOLD analysis project Ga0326727, IMG submission 207643) | Lab enriched peat soil microbial communities from McLean, Ithaca, NY, United States - MB29MY | ecosystem: Environmental > Terrestrial > Soil > Wetlands > Peat | place: USA: New York... | reverse complement strand
CAAACGGCTCGGTGGCGCTTCGTTGCCTCCCCGAGAAGGTGATTATCCGGGGCACTCTTCTCCATTCGTCACAGGGTTATCGGCCGGAAAAGCCGGAAAATGAAACGAATCCGTCAAACCGGGTCATTATAGCATATCTGCAAGGTCTGTCAACGGGTCATCGGTTGTCCGCTTCCGTCGATCCGGAACGAACCCACGTATTGCCGTCGAGAAGTTCATGCGGACGGAAGGATTTCTTGTAGCGCATGTTACCCTTCTTCTCGATGGTCTCCCCGAAGTACAGCCACGATCTGCCGCGTTCAGCCTCCAGCCGGATCGCCGTCTGAATGTGAAAAACCCCCGGTCCTCTTGCCAGAAAGGAAAGGTCGTAGAAGAAGGCGGACAGATAGGCACCCTTCCGCCCTTCGTCGATCATTCCGACGGCGACGATTTTACCTTCCCGGCGGTAAACCGCCTCCCGGGATTCATGCCAGCCGGTGTAGAGGAAAAGGAACTCCTGTTCAAAGATCCGCTCGGCGGGATGGAAATGCCGCTCGCGCATGTAGCGAGAGTAAATCGCTTCCTTCTCGGGGGTAGGAAAGGGTTTCTCCAAAAATTCCACGTCGATGTCGGAATTGAGCGCGAGATTCCGCCTCTGGGCGCGATCCGGACGAAACTCGGCAACGGGAATGCGGATCTGGACGCAATCCGCGCAGCCCGCGCAAACGTTCCGCTCCAGGAGCTGACCGATCCTCCGGAAACCTTTTTCCAGATGTTTGTCGAAATCGGCGACATCCATTCCTTCAACCCTCAGGCACTCGGTAAAACGGATGTAGCGGTCGGGAAGATAGGGACAGGATGCAGTCACCTGGTCGCCCGCCATCGCGCGGTAAAGATTGGATTCCTCGGTATGCCCCAGAAGCATATGCACGAAAGCGAGATTGTTGAGATACAGGGGTTCCGCATCGATGCCCACGGCACGGCCGAAACAATCGGCCGCCTCATCCAGCATGCCCAGGTTGGCGTAAGCCGCACCGAGGTTGTTGTAAGATTTCGCAGAGAAGGGCGCCTTTTCCACCGCGCGCAAAAGATCCGAAACGGCCAGGGAATACCGCCGGTTCTGGAGATGGATGCTTCCCCTCAAGTGCAGGGTTTCCGCATCCTCCGTTTCCTGTTCCGCGAACGCGTCGCGTGACAGCAATTCCATCGTTTTCTCCCTTTCCTGTCCTGAACATGATAACCCGAAACCCCGATTCCTTCAATGAATTTGATCTTTTCCGCAGCTTTTTGACATTTACGCACGGCGCTCCTATACTGAAAGCAGAAAATCGATGAGAAGGTGAACAGAAATGATAACGAGAGAATTTGGAAAGACCGGCCTGCGGGTTTCCGCGCTGGGTTTCGGGGCGGGACACATCGGTTCCCAAAGTATGGACGACGCTTATGCGGGAACACTCCTCAATCGCCTGGTGGACCGGGGTGTTACGCTTATCGACACGGCTCGCGGCTACGGTCTCTCCGAGGAGCGAATCGGCAGACATCTCTCATGGCGGCGCAAAGATTTCGTACTTTCCACCAAGGTGGGGTACGGCATCCCGGGTCATGCCGACTGGACTTTTGGCTGCATCGTCGCCGGCGTGGAAGAAGCGTTGCGGCTGATGCGCACCGACCGCATCGACATCGTCCACCTGCATTCCTGCCCGAAAACGATACTCGAAGCCGGCGAGGTCATCGCGGCGCTCGAGAAATGCCGCAACGAGGGTAAAATTCTCTCCGCCGCCTATTCCGGAGAGAACGAAGCGCTCGATTTCGCTGTGGAAACCGGAAGGTTCGATTCCGTCGAGTGCTCCGTCAACCTCTGCGACCAGCGCTCGCTGTCCGGAGCCGTCGCTCGAGCGTCCGAGCGCGGAATGGGCGTCATCGCCAAAAGACCGGTCGCGAACGCGCCCTGGCGTTTTGCCGAACGCCCCGCGGGAGATTATTCCGAGGAATACTGGCACCGCTGGAAGACCATGGCCATCGATCCGCGCGGCATCGGCTGGAACGAACTCGCCCTCCGTTTTACAGCCTATTCCAACGGAGTCGCTTCCTGCATCGTCGGAACAACCAGCCTCGACCACATCGAGGAAAATATCCGGGCGCTCGATCAGGGGCCTCTGGATGCCCCGCTTTACGATAGCATTCGCGACGCCTTCCGCCGATGGGACCGCGAGTGGACGGGGCAGGTCTGAAAAATCGCCGATAAATTCGGCCCGACATAAGGACCATTTGGAATAAATAAAATGCTCAATTTCCTGATAATTGCACTGAAATTAGAGGTGCCCATGAGCAAAGGCCGCCCGAAGGCGGCCTTTGCCCGTACTTGAAGGGGGATAGTATTCAGTTCAGATAGGCGTAAAGGGCGCGGCTTTCCTCCAGCGAACGGAGTTCATTGACGGCCCACTTCTCGATCTGGCGAATCCGCTCCTTGGTCAGGTTCAGTTTTTCGCCGATGCTGGACAGCGACATCGGCTCCTCGCCGTTCAGACCGAAACGGTACTCGATCACACGACGCTCGCGGTCGGGAAGTCGGTGAAGGATTTTCTGCACTCCCTCTTCCAGCGAGTTCTTCATCACGATCTCGTCCGGACTGCTCGAATGGTCCCCGAAGAACGAGACACCGATGTTCTCATCCGCGCTACCGTCCTCATCGGAATAGACTTCTTCCAGAGAGGTATGACCCATCGAGAAATCGAGAATCTTCTTGACCTCGCTCTTCTCCATCTGGAAGTTGTCGGCTATGGTTTCCTCGTTGGGCTTGCGTCCGTATTTCTTCGAATATTCGTCCATGAACTTCCACATGTGCATCAATTCGTTATTGCGATTCATGGGCAGACGCACCATGCGGGACTTCTCCGAGATCGCTTTCATGATGGACTGTTTTACCCACCAGATGGCGTAGGAGATGAAGTGAAAACCCTTTCGCCAGTCGAAGCGGTCAACGGCGTTGATAAGCCCGATGTTTCCCTCGCTGATCAGGTCCGACAGAGGTATGCCGTAACCCTGATACTTCTTCGCGATGGATACGACAAAGCGAAGATTGGAAAGGATCAGTCTTTCCTTGGCTTGGACATCGCCATCGGCCGCACGCTTGGAAAGTTCGATCTCTTCCTCACGGGTCAAGAGAGGAACCCGGTCGATTTCCCGAATATAAAGAGAAATGGCGTTCTTTTTCAGAATCCGGTCCATGTTCTCCAGCCGGGGCTTGGTATCTTTCACTGCGGTATTCATCATAACATCCCTCCCATGGGACATCTAAATTTTAATCTGCAACATGCGTGCCATGTCTCACAAGATGCTTAATTCAAATTATTATAATAAGTTATAAAATAGACTCCTCCGACGGGAATTGGATTTCACTGCGTCATGATGACACACTTTTTTCTAATAATTTTTTCGTGCAAGAACCGGCGGACAGATTTCCGGAGAAATCGGGGAAAATTTGCCTTTGAACGTTCCCGATTCCGGGCAATGATGATGGAAAACAGTGGACAGGTGCTCAGTTATTTCAAGCAATAATTAAAAGATATGATGTAAGACACATTTTGATACCGTCTCCGTTTCATTTGCGTATCAATTTGACGCATTCGCCTATCCTATTTCCAAAATTCTCACTCAATTTCCGGAATCATTTTTACTGCATTAACATAACGAAAGGAATGGAACCGGCAGAACCGTTCCCATTCCTCTCGAAACATTTTATTACCTGACGATGATCGGGAAATCGGGAACGGTCACGGGACGCGTGGTCGTGGGGGTCTGCTGACCTTTGGTCAGTTCCTTCACGCGTTCCGAAATGTAGAGGTCCAGCATGTTGACCGTGATTCTGCCGTTGTTCTGGTAATCCGCTTTGCCGGAAATGCCTTCGATCAGCGCCTTCGTAAAGGCCCCGTTCCCCCAGGAGGATGATTCCAGCGAATACTGGTTGCCCGTGGAGCTCGCGAATACCACCACGCCGTTCTCGGTGGCGGCGAGTTCGTTCACGACGGCCGTGATATCCACAAGACCGCGGCGGCCCCCCATGACATTGCCGGAATGGCATGTATCCACGAAGAAAAGTGCCTTGCCGGCGATCGAGGAAACGGTGTTCTTGATGTCGGAGAACGGCACGCAGGTGCGCATTACCTTGTCGAGGTTGGCATTCACGGGCAGGAAATAATAGACACCGTTCTGGTCATTGATGCCGTGACCGGCGAGAAAAACCATCGCCACGTCCTTGGATGTGGTCTCCTTACGGATCCAGTCCATGCCGTCGAGGATTTCGTCCTTGGTGGCATCCTTGTCCACGACTGTCTTCGCGACGACCTCGCGGTAGAGGCTTCCCTGCTGCTTCTGCATCGCCGCCGCGAAGTCAGCCGCGTCCTTGGCGGGATAGTTGAGTTTGTAGTCCTTGTTGTCGTAATCGGAAACGCCGATGGCGAGCACGTAGAGCTTGGGCTTGATAATGAACTCCGCCGCCGCGGCTTTGGGCTGCTCGAAGGTGACGTTCACCGTGGCCGCTTCGCTCCAGCCGCTTTCGTTGCGAGCCATAACGGAAATCACGTTCCCGCCCTCGGAAAGCGAAAGCGAGATGGTACGCATATCACCGTTCTGGTTTTTCGGGACGATGTTGACGCCGCGCAGGTTGTTCTCCACCGGGCGACCGTTAATCATCGTTTTCACTTCATCGATCGCGCTGCCGTTGGGCGATTTCAGCGATACGGTGATGTCGATGTCCTGCTTATTCACGGTTCCGTCGTTTTCCGGCGAAAGGATGCGCACCACCGGAGGCAGCATTTTCGAGACGGAAACGACGCCGGCTGTCATCCCTTTATTCTGGTTGGCCGCCGTCAGCGCCTGTTCCTCGTCCAGCGTCTCCAGGATCTGCTGAATGACGTCCGGACGGTAGAAGCGCGAGGAGAAGCGGCTGGCCGAATAGTAGTCCGCGGCCGCACCATCGCCGTTGTTGACATGCCATCCGATGAGGTTGTCTCCGCCCGCCGAGCAGTCATAATAACCGGAGGGAGTCCAGAGCACCCACTTGAGCGACTTCTGGTCCGCGAAAAACGCGAGAATCTCCTGTCCGTCGGAGAGGCGATGCCACCGGATCGTCCCGTCGCCGTATGCGAATACGGCCACCCTTTTTCCAGAAGCGATGTTGACCGCCCAGGCCGTGCCGGGAGCAGGCTGCTTCCAGATTTTCGTTCCGGAATCGTTCACGCCGTAAAGGTTCCAACTGGTTCCGAGAACGAACATCGCTCCGGGTTCGTCAATGGCGACACAGCGAGACATTTCGTTCTCGACGAGGAAATCGAGAGCTTTTCCGTTGAGTTTCGGATAATAGTTATTCTTCCAGTCGGAGACCGGCATCGCGGAACTGTCGGTGATCGCAGGCGAAAGATCGGAATTGGAAACCAGCAGGGAACGATCTTCCACGGAGAAAACGTAGGAAGAGGAATTGTAAGGCGTGAATCCGATGGTCTTCGCGTCTGCGCTCACGCGGAGGTGAGCCGTGTTGTAACTGGCGTAGGGCATGATCGTGGATTCCATGTCGTAACGGATGCTTCCGTCCCGATCGTTTCTGCCGAAAGCCGGACCGGCTCCGCCCCAGGCGATTCCTCCGTCGGAAAGGGGCTTGATGGAGAATACGGTATTGTCTCCGCAGAGAAAGTCCACATAATCACCCTTACCGCCGTCGTCCCACTGGCGTACGATGCGGTACCATTTCTGGGTGGCCGAATCCAATTTGGACGGTCCTCCGCCCGCATAGAGCTTACTGCCGTCCAGAGACCACGCCACCGCATAGAAGGACTCCCCGTCCTTGATATCTTTCATCGAAGGCTCGCAATCCACGGAAAGATCGTAGCCGTTCAGAACCTGGACACGGGTATTGTCCACATAACCGACCGCGAGTTTGGATCCGTCCGGAGAAAAGGCGACGGCGTAAGGTTTGTCCCCTCCGGTTCCGTTGACGGATTTCAACTTGCGGAAAGACGAACTGAACAGTGAAACCGTTCCGTCGTAGCAGGTGACCGCAATCCGTCCATCCCTTGCCCAGGCGAATTCGTCGCATTCCTTCCCGAAGCCGTCGAGACTCGCTACCAGCTTCCAGCCGGAGGTTTCGTAAATTTTTACCCCGTTGCCTCCTCCGAGCGAGGCCCCCAGGTAGTGCCCGTCATGGGAAAATTCAAGGTGGAAGATCACATTGGTGTGTCCGCGCAGTGTTTTCACGATCTCGCCGCTCGAAAGATCGAAGACGTAAATGTTATTGACGCCGTACCAGTCGTCTCCGGTCCATCCCGCGACGGCGCCGAACCGGCCGTCGGGAGAAATGGCGCACGCGTAAAGCCGCCCCTCCTGCTGGACATCGATCGGGGAGCGGAGGGTGCGGATGTATTGCCCGCTTTTTGCGTCCCAAAGCTTGGAGGTTTTATCGTACGAGGCGGTCAGAATATAACGCTCTTGTCGGTCCACGTCAATCCGATAGATCGGGGCGACATGCATTTCGCTGTTGATCGTGAGAATCGGTTCCCGGGTCGGCTCCCCGGCACGGAGAAAAGCCGCAAAGGCGAACAGGATGGACAAGATGGCGGTGATTCTTTTCATGATTTCCTCCCCGAATCGAGAACTGAACTGTCATATTTTAACACATTCGCCGGAAACGGCAAATTCCCGGAAGGTTATTCTGAAAAGTGTCGATTTTTGAGATAATTCCCGATTCCCGTTATAATGATTGCTGTTTTGAGTTCGTCCAAGAGGAGCTCCTTTCCATGGCCATCGAGATAAGAAAGGTGGAAAATTCCCGACAGAAACGGGATTTCTTGTCGCTTCCCTTCATCCTTTCCGGTAATTCCACGGACTGGAATCCTCCCGTTTTCAGCGAAGAACGGCGCAAGGCTGATTTCCGCCGCAATCAGAAGCATGATCGCTTCGAGAAGGCGTTCTTCGTCGCCTATGATATCGACGGCAAACCGGTCGGACGCATCGCCCTTTCATACGACCGCCACTTGTCCGAACTCGAGCAGGAAAACCACGGTAGCTGGTGGTTTTTCGACTGCGCAGACGATCCCGAGGCCGCGGACGCCCTTTTTCGCACCGCCCGCCGCTGGTTTGACGCTCGCGGCGTGATACGTGCCTCCGGTCCGCTTCCGCCTCTCGACTTTCCCGTCGGCGGCTTTCGCGAAGCGGATTCGGCGCGGTTGCCCTTTCCCTTCCCGTCCGCGACTCCCGGTTACGGTGCATTGGCCGAATCCGCAGGTCTCCGTCGCGGCTCCTGCAGCCTGGTCGTCCGTCTCGATCTCGGTTCTTCCGTGAGCGATACCCTGAAAAAACTCGTCCAGACGGTCGCGTCTTACGATCCCCAGATGATCCGAATCCCCGAAGAATACACCGCACACGGTTCCGGACGCTTCCTGAACTTCTGCCGAAGCATCTATTCCGAGGCGCTGCTGTCCGGACCCGATAGAGAACACCAGCTCCGCTTCCTCCAGCGATGGATGATTCATGAATACACCTGCGTTGCCACTTCGAACGATCGTCCGCTTGCCTTCGCCGCCGCTCTCTCCGACGCCGCTCCCGTCGCCCTGGCCGCCCGGAAAAGCCTGTCATCGCTTCCCGTCTACCGGAATCTGCCCGGCTTCGCGCGCAGGATCGTAGAAACCGCGTGGCAGTCGCTTTCGATTTACGCATGGAACACAATGCGAAAACCGCCCGCTTTTCTTTCCCGCTTCCGATCGAAGCCTTCCGATTCCCCGGCCATCCTTTTCGCCGGCGACGAACAGCCGGCTCTTAGCGCGTTCCTGGACACGCTTCCGATCGCTCCGGAAGAAACGCCGGCTTTTTCCACCGCATGGGTCGTCTTCCGGGGGTTGGACGCTTCCAAGGCAGAATCGCTCTCCCGGGATTACGGGGAAACCGGATGCGCACTCTTCCGGGAATATTATCTGGAAACGGAATGATCCCGAGGGCGTTTGATTTATCCGCCGGTATCGACTATCCTTGATGAGCCGGAATCGGCAAGGGGTTCTGATCAAAGATGACCACCAACGAATTCATCTCCACCTTCCGGCATGTGATGTCCGAGTTCCGTTATCTCAACGAACACTTCGACGAGAAGGACAGTTCTAAAATCACGGATTACAATACGGTATTCGAGAACTGGAAACGCGATATGTACCGCATCCGACGGAATCTGATTTTCGACATGCACTGGGCCACCAGCTCCCAGTTTATCGCGAAGAATGAAATCCTCTTCGACGTGCGCTTTCAGGGAAAATACCTCTGCGAAATCAAGTACCGCTTCGATCCGAAGTTCGTCAAAACCTTCGCGATCAACATTGAAACCGCACTGGAGGTATTCACGAGCATCGCGAACGAGTTCGACAAGATCATAGAAACCATCGATGTGCATGGCAAAGCGCAGGACGACGAAAAAGATCCCGCTTTCCAGAACTGGAAAAAACGGATTTACGCCAGCCACGAAGGCATCGCCGTGGACGTCCACTGGAAGAATATGAACGAACCGGTTCTGGGGAATACCCTCTATCTGAGCATGATGTACCGGGACGACTGTCTTTTCGAAGTCAATTACGTCATTCAGGACGAAAGCCGTCCGGTCAATATGGACGACGATCCCATTCTGATCTAGTGGAGACGCGAATGATAGAATACATCACCTCTGGACAATCCCATGGTAAGGGAATGTTCATCACCATAAAAGGGCTTCCGAGCAACCTTCCGGTGAGCGAGGAAACCCTCAACGCGGAGCTCGCCCGCAGGCAGCGCGGCTACGGCAGGGGCGGACGCCAGAAGATCGAAAGCGACCGCGCGGAAATCCTCGCCGGCGTCTATCGCGGACGAACCATCGGCGCACCGGTCACCCTGGCGATCTGGAACAAGGACTGGGAGAACTGGAAGAACGCACAGCCTCCCGCCGTCGTTCAGCCGAGGCCGGGACACGCCGATCTCTCCGGCGCTTACAAATACGATATGCGCGACGACGTCCGCAAGGTTCTCGAACGCTCCAGCGCACGGGAAACTTCCGCCCGCGTCGCCGGGGGTGCTATCTGCAAGTCGCTGCTTTCGGAATTCGGCGTGGAAATCATGCATACCGTGGTCAACTGGGGCGGCATCGAAATTCCGCTTCCGGAAGGAATGAGCTACCGCGAGATGGGTGAGATCTCCGAGTCCAACGATCTCCGCTGCGTGGCGGACGGACCGACGTCGGATAAAATCCGCGAGATGGTCGACCAAGCGGCGGCGGATGGAAACACTGTCGGCGGAACCGTGATGGTCGCCGTGTCGCCGATGATCCCGCTCCTCGGGAGCTACGTCACATGGGAGCGCAAGCTCGACGCCCGCATCGCTCAAGCCGTGCTGTCGGTACAGGCGATGAAGGGGATCGAATTCGGGCTGGGATTCGGCTACGCGGATACGCACGGCCGCGACGCCCACGATGAAATCTTCTACGACCGAGAAGCCGGTCGTTTTTACCGGGAAACCAACCGGGCGGGCGGCATCGAAGGCGGCATGTCGAACGGGGAAGCGATCGTCTTCCGGGCGGCGGTCAAGCCTATCCCGACTTTGATGACCCCGCTGCGCACCGTCAACCTCGAAACCTTCGAACCGGAAAGCGCATCCCGTGAACGCTCCGACGTGACGGCCGTTTCGGCCGCCGGAGTCATTCTGGAAAGCGTTACCGCTTTCGTTCTCGCCGACGCCCTTCTGGAGCGTTACGGCGGCGACAGTCTCGAACAGATCAAACACGCCGTGGAAAACGATCCCGCACTCTCCAGCTTCCGCTGGAAGCGGTCGTAACCGGGGAGAGCCAGATGGAAGACCCGAAACTCCTCGTGGAGAGCACCCTTTCCGACATCGAAGACCGGCATCTCCGGGAACGTATGCTCTCGGTCAATACCGAATACTTCGAATTCACCGAACTTCCCCGGATCCGGTGGAGCCAGGGAAGGGTCAAAAAGAAGTACCACAAGGTCACCTTCGGCACCTACGACATCCGCAGGAAAGAAATCCGGATTCATCCCCTGCTTTCCGATATATTCGTTCCGCGCTACGTCCTGGACTTCGTGATTTACCATGAACTCCTGCACTTCGAGGATTTCCACATCAACGGCGGAAGCGAGCGCAGACGGCGCAAGGGCGAGCGGGTCCATTCCCGCGAGTTTCACAAACGGGAAAAGGAATTCGAATTCAAGAAAGAAGCGAACCGAGTGCTGCAACTGATCGCGCGGGGAGAGTTCAAAAGCCGCCCGCCCGCCCGCACCCTCCCCGACTCCGACGAGCTTTTCCTGTTCGAATAACGGACTTTATTTCCCCGCCGTTTCCCGCCAGTACGCCGCAGCCACGTCCCCGTAAACGAGGCCCGGTTTCCCTCGTCCGTCGGGGAAGTGCGCCCTGGCGGCGAATTTCTCGGCGAGAACGCTGCCCCGATCGATTCCCGCGTTGTAAAGGGCGCAGAGGAAGCGCAGAGCGGCCTCGCGGTCGGTAGCGTTCACGCGCGCCGGGTAAAGACGGCGGGCGAGCTGGTAGAAAGCGGCGAGATATCCCAATTCTCCTCCGAGCGAGGAGAGTCGCGCCACACGTTCCCGCCGTTTTCCTGCGAGATCGGTTGAACGGAATGCAAGCAGATTCGTGAATCCCGGAATGTCATTCGTGCGAATGCCTTCCTCCACGCTTTCCGCGAAGGAGGGCTTCATCTGGAAAGGTCCGATGGAGAAATCCGCGCCTTGTCTGCCGACTCCGACGTAGGCGATCTTCAGCGCGGCGCTCTCGAAGCGGTCCCGGAAGGAGGAATAACGGAGAAGCTCCGGATAAACGACACAGATGAGATAAGCGGGATCGCATCCCAGCGAGGAGAGGGTAACGTCGATTTGCTGACGGTTGGATAGGAGATACCCCCGCACCGCAGCGTCACGGACACCGTATTCTGCAGAAAGAGAAAGCCCGCCCCCGAAAACCGCGTTCAACGAAACGATCACAAAAGCGGCGGCTATGAACGTCCGCATTCGCCTAACGTTTCCGGAGCGAATCGATCAAAACCGAAGCGCGTTCCAGCAGTTTCCGCGCTTCGCCGGAAGCGGGACCGCCGTATGCGGCGGCGGAACATTCCTTCCAGATCGCCTCGAATTCCTCGACTGCGCCGCGCGGAAGTTTCAGCACCCGGAGGCGTTCAGCCATCTCCTGGAACGTAATACCGGCGGGAAGGTTGTACTTATCGGCGAAGTAATAGAAAAGCCCCTTCTGGAGCTCGCGGTGGAATTCCTTCGTCCTTCCGGCGTCGAGTTCGGCTTCGGCCGCCGCAAGCTGACCCGAGAGGCGCTTTCCGGACCGCATGTTGCGCGCGAAAGCGGGATCGGATTCGAGCCGCATTTGGTATCTGCCGTAGAAAATACCGGCCGTGAGCGCCATTACGGAAAGCACCAGCAGAATCCAGCACAGAGGATTTTCGAGAAGGAAACGCCGGTCCGCCGGGTGTTCGACATTCCGAAAAGCTGCGTAGCTCTTGCCGATTATGGGCGCCGCGGGAAGGACTTTCAGAACCAGTTCCGGCGCATCCGACTTCTGTATACCGCCTGCAGAATCGATCACGGAAAGCGACAAAGGCGGAATACGCACGGTTCCCTCTTTCTGCGCCAAAACGGAGTAAGTAACACGCTGGCGGAAGGCGGCTTCCCGTCCGTTCCACCCCGTGATCTCGTTCTGCGAGATCGGCGCGGACAGAAAAGCGCCGGGAATATTCACGCCCCGGAGAGGATCGGCGAACAGCTTCATGTTTCCGTCGCCGGTCATTTCGTAGGTCAGGTCCACTGAGCTTCCCACGGGAACGGAGTTGGTCGAGAGAACGGCTTTGATCTGCAGCTTCCCGATATAGGGAATCCCTCCGGTCTGGTTCGGCTGCACGACCCGTATGGCGATGTCATGGCTCGTCAGCCGGAGCTGTCCGTAGGGAGAAAGAGCCACGAGGACGGGAGCACGAATGGCGAGATCCCCCGCATCCACGGGAAAAATCGCGACACGCTTCACGGGACGGACGTACCAATCGCCTTCCCGGCGGACGTTCTCCCCGCGAAGGGTTTGACCGGCATCCATGGTCACCATCTTGTCGAAGAACGCGGGAGAAGCCTCGGCCAATTGCCACTGGAGCGCGGAGGGATCGGTGGTCATCTCCTCCATCGTCAGAACGAGTTGTTCGTTCTGACGAACGTAATTCTTGGTGGGAGTCAGCCGGAGATAAACCTCGGGAATGCGCGGCCTCGTCCGGTTGAAAAGCTCGTCGAACTCGGCGAAAGGATCGTTGGACTGTTGCGGATGCGCTCCCTGAGCCGTCACCCGGATCTGAAAAGGATCGGTCTTGTAGCTCTTCCCGTTCACGACGACCTCGAAGGACGGAATCGTGAAATTTCCCTTCCGCTTCGGCACGAAAAGAAAATTATAGAGAACCGACGTTTTCTGGCTCGCCTTGCCGTTGATGATGGAAATCGAAGTGCTGGAACCCTTCCCGGCGTAGTGCAGTTCCGCTTCATCCACGTCCGGGGGAACGACCTTCGTCGCTTCCGCGCCTAAATCCAGGACAATGGTGGACTGGTCGCCGAGTTCTATCTCCTGAGGATCCGCATGGATGGCAATCGCCGCATCATCCGCCGATAAAGCCGCCGGAGACATAAGCATCAGGCCGAGCAAAAGAACGGCCGTTGGAAGGGAACACTTCGGAAAAAATTGAAGCATGGCGATGGAAGACCTCTCAGGACGTTTTAACCGAGATACTTTCCGTAGAACAGGGACAGCCTGTCCTTCGTTTCCGCCGGGATGACGTCCGGACGGGTCATAACGGCGAATTTCGCAGCCTCGGAACACCCGCGGGAGCACTTGCCGGACAGCCGCTCCAGGATATACGGCAGAAGAAGGTTGACGGTGCGGTTGTTCTCCTCCATATTCGCCACGATCTGGCTGACGTCCACGGCCGCTTCCCCCTCGCGCCAGCAGTCGTAGTCGGTGGGAAGAGCGATCATCGCGTAGCAAATCTCCGCCTCGCGGGCGAGTTTCGACTCGGGAACCGCGGTCATGCCGATGACGCCCGCACCCCAGGAACGGTGCAATTCGCTTTCGGCGCGTGTGGAGAATTGCGGTCCTTCCATGCAGACGTAAGTTTCATCGGTGAACAACCTCTTACCGGGATGGTTGCTCGCGAGGTATTCCGCGATATATCCGGAGATCTCCGCACGGAGATCCTCGCAGAAGGGATCGGCGAAAGAGACATGCCCGACGATGCCGTTGCCGAAATACGTGGAAGGCCGGCCTTTCGTGCGGTCGATGATCTGCGAAGGGAGAACGATATCGGTGGGGCGGATTTCCTCTTTCAGGCTTCCCACGGCGCTCACGCCGATGATTTGCCGAACGCCGAGCGATTTCAGCGCCCAGATATTGGCCTTCGACGGCACTTCCGAGGGAAGCAGCCGGTGCCCTTTGCCATGCCTCGGAAGAAAGGCGACCTTTCCGCCCGATGTCGAGGCGATGACGATGCGGTCCGACGGGCTGCCGAAGGGCGTGTCGATTGCGATTTCCTCGATCACCTTCACGCCGGAGAGTTCGTAAACTCCGCTTCCGCCGATCACTCCGACGGAAATTTCATGCTGTCTGTTCATGGGCTACCTACCTGTTAGTCGCCGCGTTGCCGATTTCCGCGGCCGACGAATTATTGGTTATTGTTACGGAAGCCGCATCAACGGCCGCAGAGGTTTTCTGACGGTTAGCCGCATTGGTCGCGACCGGCGGATTACCGGAAAAAAGCACCGGCTTTCCGAGCTTGCGGGAGAGTTTTCCGATTTCCGGCAGAAGGAGCTTTGCGTTGCTGTCGAGGCCGAGAGCGTTCGCAGCGGAAAGACTGCGGTAGAAATAGTTTAGCGCCTGAACGTCGTCCCCCAGTTGTTCGTGGATCTGGCCGACTCTCCTCAGGTTCTCCGTAATTCCCTCCGAATTTTCGCTCGTCTTGTCGCATTGAAGGCTCTTCATCTGAAGATCCAGCGCGTCGGCGGGATCGCCCAGAGCGAGCGCGATTTCCGCGAGATCGAAATAGTTGTCACCCAGGCTGTCAAAGTCGTTCTGGGCGAGGTTATTGGTCAGCGCCTTCAGGATCAGCTCGCGCGCTTCCGTGTACCGCTTCTGCTTCTGAAGATTGACGCCCATCGCCTGCCAGACGTCCGCGCGCTCGTCGTCGGTTTTCGCAGCGGCGGCAGCCTTCTCGTACTCCGCGAAAGCACGCGCGAGGAAATTCGTGTCCGTCCCCCCGCTCCGCTCCAGGAGCTTGCCGCTGCGCAGCGAAAGGAGGAACCGGTATTGCGTTAATTTCTCGTCCGAAGCCAACTGGACGGCGCGGCCCAGGAAAGTCGCGGCCTGCCCGAGGTCATCCTGCCGCATAGCGACATCCGCCAGAGCCTGAAGAATATAGACGGTCTCCGGAACGGCATCCACCGAAAAGGCTTCGTCCAGAGCCTGCAGATAGTATATCCGGGCGGTGGAAAACTTTCCCTTCTTGTAGTCCGTATTCCCCAATCCGATGAAATCATTCAACTGCTTGCGTACATTGGTCCGGATGGTCTCGTTTCTGGCGCATCCGGTAAGAGCAAGCACCCCCGCAACGGCGAGAACGGTAAGATTCCTTATCATTCGCGGCCTCCCGTCTTGATGGTATTGCCGCTGTCGCTCTTGGTTCCGCCGAGAAGGAAAGACCCCTGAACGGAACGCAGAGTATTACGGAGTTCCACGAGATCCTCGCGAAGCATGACCATCGTGGGTTCATCCTTGGCCGTCAGGGTTTTCACGTTTTTGAGCGCTCCGTCGAGGGAGTCGATCAGGTTGTCGAGCTTTCCCTGGCCGGTAAGACGCCGGATATTGTCGAGAATGGCGAAGAGCTTCTCGGAGGTGGCCGTGGATTCGCCGCCCTTGAGGCTGCCCGTCAACGTTTTGAGGTTCCCGGTCATGTCCCGCACGTTCAGAAGGGTGGCGTTCAGGACGGGCTTGAGATCGAGAATCATATTCATAATATCCTTGACCTTGTCGGTCAATTCTTCCTTCTTCGGACCCGTTTCCGACAGCTTGAGAATGAGGTCCTGCCCTTTATCCATATCGGAAGACAGCATCATGGAACCGGGTTCAAGCTGGGGACTGTCGGAATTCGGGGTCGTGACGAGAACGAGGCTCGCTCCGCCCAGTAGCGACGAGGATATCTTAATGACGCTGTCCTCGCGCATCAGTTTGAGGTAAGGCTTGGTGATCTGCACGGTCACCCGGATACGGTCGTCTTCGGTCAGAACCATGCTCTTGATCTTTCCGATATTGATTCCCTTGTATTTGATGGTGTTTCCGCCCGTGAGTCCGTAGCCTTCCTGGAAGAAAGTGTAGTATTCCCGCTTGAGCACCAGGAGGTCGTTGCCCTTGGCGATGAGTACGATGATCGCGATGAAGAGGAGAATCGCCACCAGGATGAATGCGGCGACCGCCTTCTGCGCGCTCTTGAATGTAAACGGCATCTGTAACCTCCCTTGAGCTTCAGCCGATCAAACGCTGCGTGATATCGACCGTCGAGCGCCGGATTTCGTCCGGCGTACCGCGATCAACAATCCTGCCGTTCTGGATGATCCCGATGGTATCGGCCACCGAGAACGCGAATTCCGCGTCGTTCGTGACCAGTATCATCGTCTTTTTCTTTTTTTTGAGATCGGTGATGATATTCTTCACCTTTCGGCCGTAGATGGGGTCGAGGTTGGCCAACGGCGAGTCCCAGAAAAGATATTCCGGATCATGCGAAATCGCCCGGACGATGTTGATGAGCATCTTTTCTCCCGTGGAGAGCGCATTGGGCCGGGCGTTCAGGTCGTCGGCGAAGCCTACGTAATGCAGAAACCGATTGAGGATGGGCATGATTTCCTCGTCGGGCATCGCGGTGTGATATTGATAGTAAAGCGTCAGATTCTCCCGGATAGACATGTTGCCGATGAGCGCCGAGTTCTGGAAAACGAAACCGGAATGCATATGATAATCCAGCATCTTTTTCTGACTGAATTTATAGATGCTCTGCCCGTTGACTTCGATCTTGCCGCCGGGCATGAAACCCAATCCGGCGATGTCCTTGAGAAGCGTCGTCTTCCCGCTTCCGGAGGCGCCCATCAGCACGTATAACTCGCCGTCGTAGAAAGTTTCCGTGAATTCGTCCAGCACGACCGTTTCGCCGAACTTGTGAACGAGTTTTTTGACGGCTATCGCTCCCATGGCTGCCTCACAGGTAGAAAATGACGGTCACGATCACATCCAGGAAGAAAAGCGCGGTGATGGAACTCACTACCGCCTTCGTCGTTACCTGGGGGATCTGCGTGGAAACGAATGCCTGAAAACCGTGGTATATGGAAATCGTCGCGATGAACACCCCGAACACCATGCTTTTGATCAGGCTCGAGAACATATCCATGATCGTGATGGAGTTCATCACGTAGTTCGAGAACATGTCGAAGGTGATGCCCGCCGTCAGGTTTCCGACGATGAAGCCGCCGATCAGTCCGATGGCGTCGAAGTAAACGGTAAGCAGGATGTTGGCGATGATCATCCCGGCGATGCGAGGGAAAACGACGAATTTGAGCGTATTGATGCCCAGCATTTCCATCGCGTTGATCTCGTCGTTGACCATCATCGTTCCAATGTCCGCCGCGATGGCCGAACCGGAACGCGCGATCACGATGAAAGCCGTAATGATCGGTCCGAGTTCGCGGATAATGACGAGATTCAGGATCTTGCCCACATAATCGAGGGCTCCGAACTTGGAGAGCTGGGTGAAAAGCTGCAATATGGTGATGGCGCCGAGTGCAAAAGCCACCATCCCCACGATTTTCAGGGCGAAATTGCCCGTGAAGTAGACCTGCATCAATAAGATCTGATTGACTCGCTTGCGGCCCTTCCGGTCGGTCAGGTAGTCATGGAAGGAAAAAACGATCAGCCCCGCCAATCCGCCATAATAACGCAACTTGTCGGAAATCCCTCTCGGGATGGACTTGAGAAAACGCAGGAGCCAATTCATCGGAACTCAGTCCTTGGCCTTCGCTTCTGGGGCCAGCAGATTATATAGAAAGCCGGAAACAACACCCAGAATCGCCCCGTCCACGAAGGAGAATACCGTCAAAAGGAGGATGGAAATCGCGTTCTGCCCCATGTTGTCGGAGAGCCCCTTGAGGGGTTCATAGTTGAGGGAAGCGATTCCCGCGTAAAGGGAAACAAGAATGTTGACAATCGGAGCGCCATATCCGGTAGCACTGTACCAGACGCCGAGAATCAGGGTCAGGATGGATGCGATGATCGCCAGGGTCAAAGCCAGGGAACGAATATGCACTTTCACGGGATCCTCCTCAGTCGGAACGTCCGCTTCCGCCGCCTCTTCGCTTCCTTTCGTCATCCGGTACAGTGTCCGGATTCTCGCGACGACGGATACGCTCGGACAGGCCAGCCTTGATCTTCATCAGAATATTATCCACTTTTTTGGTTGAAATTGCAAGTTCTCCCGCGATCGTCTTGTAGCTCTTCCCTTCCATATACCGGTCCAGCACCTCTTTTTCCAAACCTTCCAGGGCTTCCACAGCTTCGCGCAGAAAATCGGAAACGGATTGTTCGATGGTGTCGCTCTCCGGGTTCCGTGCAGAGACTATTTCCTCTATGTCGCGGTTCTGGTCGATGTTCTTCTTGTGATGCCACAGCAGATCGAGGCTTCCCAGGATGCGGTTGCGGATGCAGACCGTAGCGTAGGTGGAAAACTGGATACCTCTGGAGGGGTCGTAGGTTTGTATGGCCCGGAAAAGGCCGATCATGCCTTCCTGAATGAGATCTTCCCGCTCCAGGGAGTTCAAACGGTAGCTCCGGAGGAGGTGCTTGACCTTGATCTTGTAGCGGCGATAAAATTCCGCCTCCGCGTTCCGATCAGTGGACAGAAGCACGAAAAGCTCGTCGTCCGTAAGAATCCGGTAAAAATTCTTTTTCAATCAGACATCCCGCGGGACCAAACGCCCCCCGTATTATCGGCCGACGATCAGTCGGATGATAAACCGGATGCTTCCGTTTTCCGGAAAACCATGATATATTATGAAGTGAATCCGGTTAGTCGGGAGGAACGATGAGCAAAGCGTTGCTTTCCGCCGTTTTTTTTTCGGTGATGGCACTCCAGATTTCCTGTTCCGCCAGAAATTACAATAGCGATTTCATAGACGCTTATTACGCCGCGCCGGGGATCGTCGTCTATTCACCTGCCATAAATAGCGTCCAAAGCGGCTCCGTGGAAGTTATCTGTGAAGCGGCCGCTCTTTCGGGGGTTTCCCTCGTCGAAGTGGATGCTGGAAATTTCAGCGCATCCTATTCCAACCCGGAACCCGGCTCCAATCTGACCACCAATCTGATCTTCTCGACAAACATTGTTTTCACCGTTTCGGGTCCGGAAAACATCCTGATTCGCGCCTGGAACCGCTTGAACACCGTTTCGGAAACCAACGTCCCGATTTTCATTCAAGGCCCCGTCATCAACGTCACCTCGACGATCCCCTCCATCACCGCCGATACGAACCTCGTCCTGACGGGAACTGCGACTTCATCTGGCGGTTCGCCTTCCGTTCCCGCCGTGACAGTCACCGCGGGTGCCGGTTTTTCCGCTTCCTTCGCCGCGGCAGGGTTGCCCGGTTGGAGCGCTGCGATCGTCCTTTTTCCCAACCGCGTCAATACGATAACCGTAACCAGTTCCGACAGCGCCGGAATCACGACCGTCTGGAGCACCAATCTGATCTGCGACCAGACACCGCCTGTCTCGTCCGGTTCGACTTTTCCCGCTTTCACCAATGTCGCCAATGCCGCCCAGGCGAACATCACCTGGCGACCCGCGGACAACATCCCTTCGAACGTTGCCAGGACCATCGTCATACAGACCGGCGGAACGGGAGTCGCCGCACGTTCCTGGACGAATTTTACCACGAATTTCAGCCTTCCGGTACCGGATGTTCCGCTCACACGCGGCGGCAGTGTAACGGATATCGTCATCGTGATGGATACTGTCTCCAACCAGGCTTTTTTTACCAATATATGCAACTTTTATCCCGCGCTCTGGGTATCCCCTGCCGGAAACGACAACGCGCCGGGATTTGCGGACAGTCCCCTTCTCACGCTCCCGAACGCGTTGGAACTTGCCGCTTCCCTGGGCGGTATCACCGACATCCGCGCTGCCACAGGCGTCTATGATTCCGACGACGGATCGGAATGCATTCTCGTTCAGGGAACTTTGTTGATCGAGGGTTCCTGGGATACGGCATTTTCCGCGCAGGGCAATTTCACCAACCAGCCCACCGTTATCCGCGGCAATTCGGGCATTCTCCGCGCGGTCAGCGTGGCCCCCGGCGCGAACCTGACCCTTTCGTCGGTGATTATCGACGACGCCGGCTCCGTAACCGGAGCGGAGGGCGGCGGCATTCGCGTTTCCAACGCCTCGCTGACGCTGGATTCGGTTCTCATCACCAACTGCGCCGCCGACCAGGGAGCCGGAATATTCGCGGCGAACTCGATCGTCAATATTTCCAACACCGCCGTCATCCTGGAATCCGGACGTTCTTCCATCCTGCAGATGAACGGCGGTTCTCTCCAAATCAACGATTTCTGTATCGGATGGAACTACCTCTCGCCTGCCGCTTCCGCGGCGGACGTACTTTTCCTCTCCGGCGCCGCTTTTACCGGAACCGCCGGTGTGTTTCTTACCAACACCGTCAGGATGGGCGCAGATCTCTTTACTCTCTCGGTCGGCGGCGGGTCCTTCTCGCTGTCGGAAAGCGTTGTCTCGGGCAACGGAGGTTTTCAGTCCAACGTACAGATCGCATTTACATCCTCTCCGGCTTCATGTTCGCTGGTTTCCGATACCTTCGCGGGCAGTTCCACCGGTTACGCCAATATCGCCGTGTCGGAAATCACTTCCGTCACGGGTCAGGACCTCATCGGCAACACGTTCTCCTCCAGCGGATTCGCTGTGCTGTACCACGATTCCGCCAATGGAGACCTGAACACGAGCGCGGATTTGAATAATCCCGCCGAAACCGGAGCAAGCGCGGCTTCGACGAATAACATCGTCACTCCCTGACGGCAGAAAAGGTTGACAGATTACCCGGTTTCCACCGGTTGAAGAGATCAGCGGAACAGTAAACCGAAGGTCGCCCAGGCGGATTCGAGGCCGAGAGAAACGGCAATGTCGTAACTCCTTGCCGACACGAGCAGGAACGAAGCGGAAATGAAGGGAAGAAAAGCGATGCGTCCCGGTTTCCGGATGAACAGCAGCCGCAGAAGTGAATAGACAAGTCCTCCCGCCGAAGCCAGAAGCAGCATAAGAACGGTTTCCGCCGGATGCAGTGCGGCCGCGCCGATGCAGAAGACCGCGATGTCCCCGAAACCGATCCCCTTCCCGCCCGTAACCAGCCACAAGCCGCCGAAAAGCACGAAAGACGCCCCCGCCCCGATCAACCCCGGAAGAACCGGCTTTCCGCTCAGCACCATGTCCGCCGCTATCGCCGCCGCGAAAAGAGCGAGATACCATTTCGGAATGGAATGCGTCCGGGCGTCTTCCAGGGAAAGCAAAAAAAGAACCGCCGCGAGGAGATACCATCCCCCGAGGTTCCGGATAGCAAGAGCATCGGTTAAAAAAAAGGACGCCGCCGCAACAATAAGGCCCGTCACGGCGGCGGGAATTTTCACCCTGCCGCCGTGACGGGCCGATACCACCGTCGAAAAGACCGCCAGAACGAGAGGGAATAACCAGCGGATGGTCATTTCTCGTTCGCTATTCTCTGTTTTTCCTTGCGAAGCTGATCCACCAGTTGTTCCACCGAAGAGGAATTGCCGCGCGAACTCATCATGAACAGAAGTTCCTTGAGCTGGTACTCGTTCATCACGAACTTACCCGATTCGTTCTTGGCTTTTTCCTCGTCCTTCTGCTCTTTCTTCTTTTCCGCGCGCTCGATTTCGATTTCGATTTTCTGCTCCGCCTGTTCCTTCTCTACGAACGTTTGGCGCTTCTGATCGTCCGCCTGCTGTTGTTCATGCAACGGCACTCCCGGATTGAATCCATTCACCATCATATTTTCCCTCCTTGGAAAATATGGCCGGTCATTTTCCTTTTCTGACCGTTTTCTAAAGCTTTCCAGGTATCCGCCCGGAATTATTCCTTATACCTATCGGCAAAAGAAAGCGCAATCTTGACGCGCGGCAGAATAATTTACGACGGTAAAGCAAAAATGAGTTGATTGGATAGAATGCAGGAAGGTTTTGCCAACATTCCCTGACATTCCGCTTTTCAATTCCCGTCTTTAACGCAATCTTCGTCGGCGTTCGCTACGGGATGGACTTCGTTCCACGCGGAGACGGTCTTCGCGGTAACGGCGCGGACTGCACGAGAAAGATCAAGTTTGTGATGGAATGCGTGCACCAAAAAGGCTTCCAGAAAAGCCTCCGAATTTTCGTCGTCGGGACGCGCGAGGTAGAGATCGAGCGAGCGTTCCAACTCGGCGTCTTCCACGGACCGGATTTCGGTCTTCTCGCGGCGGATCTTTTCCAGAACCTTCTCGAAGCGTTGGAGTTCCGGCATTCCTTTAGGTATCCCGTCGAAGGGGGTTTTCCGTTTGCGGTTCTTCTTCTCGGAAAGCTTTATTTTTTCCCAATTCCGGAGAATGACGTCCACGTCCTTCGTTTCACTGTCGCCGAAAACATGGGGATGCCGCCGCACGAGCTTGTCCGCGACGCCCTTGACCACGTCCTCGACGCGGAACAGACCCTCTTCTTCGCCCACGCGGGAAACAAAGGCGGCGAGAAAGAGCAGATCGCCGAATTCCTCCTGCATATCCTCCGCGCTTTCGTTCTCGATTGCCTCCACGGCTTCGTAAGCTTCCTCGATCAAGCCCGGCGTCATCGTTTTCAGCGTCTGAGCCTTATCCCACTCGCAACCCGAGGGACCGCGAAGCGTTTGAATGATATCGAGAAGACGGTCGAATTCCTGCATGGGCTACCCCTCCCGTTTTTTGAGCTTGATCTTGGGTTTGACGGCCCCGGCCTGTTTGCCGGCGGGCTGGTCTTCCGCGCTCGCGCCGGTAATCGGATTTCCCCGGTACTTTTCCTTGACGTGGTGGAGCATTCCGTTGATGTAGCTCGCGGCATGGTCGTCTCCGTAGGAGTCGGCAAGGTCATTGGCCTCTGCGATAATCACCTCGGAGGGAATGTCCATCCGGTAGAGGAGACAATACACGGAGAGCCGCAGCACCGCCTTGTCCACAGCGCGAAGCCTCGTAAAATCCCACTTGACGAGATGCTCTCGGATCACGTCGTCCACGCGCGCAAGCTGGGAGATGGTACCGTTCAGGAGATCGGCCGCTTCCTGGTAAATCTCGGGTTTATCGGCCGCTTCGATCTCGAGAAGCATATCGTCCTCGGTATCGAAATCGGCCATGCGCGCGTACCAGTTCATCCCGGCGAGTTCCTGCGCGGGAATGGCGGCGACGTCGTGGATGAACAAAGCGGTAAACGCGAGGTTGCGGGACGCGTCCCGTTTGCGGGTGACTTTCATGCGCGCTCCCTAGGGAATCAGCCGGTAGAGGCCGGCCATTTCCACGGCCGACATCATCGCATCGTAACCCTTGTTGCCGGACTTGGTGCCGGCGCGGTCGATGGCCTGCTCCACATCGTCGGTGGTCACCACGCCGAAGATCACGGGGATCTTCCCGGACGCGGAGAGCTCCATGATGGCCTTCGATGTGTTCGAGGCCACGAAGTCGAAGTGGGGCGTCTGTCCGCGGATGATCGCGCCCAGGCAGATCACGGCGTCGAATTTTCCGCCCTCGACCAGCCGCCTCGCCACTCCGGCGATCTCGTAGCTGCCGGGAACCTTGAAAACGGAGAGATCCTTGTCCGCGCCGTCAAGCTGTTCGAATGCGTTCGCGGCGCCTTCCAGGAGACGTTCCCCGATGAAGGAATTGAACTTGGACAGCACGATTCCGACCCGGAGCCCCTTCGCGGAAAGTTTACCTTCGTAGAAATTCATTGAAATGGTCCTCCCAGTTCTTGTCGATGATGTTCACGGTTACGTCATGCGACTTGATCTTCCCGCGTACGAAGTTTTCCAGCACTGTCTGCATATTGTCGTTGCGGAGCTTACGTTCGATCATATCCCGTACTTTTTCGAAGGGCAAGGGCGCCATCATTTTCTTGTCGATGATCTTCAGGATAATGTAGAGGGGTTTTCCGTTCATCTTGCGGATGGGAACGAGCTGCGGACCGAAGACG
>Ga0326727_10009756_pt1 | contig 23343 bp, 16 predicted proteins | sample MB2enrmetagenome_FD_207643 | JGI IMG/M metagenome (GOLD analysis project Ga0326727, IMG submission 207643) | Lab enriched peat soil microbial communities from McLean, Ithaca, NY, United States - MB29MY | ecosystem: Environmental > Terrestrial > Soil > Wetlands > Peat | place: USA: New York... | reverse complement strand
AATGGAGGAAGAATATTTCTCCAGGGGAGCCGGTTCCCTTCCCGGTCCGAGAGCGAATCTTGGCACGTTCTGCTGGAAAATGCTCTACAGTGGATTCACTTGAAATGCGGAGGGCCTTTTTGCGCCGAAAGCTCTTAGGGTTAGCAGCCATAGCCATTTGCGGGGCGATGCACGTTGCCGCCCAGCATCCTCCGCACCCCCATTCTCCGCTCCACGACCTCTTGAGGCCACCCCGCCACGTTGCCCCGGCAAGCACACAAAGCACGCCGCAGGTGATCTTTGACGCCACCCGGCTGGGGTCGCCCATTGTGCTCGATAAGGGCTGGCGGGTCGGCATTACGGCCAATGCCGCGGCGGCAAATCCGGATTACGATGACTCCACCTGGGCCGTCCGGGACGCCCAGGCCGCCATTGCCGACGTTTCCGACCAGGATCATCCTGCCGGCGCCCCCGACGACAACGGCCCGGACAGCAAGTCAGGGCCGCCGCCGGGGCACCAGCGGCCATTCGCCTGGTTCCGGCTCCACATCAAGCTGGCTCCCGATCACGGGCCGATCGCGTTGTACCTGGAACTGCCGGTGTCGCAGAACACGTCAATGAGCATGGGGTCGTCAGGACCGGGTGTGGATGTCTTCGCCAATGGGAAGCCGATTTCGCCGGAAGGACCGCACGGGGACGCTCCGCAGCATTATCAGCAGATTTCGCGCATCTACAATCTCAACCTGGCGCCATCGGAGACATCCCTGGTGCTGGTGGTGCGGACCATCTTTATCCAGTTCAGATACGGCGCGTATACGAGCTTCTTCTCGAATCGGTCGTTTCGCCTGGGCAACCGGGAGGACCTGGACCGCGAGCTGGAGCTGTGGTCGGCTCACGGGCTGTTTGAACGCCTGCCGCGGCTGGTGAACTCGATCCTGCTGCTGGTGCTGGCGCTCTTCCTGCTGGCGCTTTATTTCTCGCAGAAGGGGCACGTGGAATACCTGTGGCTGGCGTTACACGAGCTGCTGCAGGCGCCGATTGGATTTATCGACCTGGCCGGCAGTTCGGCGCAGATAGATCAGATCTGGTACGGGGCTGTCATAATTCAGTTGATCCTGCTCTCGGCCTATCTCTATTTCGAGTTTGTGATCGCCTTTTTGTCGTTGCAGGTCCCCGCCAACCTGAAAGCGGCAAGCGCGCCCATCGGCAACCGGAAGCCGCGCAGGTGGCTGTCCATAGCACGGCGCTGGTACATGCTGCTGCTGCGGTATACCGCGCCGATCCTGCTGGGCGTGGGTCCCAGCCTGCTTTTTGTGGGCCGCAGCACGACCGCCGACATCATACTGGCGATCACAGCGATCGGGAGCTTGTTCTGGATCTTCGGGTGGCTGGTATTCATCTTTTCGACGCTGATCGTGGCTACCCGGAGGCGCAACTTCGAGGCCGGGCTGCTGCTGATTCCGCTGGTGCTGAGCATCGTGGGTGTGGTTGAACCGGTGCTGACGGCGGGCATGAACGACTGGGGCGGCGGAAGCTATAAATCGCCGTTGACGCTGCAGGCAGGGCCGATTCCGATCCACTTTGCCTCGGTGGCCGACTTTACCGGCATTTTCGTGATTGTGCTGATCATCTTCGTCCGCTTCCTGCGCATCAATCGCGACCAGGAACGGGTTTCAAGCGAGCTGGCGGCGGCGCGCAGCGTGCAGGAGCTGATGATTCCGCAGGAGAGGCTGGAGACTCCAGGATTTGAAGTGGACTCGATCTACACCCCGGCCCAGGAAGTGGGCGGCGACTTCTTCCATGTAGAAACCACGAGCGATGGCGGCTTGCTGGTGGTGATCGGCGACGTGGCCGGCAAGGGACTGAAGGCGGCGATGAATGTGTCGATGCTGATGGGCGCGCTGCGCCGGACACCGGATCGCAGCCCGGCGAAGATCCTGGAATCGCTGAATCGCGTGCTGGTGGGCAGCGAGAGCTTTACCACCTGCCAGGCGGCCTGGTTCGGCGCCAATGGCGAGCTGGTGCTGGCCAATGCCGGCCACCTGCCGCCCTATCTGAACAGCCAGGAGATTGTGCTGCCGGGCGGGCTTCCGCTGGGCGTGCTGCCGGACGTGAGTTACGAGGAAGTGAGGCTTTACCTGCATCCCGGCGACCGGATGCTGCTGATGTCGGACGGGGTGGTGGAGGCGCGGCACACTTCGGGCGAGCTGTTCGGGTTCGATCGCGTGCACAATTTGAGCAACCAGTCGGCCTTTTATATTGCCGACGCTGCCAAGGCGTTTGGCCAGGAGGACGACATCACGGTGCTTACGATCCGGCGGCTGGCGCAGGCGATGGCGGCGTAAGATGGACTTAGTTGTTGCGCATGCGAGGCCGCAAATTCAAGACGCCGGACGGGCGGGCCTGCCTGGGCGGGGTCGCGCGGGAATTGGCTGAATCGCACCAGGCATGTTCTTAACTCTTTGACAGGCAGGACTTTTCCTGTTCGTTTTGCCGCTCAGTGCTATTTCTTAAACTGGTACGAAAGTCTCCGCGTACTCCCACTTCTGTATCTTTCGCAGCACCAGCATCCCGCCTAGAATCGCCGGTGAGGGCACTTCGTGCGACCTGGCTCCAAACTGTGGATTGACGTGGCGGCTGGCCTGACCATGGCGCAGTTCGCGGCATCGATATGGCTGCCGCCGGGGTTCGTGCTCACGGCAATCAGCGATATTGTGCTCACGCTTCTGATGCTGGCGCTGGTGCTGGCTTTCGCCAGAAATGCAATCCCCAGCCGTGGACGCCTGCGCGCCTTCTGGATTCTGCAGGCGGCTTGCTGGTCCTTCTGGCTGGCGAATCAAGGCTTGTGGATCCTCTACGACATTATTCTGCGCAAGCCCATGCCTGTGATGTTTGCCGGGGATGCGCTTTTGTTTCTTGCCGGAGTTCCCACGCTGGCTGGGCTTTTGCTGCGGCCTCACCTGCTGCCGTCCAAGCGCAGCGTCCGGCTGGGAATGCTGGATTTCATGCTGCTGATGTTGTGGTGGATCTACTTCTACGTTTACCTGGTGATGTGCTGGCAGTACGTCTCGGAGAATGCCACGCTCTACGACCGGAACTACGACCGGCTGTACCTGCTGGGAACGATTGTCGTGGTGATCGGGCTGGGCCTGCTGCTGCTGCAGAGCATCGGCGCCTGGAACCGCTTCTATGCATACTTTCTTGGAGCCGTGCTGATCCATTACCTTTGTTTTCTGGCGGAAAACAAGGCCATCGAAGCAAAAACCTATTACACGGGGTGCTGGCTGGACACCCCGTTCACGGCCTCGTTTGCCTTGTTCATGGTGGTGGCCATGAAAGGGCGCGGCCTGACGCCGGCGCCGGAGACGCCCAAGGACGAGAAATACGGCTCATGGATGGCAAGCCTGGCCGTGGTTGCGGTACTCTCGCTGCCCGTCATCGCAGCGGTGGTGGTGCTCGACCGGCGTGAACCGCCGGAGATCGTGCGCTTCAGGGTTCTGATCACGGCGGTGACCATGTTCGCCATGGCTGGACTGGTATTCGTGAAACAGCGGCGGCTGCATGAGGAGCTGAAGCAGACCAATCAGACGCTGGAAGAGGCGTCGATGACCGACCCGCTGACAGGAATCCGGAACCGGCGGTTCTTCTCGGCGATGGTCGAAGGGGACGTGGCGCAGACAATTCGGGCTTATGCTGAAGGGCGCGAACGGTCCTCCCGGGACCTGGTTTTCTATCTGATCGACATGGACAACTTCAAAGAGGTGAACGATCTGTACGGTCACGATGCGGGCGACCGCGTGCTGGTGGAGACTGCGCGGCGGATCAGTGCCGCGATCCGCGACTCCGACATCCTGGTGCGCTGGGGCGGTGAGGAATTTCTGATCGTGTCGCGCAACACGGATCGCCGGGAGGCGGATATGCTGGCGCTGCGCGTGATGCAGGCGGTCAGAGGCAAGCCATTTGCAATCGGCCCCGAAGACGAGATTCGGCGAACCTGTTCCATTGGCTGGGCAGCCTTCCCGTGGCTAGAGGAAGATGTTGAATCCATGAGCTACGAGGAGGTGCTCAACCGGGCGGATCAGGGGCTGAGCCACGCCAAGCGAGCGGGGAAAGACCAGGCGATCGGAATGACGCCGCTTCGCGAAGAGTCGAACCCGCTGATTGGTTCGACGCGCAACTCGAGCCAGTTGCCCACGGAGACCTTATGGCACCTGCAGCCGGACGATCTGCAGCGGCCGGAGTGGCTGTAAAGGGCGCATCTCCCACAACCGACCGCGGGGCGCAAAAACGTCCGATATTCATCTGAGATTTGGCTTGGTGAGGGTCAGGAAACCCCCGAGACAGCCGGTCTGGTGACCGGCGCTACCAGTCTTGTGCCGCGTGCGAAAAATGCAGCCTAAGAGCAGCTGCCTAAGCGATCAATTCTCAGTCGTAGTATTCCAGGCCGAGGTGGGTGATGAGGTCCTCGCCCATGATGTGCCTGAGCGTGTTCTTCAGCTTCATCGACTGGATGAACAGATCGTGCTCGGGATACAGGCCCGGCGCGGTCTGGGGCGACTTGAGGTAGAAGCTGAGCCACTCCTGAATGCCGATGGAACGCAACTCCGGAGTGCGCCTGGCCAGGTCGAGGAACAGCACCAGGTCGAGCGCGATGGGCGCGGCCAGGATCGAGTCGCGGCAGAGGAAGTCCACCTTGATCTGCATCGGGTAGCCGAGCCAGCCGAAGATATCGATGTTATCCCAGCCTTCCTTGTTGTCGCCGCGCGGCGGGTAGTAGTTGATGCGGACCTTGTGGAAGATGTCCTTGTAAAGGTCGGGATATAAGTCGGGCTGCAGGATGTAATCGAGCACGCCGAGCTTTGACTCTTCCTTGGTCTTGAAAGACTCGGGATCGTCGAGCACTTCGCCGTCGCGGTTGCCGAGGATGTTGGTCGAGTACCAGCCGGAGACGCCCAGCAGACGGGCCTTGAACGCAGGCGCGAGAACGGTCTTCATGAAGGTCTGGCCGGTCTTGAAGTCCTTGCCGCAGATGGGCGCCGCGTTCTTTTTGGAGAGCTCGATCATGGCCGGGATGTCGACGGTGAGATTGGGCGCTCCGTTGGCGAAGGGCACACCCTCAGATAAGGCCGCGTACGCATAGATCTGCGAAGGGGCTATGCCGATGTCGTTGTTCTCAAGGCCTGCTTCGAAGGCCTCGATGCTCTGGTGGACGGCCGAGGGCTCAATGAAGATCTCGGTGGAGCCGCACCAGATCATCACCACACGGTCAACGGTTTTCTTGAACGCGCGAATATCCGCGACGACCTGATCGGCAAGGTCGCGCTTGTTCTTGCCCTTCTTGACATGGGTGCCGTGCAGACGCTTGACGTAGTACTGATCGAAGACCGCCGGAAGCGGCTTGATGGCTTCGAGGTAGGGCTTGAGCTGAAGGAGCGTGTCTTTCTCCAGCACCTTGGCGTGGGCCGCGGACTCGTAGACGTTGTCCTCGAAGATGTCCCAACCGGTGAAGACGATGTCGTCGAGCCTGGCGAGCGGGACAAAATCGCGGACCAGCGGAGACTTGTTGTCAGTGCGCTTGCCCAGGCGGATGGTGCCCATCTGGGTGAGCGAGCCAATGGGCTTGGCGAGGCCGCGGCGGACGGCCTCGACGCCGGCGATGAAGGTGGTGGCAACGGCACCCAGGCCGACCACCATGATGCCCAATTTGCCCGTGGCGGGCGCGATCTTTGCGGCGGTCTTTGGGCCGCCTTGCTGTTCAGTTGCCATTGCTTTTCCTAACCTTCCTTTGTTTGCTGAAACGTTTCGAGCGGTCCCGATGCCCAAACCAGGGGACGCAACAGTGTACGCCTCGGGGAGCGCTTCGATCTGGAGAGCGCGTCTCTATGCGGCATTTGCTTCCCTGGCGCGCTTGAGATGGGACCAGACGAACCAGACAACGCTGGCCACCAGAAGCACCAGAACGACGTTATGAAAGCGGTGAAAGAGTTGATGAAAGGGTGAGTGGGGATCGTCCCAACTCTCGCCCAGCTTCATGCCTGCGTAAGCCAGCCCAAGGCACCAGGGCCACGAGCCGACGAAGGTGTAAATGTGAAAACGCAGCTGCGGCATGCGGGCGATGCCGGCCGGGAAGGCGATGAAGGTGCGCACCACCGGCAGCAGACGGGCCAGGAGCACCGTGATGGAACCATACCGGTCAAAAAAGTAGGTCATGCGGTCCAGGTCGTGGTGGCTCATCAGGACCCATTTGCCGTAGCGCTCGACGAGTGGGCGGCCGCCCTTGGCGCCGATCCAGTAGGCCACTACGGAACCCAGGTTGCAACCGACGGCGCCGGCGGTGGCAGCCCACCACAGATTGAAGTGGCCCAGGTATACCAGGTAGCCGGCGAAGGGCATGATGATCTCAGACGGCAAGGGAATGCAGGCCGACTCGATGCCCATGAGCGCAACGATGCCGGCGTAGCCGCCGCTTTGAATGACGTGGGTGACAAATTGTACGAGGAAGGCGAGGATCTTTTCGCTCATGAGCCATCTCAGTATATAAGGCTGGGGCGGGTGGGTCTTTGGGGGATGGCAGAGACCACCGGATGTGGAATTCGTTCCGCCCCTGCGGGGCGAGCGGGCTCAATTGGGATGCATACCCAGGATTCGAGTCCGCTACGGCGGACTTCATCCTGGGCTATTCTCGCGACCTCCCTACAGGAGGTGTGGCGCTGGTTGTCACGCCGACCAGAGAACGATTTGGGAGAGACGCGTTTGTTAGGATGGGGGCTGACACAGGGATCACTGAAGGGGTGCATGTTGGCTGATTTTCCTCCCGTTCCACTCACGCTTGAAGGCTCAAGCCTGTTACATCAGTTCTTTCGCTTCGATTGGAAGGCCTGGCGGGCCTGTGCGGCCGATGAACGCGAGACGATTGCCGCCGAGGCAGCTGCGGTGCTCTCGGGACTGGAGCGCGCCGGGGCCGGTGCGCCGGTGCGGTCGGCGCTTTTCTCAGAGCTGGGGCACAAGGGCGACTTGATCCTGGTGCATTTTCGCGATTCGCTGGAGGCGCTCAACCAGGTGGAGCTGGATCTGGCGCAGACGCGGCTATATGACTTCCTGGAACAGCAGCACTCGTATGTGTCGGTGGTGGAGCTGGGGCTGTATGAGTCGACGCGGAAGACCTATGAGGCGGCCTCTGCGAAGGGGTTTGAGGCGCATACGGCGGAGTGGAACGCGGAGGTTGCGGCGACGCTGAAGCGGCAGGCGGAGGCAATGGCGCCGCGGCTCTTCCCTGCGGTGCCGGAGGCGAAGTACCTGTGCTTTTATCCCATGGACCGCAAGCGCGGCGAGCGGGTGAACTGGTACCAGGTGCCGTTTGCCGACCGGCAGCGGATGATGCACGAGCATGGGCTGATCGGGCGTCGGTATGGGGATGCGGTGAAGCAGATTATTTCCGGGTCTATCGGGTATGACGACTGGGAGTGGGGCGTGGATCTGTTTGCCGACGATCCGGTGGTCTTCAAGAAGCTGATCTACGAGATGCGGTTCGATGAAGTGAGCGCGGTGTATGCGCTGTTCGGGCAGTTTTATATTGGGGTGAGGCTGCCGGTGGAGAGGCTGGGAGGGTGGCTGGACGGAAAGCTGTAGACGATCGAAGCTGAGTGCCTCCCGCTGTCATGCTGCGTCGACGAAGAGACACTTTCCGAGAGCGCGCAAGGCGGTGTTGCGTTGCTCCAAAATTGGCGGGAAGGTTGGGGTAGCATAAACGACGACAGGTGAGTCCAAGATGCCCGTGAACGCGAAGGCCGTACGCAAACCCGCCGCCAAGAAATCTCCACGAAAAACCACCACCCGAAGGCCAGGTTCCACGCTCCGCGGCGACCTGGCGCCGGAGCGGATTGCCGCCATTCTCAAGGGGCTGGATGAGGCCTATCCACATGTGGAGTGCGCGCTGACGCATCGGTCGCCGTGGGAGCTGCTGGTGGCCACGATTCTTTCTGCGCAGTGCACGGATGTGCGGGTCAACATGGTCACGCCGGAGCTGTTCCGGCGCTTCCCTACCCCGGCGGCGATGGCCAAGGCTTCGCTCACTGATATTGAAGAGCTGATCCGGACGACGGGGTTCTTTCATAACAAGGCGAAGTCGATTCAGGGCGCGGCGAAGAAGATTGTGGAGGAGTTTGGCGGCAAAGTGCCAGAGACACTTGCTGAGCTGATCACGATCCCTGGGGCCGCGCGCAAGACGGCCAATGTGGTGCTGGGCGTGAGCTTCGGCAAGGCCGAGGGCGTGGTGGTGGATACACACGTCTTCCGCATTGCCCACCGGTTGGGGCTGGCCAAGGGCGACACGGCGGAGAAGGTTGAGCAGGAGCTGATGCGGGTGATTCCGCAGGAGCGCTGGATCGACTTCTCACACCAGATCATTCATCACGGGCGGCAGGTTTGTGTGGCGCGCAAGCCGAAGTGCGAACGGTGCAACCTGGAGACTCTGTGCCATGCGAAGGATAAGACCTGGGAGTCGTGAAGGGCTGGGGGTTAGCGCCGGTGAGCGGGGCGGGGGGCGTGCTTTCCCACCCATTCGCAAAGAGCGCGAATGGATGGGGCACCCGGGCCCAAATGCGAACGGTGCAACCAGGAGACCCTGTGCCATGCGAAGGAGAAGACCTGGGAGTCGTGAGAGGCTGCGGGTTAGCGCCGGTGAGCGGGGCGGGGGTCGTGCTTTCCCACCCATTCGCAAAGAGCGCGAATGGATGGGGCACCCGGCACCCGGAGAGTTAGAGGCAGTCCCGGCGGAGTGAGACTGTAAGGCTTCATCCTTGCAGGGTTTTGACGACTGCGGCGATCAGGCCGGGGATGTCAGAGGGATTGGCTTCGGAGGCTGGGGGCCAGCCGAGGTCGCGCAGGGTTTGCGTGGTGATGCGGCCAATGGAAATGGCGGGGATTCCGGCAAAAGGAAAGGCGATGCCTGCCTGACGCGCCGCCTCGGCGAGATGAGTCGCGCTAGAGGAGCTGGTAAAGGTTGCCGCGTCGATCCCTTGAGCGAGAGCGTGGCGAACCTGATCCGGAGCGGACTCGGGGAGGACATTCCGGTAGGCGTCGACAACGTCGACCGTTGCGCCTGCAGCGCGCAGTGCCTCGGGAATGACGTCCCGGGCAATGGCTGCCCGCGCTAAGAGGATTCTCTGGCCTGAAGTGCGGCCGGTCAGCCCCTGGACGAGGCTTTCGGCGACGTACGCCGGGGGAACAAAGCTGACTCCGAGTCCCGCGCTGCGCGCTGCCTCCGCGGTTGCTTCACCGACGGCGGCAATCTTCATCGAGGGAGGCTGAACGAGTTGAATCCCCAGGCCCGCGGCGCGGCTTTCAAGGCTGCGGATGGCGTTGGCGCTGGTCAGGATCAGCCAGTCGTACTGGCGAAACCTGCGCAGGGCCGCGTCGAGGAGGGTGAAGCTCGCCGGGGGGCGGATTTCGAGGACGGGAACCTCGACCGGCACAGCGCCCAGCGCGCGCAGGCCCTCGCTGAGTTTGCCGGCCTGGTGCGCGGCGCGGGTGACGAGGATCCGCCGGCCAGCGAGCGGCAGAGGGGTCACCGGGGCGCTCCACCGGATGCCTGGAGGAACGGCCCGGCGCCGGCTTCAAGCAGCATGTGAGCGGCCAGCAGGCCCAGCGTCACGGCGTCGGACTCGCCGCGCGGGGCGCGATGAAAGATGCGCACGGCCGCGCCAGAGGCCGGGTCGGCAACTACTCCAAAAATTTCGTCAAAGGGCTCGGTTCCGGCAGCTACCTCCCATTCCTGCTCCGGCCAGACGCGGCAGTGGATGCCGATGGGCACCTGGCAGCCTCCGCCCAGCGCGGCGAGGGCTGCGCGTTCCGCAGTGACGGCAAAGCGCGTGGCGGGATCCTCGAGGAAGGCCAGGGCGGCGATGGTTGCGGCATCGTCTTTGCGGGTCTCAATGCCGAGCGCGCCCTGGCCGGCGGCGGGGCAGAAATCCTTGGGCTCCAGGCGCTCGCGGACCCACTCGGTCTTTTCGAGGCGGTCGAGGCCGGCGGCGGCGAGCAAGATTGCATCCACCTGCCCTTCGGCGAGCTTACGGAGGCGGGTATCCACGTTGCCACGGAATTCAACGGCCTCGACATCGGGCCGCAGGGCCTTTAACTGGGCGCGGCGGCGCTGGCTGCTGGTGCCCACGCGCGCGCGTGGCGGAAGAGACGCCAGAATGGGGTGATGAACCGACACGAAGACGTCTCGGGGATCGACGCGCCGGGGGGTGGCTGCCAGAGCGAATGGCTCGGGCAGTTCGGTGGGCAGATCCTTCAAGGAGTGGACCGCGAGGTCGACTATGCCGTCGACCAGCGCCTCCTCGATTTCCTTGGTGAACATGCCTTTGGAGCCAACCTGTGCGAAGGTGACATCCTGGAGGCGGTCGCCGGTGGTCCTGATGATGCGGATTTCGACCTCATGGCCCTGGGCGCGGAGCAGGTCCGCAATGTGGCTGGCCTGCCAACGGGCAAGCTGCGATCCACGGCTTCCGATGCGCAGATTCATCGCCGCACCGCCTCGCTGGTTTCAGACGCTGCCGAGGCTTGCTGTCCGGGTTCGAGGTGTTCGGAAGCGGACACCGACCAGGCGTCGCAGAGAGCGTCGAGCCGGACCTGATCGCCTTCGCGGGCGGCCTGTTTCAGGGCTTGCATGGGCGGGTGGAGGAACTTGTTGACCAGGCCGCGGGTGAGCGCCTCAACGGCGGCAGACTGCTCGGGAGTGAGCGGGCCCAGGCGCGCCTGCACGCGGCGCAGCTCGGCTTGGCGAATCTCCTCGGCCTGGCGCTGCAAAGCGACGATGGCCGGCGCGACGTTGACGGTGCGCTGGCGCATCCGGAAACGTTCGACCTCTTCGGCAACCAGCGCCTCGGCGTCGCCGGCTTCACGGCTGCGCTCGGCAAGGTGGGCGGCGGCGACGGCCTGCAAGTCGTCAATGTCGTAAACAAAGATGCCCTCCAGTTTGTTCATTGCCGGGTCAACATCGCGGGGCACGGCAATGTCGATGAAGAACATGGGCCGGTTGCGGCGGCGCTGCATGAAAGCCTGGCCGTGTTCGCGGCGGAAGATGGGGTGGGGCGCGCCGGTGGAGGTGATGACGATGTCGGCCTGGCCGGCCACGTCATAAAGCTGCTCAAAGGGAATCACGCGGCCCTGAAAGCGCTCGGCCATGGCGCGGGCGCGTTCGAGGGTGCGGTTGGTCACCAGGATGGATCCGGCTCCCTGCTGGACAAGGTGACGCGCGGCCAGGTCGCTCATCTTGCCGGCGCCCACCAAAAAGACGGTGCGCCCGGCGAGCGAGCCGAAGATTTTGCGCGCCAGGTCGACGGCGACCGAGGCGACGGAGACGGAGTTGGAGCCGATTTCAGTCTCGGAGCGGACGCGCTTGGCGGCGGCAAAGGCGCTCTGGAGGAGGTGCTCCAACTGGCCGGCAACGGTGCCGCTGGCACGGGCCACGGCAAAGGCTTCTTTCACCTGGCCGAGGATTTGTGGTTCGCCCACCACCATGGAATCCAGGCTGGCGGCGACGCGGAAGAGGTGGCGGACGGCGTCGTGGTCGCGGTGCTCGTAGAGGTGGGGCCCAAGGACGGACGGATCGAGGCCAAACTGGCGATGGAGGAAGCCAGGCAGATCGGCGTCCACGCCGTCCAGGGCGGCGAGCATCTCAACACGGTTGCAGGTGGAAACGATCATGCACTCGGCCACGCCCGGCACGGCGGCCAGGGCACGGGTCACCTCAGGCAGGTCTTCGCGGGAGATGGCGATGCGCTCGCGCAGCTCGATGGGCGCCGTCTTGTGGTTCACGCCGATGAGGGCCAGGGTCATCGCACACCGTACCCATGCACATGGCTGAAGAGATTGGTGGCCCAGACCACGAGCATCACCAACACAACCGCTCCGGAGAGATAAGCCGCCTTGCGTCCACGCAGGCCGGCGGAGCGGCGGACCATCAGCAGCAGGACATACACAGCCCAGCTGATAAAGGACGCGATCACCTTTGGATCGCGGAAATAGGCTGCGCCGAGGGGCGTTTCCTGGGCCAGAACCGAACCTATCACCAGCCCCACCGTCATGCAGGGGAAGCCGAAGAGCAGGGTGGCGTGGGCGATGCGCTCCAGGGTGTCGAGGGGCGGCAGCCATTCGAAAGGCGCCCACCAGGAGTCCTGGCCGGCTTTGGGCTTGCTCTTGAGGCGGCGCTCCTGCAGGAGATAGAGCACACTGGCCAACATGCTGAAGCCGAGCGCGGCATAGGCAGCCAGGAGAGCGGCAATATGGGCGACGAGCCAGCTGATGCGCACGCCTTCAGAGGGGAAGGTGTAGCGATCGGGGCCGAGCGCGGGCACGAAGATGAGGAAGAACGTGGCGGGCAAGGCAAAGATGCCCAGAGAGATGGCGTCGTAGATCCACCAGACGACGAAGAAGACCGAGGCCACGGCCAGGCCGAGCAGCGATTCTACCTCGCGCGCACCCACCGGGAGCCAGCGATGGGCGAGGCCGAGCATTTCCACCACGGAGACAAAGTGGAAGAAGAACGCCAGGCCGCCCAGGTGGACGCAAACCTTGCGCCAGCGCGGTGCGCCATCGAGCACGGCCGGGAACACGGCGAAGCATGCCGCCGCATAGAGACAGACCGCAACTCTGAGCCAAAACAGGTACATACCGAGGTTTACCTTAAGGCGTAACTCCCAAGTATACTGTGACCCAAATCACCAAACGGGAGGTTGGAGGAGTTTCGCGGGGGTAGGTGCGGGCAGGATCGGGCGGGTTTCGAGGCGTCCGGTTGGGAGGTGTGGAAAGAATCAGCGACTGACGGTTTCTTTCTGTTCTGCGCTCAGATTCTTCATGGCGCGGCGCGTGCGCGTGTAAAAGAAAAGACTAATGAACGCAAGTGCGCCCCAAATCAGCAGGATCCAAGACCCTTTGCCGGGGTGTGGATTGAAGAGAAAGAGCTTGAAACTCCAGGCCGCAAAGGCCAGCACAAAATAAGCGCCCAGCATCAACGCGACCCACGAGGCAATGTTGAGCTGCGTTTCCTTCTTCATGCTCGGATTATTGCTCCCGCGTGGGGCGAGCGCAAGAGAATTGCGGGTTTTACCCCGTTACCAGCGCGGCACGTTGGTCCCCTATCGGTTGTAGGAGCGCGCTGGGAAAAAGGTGGGGGAACGTGGCATCGAGCTCTTAAGCTCGCAGGACGTCGCCAGTTTGGCAGGCAAGAGTTGCTCGGCGTCGGGTAGACTTGGAGGCAAATCAGATGCCTCTGTCTTCAGGCGACAAACTCGGGCCGTATAGCATCGTCGCCCCTATCGGCGCGGGCGGGATGGGCGAGGTATATCGCGCCCGGGATTCGCGCCTGGGCCGCGACGTGGCGATCAAGGTGCTGCCCGATGCGATGACAAACGACGCGCAGGCGCTGGCGCGGTTTGAGCGCGAGGCTCGGGCGGTGGCGGCGCTGTCGCACCCGAACATTCTGGTGCTATTCGATGTGGGCGCGGACCGGGGAATTCATTACGCGGTGACGGAACTGCTGGAGGGCGAGACGCTGCGGGAGCGGCTGAGCCGGTCGGCGCTGCCGTGGCGCAAGACGATCGAGCTGGGCGTGGCGCTGGCCGAGGGGTTGGCGGCCGCGCACGATAAAGACATCGTGCATCGGGACATCAAGCCGGGGAATATTTTTCTCACCAACGACGGGCAGGTGAAGATCCTGGATTTTGGGCTGGTCCTGCGGCAGCCCTCGCTGGCGCTCGGAGACGAGACCGTAACCTCGGGGAACACCGAGCTCGGCGCGGTAATGGGCACCGTGGGTTACATGTCGCCGGAGCAGGCGCGTGGCGAAAAGGCCGATGCGCGCAGCGATATTTTCTCGCTGGGGTGCGTACTGTATGAGGCGGTAACGGGACGGCGGCCGTTTCAGGGCAAGACGGCTGCCGACACGCTGGCGGCCATTCTGAAAGAAGATCCGCCGACGATTTCGGATACCGGCAAGCAGGTCCCGGCGGAGTTGGAGCGGGTGATCGAGCGGTGCCTGGCGAAGAATGCGGCGCAGCGGTTTCACTCGGCGCACGATCTGGCGTTTGCGCTGCGTGTGTTGACGAGCGTGGGCGGCGAAAAGCCGGGGGTAGTTCAACAAGCTCCGCAAAAGGCGCGCGGGCCGCTGCCGATGACCATCGCTGCCGCAGTCGTGATTCTGGCGGCCCTGGGTCTGTTCTACTGGCTGCGCAATCGGCCGCTGCCGCCGCCCCGCATCTCGTCGACTACGCAGATCACGCATGATGGCCTCAAGAAATACCTGGCTGGAACGGACGGCAGCAGGTTGTACTTCACGGAGGCTTCCGCGCATTCCCTTGGTCAGGTGGCCGTAAGCGGAGGAGAGATCGCGCAGATGCCGGTCCCGGTGCCGGGTTTCCGTTATCTGCTGGACATTTCGCCGGATGGGACCAACATGCTGGTCGAAGCGGCCCAGGAAAAAAATACCTTGGTCGGCGCGTTATGGATTGTTCCCATCCTGGGAGGCTCGGCCCGCCGCTTGGGAGAGGCGGACCAGGCGGCCTTTTCGCCAGACGGAAAATCCGTGGCCTATCGCACGCAGGAAGGCGCACTCTGGATCGTACAAAGCGATGGGCGCGGGGCTCACCAATTGACGGCGGGACCCAGAGCCTTTAACCCGTCGTGGTCGCCGGACGGCGGCGTTCTCCGGTATCACAAGGACGGCGCGCTTTGGGAGATATCGTCGAACGGATCGAATCCTCACAAGCTGCTGCCGGATTGGCGTGGTTCGGTCTACCAATGCTGCGGCCGCTGGACGCTCGATGGGAAGTTCTTTCTTTTCCTGTCCTACGCTGCGAACGATGGGAACAGCGAGATGTGGGCTCTCGATGAGCGGCGTGGGCTATTTCGCAAGCCGCCTAAGGAGCCGATTCGATTGACCACCGGCCCGATCGAGTGGAGTTGGCCGGTTCCCGGCAAGGACGGAAGGGAGATCTTCTCCGAGGGCCAAATCTCCCGCGGGGAGTTGGTCCGTTTCGACCTGCGGAATAAGCAGCTCCAGCCATTTCTCGGTGGCATTTCCGCCGAATACGTGGAGTTCTCAAAGGACGGCCGGTACGTTGTCTATGTTTCCTACCCGGAGGGCATACTTTGGAGGGCTAACCGGGATGGAAGCGGTCGCGTGCAATTGACCGATTCGTCGATGTATCCTTTGAATCCCCATTGGTCGCCCGACGGCTCCCAGATACTCTTCATGGACATGGACTCCCACGGCGCAGTCAAGAGCTACGTTGTCTCGTCGGAAGGCGGCGGCCCGCAGCGGATCATGCCCGAGGACAATGGATTTCAGAGCGATCCGGGCTGGTCCCCCGACGGACGAAAGATCGTTTTCTCAAATGGAGGTCTGGGAAACCAGGGGATTGCGGAATTGCGAGTGCTCGATATCGCCAGCCATAGCGTCACCGTTCTGCCGGGCTCGGCGGGCATAGCAGGGTCGCCTCGCTGGTCTCCCGACGGCCGGTACATTGCCGCTACGTCCACCGAACATCCGAGCCTGCAGATCTACGACACTAAGACACAGCAATGGTCTGTGCTGCTCAAGATTGGACAGAATACTCCCGTGGACTATCCAGTGTGGTCCAGGGATAGCCGGTCAATTTACTTCCTGCGCATCAGGGGCGATCGAGGTGTTTACCGCGTGAATCTCAACGGAGGCGAGCCGGAGCGGATTGCCGATCTTTCGGACGTGCATCTTACCGGGTATTTCAGGTTTTCGTTGTCGTTGGATCCCGACGATGCGCCGCTGCTGACGCGCGATGTGGGAAGCAGCGATATCTACGCGCTGACGCTGGACGAGAAGTGAAAGCTACTCCGCTGGCCGAGATTTAGAGACGCGTGGCTGGACGCTGGGATTTGCGCGTTAGTCTTCCCTTCCCGATGAGTCATTTCAGTGAGTCACTGCGGGCCGGTAGATGAGGCCGATGGCGATGCCGGCTACGATCCATTCGATGAAGTAGGCGGCTGCGGAATAGAGGGTGAGCTTGAGCCCGATGTTGAGATTTGCATAGTTATGCAGGACGAAGGAGCCGATGGCATAGACACCGATGATTGCGCCGAAGCGCGCGCCTTCAGCGAGGCCTGAGCCTCCCTGGTAGAGCATTGCGTAGAGCACAGCGAGCGCCACCATCGACAGCAGCATGGCGGCCATGGCCACCGGCATGTGGCTCATCTGGCCGTCATGATCGCGGTAAACGCCGGGATACTTGCTGAACTCAGTCTTGATGAAGGGAAAGGCGGCGAACATGAGGCCGCCGACAACCATGTAAGCCACAAAGGCGCCGAGGGCCGAGAGGACGAGACGCAGGATGTTCATGAATGCTCCAATCGAGGATCGGTTGAGACAGGACCTGTGCGACCAATGTAGGGAGAGATTGACGGCGAGTCAAGGAGTATCCGGATGGCGCGTATCTGAGGATTCTCCCGCTGCGAGCCGGTGGATACGCCGCCCGCCTCTCGAAGGGGTGGCAACGTCCAAGGCGATCCGCCGGCGGGCGGTAATCTAAAGGCAGCGTGATCAGGGACGACAACCAACCCGCGGGCGCACCACTCTCTCCTTTTTTGGATGAGATCCAGCCCGAACAGGCGGCGCCGAAACCATCGGCCGACAAAGCTGCGACCGAGCTGACGCCCTTCATGCGGCAATGGACAGCGGCCAAGCGGGAGACGCCGGAGGCGCTGCTGTTTTTCAGGATGGGGGATTTCTACGAGCTGTTTTACGACGACGCGGTGACGGCCAGCCGGGAGCTGCAGTTGACCTTGACGGCACGGGACCGGGAGCGGCAGGTGCCCATGTGCGGGGTGCCGTATCACGCTGTCGAGAGCTATCTGACGCGGCTCTTGCGCAAGGGCTACCGCATCGCTATCTGCGACCAGATGGAGGATCCGAAGCTGACCAAGAAGATCGTCCGGCGCGAGGTGACGCGGGTGCTGTCGCCGGGGACGGCGCTGGATGCGGGGCTGGGGCAGGAGCAGAACAATTTTCTGGCGGCGCTGCTGGAGGTGAGTCACGAGCAGAAGAAGGGTTTGAGCAAAGGGCAGGTGTGCGCGGTGGCGCTGCTGGATGTTTCGACGGGAGAGTTTCGGACGGCGGAGTTTACGGGAGCGGGGGCGCGGCAGCAGGCAATCGACGAGATTCTGATGGCCGGAGCCAGCGAGGTGCTGCTGAAGGCGAGCGGGGAGATTTGGCCAGGACTGGAGCGGGTTCCGGCACGGACGCGGGTAGAGGACTGGGTGTGGACGCGGGAGTTCGCCGTGCCGCTGGTGGAACGGCAGATGGGCGTGCGGTCGCTGGAGGGGTTTGGGCTGAGCGAGCATCCGGCGGCGGCGATTGCGGCCGGCGCGGTGCTGCACTACGTGCGGACGACGCAGCGGAACGAGGCGCTGCATATCGATTCGCTGAAGTTTCAGGAGCACTCGACGGCGCTTGAACTGGATCAGGTTACGGTGCGGAATCTGGAGCTGGTGGAACCGCTGTTTCAAGGGCAGGACAGCCGGGCGACGCTGTTTCACACGCTGGATGCATGCCTGACGCCGATGGGCAAGCGGCTGCTGCGGGCGACGATTCTGCGGCCGCTGAACAATGCAGAGGCGCTGGAGGCGCGCTACGAAGCGGTGGGCGAGGCGCACGGGGACCTGGTGCGGCGCGAGGAGGCGCGGCGGGCGTTTGGCGGGATTATGGACCTAGAGCGATTGCTGGCCAGGATTTCCTTGGATTCGGCGGGGCCGCGGGATGTGCGCGCGCTCGCCGGCAGCCTGGCCAAGCTGCCGGGGCTGAAGGCGGCGCTGGATGTTATGAGGGCACCTAAGTGGCGGGAGGTTGGCGGGAGGCTGGACACGCTGGACGATGTTACGTTGCGGATTGCGACGACCCTGGTTGCGGAGCCTCCGCTGACGCTGGTGGATGGGGGCGCGATTGCCTCCGGCGTGAATGCGGAATTGGATGAGTTACGCACCATCTCGTCGACCGGAAGGCAGTCGATTGCGGCCATCGAGGAGCGGGAGCGGGCGCGGACCGGGATAGGTTCGCTAAAGGTCAGGTATAACTCGGTTTTCGGGTATTACATCGAGATTACCAAGGCGAACATGGCATTGGCGCCGGCGGATTACGAGCGCAAGCAGACGCTGGTGAATGCGGAGCGTTTCACGACGCCGGAGTTGAAGGAGTACGAGCGCAAAATCCTCACCGCGCACGACCGGTCGATCGAGATTGAGAAGCGTATCTTCGCAGAGCTGCGGCGCGCGGTGCTGGAGGCGGCGGGACGGATACGACGCGCATCGGCTGCGGTGGCGGAAGCGGACCTGCTGGCCAACTTCGCGCATCTGGCGGCGCAGCGGCGGTATGTGCGGCCGAAGCTGACCGAGGAACCGGTGCTGGAGGCGGTGGCGGCGCGGCATCCGGTGATCGAACAATGGATGGAGGAGACGCGCGAGGGCAGGTTCATTGCCAATGACTTATACCTGACCGCGGGCGGGGATGGGCCGAGTTTGTTACTTATTACCGGACCTAACATGGGCGGAAAGAGCACATATCTGCGGCAGGCGGCCATGTTAGTGCTGCTGGGTCAGATGGGGAGCTTTGTGCCGGCGGAGAGCCTGCGGTTCGGGCTGGTGGACCGGATTTATACGCGCATCGGGGCCAGCGACAACGTGGCGCGCGGGCGGTCGACATTTATGGTGGAGATGACGGAGACGGCCACCATTCTGAATACGGCCACGCGGCGGTCGCTGATCCTGCTGGACGAGATGGGGCGCGGCACGGCGACGTTTGACGGGCTGTCGCTGGCCTGGGCTACAGTCGAATATTTGCACGCGGAGACGGGCGCGCGGACGCTGTTTGCCACGCATTACCATGAGCTGACGATGCTGGCCGAGAAACTGGTGCGGGTGCGCAACTTAAGAGTGGGCGTGAAGGAAGCGGGCGGAGGGATCGTGTTTCTGCATAACATTGAGCCGGGTGCTGCGAGCAAGAGTTATGGCATCGAGGTGGCGCGGCTGGCGGGGCTGCCGGCGGTGGTGATCGAGAGGGCCAAGCGCGTACTGCGGCAGCATGAGAAGCAGGAGCGCTTCGCCGCGGCGAATGTGCAAGCGGAGACGGCGGAGCCGGTGCAGCTAACGATATTTACGCCGTTGTCGCAGCTGATTGTGGACCGCATTGCGGCGACGGATGTGAATGGGCTGACTCCGCTGCAGGCGCTGAACCTGCTGGAGGAATTGCAGAGCGAGTTGAAGGACAGGGACTTAGGGACGTAGGGACTAGGGACTTAGGGACTGGGGCTGAGATGACGGAGAGTTTGCGGCGGGCGGCAGGGAGCTTGCTGGTGGTGGGGCTGGGGGGCACGGAGCTGACGGCCCTGGAGCGCGCATGGCTGAAGCTGGTGGGGCCGGCGGGTATCATTCTTTTCCGGCGCAACATTTCCGATGCGCAGCAGACGCGGGCGCTGTTGAAGGAGGCTACGGCGCTGTGCGCGGCGCACAGTTTTCGGTGTGTGGATGTAGAGGGCGGGACTGTGGACCGGTTGCGCGATGCGCTGGCGCCGATGCCTTCCGCGCAGGCTGTGGGACGCGCGATGTTCGGCGATGGTTCGTGTTCTCCCACCCTTTCGCAAAGCGCGCGAAAGGATGGGGCACCCGGCAGTCTTCCCAGGTCTCAGAGTCGAGCCCTGGGGCACCCGGGGTCTGTGCGCGGTGGGTTGGCGCGGGAGCATGGGGAGTTGGTGGCGCGGGGGGTACGGGCTTTCGGGTTCAATACAACGCTGGCGCCGGTGCTGGATTTGGCGCTGCCGGATTCGGCCGCGGTGTTGGGGACGCGGACGGCTGCGTCGACGGCGGCGGGCGTGGTCGCGTATGCGCGCGAATTTCTGGGCGGACTGGCGGCGCACGGCGTGGTGGGATGCGGCAAGCATTTTCCGGGGCTGGGCGGCGGGACGCGGGATTCGCACCTGGAGACGCCGGCGATCCGCAGGAGTTATCGCGAGCTATGGCGCGAGGACCTGGTTCCCTATCGTGAGTTATGCGGTGAGTTACCCATGATTATGATGAATCATGCGGCTTATCCGGATACGCCGGGAAAGAACCGTCCTGCAAGCGTGTCTTCCTTTTGGATTAGTACGGTGCTGCGCGAGCGGATAGGCTATGGCGGCATCATCTTCTCCGACGACCTGGAGATGGGCGGCATTCTGAAGTTCATGAGCATCGAAGAGGCTCCGGGTGCGGCCATCCGCGCGGGGACGGATTTGCTCGAGATCTGCCATAGCCCGGAGCTGATTCTGCGCGCTTACGAGGCGCTGCTTGCCGAGGGGGAGCGGTCGGCTGCGTTTCGGGCGCTGCTGCTGGAGCGCGCGCGGCAGACGGCGCGGCGACGGGCAAGGCTGTTTGCGGGCGGGTTGCCGGCGGCGCTGACGGCGCGGCAGCTTGAGGCGCTGCGGACGCGCATTCTGCGCTTCGGCGAGACGGTACAAGGATTGCAGCCCATTGCACAGGAGACACCGGCGTGAGGGCGAAGACCATGACGGTGGCCGGCATCATGAGCGGCACTTCGGCTGACGGGATCGATGTGGCCGTGGTGCGGATCGAGCCAGGCAGGCAGCGGCCGCGGCTCACGCTCATTGCTCACGAGGGGTTCGCGTTTCCGGCGGCGCTGCGGCGCGCGGTGCTGGCGGCGATGAATGCGGCTTCGACCTCAACGGCGGAACTGGCGCGGCTGAACTGGCGACTGGGCGTGGCTTATGCCGAAGCGGTGAGCGCGACGTTGAAGAAGCATCCGGCAGTCAAGCTGGATTTGATCGGCTGCCATGGCCAGACGCTCTATCATCAGCCGCGCGCGGCAAGTTATGCAGGACGAAGTTTCACGTGCACGTGGCAGGCGGGCGAAGTTGCTGTGATCGCCGAAGCACTGGGTGTTCCGGTGGTTTCGAACTTTAGACCCGCGGATATGGCTGCCGGCGGGCAGGGCGCGCCGCTGGTGCCGCTGCTGGACTACGTGCTGTTTGCCGATGCGCGGCGCGGGCGGGTGTTGCAGAACATCGGCGGCATTGCGAATCTGACTGCGATTCCCGCAGGAGCCGCGCGGGAGGCGACGATCGCCTTCGACACCGGCCCTGGCAACATGGTGATGGACGCGCTGGCGCTGGAACTCTTCAACAAACCGTTCGATCGCCATGGCGCGCTGGCGGCGCAGGGCGCGGTGCTGACGCCGGTGCTCAAGGCGGAGTTGCGCAACCGGTATTTTCGGATCAAGCCGCCGCGGACGGCCGGAAGGGAGCAGTTTGGGCGGGAGTATGCGGCCCGGTTTCTGGCGGCCTGCCGGAGGGTGAGCGGCCGGCCGGAGGATGCGCTGGCCACGGCGACGGCGCTGACTGCCGAGACGATTGCGGGGAGTTATCAGCGGTATGTGCTGCCGCTGATGAAGACGAGCGCGGTGGATTATGTTGTCTCCGGCGGCGGGGCACGCAATGCCACGTTGATGGCTATGCTGGCGCGGCGATTGGAGCCGTTGGGGTGTGAGCTGGCGGTGAGCGAGGATTTCGGTTTGCCCGCAGAGGCCAAGGAGGCCGCGGCGTTTGCGCTTCTGGCCTGGCAGACCTGGCATCGGCTGCCGGGGAATGTGCCCGCGGCTACGGGGGCGAGGCGGGCGGTGATTCTGGGCCAGGTGACGTATGCGTAGGGGGCTTGAGTTCGTGGATTCCCAGGTCTTCCGCACGGCGGGCGAGACCCTGGGGCGCCCGGCATTTGTGGTGGATCGAGGCAGGCGGATCGTGGGTTCGAGGTTTCCCACCCTTGCGCAAAGAGCGCGCAAGGATGGGGCACCCAGCTTTTGAGGCTTGGAAAGATGAGACGGTTGAGAGTTGTGGTTTCCCAGGTCTTCCGCCACGGCGGACGAGACCTGGAGCACCCGGCGGAATCGAGACAGGCGGATCGTGAGTTTGTGGATTCCCAGGTCTCAAATACGAGACCTGGGGCACCCAATATTGGTGGTGATTCACTGAAGGCGGGGCTGAGGTTCGTGGTATCCCGCTCTTGCGCCAGAAGGAAGGCGCAAGGGTGGGGCACCCAGCTTGGATGGTTGATCGCACTGGCCGGTCTGATGCTGATGACAGGATGCGGGTCGAGGGCGAAGGACTCACGGACGGTGGTGTTTCTGATTGAGAGCAGTCCGGCGAATCTCGACCCGCGGATCGGGACCGACGCGCAGTCGCAGCGGATCGACGCGTTGCTGTTCGACGGGCTGGTGGCGCGGGATGCGAGCTTCCACTTCACCCCGGCGCTGGCAGAGGGATGGGAACAACCCGATCCGCTGACGCTGGTTTTTCACCTGCGCGGCGGCGTGCGCTTTCACGATGGACGCACGATGACGGCGCGGGACGTGGTGTGGACCATCGAGTCGATGCGGAATGGCGCGGTGATCTCGCCCCGGGCCAACGCCTATGCCGCAGTAGACAAGCTGGAGGCACGCGACGACAGAACCGTGGTCTTTCATCTGAAGCACCCCGACAATTTTCTGCTCACCAACCTGTCGACGGGCGCCATCGGCGTGGTTCCGGCGGGCAGCGGGCGGGATTTCTGGCAGCATCCGGTGGGCACCGGGCCGTTTCGATTCGTGAGCCAGCAGATCGATCAGGATGTGGTGATCGAGCGCAATCCGCTGAGCTGGTTGCAGGCGCCAAAGATCGAGCGGGTGCGCTTCGCGGTGGTGCCCGACGCGATTACGGAAGCGCTGGAACTGGAGAAGGGATCCGGCGACGTGGCTATCAATTCCCTGCCCATGGATGCGCTGCCGGTGCTGGCAGCGCGGCCCAATTTGCAAATCGACACCACGGCCGGGACTGAGGTGCAGTACCTGGGTTTCAACGTGCGCGACCCGCTGCTGAAGGATGCGCAGGTGCGCCAGGCCATTGCCTGCGCCATCGACCGCGATCTGATCATCAAGACGCTGCAGCGCGGGTATGCGCAGCCCGCGGCGAGCCTGCTGCCAGCCAGCCACTGGGCCTGGAGCGCGGACGGGCCACGTTACGAGTACGATCCGGCGCGGGCTGGAAGGTTGCTCGACGAAGGCGGCTATGTTGCGGGCCGTGACGGGGTGCGCTTTCACCTGACGATGAAGACCAGCAATGTGGAAGAGACGCGGCTGCTGGCGGCAGTCTTGCAGCAGCAATTAGCACGGGTGGGGATTGCGCTCGACCTGCGCAGCTATGAGACGGCGACATTTTATGCCGATGTGCGGAGGGGAGCGTTTCAGATGTATTCGCTGCGCTGGGTCGGCGGCAACGAACAGCCGGATATTTTCACCTATGCCTTCTCGACCAAGAG
>Ga0326727_10009755_pt1 | contig 23346 bp, 19 predicted proteins | sample MB2enrmetagenome_FD_207643 | JGI IMG/M metagenome (GOLD analysis project Ga0326727, IMG submission 207643) | Lab enriched peat soil microbial communities from McLean, Ithaca, NY, United States - MB29MY | ecosystem: Environmental > Terrestrial > Soil > Wetlands > Peat | place: USA: New York... | reverse complement strand
CAAGGAGTGGCTCGGCGCGGACCTGATCTTCGACCTCGATTCCGACCACCTGCGCGGCGCCGAGGTCCTCGATTATGCAGGCCAGCTGCGGCTCGTGAAGGAGCGCCTCATCGACCTCGTGGACGACTTTCTCTTCCGAGACTTCGGGATCGACCCAGCTTCGACGTCGTTCGTCTTCTCCGGTGGCCGGGGGTACCACGTGCACGTTCGGGACGACCGATTCCTCTCGCTCACCAGTCCCGAGCGTCGCGAGCTCGTCGACTACGTGCTCGGCACCGGGGTCGACCCCATGCGGGCGGTCGAAGGGCATAGGGAAGACGTACGTTCCGGTCGCACGGCGGACGTCGTCGAGGACGACGGCGGCCCGGCCGGCGGCGCGCGCCGCGCCCCCCGCACGCGACGGCTGGCCGCTCCGAACGCCCCCGGATGGCGCGGACGGACCACGCGCGCGTTGCTGGAGCTCTTGCGACGCTGGCAGGCCGCGGGAGCGGACGCGGCGGCCGCGGAGATGGTGGGGCTCGGGATCGCCCCCGCGAAGGCCCGGCGCTGGGCGAAACTTCTCGTGGACGAGGGGGGCGCCGCCAAGATCCAGGCTACGCTCACCCTGGACGTCTTCAAGAAGGACCTGCCTGTCGAGTTCCTCGAGGCGGTCACCTCCCGTGCGATGATCGAGGTCCAGGGGGAGACCGACGCCCCCGTCACGACCGACATCCACCGGTTGATCCGGCTCCCCGGTTCCCTCCATGGAGGGACGGGGTTTCGGGTCGTCCCGCTGGCCCGCGACGCGATCGCGGAGTTCGACCCGTTCCGGGACGCGGTGATCGCGGCGCCGGAAGGCGAGCGGACCGCCGTCACGTACCGCGAAGAGGTCCAGTATCCGTTCCCCGGGGGCGGGGTACGGGGCCGGCCCGGAGAGACCGACGAACTGTCTACCCCGGTGGCGCTGTTCCTGGTGCTTCGGGGAGAGGCGGAGCTTCCGCCTTCACCGGCATGACCAGCCGGCCGATCCGCTCGATCGAGGCCTCGATCTGATCGCCGGGCTTCAGCTTGCGCGTTTCCTTCCCGAACTCGAAGCCCGGAACTCCACCGAGGCTGCCGAGCGAGAGGAGGTCCCCGGGCTCGAAGGTGATCCCCTTCGAGAGGTGCGCGAGGATCTCGGGGATCCGGAAGATGTAGTCGGAGGTGTCGCCCTTCTGGCGGACGGTGCCGCCGACCTTGAGCTCCATCTGGAGCGGATACGGGTCGCCGACCTCCTCCTTGGGCACGACCCACGGGCCGACCGCCATCGTCGCGTCGAACCCCTTACCCATCACCCAGTCGACCGCCCCTCCCTCCGGGTACTGAAGGTCGCGGTAGCCCATGTCGAGGGCGATCGTGTAGCCGGCGATGTGTTCCATCGCCTTCTCGGCCGGGATGTGCTTGCCGGTGCGCCCGATGACCGCGGCGAGCTCGAGCTCGACGTCGGGGAACGTCGAGACCGGGTTCAGGACGAGGGTCTCGCTCGGTCCGACGAGGCTGTTGAAGAACCGGGGGAACACGTACGGCTGCTTCGGCATCGGTCGGCCCTGCTCCTGGACGTGCGACCGCGAGTTCGAAGCGAGGCAGTAGATCTTCGCGTTCCGGACGACCGGGGCGAGCAGCTTGACCCCCTCCTCGGCCTTGAACAGGAACCGCGCTCCGGTCGCCGCCCGGGGCGTCCAGCCCATCTTGCGGCGGCGGTCGATGTATTCGATGATCTTCTTCGTGACCTGGACGGAGTCGGCGCCGCCCTGGAAGAACTGTTGCATGTCGCGGAACCGGCTCGGGTCCGCGCCCTTTACCGGGTTCACGCCGTAGTAGTCTCGACACGCCGTGTCGAGGTCGATGAACTCGTTGGCGTCCGTGATCATCCCGAAGTGGAACTGGTCCTGTATCGTGAAGTGGACGAGCTTCATGGTCCGGCCCCGCGCCGGGGAATCGCTCGGACGGATAACGGGTGCGTGTGGAGCGGGTCGCTCCTGGCCGGTCCCCAGGGTGGCACCGTTCGGACCGAGATCAGGGCGGTGACGACCGAGCCCTTCCCCGACCTCGGACCTTGTCGCGCACGCGGACCCACATCACGGCCAGGAGAAACCCGAGCCCCTCCGAATCCTCTCGGACGGGCCGGCCCGGCCGATCGAGGAGGGCGGCCGCCGCCCGGCGCGCCGGGGCGTACTCGGCCCGGCGGGTCCCCGCAGCCCACCGCGGGGCGAACGTCACGACCACCCAGAGCGGCCAGAGGAAGTAGTTCAGGTGGGCGTAGAACGGCTGGGTCGCCGCCGAGGTCGGGGATCCCAAGCTCCCGAGGAAGCTCGAGCAGTGGGACTGGCCGGCGAGGACCACCCCGCACCAGACCGCGAGCGGGTCGACGAGCAGGAACGGCAGGAGGATTCCCACGGTCACCGCGGTCGCGATCCCCGCCGCTCGCCATCGACCGTGGTAGAGATGGTAGGCGACCACGAAAACGTTCGCGAACTGCTTCAGGCCGAGCCCCACGAACTCGGCGACCTTCCCTTTCCACCCCGGGAGCGAGAGGAACGCGAGCGTCAGAACGGCGATCGGAACGAAGTCGTTGAACCCGCTCGCGGCGAGGAGGCCCACCCAGAGGGAGCCCCACCCGAACGCGGCGGCGCCGTTCCTTCTCAGGAGGTAGAGCGAGAACGCCCACGCGGCCAAGGAGACCCACCGGTAGTCCAGACCGGGGACCTGGATCAGCGTCAGGAACGGGAGGTAGACGTAGTACGCCGAGAGCTGGATCGGACCGGTGCCGTACTGGAAGTACGTGAGGTGGACCGGGGTCGAGTACAGGTTCGGCCACCACTGCGCGGCGAAGGCCGGCGTGGCGTACGGCTCGTCCGTGAGCCCATTGTAGAATCCCGTCGTCGCCGAGAAGACGGCGAACCCGACCGAGAGGGCGACCCACGCGGAGAGGAACGCGGGCTCCCGGTGGAGCTTCCAGCGTACCGCGAGCGCGGCCGCGACGAGGATCGCGAGGACCGGCAGGAACGCCGCGGCCGGCTTCGAAAGGAGGACCGCCATCTCGACGTACACGCTTCCCACGCTGAGGAGGAAGAGCGCGGCCGCCTGCGCGACCCGGAGGCCCGTCCCGGAGGTGGTCGGGGTCTCGGTAGAAGGTGGCCGAGCCTCGCCCCGGGACTCGGAGGACGAAGGAGCCGGGGTCGTGAGTAGACCTCCCTGGAGTCCTCGGGCCGCGAGCAAGCCTTTCGCGCCGCGACGGGCCGGACCGAGCGCCGGAAGGGGTCCGAGCCTTAAGGGAGACGACGAGGAGCCGGGGACCCGCCTGGAGTGCGGCCGGGGCCGACCGTGCCGAGGCAGCTCAGTAGAAGTGTCGGCTCACCGCGAGCAGGTAGACGAAGAGGATCAGCCCGAAGATGAACGCGAAACTGACGAAGTTGCCCGCCAGGGCGGCGACGATGACCTCGATGATCGTGAAGAGCAGAGCGAGGACGAGTGCCCAGAGCCTTAGGTGCCACAGACCCAGGGCCACTCCCAGGATGATCAGCCCAATGATCAGGACGATCGCTCCGAGGACGGCGTGGGAGAGTCCCCCGAAGCTCGAAGAGACGCCGAGGAACGAGACGACCGCCACGCTGGCGAGGAGGAGAACGCCCCCGATCGCCACCAGGACCCCATAGATCCCTAGGAGGACGGCCAGGATCGCCACACCGAGCGGACGGGACGGGGTCGCGGGGGCATACGTGGTCGTCATGACTTGACCGCGGACAGTCCGCCCAAGGGTAATGAACCTATGCTTTCAGCCGAGCGCGACTCACGGCTTCGAGGGGCCCGACGTCCCGGGCGAGGCCGTGCCCCGCCGCGGGATATACATCGCAACGTACCCCTCCCCGACCGTCTCGATCGAGACCAGCTCCAGATGCACGGTCTCTTCGGGTCCGTGGGTCTCGGGACCCGCGACGAGCGAGGGGGCGGTAGCTCCCCCGATCACGACGGGGGCGTAGTAGATCGTGCATCGGTCGAAGAGGTGGGCACGAAGCACGCTCGAGAGCACTTCGGCGCCGCCCTCGACCATCAACCGGCGGAATCCGAGCCCGTAGAGCTTCGGGAGCAGTTCGGCGAGGTCGACCTGCCCGCGGCCGGCGACGACGGTGCGGACCGTGGGCGGATAGGTGCGCGAAGAGCCCTCGGTCGTCGCGATGATCGTCGGAGCCGAGCCATCGAGCACCCGGGCCTCCGGAGGCGTTCGGCCGCTCGCGTCGACCACGACACGGGTCGGGTTCTTGCCCGGAGCCTTTCCAATGAGGTCCCAGTGGACGCGGAGGGATGGGTCGTCCTTGACGACGGTTCCCACGCCCACCAGGATCGCGTCGGCGTTGGCGCGCAGCCGCTGGACGCGGACGAGGTCCTCTGGACAGGAGAGCTTGGCCCGCTTCCCCCCCGCATAGGCGAGACGACCGTCCAGCGACGCCGCGCAGTTCACCCACACCGCCGGTCGACGGGGGGCCGACTCCTCCGTTCGTGCCATGCGGGTTCCTCTACGCCGGGGCGCGCAGTCGCGCGATCTCGGTCTCGAACGCGTCGATCGGGCGGCCCGCGGCCTTGAGGTCGGCGAGATTGACCTCCACGTTCGCCAGCGCCCCCTCGGCCGCCGCGCGGAACATGGCCAGGGAGGTCGTGAGGTCGCTCTTGAGCGCCGCCCGGGTACGGTCGCCGACCGCGGCGAGCCGACGCGCGAGCTCGACCGCCCGACGGGCGGTCTCGAGCGGGACGTTGGCGGAGTGCTCGAGCGCGTCGGCGTAGGCGGTATGGTACGCCGGGTCGTCCGGGTGTTCCTTGCGCAGGCGACGCGCGGCCCGGACCCCCTCGTAGGAGAGCGCGTCCTCGTCGGCCAGTTCGAGGAACCGGTATCGCCCCGCCGTCAGGAGGTGGGCGACCTCGACGAGGTCCTCGGCAGGCTTCGCGGGGTCGATGGAGTAGGCCAGGACCATCTCGCCGAGGCCCGACGCGAGGGCCGCCGCCACCCCGGCCACGCTGCCGCCGCCCGGGGTCGGGGTCCGGGCCGCGAGTCGGGTGGTGTAGGAGGCGATCGACTCGTGCCCGGGACCGGTCGCGTCGACCGCCCGGACCTTCCGCTCGAGGATCGCGGCGCGGTTGAAGCTGTGGAGCTGAAGGTAGTACTCCGCCGCATCGAACAGGGCGTCTTCCGGCACGAGACCCACGACCTCCGATTCCTCGATGCCGACACCGTACCGCTGGGCCTCGCGGCGCACCGCCTCGAGGGCGCGGTGGATCGGAGTCACCCGGTAGTCGGTCAGGTTCATCGATACCTGGGCTCGGTCCCGTTCCTGGATCTCAAAGCCGAGCGCTTTCACTTCGGGAAGGCCGCCGTCGCGGGCGCGCACGGCCTTCGCGACCTTCTTCGCGATCCCGACATCCGACGTGGTGAGGTACGCATTGTACGCGATCAGCACCGGGCGCGCTCCGATCGCCACAGCTCCCGCGGTCGGATGGACCTTCGGGTTACCGAAGTCGGGAGCCCGGGCCGGGTCGCTCGCGATCGAGTCCCTGATCCCTTCGAACTGCCCTTCGCGGACCTTCGACAGGTCGGCCCGCTCGGGGCGCCGAGCGGCGGCCGCGTAGAGATAGACGGGGATCGCGAGCTCCTTCGCGACGCGCTCCCCGAGCCGTTCGGCGAGCTGGACCGCCTGGGCCATGGTGGAGTCCCCGAGCGGGACGAACGGCACCACGTCCGTTGCCCCCATCCGCGGGTGCTCGCCCGTGTGCCGGGTGAGGTCGATCTCCTGGGTCGCCACCCGGATCATCCGGAAGACCGCCTCGACGAGGGCGTCGCCCTCGCCGACCAGGCTGATCACCGACCGGTTGTGGTCCGGGTTGCTTTCCACGTCGAGCACGGTCACGCCCGGCACGGAACGTGCTGGGGCGACGATGCGCTCGACGCGGGCAGGGTCCTTTCCTTCCGAGAAGTTCGGCACGCACTCAAATCGGCTCATTGGTTTGGTCCTCCAAAGGTTTCCAGCAAGGTCTGGTGACCGCGGGCCTCGACGGGGCTCGCGGCGGCGCGCGGACGCTGGCGGGCGCGTGCGATGGCGGATTTGACCCGGCCTTCGTCGAAACCGTGGCCGCCGACCAGGATCCGGCCCACGGCCTCCTCGTCCACCGGGCCGAACGCCGGCGGCGGTACGTCGACCGCGTTCGGGTGTCGGAAGATCTCGGCGACCTCCTCGGCCTCGGTCGGGTCGAGCCCGACCTTGGCGACGGTCGCGGCGAAGCCGAGGTGCTGCTGGACGAGTTTCAGGGCCTTCTTCGGCCCGTATCCGCGCACCCCGTCGTTGAAGTCGGTCCCGACGAGGATCCCGAGCAGGATCAGTTCCTCCGCGTCGATCCCGAGCGACGAGAGCAGGTCCGCGCGGTCGATCAGCTGGGCGCCCGGGGCGGTGCCGCCCCGGTTGCGGGCCGCCAGGCCACGGACGAGGCGGGGGGCGCCAAAGAGGAGGCTGTCGTAGTCCTCCGAGGCGGCCGCCCAGACGGTGCCGTGGGAGGCCATGGAGGCCGCCTGCGCCTCCCCTTCGCTGGGCGCCTGCAGCGCCGGGACACCGAGCGCCGAGAGGAGCGAGGTGATCTCCTCGACCATGGGACGGGTGAGGCGGGAGGTCTGGGCGGCTTTACGGCGCGCCGTCTCGAGGTCACCGGCGGCGAGCGCCTGCTGCCATTGCTCCTCCGCCTTCTCCTTGGAGAGGATGCGCTGGCGGATCGTGCCCGCCTTGCGTTCGGGGGGCTTGCCGTCGAACACCCAGACGGGGAGCACGCCTTCCCTCAGGAGGGAGGTCGTGCGGTAAAATACGCCCATCAGGTGGCTCGTGACCCTCCCCTCGGAGTCGCAGAAGAGCTGGCCGTCGCGCTGGCGGATGGTAGCGAGGAACTGATAGACGACGTTGTAGCCGTCCACCGCGAGCATTCGCCCCGCGAGCGCGTCCCAGGGCAGCTCCTGGGCCGTGACGATATCCTTGAGCGGAAGCCCCACATCGGCCGAGGAGCGGCGCCGAGTACTTGGGCTTACCTCGGCGCTGGCGAGGATGCTATTACTCTTCGGGCGTGTCGGTCGACCGGAAGGCACCATGGTCGAGTTTGTGTGGCGCGACGAGGTACCGGCGGCATCGGGCCTGGGCGCCGGGTCGGTCGTGATATCGGCCTTCCCGAGCGCCGGACTCGCGACCATCGTCGCGGGACACTACGTGGTCCGTGCCCTCAAGCTCCCTCGGATCGGACGGTTCGACTCGCCGGACTCGTCTCCGATCGCGATCGTCCAGGGCGGCGAGGTCAGCCCCATGGTCCGGGCCTACGGGCGACCCGACCTCGCGCTGGTCCTGTCCGAGTTCCCCCCGACGCCGGCGCAGGCGAACGCGCTCGCCCGCACGATTCTCGACACCGCCGAACGGCATCAGGCCCGCATGATCCTCTGTCTGGAAGGCGTCGTCCCCAACCCGACCGGCGACGAGGAGACCGAAGAGGACGGGGCGGTCGCCTCGCTCGAGGACCAGCCCCCGGAACAGGTCTGGGTCGCGTTCTCCCGGAAGGACCCCGCGCTGCTTCGCGCGTTCGAGCCCGCCAAGGCGCGTCTCCTGGAGGACGGCGTCATCGGTGGCGTCTCGGGCGCGCTCCTCATCCAGGGGATCGGTCGGACCGTCCCGGTCGCGGTCCTGCTGGTGAGCGCCCGCGTCGCAGAAGGTCTCCCCGACCATCGCGCCGGGGCGGCGCTAATCGAGACGCTCGACCGGCTCCTGCCGGAGATACGGATCGATACCGGACCGCTGCGGGCCCAGGCCGAGCAGATCGAGAAGGCATTGCGTCAGGCGATCAAGACCCGGTCCGCGGCGCAGCCAGCGCCGTCACCGGAGACCGCACCGCTCTCGCCTCAGGAGATGTACCGGTAGACTGCCCCGCCCCGTAGGTGGGGCCCCGGTCCGAGCTAGGCGAAGGTCTCGGAGTACGAAAGGAGGTAGAAACCCCCGACGATCATCACTGCGATGAGCACGAAGACCGAGACCGGATTCGAGCGGAACTCGGCGACCGTGACCCCCAGGAGCACCGCCGGGAGCACGATCAGCAGCAGGAACGTCAGGAGGCGTCCTTCCATCGCGACCGTACCGAGCCTGGACTACTCTTAAGCTTGCGTGGGGAGAGCGAAGGGACGGGGAGCGGGGGAGAACCGCTCCCCGTGGAGAATCGGTTCGTTACTGCGCGGCTGGGGGGTGAGCCTCGGTATCGACCTCGAAGGTGAGTTCGACCTCGGGTCCGCGGCCCGCCGCCGCGGGCAGGGCGGGGGGCATCGCGGGCATCGGCATGGGGCCCGGTGGAACGACGCCCAGGGCTGGAGCCTCGACCTCCGAGACCCGGTTCATCGGGCCGACGCGGGCCGCCTGGCTCAGCTCGACCGCCTCGATCACCGCTTCGGCGGGGGCAAGGAAGGAGCGTTCGATGTGCTCTTCGATGACCGAGGCCCAGTGCTCGCTCAGGCGAGAGAAGGCAAGCTTTCCCTGGGTCGCGACCAGGCTCTCGTTGTCGAGGGTCTGGAGCGTCGCGAAGCCGCGCTCGCGCTTCTCGACGAACGACTCGACGAAATGGAGCCGGCCGATCGCGCGGTCGGCGAGCGCCCGGCGCTCCCCTTCGCATCGGAACGGCTTGACAACGAAGACACTAACGACCTCGGCGTTGCGCGAGGCCACTTCGAGGATGTACGGCAGGGCGCCGCTTCCGGCGCCGCCGCCCAGGCTCCCGATCACGATGACGAACGTAGCGCCGTGGAAGATCCGCTGTAGCGCGGGACCCGCCGCACGGGCGAGGAGCCCGCCGACCACGGGCGACCCGCCGGTGTCGGTATCCGCCCCGGAGTCCGGTCCTAGGTAGACCCGTCGATCGAACTCGTCGAATCCCTGCACCTTGGGATCGCAGTTGATCGCGACACACTCTAGGTGTCGGATGTGCTGTCGCGCTATCTCCCTTCCAATCCGAATGGCTCCTCCGCCAACGGCGGCCAGGACGAATCGCACGTCCTGGCCCAGGCGCAGGTGGTTCTCCCACCCGTCGTTCCCGGAGTCGCCGTATCCCGGCGCGGAGCCTCGGTCGTTCGTCGCTCGCTCGGCCTCGTAGGTCGCCACAACCCTCCCCCGACCGTACTCTCGAACGTCCCTCCGCTCCTATCGACCGACGACTCCCTTGCGCTCCAGGTCCTTGCCGCTCTCACCGAGGGCCCCGACCTGGGTTCGGGTCTCCACCGCCTCGCGCACCGTGGCACGGGCCCGTTGGACGAGCTCGTGGACCTTCATCTCCATCTCCCCGCGGCGGACGATCTCGGCGAGGATGTCCCTCACCGGGCGGCCGTTCGCGACGTGATGGGCGTAGGTCTCGAGGGCGGCGTACTCCTCCGGCCGCAGCCGCACGGGGACCTCGACGAAGCCCTCGGCATCCACGGCCGGCGTCGGCGCGGTCGACATCGCACGGGAGCGCAGGAACGCGTGCAGCGCCGCCCGCATGAGCTCCGAGCGGGTCGAGAACTCGCCGTTCGTCACGAACGAGTCGACCAGCCGCAGCTCCTTGCGGTTGCACCGTAGGGCGATGCGCGCGTCGTCCAGCTCTTCCCGACGGGCCTCCGGCGCGCGAGCGCGCTCGGTTGTCCGGTTCGGAACGTTGTCGAACACAGTCAGGCTGAGTGATGGAAACTCCTGATACTTAAACAAGAGCCAGTGACTACGACAAAAGATTTTCCGCTCGCGGTTTTGTGGGTTTCCTGACGTGTCGAACATACTTCGGAACTTGTCGAACGTGCACCGGCCCCGGACTTGCTTGAGTATAACAGGGCGTCCAGACCTTCTCCGTCGAGCCCCGCGTTCGCTCGCGCGCCGGATCCTGGAGAACGGGCCTTTTCGGCTTCGAGGTGCGCCCGGCTTCGGTCGGCCGCTATGACGGCGCGCCGGGGGATCGCGACTTTCGCGGTGGCGGAGGCCCGAACTCGCGGGGTCGGGTGGTCTTCCCGGGATTTGGTCGAACGAAACTCTGACGGAGCAGTGTGCTATCATGCGCATGGGTGTGTATTACGTCAATAGACGTATTGTAAATCGTTGATTGTCGTTTCATCAACCTCAGGATTCATATACGAGATGTCGGCCATACCGTCACCCGCGGGTCTGACGACCCTTCGGAGGAAAAGCGAGAATGAACGTCTTGGGAAAGAAGGAGCGAAGCTGGAGAAAGGGACGGAAGCGCGGAGTGTCGCCGATCATTGCGACGATCTTGCTCGTCGCGATTACGGTCGTGCTGGCTGCCGTGCTGTACGTACTGATCTCGGGCCTTACGCACGGAACGGGCTCGGCCCCGTTGGGAACGAACTTCTCTTGGGGCACGCCGGTGAACGCTACGGGAACCACGCCGACCGGATGCGCTACGACCACGTATTACTGCTACACGATTGAGATTGCAGGGTCGGGCGGCGGTATCACCACCACGAACTTCCAGCTCGGTCTGCGGACGGCTCTCGGATCTACGGTCGCGTGGCCCGCGAGTGTCACGGCGACTGGCGGACTGATTCAGCTGTTCGGGGTGTCCACCACTACCGCGCTCGCGACGTACTCGACGGCGACCAGCACCTGGACCAACGCGGCCGGCTTTACCGGTGGTCTGGCTGGGGGCGACTCCATCTCGATCTACACCGGAGGGCACGCGAACGGCGCCGGTATGGGTCTCTTGAGCTACGAGATCGTAGCGATTGGAGTCAACGGCTACTCGGGCACCGTTCCGTCGGCGACTTTCAACTAAGGGAAAGTCAGCGTCGGAGGCAACCCCTTCTCCCCGAATTCGCTCGGCCTCAGGGTCGGGCGAATTCGGAACCTGTTTTCTCGAGACGATCTTGGATGAGGCTGCGGACCTCGTTGCCCATTTGGGGCCGGAATCCGAGCCGGGACTCCCCCGCCGAGGATTTGCCCTCCGCCTCGGACGTCGGAAGGCGACTCGGACACTACGTAAGGTAACCTCTAAATAACCGGTTCCCGCCTGTTACATCGAGGTTCGCGTCGTGAGGTCATTCTCGGGCTTGTCTTCGCCTCCCGTTCCGCAACGCGTTCTGGGAGCATCGGCCCCCCGACGCCTGCGACGCCATCGCGCCCGGTCGGGACGCCGCGGGGTATCCGACGTGGTGGCCACGATTCTCCTGCTCGCGCTGACCGTCGTGCTATTCTCCGCTATCTTTGCCTTCGTCTCGGCATTCCCCTCGCCCCCGGCCCAGAACTCCAACCAGTTCCAGGCAACTCTTCTCTATAATTCGGGAGCCACCAAGATCGTCGGCCTGAACGTCACCCATCTCGCCGGTCCTCCGGTTCCGGACAACGGCCTGATCTATCTCAAGTCGGCCACCCGGCCGGGGGACTGTCCGTTCAGCGCGTCCGTGACCGTCGGCTCGGGGATCAGCGGCCCCCTTTGGACCCTCGGGGAGGTGTGGAGCAAGCAATTCACGAGCTTCCCGGGTTGTTCCTCCTACGCGGGTGACTCGGTCCCCGACAACATCACTGTCCTCATCGTGAGCGCGTCCAGCCTGATCTTCAGCGTGGTCCTCCCCGGGCAGTCCATCGGGGCGCCCCCGACCATCTCCGCGACCTGGACCGTCCCCGGTGCCCCCGTCGCGGGGCAAGCGTTCCGTATCTTCGCAACGGTCTCGGGGTCTCTGGGGACGAACAAGCCGTGGGTCAACCTCGGCGGGGTTCCCCACCAATCGACCACCGCTCAGAAGATGTGGTTCAATTCCTCGGCGTCCGAGTGGCAATTCAACGTCTCGATCGGTAACACGACGCTGACTAGCCCGGGTACCTACAACGGCTTCGTCAACGTGACCGGCGTCGCCGCCACCGGTAACGGTGCCTCGACCACCGCGGTCGTCCTGATCACGATCACGTCCTCGGGCGCCAACAACGGCCCCCTTTCGGTCGCCGTCATCCTGGTCCCGTCCCCACCGAATTCGGCCGTCACGGAGTCGTTGCAGGCGGTAGTGACCTACACCGGGTCTACCAAGAACGCCGCGGTCACCGTGTCGTTCTACGGTAACCAGACCGCTCCCACCGCCAGCAGTCTCTTCACGAGCACCGGCCCGTCGGGAGTGACGATCACCGGGCCCTCCACCGTGACGGTGTCGAGCGTGGCAGCCTGGCTGATCCCATCCCCGTCGGCCTCGGGATACACCTATTCCGTGTACGCGTCCGCGACGGTCGCGGGCGTGGGCACGGTCGCGGGCTCGATCTCGTTCACTCCGTCTTTGATCACGCTCTCCACGACGACCGGACTGGTCAAGAGCTCGGTCACGGTCGACGGCTACCAGTTCGCGCCCGGCACGGGTGTCACCTTCAGCATGGGCGGCGTCGCGCTCACTCCGTCCGCCTGCACCACGGGTACGCTCTCGGGAGCCACCGTGACCACCACCGGGGCCGGTCTCTTCGTCTGCACCATCACGGTAGCGGCCGTATCCCCGGGAGTGGCCACCACGGTGGTGGCGACGGACGCGACCACGGGGCAGAGTGATTCCAATCCCTTCACCGTGACGGCGTGGACCGTCTCGTTGAGCGCCTCGAGCGGCCTCATGTCGAGCAGCACAACCGCGACCGGAGCCGGGTTCGCGGGCGCCACCGGTGTCACCTTCACGATTGACGGCGCCGCGGTCACGCCGACCCTTTGCTCCACCGGCACCCTATCCGGGGCGACCGTCACCACCACCGGTGCGGGGGCCTTCGTATGCGCACTGACGATCCCGAGCTCGGCGACCGCCGGAGCGGGCTCGGTCGTGGGGACCGACTCGTCGTCGTCCCAAGCGGCCAGCGCCGTGTACACCGTGACGGCCTGGGTCATCACGCTGAGCCCCACTACCTTGTCGCACTCGGTCTCGCAGATCGTGTGGGTCAACGGAACCGGCTTCGCAGCCAGCTCGCTGCTCACGGTCACGTTGAATGGGACGCTGCTCACGTCTTCCTCTCTCACGTGCACTTCCGGCACGATCTCGGGCTCCACGATCACCGTCAGCGCGACGGGCACCTTCACCTGCCACTTCTCGCTCGCCAAGGCATCGGCCGCCGGGGTCTACACGTTCGTGGCGTCCGATTACACGACCGGTCAGGTCGCCTCCGCGTACTTCAGCCGGACGTGATTCTGGTACCGAGACCCGTCGGTCCGGGGAAACGCCACAGAGGGGTCATCCTCAGGCCCTGATCGGGCCTTCCCCGGGTCGGTTCGGCCGATGAGCCCGTTCCACCAGCCACCCTCACGGCCCTAGGGTGAGCGAACGGCCGACGCTCGTAACGGGAACGGTGGACCGCTAGGGTGTCTTGGGGGACGACGGGAGCGGCGCGCCCGCGCTGCCGCCTCCGGGGAGGTTCGCTCCGCATTTCCAGCAGATCGTCTCGTTCTCGTAGACCACGGCGTTGCAGTTCGGACAGGTCCGCTCCGGCGCGGCGGCCGGGGTCGAGCTCCCGGGCGGCGGCCCCTTCGCGAGCGTCGGTGGCAGAGACGACCCTCCGGCGGGCGGGCTCCCGGTCGGGGGTACCGGGCCCGCGGCCCGTTGGGCGGCCTCCCTCTTCCTGCGCTCGCGGTTCTTGAACAGCAGATAGAGTAGGAGGACGATGAAGAAGGGAGCGCCAAGGAAGAGCGCGTCGTCAAAGTAGATGGTCGGAAGGATCGTAGCGTAGGTCGACGTGTAATCTCCGACCACAGGGCCCTCCAGGCCGTTGTAGTTCGGGTCGCCGACGAGGGTCTGGAAGAACAGCACGCCGGTCGACCTGTTGGCGGTGTAGATGCCCATCTGCCAGTCCCAGATGCCGTTCGTTCCGATCTGGTGATGGAACGTGACGGTGGTCGGCTTCGTGACGTTCCCGACGAACGTGTAGTTGAGGAGCGTGAACGGGTACCCGGCCGAACACCACGAGGGGGGGCTCGTGCTGGTCGCGCCCGGACAGGTACTGATGTACAGGTTCAGCCACAACGGGCTCGTGTTCCCTGTCGGAATGCCGCCCGGGAAGACGGTCACGGTCCAAGTGAAGTTGGTCGAACCGGACCCGGTGTACGGCGAGACGGAGGCGTTCTGAAGGATCGCGGTGCCGTTGGTCCCGGGGATGTCGGTCAGCGAGTTCGCCACCGCGATCGGCTCCCGGATCTGCTGGGTGATCACGAGGGTCGAGAGGGGGGCGACGGCCAGCATGATCACGATGCCCATCAGGACAAGGAAACGGGGGCGCTTCAGGCCGACCCAGATCGGCAGGGCGAGTCCGAACAGGATCACCGCCGGGATCGCGAACAGCGTGGCGACGTAGACGTAGATCGCGAAGACCGCGAGGACCGCGATCGCGATGATGAGGGCCTTGCCGTAGGGTTTCTGGACGAAACCACTAAACCAGACCGGTTGCTTCTGCCTCACGGGACGGCACGGCAGACCGGCCTCCCTTTATAACGGGTGGGCAAAGACCATGGGGATGGGTACGTCCAATGCAACCGTGGTAACCCCGGCCGTGCTGGTCGTGCTCGACGGGCTCGGGGACCGCCCCCATCCGGATACCGACGGCCGGAGCCCGGTCGAGGCCGCGGCGACGCCCCACCTCGACGACCTTTGCCGCCGTGGGCAGCTCGGGGAGGTCGTCGTGGTCGGACCGGGCGTGGCTCCGGAATCCGACGCGGGAGTGTTCGCCCTCCTCGGTTACGACCCGGTCACGGACTCGCCCGGTCGGGGCGTCCTCGAAGCGCTGGGCGTGGAAGTGCCGCTCGCCCCCGGGGACGTCGCGCTCCGTCTCAACTTCGCGACGGCCGACGGCGACGGCGCGATCCTCGACTCCCGCGTAGGACGGTCCCTCACGACGGGGGAGGCCCAGGACCTCGCGCACGGAGTGACCGCGGCCGACCTACTTCAGGACCACGGGATCCGCGCGGAGGTGCGCGCGACCGTGGGGCACCGGGGCGTACTGTGGATGCACCCGCTCTCCGGGGGACCGCTCTCCTCGAACATCTCGAACTCGGACCCTTTCTACGAGAAGGTCGGGGGGATGGGACAAGCGCGACGCCCGGAGCACCCGAAGCTCCTGAGGGTCGAGCCCCTCGACGCGTCTGCCGAGGCCCGACGCACGGCCGACGCCGTGAACCTGTTCCTCGACCGGGCCGCGAGCGTCCTCGCCGGCCACCGGGTGAACGCGCGGCGCGCGATGGCGGGAAAGCGGATCGGCAACGCGCTCCTCGTCCGCAACGCCGGGACCCTTCCGAGCTCGCCTCCGCGCTCGTTCGAGCAGAAGCACGGGGTCCGGGGGGCCGCCCTGACCGAGATGCCCGTGGAGCGCGGCATCGCCCGGGTCCTCGGGCTCGCGGACGAGTACGTCGGGCCGATGGGGGCGGACCGCGACGCCGGGTACCGGGAGCGGGCCCGTCGGACGCGCGAGCTTCTCGCTCGCCACCCGTTCGTCTACGTCCATCTCAAGGGACCCGACGAGCCCGGGCACGACGGGGACGCGCGTCGGAAGAAGGAGGTCGTGGAGGCGATCGACCGTTCGTTCTTCGGTCCGTTCCTCGAGGGCCTCGACCTTGCCCGTGTGCGGGTCGCCGTGACCGCCGACCACGCGACCCCTTCGATCCTGAAGGGACACTCGGACGACCCGGTGCCGCTCCTGATCGCGGGAACCGGGGTCTCCCCGACGACCCCCTCGATCCCCGTCAAGTTCGGAGAGCCGGCCGCCGCCCGGGGCTCCCTCGGGCGTCGACGGGGGGCCGAGGTCCTCGAGCTCGTGTTGCACACGCCCACGATCGGTCCTCCCTCGCCATGAACGGGCCCGGGCTACGCGTCCTCCGCTCCCGCGGCGAGGAAGTGCGCCGTCTCCTCGTCGTCGAGGGGCTCCTCGACCCCCGTCGGGAGATCCTGAAAGAAGAGGGGTTTCTGGTGCTCCCGCTCGCCCCGGGTCGAATCCCGCCGGAAGGATGGGGGGAGGTGGTGGACCGTGACTTCGCTCCGGCCCCTCGCCCCGGCCCGGCCGACTACCGCGAGCTGCTAGCGTGGTCGCCCGAGGACAAGGCAGAGCTCCCCCGTTCGTTCGATGTGGTCGGGGATATCGTGCTGGTCCGGGTGCCGAAGTCCCTCGAAGCGCGGAGGAAGGAGATCGGAGCGGCCTTGCTCTCGTTCGTACCGGGCGCCCGCGTGGTCGGCGCGGACCGGGGGGTGCACGGGCCCGAGCGCCGGCGCGAGGTCGAAGCGATCGCGGGGCACGGTCCCTGGCGGACCCGCCACCGGGAGAACGGGATCGATTTCGAGGTCGATCTCGAGCGGGCGTACTTCTCTCCCCGGCTCGCGCGCGAGCACGAACGGGTCGCGGAGGAGGTGGTCCGGGGCGACCGGGTCTACGACCTCTGTTGCGGCGTGGGTCCGTTCTCGGTGACGATCGCCCGGGACGGCCGGGCCCGCGAGATCACGGCCGTCGACGCGAACCCGGCCGCGATCGAGATGCTGCGGGCCACCCTCCAGCGCCATTCCTTCGCCTCGAAGGTCGAGGCGGTGGAAGGGCGGCTGGAGTCGTTCGCGCTTCGGGCCGAGCCGCGGGAGCGCGTCATCTTCAATCTCCCCCACGAAGGAATTAAGTACCTACCCCTGGTGGCACGCACCGTCGCACCGCGCGGCCGCCTCTATTATTACGAGGTAGCCTCCCGGGACGGGCTCGAAAACCGATCGGAGGTCGTGGTGGGCGCGCTCGGTCCTCAGGATCCCTGGAACGTGGTCGATCGCCACGTCGTGCATCCGTACTCGCCGACCTCCGACCTGATCGCCTGGGTCGTCGAGCGCGAGGAGCGCTGAGGGGGTCCGCATGGCCTACATCGTGGACCTCGCGGACGTTTCGGACTCCGACCTCCCGATGGTGGGCGGCAAGGCCTCGAAGCTCGGGGAGCTCGTGCGCCAGGGTCTGCCGATCCCGCCGGGGTTCGTGCTGACGACGGACGCCTACCAGGCGTTCGTGGACGGCACTCCGCTCACGACCGAGATACCGACCGCCCTCGCCTCGATCGACCCGAGCCGGCCCGAGACCGTGGACGCCGCCGCGCAGCGCATCCGCTCGATGTTCGAGTCGGCCCCGTTCCCCGGCACCCTCCGCGCCACGATCATCGAGGCCTACGAGGCGTTCGTCCGCCGTCACACCGTTCGCTTCGCCGCCGTCCGGTCGAGCGCCACCGCGGAGGACCTGGAAGGTGCGTCGTTCGCGGGGCTCCAGGAGACGTACCTCAACGTCACCGGGGTCGAGAACATCCTGACCGCCGTCCGCAAGTGCTGGGGATCGCTGTTCACTCCCCGGGTCCTCGTCTATCGACAGCGGAAGGGGGTCGACCACGCCGGCCTCCGTCTCGCGGTCCTCGTCCAGAAGATGGTCGACGCGACCGTGAGCGGCATCCTGTTCACCCGGGACCCCAACACGGGGGAGAACCACATGATCGTCGAGGCCGGCTTTGGCCTCGGCGAGGCGATCGTCGGCGGAGAGGTCACTCCGGACCACTACGTGATCGACGGGGCGACGCAGAAGATCATCCACAAACAGATCTCCGAGCAGAAGGTCCGGATCGTCCGCGCCGAGGGGGGCGGGAACCGCCACGAGGAGGTCCCGGCCGCCGACCGAAAGGCCCAGAAGCTCTCCGACCACCGTCTCCAGCGGCTCGTCTCGCTCGCCCGGCTCATCGAGTCCCACTACCGGCGCCCGATGGACGTCGAGTGGTGCGGGGACGCCGATTCCCTCTACATCGTCCAGGCAAGACCCGTGACGACCATACCTACGTCCACAGTGTCCGGTGAGAAGGCGGAACAAAGCCCCAGCGCGAGCGAGAGCAAGGCCGAGGAGGGACCGATCCTCCGCGGCTTCGGCGCGAGCCCCGGGGTCGCGGTCGGGGTCGTACGGATCCTGAGGAGCGCCGCGGAGATGGACCAGCTGAAGCAGGGGGAGATCCTCGTCACCTCGATGACGACGCCGGACATGGTGCCGGCGATGACGCAGGCCGCGGCGATCATCACGGACGAGGGCGGGATGACCTGCCACGCCGCGATCGTCTCGCGCGAGCTGGGCGTCCCGTGCATCGTAGGCACCCGGCAAGCCACGACCGTTCTCACGAGCGGGATGGAGGTAACGGTCGACGGCAAGACGGGCATGGTCTACAAGGGGATCGTTCACCAGGGGAAGCCGGCCGCCCGTCCGGGCTCCGCCGCGGCGTCCTCCTCCTCGGCGGGCGGTATCGAGCACGACCACGGTCACGGCGGAGCCCCGATCACCGCGACCAAGATCTACGTCAACGTCGGCGTCCCCGAGAAGGCCGAGGAGTACGCCCGGCTCCCCGTCTCGGGGGTCGGCCTCCTGCGCATCGAGTTCATCTTCACGGCCCACGTCCGGGAGCACCCGCTCGCGCTCCTGAAGAAGGGCAAGAAGGAGGAGCTCGTCCGGCGCCTCGCCGAAGGGATCGGCAAGGTCTGCCAGGCGTTCCACCCCCGACCGGTGATCATCCGGACCTCCGACTTCAAGACGAACGAGTACCGCGGCATGCCCGGCGGCGAGGAGTTCGAGCCGCAGGAGGAGAACCCGATGATCGGCTGGCGGGGCTGCTCGCGCTACATCGCTCCGATCTTCAAGCCCGCGTTCCTCTGCGAGCTCGAGGCGATCCACCGCGTGCGGGTCGAGATGGGCCTCAAGAACGCGATGGTGATGCTGCCGTTCGTCCGGAACACCTGGGAGCTCGAGGAGATCGCCGAGATGATGCGCGCCCAAGGCCTCCGCCGTTCGCGCGACTTCCAGCTCTACCTGATGGCCGAGGTCCCTTCGACCGTGCTCCTCGCCCGGGAGTTCTCGAAGCACTGCGACGGCTTCTCGATCGGCTCGAACGACCTGACCCAGCTGGTCCTCGGCGCCGACCGGGACTCGGAGACGCTCGGACGCATGGGGTACTTCGACGAACGGGACCCCGCGGTGCTGCGCGCGATCTCGCTCCTGATCGAGGGAGCGCACGCGGAAGGCCGCACGGTCGGGATCTGTGGGCAGGGCCCCAGCGTCTACCCCGAGTTCGCGGAGTTCCTCGTCCGCGAGGGGATCGACTCGATCTCGCTCAACGCCGACACGGTCCTCTCGACGATCCGGACGATCGCGTCGCTCGAGCAGCGCATGAAGCTCCAGAGCGCGCGCGAGCGCGCGTAGTCCCGCGACCGGCTAGCGCGACGGACCGCTGGCGCGCGGGCGCGGGCGCCACTGCGGCGGGCCGGGGGGCCCGTGGGGCGGAAGCGCCAGGTCGGCGTTCGCCGGGAGCTCGTACTCGAGGAAGGTCCGCGCGGCCCGGAACCCGAGCGTCTCGAGGCGGGCCTCGAGGCGGGGCGAGTCGGCGAAGATCGAGTAGCGCGCCCCCGGTCCGACCGGATCCTCTCGCAGCGCGAAGGAGACGAGGTCGGAGGCGGCGCCCCGTCCGCGCGCGGAGGGCGTCGTCGCGACGGCGTGGATCCCTACCGAGGAGCGATGCCGGTACAGGATCGCGGCCGCGACCGCGCGGCCGTCCAGCATCGCGAAGAGGGGCAGGAGCCGTTCGTGGGGGTTCGGGTGGACCCAGGCGACCTCGAGCGCGGTCCGGAACTCCGGGCGCTCGCGTTCGGAGACCCAGAACGACGTCACGAGGTCCACCTCGGCGGGAACGGCCGGGCGGACCTTCACCGAACTTTTCGAGGAAGCGGGGGATTCTCCGCGCGAGAGCATCAGGACGAGGGGAGTGGCGCGGGGGCGGAATCCGAAGCGACGCAGTCCCGCGTCCACGTGGTCGGGGGCCGGGAGCGGCACCCGGAACGTCGGTCGGAGGGCGCGCTGGAAGTAATGGTCGAGCGCTCGCTCGAAGAACGCCGTCTGGCGTTCGCGACCGACCCCGAGCTCCTGGACGAAGTTGAATCGAGGGACGGGAAGCTTCTCGTGGGTGACGAGGGTCGCGCCCGCCATCTCGAGTGCGAATCCGCCCAGGGTGAGGACGAACTGGCGCTCGGCCTCGAGGGCCGCCTCGGTGGCGAGCTCGGGGAGGTCGGTCTCCACGGCGAGGGGATTCGTTGCGGGCTAAAGGCGTTCGTCGGAGAAGGGGGTTCTCTGCGTCCCCCCGCGAAAGGCGCCCGGCGTGAACCGAACCATTAAGTGCGGGGCTTCCTGCTCCGCGACCGGGGACGCCTCCCGCTCCCCGGAACAGACCGATGTCGGCTCCGTCGTTACGACTTTCCGGCCCCGTCGCGGTGCTCGGCGGAGGGAACATGGGCAGCGGGATCGCGCAGGCGTGCGCCCAGGCGGGGCTCTCGGTCCGCGTTCGCGACGTCGACGCGGCGGCCGTGGCCCGCGGTCGCGGCCTCATCGAGAAGATGCTCGCCGGCGCGATCGAGCGGAAGAAGATGACCCCGGCGAAGCGCGACGAGGTCCTCGGTCGCATCACGTTCGGGACGGACCTCGCGGAGGCCGTTACCGGGGCGGCGCTCGTCGTCGAAGCCGTCTTCGAGGAGGAGGCGGTCAAGCGGGCGCTCTTCGACGAGGTCGCACCGCTCGTCTCTCCGGAGGCGATCGTCGCGACCAACACCTCCTCGCTGTCGGTGGGAGCCCTCGGGAAAGGGTTCCCTCGTCCGGAGCGGTTCGCCGGTCTCCACTTCTTCTACCCGGCGGCGATCAACAAGCTGGTCGAGATCATCGGCAGCGGGTCGACCGACGAACGAACGCTCGCCGAGCTCGAGCGATTCTGCTACCGGCTGCGAAAGATCCCGATCCGGACCTCGGACGCCGCCGGGTTCTGCGTGAACCGCTACTTCGTTCCGTACCTCAACGAAGCGACCCGGCTCGCAGAGGAAGGAGCGGCCAGCCTCGCGACCATCGAAGAGGTCGGCCGCGAACTCTTCGGGGCGACGCTCGGACCGTTCGAGCTGATGAACGTCACGGGGATCCCGATCGCGTTGCACGCCGAGTCGTCGCTCTATCGGGCGTTCGGCCCGGCCTACGCGCCCTCGGCGCTCCTCGAATCCCAGTTCCGTTCGGGAAAGCCCTGGGCTTGGAAGGAGACGACGGTCGAGCCGCAGAACAAGGCTGCGGTGAAGCACCGGCTCCTGGGGCTCACCATCGGCATCGCGACGCGCCTCGTGGAAGAGGGCGTCGCGAGCGCCGAATCGGTCGACCGCGGCGCCACGGTCGGACTGCGCCGACGCTGGGGTCCGTTCGCTCAGCTCTCGAGCCTCGGTCTCGCGGAGGGACTCGGCCTGGTCGAAGCGTACGCCCAGCGCTGGCCGGGGAACTTCCCGGTGTCGAAGGAACTGAAGGAGCGCGCCCACAAGGGAGTGCGGACCTGGCCGCTCGCCTACGTGCGGGTCGAGCGCCGGGGACCCGTCGCCTGGGTGCTCCTCGACCGGCCGGAGGCCCTCAATTCGCTCAACTCCGACGTGTTCCACCAGGTCGAGAACGCCTTCCGGTCGCTCGAGGAGGAGCGGTCCTTGAGGGTCGTCGTCCTCGCCGGGTCCTCCCCGGTCTTCGCGGCCGGGGCCGACATCGCCGAGATGGAGCGGAAGTCGCTCGCCGAAGGGGTCGAGTTCGGCTTCCTCGGCCAGCGGGTCGCCGAGCGCATCGAACGGTTCCCCTCGCCGGTCCTCGCCCTGGTCGAAGGCTACGCCCTCGGCGGGGGCCTCGAGCTCGCGCTCGCCGCCGACTTCATCGTGGCCGCCGAGGGGGCCCAGCTGGGCCTGCCCGAGGTCACCGTCGGGATCCATCCGGGGATGGGCGGCGCGACGCGGCTCACCCGGCTCATCGGCCGGGCGAAGACCAAGCTGCTGACGTTCACCGGCGTTCCCGTGAGCGCCGAGGAGGCGTACCGCATCGGCTTCGTGGCGAAGCTCGTCCCGGCCGCCTCGGCCCGTGAGGACGTCCAGGCGCTCGCCGAGCTGATCGCGAGCCGCGCCCCGCTCGGGGTGCGCTGGATCAAGCAGGTGATCGACCGGGGGATGGACGCCTCGCTCGCGAGCGCGCTCCACCTCGAGGCGGAGTCGGCCGGCCACACGTTCGGCACGGAGGACCGCGCCGAGGGAATGCGGGCGTTCCGGGAAAAGCGCCCGCCGAAGTTCGCGGGGAAGTGACCGCGGCGCCCCGTCCGGGGCCTACGCGCCGGAGGCCAGGAGCGCCCGGTAGGCGTCCGCGGTGAGCAGATCGTGCGGGTCGATCGGGGCCGCGAGCGTCATCCGGTAGAGCCATCCCTTGCCGTACGGGTCCTGGTTGACGAGCTCCGGATGGGCCTTCAGCTCCGTGTTGGACTCGCTGACCGTGCCGTTCCCGGGGGCGTAGACGTCCGCCACGGTCTTCACCGACTCGAGCACGAGGACGCTGCCGCCCTTTGTGACGGCCTTGCCCGCGGCCGGGAGGTCGACGAAGACGATGTCGGTGAGCTGGGCCTGCGCGTGGTCGGTGAGCCCGACCGTCGCCCGGTTCCCCTCGACCTTGACCCACTCGTGGCTCTTCGTGTAGTGCAGCTCGTTCGGTACCTTGCTTTCTTCGCTCATGAAGTTCCTCCTTCCCACTCCGCCGCGTACTTGCGTTGCTCGTCCGTCAGCGTGTCGATCCGGACCCCCATCGGGGCCAGGGCGGCCTCCGCGACCGCGCGGTCGATCGACCGCGGCACCGCGTGGACCCGCGGCTCCATCGAACGGCCCTCCTTGGCGAGGTGCTCGGCGCTCAGCGCCTGGAGCGCGAACGAGAGGTCCATGATCTCCACCGGGTGACCCTGACCCGCCGCGAGGTTAACTAGACGCCCTTCCCCCAGGAGATATGCACGCCGGCCGTCCGCGAAGCGGTACTCTTCGACGCTCGGGCGGGCGGTCCGGTGGCTGACCGCGAGGCCCTCGAGCTCCTTCCGGGAGACCTCGACGTCGAAATGGCCCGAGTTCGCGAGGAGGCAGCCGTCCTTCAGGACGCGGAAGTGCTCGGCGCGTACGATCCCCGTGTTCCCCGTGACCGTGACGATGAGGTCGGCCTCGCGGGCCGCCTCGAGCATCGGCATCACGCGGAAGCCGTCGAGGCGGGCCTCGAGGGCGCGGACCGGGTCGACCTCGGTCACGACGACGTCGCCGCCCACGCCCCGCAGGCGCGCGGCGACCCCCTTGCCACACCAGCCGTAGCCGGCGACGACGCAGACCTTGCCGGCGATCAGGAGGTTCGTGGCGGAGAAGATCCCGTCGAGGGTGGACTGGCCGGTGCCGTAGCGGTTGTCGAAGAGGTGCTTCATCTCGGCGTCGTTGACGTCGATCGCCGGGAAGAGCAGTCTGCC
>Ga0326727_10009753_pt1 | contig 23349 bp, 21 predicted proteins | sample MB2enrmetagenome_FD_207643 | JGI IMG/M metagenome (GOLD analysis project Ga0326727, IMG submission 207643) | Lab enriched peat soil microbial communities from McLean, Ithaca, NY, United States - MB29MY | ecosystem: Environmental > Terrestrial > Soil > Wetlands > Peat | place: USA: New York... | reverse complement strand
TCTTGAACAAATGCGCCGCCGTCTCCAGCACGCCCGCCTCCACCTGCGCGTAGGGAAAGTAAGGACGCACGGACTGCGAATCGAAGTCGAAGGCGGAGCGGCGGAATTGCTCGTACCAGTAGCCTCGACTGGCGATATCTATGGCCGTCAACTCCGGCTGGCGCTTGCGGGTGAAGTCGAGAATCAGTTGGTGCTCGCGGCGCGCGCCCTCCAGGCTGGCCTCGTTGAGCTTGGCCAGAAATGCACGCGCATTAGCCGCCGAAGCCATCATCTGGTCGGCAGTGGCCAGATCGGCCCAACTGCGAAAGCCGAGCACATCGGCGATCTCCTGGCGCGTGGCCAGCAAGTCCAGAAGAATTTGTTGGTTGGCCGGATAGGCGCGGGTGTTATAGGCCATGAACATCCGCTCGCGCAGCGCGGCATTCGCGGCAAAAGTCATCACTGGCTGCATGTCGGGCGGATCGGTTGAGAGAGTGATGCGTCCGTTTGCATCTGCTGGATGGCGGGCAATGTAGTCGGCGGGCAGGCCCTCGAGTTCAGCCTCGGTAGCCTCGATGGTCTTCGCGCCCTCCTGGATGTTGCGGCTGAATGTGAGCGAAAGCTGCGTAGCTTTATCGTGCAGGCTTTGCAGGCGGTCGCGCGTAGCCTGGTCTTTGTCTACGCCGGCCAGCCGGTAGCTGAGCAGCGTGCGCTCGACGTAGTGTTTTGTTGCCGCGCTGATGGGTAGGTTGGTCCCGCCCAGATCGATGGCCGCAAGAGCCTCGTAGACCTGGCGGTTCAGACTCAAAGCGCTGGCGGCCTGCGCTACCCGCTGCGCTTCCAATTGCGCCTGGTCGCGCACCGCCTTGTCGGCGGCCACGGAGTTCAATATGCCTGCCTGTGCGCCGGCCAGGTGGAGTTGCTCGATGGCCTCGTCGTAGAGGCGCAGCGAGTTCGCCGGCGTGCGCTCGCCCTCAACGGCCAACAGGGCCGCCAACGCCGCCTCATGCGCCGCCAAGCGCGCGCTTACCCATTCAGAAAGCGCCTCGGCCGAATCGGCCCCGCCCACCTCCCAGGCGTGAAGGTCTCGCGATGCGGCGACAACGGCAGAATTCTCGGGTGGCATGTCGGTCTATCTCCTCCAAACTTCTAGGTTGTCACAACAAACCGGTTTCGCGCCTGCTTCCTGAGATGATTGCATGAAGCTGTATGAGTAAGCTCCTGGAACTGGTTGCATAAATAGGTTCGGCCTCGGCACAGGTATCCGGTTTACTCTGACAGCATATGATCGGAACATTGTTCCAAGAAAGCGAGAGCCTCGATGCAAAACGGAAAAGCAAGCCAAACGGCTCAGTATATAGCTTTCTGCCGGGCATTGGAGACACAACAGCAGCCGGCACGGCGCCTCTTTAACGATCCATTCGCCTTTGCTCTGCTGTCGGGTTCATACAGAATCTTCGCTCGCATGGCCCATCTTCCTATACTTGGCAAACTGGTCTATGCCATCCTTGATCTGGGGTGGCCGTATACGCGGAGTTCCGCTGTAGTGCGGACTCGAGCGATCGATGACCTGGTGCGGGATGCCGTCCGAAGTGGAGCCCGTCAATTGGTGCTGCTGGGAGCGGGGCTCGATAGCCGCGGCTGTCGTCTGGATGGGACTGGGGAGATCGCGGTGTTTGAAGTGGACCATCCAGCCACGCAGCGTCTGAAAAAAGAGCGCCTTCATGCCTGCATGGGCAAGTTGCCGGCGAATATCCGATACGTGGCCATGGATTTCGAGCGGGACGCCCTCGAAGCCAAGCTTATCGAGTCGGGCTATAATCCCACCGTTCAAGCTGTTGTGGTGTGGGAAGGCGTCATCGACTATCTGACTGAATCTGCCGTGCAGAGCACTCTTGCTGTCCTTGCACGGCTGCTGGCTCCGTCAAGTCTTCTGATTTTCACTTACACGCATAAAGGCGCCCTGGATGGGTCCAAAGCCTTTCCAGGCGCGCGCCGCTGGCGGTCCTGGAGTTGCGTTAGCGGTGAGCCCTTCCTTTTTGGACTCGATCCCGATACGCTGGCGGAGGTGTTGAAGCCGCATCTATTTCTGTTGCAGAGCGATGCATCGACGGAGGAGATCGCGCGACGCTACTGCCCGCCGCTTGATCGCATTGAGCCGGGGAATCGAGCCTACCGGGTGGCGACCGCTAGACGTGTGGAGACGTAACAGCTCATGGAATCAGCGGCGAGAAACAGCAGCCGCTTCCGTCGACGGAATGATCGGATGGCAGAACTTCTGCCAAAGACAAACTTTCAACCAGGAGGCAGGGAACGCAAATAAACGGGGGCAGGATACGTTTATCGGCGAGAAATCCTATGGAACCTCTGATTAAGCCGATGTTTTGAAAGGGCACGGCTTTAGCCGTGCCGCAAAGGCCGCAAAATCAATGTGGGCTTTAGCCCCTGAGGGAATGCTGACTCGCAATCAAAACTTAATCAGAGGTTCCCTAGGCCTTCCATGTAAGTCATTGATAAATATGGTAGGCACGACTGGACTCGAACCAGCGACCTCTTCCGTGTCAAGGAAGCGCTCTAACCAACTGAGCTACGCGCCTGCAATGCAACTTCAGGTAGTCTATCAGGAACCGGGCGGCGGGAAAAGATGGGCAGACAGTGCCCGCCATGCTGTACCATCGTTGTTTGTTGTCCTGAAACCTTTATGCCAGACGCTGCGAGTGAACGACTAAACCGATTCCGCACCACCCCCAACCTGCTCACGCTGTCGCGCATCTGCCTGGCGCCGCTTCTGGTGTCCGCCATTCTGGACAACCACTATGCGCTGAGTTTTGGCCTCTTTGTAGCTGCCGGACTCACCGACGCGCTGGACGGCTTGCTGGCTCGCGTGCTGAAGCAGTACACCATGCTGGGCCAGTATCTTGACCCGGTGGCCGACAAACTGCTGCTCAGCACGCTCTTTCTGGTGCTCACCTATAAGAATCTGATTCCAGCGCGGGTGACGGCGATGGTTCTGGGCCGGGATGTTGGCATCCTGGTGGTGGCGGCGATTCTCTATGCGACCGTCGGCAGGCGGGAGTTCCGCCCCAGCCTCTTCGGCAAAGGCAGTACCCTGGCGCAGATAGCCGCGGTAACTGCCGTGCTGTTTCAAGCCATGATGCTGGATCACCATATCACAATTCGATGGGTGGCGATCTTCGAGCAATGGGCGCTTTGGGCCACCATGGCGCTGGCCATTGTTTCGGGGCTGCATTACGCGTGGATTGCGGCCAGGCGGGTGGGCGCCAACGGCAACGGCGTCAACGGCCACAGCAGCAAATAAGCGGGCCTGGCCCGCGCGCTTCTCCAGCCTCTCAAGTCGGCGCCGATCTGGTGAGCCAGGGGCCGGCGCTCTGCTTCAGGAGTCTTCCACGCTGGGTTCTGTTTCGACGGTCTCTTCAATCTCCATGTCGCGAAACTCTTCGGAGTCAAAGACCTCGCCACAATCCTGGCACTCGACGTATTCGGTGTCATCGTGCCGGGAAACGATGCGTACCCTGGGGTGTTTGCAGGCGGTTGCCATCGGTCTTGGTGTTGGTGGAAAAAAGTACTCTTACCGCCAGATTGTATCGGCATTTTCCCCTATTTGAAAACCATATTTTGATGAATCTTTTTATTCATGGGGGGTATTTCAGGGATTGAAAGGGACAATTCCAGACTGGGACTTGCAACTCCGACAGAAATGGTCGTATACTGAATACGGACCGAAGAAGTCGGATATTCAATGCTCAAATTGACCAAAAAAGCGGATTACGGCCTGATGGCGCTCAAGTACCTGGCAGAGCACCCGGAAACCGCTGCGCTGAGTGCTAAGGACGTGGCCGACGCCTACGGGATTCCAGCGCAATTGCTGGCCAAGATCCTGCAGCAGTTGACCAAATCCGGGCTGCTGCGCTCGACCTCCGGCATGAACGGCGGCTACGCGCTGGCCAGGGATGCGCGATCGATTTCGGCCTATGAGGTCATTTTGTCCATTGACGGGCCGTTTTTCATCACCTCCTGCACCAAGGGCAAGACCGGCTGCGAACTGGGGTCGAGCTGCACCATCAAGGAGCCGCTGGCGCGGGTGAATGAGACCATTGCCGGAGTGCTGAAGAGCATCAGCATTCAGGATCTGGCGGAGCACGAGCAGCCCGCGGCAAGAGCACGCGGAGATCAATTGCAGGCCGCCGCCGGGTTGGTTGCATTGACGACGTAACGGATTTTTGCTTTGTCGATGTTTTGAAAGGGTACGGGCTTTACTGCTTGCGGAAAAATGCCAACGGAGTAGCAAGATGCGTCAGGGCACGACTTTAGTCGTGCCGCAAAGTCAGCAAAATCAACACGGGCTTTAGCCCCTGAGGGATGTTTTTAGGAACAGCATCAATAAGGATGGAGACCAAAATGAATGCATTTGCCAGCCAGGTAGAAGTGCCGAAGGGCGTACATTTGCCGATCTATATGGACAACCACGCCACCAGCCCGGTGGACCCGCGCGTTCTGGAAGCGATGATGCCTTACTTCACCACCAAATTTGGCAACGCAGCCAGCCGCAACCATTCCTTTGGATGGGAGGCGGAAGCTGCCGTCGAGGCCGCGCGCGAGCAGATTGCGCGGCTGATCGGCGCGACTGCCAAGGAGATTATCTTCACCAGCGGCGCCACCGAAAGCAACAATCTGGCCATCAAGGGCATCGCCGAGATGTACCGCGAGCGCGGCAACCACATCATCACGCAAGTGACCGAGCACAAAGCGGTGCTGGATACCTGCAAGCGGCTGGAGAAGCACGGCTACCGCATCACGTATCTTCCGGTCAAGGCTGACGGGCTGATCGACATGGACGACCTGCGGCGGGCTATCGACGACAAGACGATTCTGGTCACGATCATGGCGGCCAATAACGAGATCGGCGTGCTTCAGCCAATCGCCGAAATCGGCAAGCTCTGTCATGAGAAGGGCGTGCTCTTTCACACCGACGCGGTGCAGGCGGTGGGCAAGGTTCCAGTCAACGTAATCGCCGACAACATCGACGTGCTGTCGATCTCCGCACACAAGCTTTACGGACCCAAAGGCGTGGGCGCGCTTTACGTGCGGCGGCGCAATCCGCGCGTGCAGATCGCGGCGCAAATTGACGGCGGCGGTCACGAGCGCGGCATGAGGTCGGGCACGCTGAATGTCCCCGGCATCGTCGGCCTGGGCAAGGCCTGCGAGTTAGCACAGCAAGAGATGGCCGCTGAAGCGAAATTTTTATCCGGCCTGCGCGACCGGCTCAAGGACAAGCTCGAAGCGAATCTCGACTACATCCACGTGAACGGGTCGATGGAGCATCGCCTGCCCGGCAACCTGAACGTGAGCTTCGTCTACGTCGAGGGCGAGTCGCTGCTGATGGGCATCAACGACGTTGCTGTATCCAGTGGTTCGGCCTGCACCTCGGCCACGCTGGAGCCATCGTATGTGTTGAAGGCGCTGGGACTGGGCGACGATGTCGCGCACAGTTCCATCAGATTTGGACTGGGCCGCTTCAACACCCAGGCTGAAGTCGATTACGTGGCCGACAAAGTCATCGACGTAGTGAAGCATCTGCGCAAGCTTTCACCTCTCTACGAGATGGTGCAGGAAGGCATCGATTTGACCAAGATTCAGTGGGCGGCGCATTGAAGAAGCAGCTTCTAGCCGTTAGCTTCTAGCCTTTAGCTTGTGCGTTGAATTGAACGGCATTCGGCCGCAAGCACAGGGGCAGCAGCTAGAGGCTAGCAGCTAGAAGCTAAAACTGCGGATTCCCCCGCAAAAGGAGCATCACATGGCATACAGCGACAAGGTAATTGACCACTACAACAACCCGCGCAATGTGGGTCAACTGGACAAGGCATCGACGGAGGTCGGCACGGGTCTGGTGGGCGCGCCGGAGTGCGGCGACGTGATGCGGCTGCAAATCCGCGTGAACCCGGAGACGCAGGTCATCGAAGAGGCCAAATTCAAGACCTTTGGCTGCGGCTCGGCGATTGCCAGTTCATCGTTGGCGACGGAATGGATCAAAGGCCGGACGGTGGACGACGCCCTCGGCATCAAGAACACTGATATTGTGAAGGAGCTTTCGCTGCCTCCGGTAAAGATTCACTGTTCGGTGCTGGCCGAGGATGCGATTCGCGCGGCCATCGGCGACTGGAAGAAGAAAAATGGCAATGCGCAGCCGGCCGAAACCGCAACCGTCGCCGTGGCGCAGTAAGAAAGTTGACCGGAAGCTTGTTCTGCTTGTTTTCGAAAGCTTGCTTCGCTTGGCTTTGTATCAGGGCACGGCTGATAGGTCATGGCTTTAGCCATGACTGCCGCAATGGTCGAATAAGAAATGCGGGGCTTTAGCCCCTGAGGGATGTTCCTCGGGATGGTGTTGAGAGGAATGGAAAGACTGGTAGAAAAATGTCGAACACAGGGACCATCGATACAAAGCCGTCGCAAAAAACAATCGCGGCGCAGCCGCAGTCTGCCCCACCGCAGGTACCGCAGGGCGGCCTGCAAGTTACCGAGAAAGCCATCAAGCGCATTCGCATTGCCATGGCCAAGGAAGGCATCTCGCCCACGGAGGGCGGGTTGCGCCTGGGCGTGATGGGCGGCGGATGCTCGGGACTTTCCTACTCCATCAAGTTCGACACGCAGCCACGCGAGCGCGACCGCATTTATAATTTTGACGGCGTGAGGGTCTTTGTTGACCCCAAGTCGTTCGTTTATCTGCACGGCATGACGCTGGACTATGAAGAGACGCTGATGCGACAGGGATTCAACTTCATCAATCCGAATTCCACTCGCTCCTGCGGCTGCGGCTCATCGTTTTCAGCGTAGAAATTTGTGTGATCCTGGAGGAAAGATGAACAGGATTGTTCGTTGCGCGAGATTTATTTCGATCTTATTGATCATTCTCACTGCTTCATCGTTTGCGCGGGCGCAATGGGCGCCCATGGTTGCCGATAAGGATGCGGCGGAGCGCATTGTCTGGTGGCGGGACGCAAAGTTTGGCCTCTTTATGCATTGGGGCGTCTACTCCATCCCCGGACGCGGCGAGTGGGTGCAATGGCAAGAGCAGATTCCAGTAGACGAGTACGCCAAACTCGCGGACCAGTTTCATCCCGATAAATTCGATCCGGATGCATGGGCCGAAATCGCCAAGGCAGCCGGCATGAAGTACACCGTGCTTACCGCCCGCCACCATGATGGGTTTGCGCTCTTCGACGATCCAGAGAGCAGTTTCACGGCCATGAAATCCGCCGCTCATCGCGACTTTGTTGCCGAGTATGTGACGGCGGTGCGCAAGGCCGGGCTGCGTGTGGGCCTGTATTACTCGCCGCTCGACTGGCGCTATCCGGGTTTCTTTTTTCCGGGCATTTATCGACCGAACGCCGTCGAACTGCGCGAACAGTATCATCGCCAACTGAATCAGCTGGCCTCGCACTACGGCAAGCTCGACATTCTATGGTTTGACGGCGGCGGCGGCGACTGGCTGGGCTTCGGCGGGGTCACCTTCAAGAACGGATGGCACGGCCGGCCCAAAGGAGAACGCTACACCGGTTCTTTCAATTGGCAGGACGATGAAGCCGTCAACAATCTGAGAAAGTTGCAGCCGTCCATCATCATCAACAACCGGACCGACGCCGCGGCGGATTTTAAATCTCGTGAAGGCGATGATGCGCTGGGCGATTTTGACAATCAGTATCCGTGGGAGCTTTGCACCACCCTGACCGAAGGCGCGTGGGGATACGTGCCCGGCGCAAAGATCAAGCCTCTGGATACCCTCATTCGTCTGCTGGTCTCCGCCGTCGGCCGCGATGGGAATTTTATTCTCAACGTTGGCCCGCGTCCGGATGGACAAATTGACCCGGCACATGCGGCGCGTCTGCGCGAGATGGGTGAGTGGCTCCATCAGTATGGCGAGAGCATCTACGCCACCCGCGGCGGACCTTACCTGCCGGGAGATTTTGGAGTTTCAACCTATCGCGACAAAACAATCTATCTGCACATTCTCAACCCGGCTGGCGCAACGCTTACAATGCCCGCGCTCCCGGCCAAAATTCTGGCTTGCTCTTCACTTACCGGCGGAGAGGCTTCCTGCAAGCAGAGCGATTCAGGAGTGGAAGTCACTCTGAACGGAAATGCAAACGCGCTCGACACCATCATTCAGATGACTCTGGCGTCACCGGCAACAGAGATCAAACCGATTGCCACTCCGATTACTCCCAAAGCAGTTTTGGCAAGACAGTAAGAGTGAAACTATGTTCAAGGTGATTGAATCAGCGGTTCCTGTAGCTTGTTGGTCGTGCTCAATCGGCCACAACGATTCCACGCTCTTTTGTCCGCATTGCAGCAAGATTCAGCCTCCGCCCGGCGGCGATTATTTTTCTGTCTTCGGCTTGGAGCCAAAGCTCAACCTGGACTTGCCCGCGCTGGAGCACGAATTTCATCGCCTCAGCCGCAAGCTGCATCCCGACCGCTTTGCCCGCGCCGAGGAGAACGAGAAGCAATGGAGCCTGGCCGACACAGCGCTGCTGAACGACGCCTATCGCACCTTAAAAGACCCCATCCGCCGCACCGGATACCTGCTCAAGCTGCTCGGAGCGGAGATCGGTGAAGAACAGAGCGGCAAAGATAGAAAAGACCCTTCGCGCGTTCCGGCTGATCTGCTGGAAGAGGTCTTCGAACTGAACATGCAGCTCGAAGAGATGCGCGCGGCGCGCGAGACAGGTGAAACAGATCCAGCGCTGCACGTCAGCCTGGAGCAGGCCAAGAGAAAGTTCGACCTGCTGCTGGAAGCCGTGGATGAAGATCTGCGCGGCGAGTGGAACCTGTGGGACGAGGGTGATGCCGGGGAGCGCGCAGCCGCGCAGCGGCGGATGGTAGCCCTGCTCGACCGTCGGCGCTACCTCAGCAATCTGGTTCGCGACGTGAACGAAGTTTTGGGAGCCTGAGAAAAAATGGCGGAAGGACGCGTAGTCGGAATTGATTTGGGAACCACCAACTCTCTGGTCGCTTATATGGAGGGCGACACGCCAGTGGTGATTCCCGGCGTCGACGGATCGAATCTCGTGCCTTCGGTAGTGGCGCTCGATTCCATTCCGGTCCCGATGCCCGCCGGCTACCGTCCCACGGTCACCGTGGGCAACAGCGCGCGCAAGGCGCTTATCCAGACGCCGGAGCGGGTGATCTACTCCGTCAAGCGGCTGATGGGCCGCGGCCTCGAAGAGGTTCAGGAGGAGTTGAAGCTCTTTCCCTTCCACCTGGCCGGGGACACGGAAGCCGGTGAAGTTCCGCGCATCCAGTTGGGCGAGCTTCGCTTTACGCCGCCGGAGATTTCGGCCTACATTCTGCGCCAACTCAAGCGCAATGCAGAGCGCTTCTTCTCGGCGCCGGTCACGCAGGCGGTCATCACCGTGCCGGCCTACTTTAACGACGCACAGCGCCAAGCCACTAAGGATGCCGGACGCATGGCCGGTTTGGAAGTGCTGCGGCTGGTGAACGAGCCGACCGCGGCGGCGCTGGCCTACGGGCTCGATCGCGCCAAGGTCGGCACCATTGCCGTATACGATTTGGGCGGCGGGACATTTGACATTTCGATTCTCAAGCTGCGCGACGGCATCTTCGAGGTGCAGTCCACCAACGGCGATACGCACCTGGGCGGCGACGACATCGACAACCTGCTGCTGGCCATCGCGTTGAACGAGATTCACGCCGAGCATGGTGTGGATCTGCGGCAGCATCCGGGCGCGGTGCAAGCGGTGCGCAGGGCCGCCATCGAGATCAAGATACAGCTTTCCACCGAATCGAGGTCGCGCTTCGACATCGAACTGCCCAATGGCGACCGCTACCAGCGCGAAATTCCCCGCGCAGTCTTCGAGATGCTGATTGAGCCGGTGCTCAAGCGCACGGTGGGGCCTTGCAAGCAGGCGCTGGCCGATGCCGGCATCACCACGGAGCAGATTGATGAAGTGGTGCTGGTGGGCGGTTCCACGCGCATCCCCGCGGTGCGGCAACTCGTCGATGAACTTTTTCATCTCACCGCTCGCGGCAAGAAGCCGCATACGGAACTCAATCCCGACGAGGTTGTCGCGCTGGGTGCGGCGGTGCAGGCCAACATTCTGACCGGCTCATCCAAGTCCACCGATGAGATGCTGCTGCTCGACGTGACGCCGCTCTCACTGGGTATCGAGGCTCTGGGCGGGACGGTGGCGCGCATTATTCAGCGCAACTCGACGATCCCCGCTTCGGCCACCGAGCACTTCACCACCGGAGTGGATGGCCAGACCAACGTCGCCATTCATGTCGTCCAGGGCGAGCGCGAACTCGCCGCCGATTGCCGCTCTCTGGCGCGCTTTGATCTCAAAGGCATTCCGTCGATGAGCGCCGGCTTGCCGCGCATCGAAGTGAAATTTCTCATCGACGCCGACGGCATCTTGCACGTGACCGCACGCGAGCAGCGCAGCGGCATGGCGGCGCAGATTGAAGTGAAGCCTACTTATGGATTAACCGACGAGCAGGTCGAGAGCATGATTCTGGATTCCTTCGACAACGCGGAAACGGATTTTGCCAAGCGGTTGCTCATCGAGGCGCGCAACGAGGCCGAGACGATTCTGGCGGCGGTGGAGCGCGCGCCGGAAAATCCGGCATGGAGTCAACTGACAAGCGACGAGAAGACGGCCATCAAGCTGGCCAGCGACTATCTGAACAAAGTCAAATTGACCGAAGACTCAGCCGCAATCCGCGAAGCAACGCTGATTCTCGACCACGCCACGCGCCGCTTTGCGGAATTGATGATGGAGGCCGCCGTCTCCAGCGCACTGCGCGGCAAGACCATGAACACCGCCAGCGAGGAACTGGCCGAGACCGTCATTGCGCCGCACGCCATGGCGCCGGCGGAGTTCACAAAATAGTGTATTCAGGGGTGACGATGTGTTGTAGTATTTTGTTGGCGCTCGATCCATCCGAGTGTGTGCCTTAGATTTCTCTTTTTCAGCAGAGGGAAAGGGGAGATTGATGAAAGCCTCGCTTATTGCGCTGTCCGCTTCAGCGGTATTACTTTTAACCCCTCACGAAATCGCGGCACAGAGTTCATATGAAACAGGGACCCTGGTCGAAATCCCTGTCCACGCCAGCACTGCCCCGGCAGACATGATCGATTCGACTACTTACCTTGCCGGAACGGATTGCTGGGGAGCACATGAGCGGCAGCGCCATGCCGCGCTGGTGGCGGATTTGCCCGATCATTCCCGCGTTGTGATCGGATTCTGCGTGAATGGAGACAAGCAATTTGACGGAGTCGCCCTTCTTGGAGAAACGCGGGGCAGCTGGGCTCCGTGGTCGTGGGGAGTCCATATGGCCTACCCCTGTTCGATATCCCATGTGCTCATGCTGACCAAACCGGACGGCGGTCGTGTTTTTCTTGAGCCAGGCTCTGAGATTCCACCTCGAAAATTTTCCGGACCGGCACGGACCGTGAAATTCAGCCGGGAAATTGAGAATGGAAAGATTCTTTTCAGAATTCAAACACAAAACACTGCTGAAAGCGAAAGGGTCTTTTCCGCTTTTCAGCCTCCATTGCAAATCAGTCCGTTTTCTGAAGAACAGATTCGATCTCTTTGTGGAACAAACAAACTCTCACCGGAAATGACGAAGAAATACTGCTCGGCCAGGAAAAATTCTGCTTCGTCCGGGACGGTCTCAGACTCTAATAAATAGTGGAACGGATCAGTCAGAAGATCGAATATTCCGGAACAGATTGGTGATGACCATGAGTGAGAATACGACACATACCATCCCCGTCGATAAGCTGGTGCGCGTAACTTTTTTGCCCGAGGGAAAGACGGTGGAGTTCGAGTACGGCTCACTGCCCTATGAGCATCACGGCAAGCCGATGTCGTTTCTCGATGTGGCGGAAAATCACGACATCTTTCTCGATCACGCCTGTGGCGGTGTCTGCGCCTGCTCCACCTGCCATGTACTGATCAAGGCGGGCGAGAGCGGCCTCACACCGGCGGACGACGACGAACTGGACCGGCTGGACATGGCCGCCGACCAGCAGTTGAATTCGAGGCTGGGCTGCCAGGCCGTCATCACGCGTCCCGGCGACTATGTGGTTGAGATTCCCGCATGGAACCGCAATTACGTCACCGAGGGAAAGCCGCTTACCCTGGCGGAAGAGAAATAGGAGACCCTTGATGCCGCGCGAGATTCTGTGGACCGACGCCGAGGAGATCGGCATTCAACTGCATGAGAAGTTTCCCGCCGTGGACCCGCTGACGGTGCGCTTCACCGACCTGCACCGCTTCGTGACAGAACTGGCGGGCTTCGCCGACGACCCGGCAAAATCGAACGAGGCAAAGTTGGAGGCCATACAGATGGCCTGGCACGAGGAGTTCGAGGACGCGCGGGGGTAGGGCTGAGTTATTCCAAAGTGAAGCCGGCAAGTCCGGCGGCTTCGCGAAGCCGTCGATCAAAGGTTAGGAACACCTTGCCGTTTGGTTGTCCTTCGCACCACTCCAGCGCCGCCGCAAGCTGCAAGGCATCCGCCGCCCGCAGCGTGTACTGCTCCAGAAGGACACGGGCCTCGAATGCGATTCTCGCCGACGGCGCAACGGTGCGCCAGATATTCGCCAACTCCTCGGCTTGCTGTTTCGCGTGCGCATATTCGACTGCGGTAATCTTCTGTTGCCGCAGTAATTGGGCCAGGGCGCTCGCTATCTCAACATGCGTCGCCCACCACACTGCGATCCGATAATGACTCTCCAGCACAAGGGCGTGCGGAGTGGGCATCTGATCCACACACAGCGTGACCAGCACAGTGGCATCCCAAAATGCAACGGGCTTCAACACCGGTCGGCACGCTCTTCTTCCCAGATTTGATCCATCACTTCCTGAGGGATTGTCCTATTTCCTGCTGGGACCGGCTTGAATCCGCCGCGATTGTGCGGGTCGCGAGCCGGGATAAGAATTCCTTTGGCAATGAGGCGGCGTTCCTGAGCATCTTCATCCTCAACCGGCCCAGCAGAGACCAGCCGGGCAACGGGCGTGTTCCTGTCAAAGATCAGCACCTCCTCGCCGTTCTTGACGTATTGGATATGGGCGCTGAGTTTGGCCTTCAGTTCACTGATCTTCACGGTTCGCATAGACTGATTGTAGCACAACATGACTAACTTGGTCATGTTCATGTCTAGGTACTGTAATTCAGTAGTTTACAGGCTAGTTCGTCTATTTCTTCATCTCCGCTCGTAATCCTCCCGCTCACTCCAGCCAAACGCGCCTTCAAAATGCTGAAATGCTTTCCTTTCACCGGGTACCAGATAGACGCTGAGCACGTCGAAGCGAACCGGCGGGGCGGTTTCCTGGGGCAACTGGCGAACGTATTGGCGGGCCAGGCGGCGGAGGGTGTTGCGCTTGTGGGAGTCAACGGCGATCTCGGCTGGATTGGCGTCGCGGACGGTGCGGGCCTTCACTTCGACAAAACACAGCATCGGTCCTTGCCAGGCGATCAGGTCCACATCGCCGGGCAGGTCGCCCGACGACCAGCGCCGCGCCACCACGGTGTAACCCTTGCGGCGCAGGTGGAAAAAGGCCGCGTTCTCGCCGTCAATGCCGGTGGCCAGGTGAGCGGGCAGCTCGTCCGCGGGTCCGCTCCGGCGCGCTACCCATCTCAGCCCAGCCAGAGCGCGCTCCTCACAGCCGATACGCATCTGCTCAAACCATCCCATGGCCTTCCATTCTCAACCCAATGAGTGAAAGGTGCAAATCAGGCTTGCGGCAAGCAGAGTCACGCTCGCTGAGGTTGCCGTGCGCTTTCAAGCTGTATAGAAACTAATCCTCGGCTTGCCAAAGTGGAACCAGACAGTCCGCCTCCGGGAAGTTTCGGTGGACAGCCGCAGATTGTGAGCATTCCACACTCCGGCCGAGGCTGAAATAGGCGAGACTGAACATTGCAGGAGAAGGAACCGGCTATGGCTCACGGCTTGCTCAACAGTCTGTTTTCACAACACGGTACGCAGGCGCCGCCTGTTTCGATGAGTATCGGAGCGCCCGTGGAATCCCTGATCGAGGTAGATCGCAGCTTTGAATATGCGTTGGACGCGTTGCCGGTCAACGCCATGTTCTGCGATCGGGAGCTGATTCTGCGCTATCTCAACCGCTCTTCGCGCAAGACCCTGCTCACGCTGCAGCAATATCTGCCTGTGCCCGTCGATAAGATTGTGGGCAACTCGATCCACATCTTTCACAAGTCACAGCCGAATATTGAACGGATTCTGGGCGCCAGGCAGCATCAAGGCATTCATCAGCTTCCCCACAAGGCGACCATCGCGCTCGGGCCCGTAAAGCTCGACCTGGAAGTTGAACCGATGCTCGATGGGCGCGGCAAGTTTGTCGGTGCGGTGGTCATCTGGGGCGTGAGCACCCAGGAGAAGATTGAAGCGTTGCGGGCGGCCCAGGAGGCGCAGCACACCGACATCGAGCACCTGAACGGTAACCTGCAGATGGTGGCCACAGCCACGCATGAGATCGAATCCAGCATCGCCGAGATTGCTAAAAATGCAGTGGACGTGTCGCAGGCTGCGGAGAAGTCGCGCATCGCCAGCGCGGAGAGCAAATCGGCCATCGAGAGCCTCAAAACATCCAGCAGCGGCGTGGCCAAGGTAGCGGGGCTGATTGCCTCCATCGCCACGCAGACCAGCGTGCTGGCGCTCAATGCGAACATCGAGGCGGCCCGGGCGGGGGTGCATGGCAAGGGCTTCGCCGTGGTGGCCAGCGAGGTGAGGAAGCTGGCTGAGCAGACAGCCAATGCCACCGCTGAGATTCAGGCCAAGGTGACCGCTATCGGCGTGGACGTGGCCACCGCCATGGGGGCAATCGATCAGATCTCCAGTCACACCGAGGAATTGTCGGGGCTTTCGCAGCAGGTAGCCTCCGCGGCTGAAGAGCAGCATCTGGCCACGCAGGAGATGGCGCAGAATCTCGAAAAAGCCGCGCATCGGACCTCGGAGATAGCGAGTATGCGCATCGAGGATAAAGTGTTGTAACGCAGGACGACGCCAGGGATAGGTTGTCGGGGTGAAGCAAAAAGGGCTGGCAGGTTGGGAGTGAGAATGAATCCCTGCCTGCCAGTCCGATTTTTTCTGCAAAGCCGTTTACTCTGGCTCAGGCGTGCTGGTTTTCCTTTTCCACCAGCGCGATTGCCTCCTCGAGAATATCGAGAGCGACGGTGGCTTCCTGTTCGCTGACAATGAGCGGCGGGCAAATCCGCAGCGTGGTCTCGCCGCAGCCCAGCACCATCAGGCCGCGCTCAAATGCCAAAGTCTCCACGCGGTTGCGCAGCGCCGGTACGGGCTCGCGAGTCGCCTTGTCCTTCACCAGTTCGACGCCGATCATCAGGCCGCGTCCACGCACGTCTCCCACCAGCGGATGGGATTTCTTCCAGCCGTTGAGCCGCTCCAGCATCATCCCTCCCACGCGGGCGGCATTGGACATCGCCTCGCGTTCAATAATCTCCAGCGTAGCCAGCGCTGCTGCTATGGAAACCGGATTACCGCCGAAGGTGGAAGCGTGCGAGCCCGGCGCCCAGTCCATGATCTCAGCGCGGCTCATGCAGATGCCCAGCGGCATTCCTGAAGCGATGCCCTTGGCCATGCAGACGATGTCCGGTTCCACGCCGGTGTGCTCAATGGCCCACCACTTGCCGGTGCGGCCGGCGCCCGATTGCACCTCATCCACTACCAGCAGAATGCCGTGACGGTCGCAGATCGCGCGCAGCTCGCGCATGAAGTTATTGGGGGCCACTACGTAGCCGCCCTCTCCCTGAATGGGCTCGATAAAGATGGCAGCCACTTCCTCCGGCGGAAGAACGCTCTTGAAGAGCTTCTCTTCGATAGATCGCGCGCAATCCAGGCTGAAGGCTTCTTGCTCCTGTGCGCCGCCCGTGCAGCCGCGATACGCGTATGGATAGCGGACATGAGTGATGCCGGGAACCAGCGGCGCAAAGCGGCGCTTCTGCTGCGGCTTGGAGGCGGTCAGCGACAATGCGCCCATGGTGCGCCCGTGAAAGGCGCCTAGAAAAGCGATGATGTGCTGCCGGCCGGTGTGATAACGAGCCAGCTTGAGGGCGCATTCGATGGCCTCGGCGCCGGAATTGCCGTAGAAGAACTTGTGCGGACCGGGCATGGGGGCGATGGCCGAGAGCCGGTCAGCCAGATCGGTCATCAACTCGCAGTAGAAGTCGGTTCCGGAGATGTGTATCAGTTCGGCAGCCTGCTTTTGGATGGCCGCAACCACTTCCGGATGGCAGTGGCCGGTGGAAACCACGGCGATGCCCGCCGCAAAGTCGAGAAACTCGTTGCCGTCCGCGTCTTCCACGCGAATCCCGCGACCGCGCCTGGCCACCAGCGGATAGGAGCGGGTGTAGCTGGGAGAAATTAGCCTGTCGTCGGCCTCGATAGCCGCGCGGGCCTTGGGTCCCGGCAGTGGGCAAATGAGCTTGGGTCCGTATTGTGCGTGCATTTCTTGCTTGGTCATCTTCTGATCTCCTCGACGGATTCGGTTGTGTGGCTTTGCCGCATCACTTCGATGCGGGCCACGGATCCCAAAGGGGTGGGATGGTCCTGTTCTGCTCGTCCTTAGGACGAGATAGAGTAGGAGAGAATCTTCGGCGGAGCTGACCTAGTCGCCGCCGAAGAGGCTAGGTCGAGAGAGGTTGGGAAGCACGTGCAGAGGTCGCCGCGGGTCGAAGCTGCGCGCGCACGACCGCGACCAGCGCATGATGGCTGGCGCAAGCAATCGATGAGTAGCGCACGTGTACATGGAAACCCCGCTGTTCTTAGAATAGAACATTTTCACTTGTTCTGTACAGCAAATCCATCGCTCGGTAAGGGGTTGGTTTGAAAGGTATGGGTTTAGCAGGCTGCTGAATAGTGCTGTTTTGTATCAGTCGTCCACCGGCCCCGCCGACCCACGGAGCGTGAAACTGTAGCGCAGGCCTCCCGGCCGGCTGTATCGTGGGCCTCCAGACCCGCGCTTCTCACTCACGTACAGCGTTTATTTTTTCACCGACTTGCGAATTTGTTTCTTTTTAGGGCTCGACTTCACGACTTGCGGAATACTCGAAGCTCGGCTTGCTTTGTATCAGGGCACGACTTTAGTCGTGCCGAAATAGGTATAAATAATTGTCGTGGGCTTTAGCCCCTGAGGGAAAGTTGATTCGATCTGACCCATTGCCGTGGCTTCTTGCCTCCTGGCATTAAGATGGTATCAGCCCCATGTTGAATTCCCCTCTTCATCCGGAAAACAAAGCAGCCTCCAGGGCATCCATCGTGCTGGCCTTCGCCAGCGTGTATTTTTTCTGGGGCTCTACCTATACAGCCATCCGCATCGGCACGGCCCAGATGCCGGCAATGCTGATGGCCGGGACGCGCTTTTTTATCGCCGGCGCGATTCTGCTCGCCTGGTGCCGCTGGCGCGGACTGCGCCTGCTGTGGCCGCCAAGAACCATGCTGATCCTCGGCCTGGTCGGACTCTTTCTGCTCAGCGGAAGCAACGTGGCCCTGGTCTACGCGGAAAAAAATGTCCCCAGCGGGCTGGCTTCGCTGGTGCTGGCGGCGATTCCTCTCTTTGTGGCGCTGGCCGAGATGCTGCTGCCAAGGGGCGAGCCGCTCACGGCGCGCGGATGGCTGGGCATGGCGCTGGGTTTTGCCGGCCTGGCCGCGCTGGTGTGGCCCTCGCTGCGCAACGGTTTCGCTGGGGATTACGCGCGCCTCGTGGCCATCGGCGTGTTGCTCGCCGGAGCCTTTGCCTGGACCGTGGGCAGCATCCTCTCGCGCCACGCTCGCCTGCCCGTCAACAGCTTTGTGGCCGCGGCCTGGCAGATGCTGATTGCCGGAGCCTTCAGCACCCTGCTGGGCACCGCGCTTGGCCAGTGGCCCGACTTTCACGTGAATCTGGCCTCGGTTGCCTCGCAGGCCTGGCTCATCACCGGAGGCTCGCTGGTGGGCTACTCCGCCTTCATCTACCTGCTGGAGCATGTGCCCGTGGCCAAGGTCTCCTCCTATTGTTACGTGAACCCGGTGGTCGCGGTGCTGCTGGGCATTTTGCTGCTCGGCGAACGGCCAGAGAAGGCCGAGTTTGCCGGCATGGCGGCCATCGTGGTGGCTGTTTTCGTGATGACGACAGCCAAGGTCAAGGTCAAAAGCGGGGAGCAAATAGGCGATTTCCGCCCGGTCGAGGAACTGGAGCCGCCGTTGGCCGAGTGATGGTAGGCTTCAGAGCTTATACGCAAATAGTAGCGTCAGTCTTCTGACCGGCTGTACTGGCGGCTTCCTAGCCGCCAGAGCGGCGCTACAAAATCACTATTCTCAAATACTCTCTTATCTGCAAATGTTAAGATTTTGTACAACAAGGAAAACACACTCCATGCTCAAACTTCTGGCTCAATGGCTCCTGTACGCCTTTGCCCTGCTGGTTGTTTCCAACCTCGTGCCCGGCTTCTTCGTGCGGGGACTGGGCTCGGCGCTGGCGGCTGCCCTGGTCATCGGCCTGCTCAATGCGACGGTAGGCTTCTTCCTCAAGGTTATTACCTTCCCCCTCAGCATCCTCACCCTGGGCCTCTTCCTGTTGGTCATCAACGCATTGATGATTCTGTTGGCGTCCAAGCTGGTACACGGCTTCCGCGTGAACGGATTCTGGCCGGCCTTCTGGGGAGCAGTGGTGCTGGCCCTGCTGGGCATGTTGATCCAGGCGTTTTCCAAGGGCGCATAGGACACTCTTCGACAAATTAATGTGAATTTAAGGAACCCGATATAGCTGATGTTTCGAAAGAGCACGGCGTTAAAGACTACGGAAAAACTCGAATACGAGCCAGTTTTATATCAGGGCACGACTTAAGTCGTGCCGATAGCGACTCACAATAACGCGGGCTTTAGCCCCGGAGGAAAGGTTTTTCCGAAGGTAGGTGGGGGTTTACCGGGGTCCCCATCGACAGGTCTTCGTCGATGGGGTGGCTTTACAGCTTGCGGAAAAATGCAAAGGTTGGAGCACGAAGTGTCAGGGCACGACTTCAGTCGTGCCGCAAAATCAGCAAAATGAACGCGGGCTTTATTGATTGCTGTATAAGTAAAGTCCTGATAAGCGCGCCGGAGGCGTTGTGTTTATTAGTCCCGCGCTTTAGCGTGGGGAAAGCGGATTCAATAGATTCACTCCGGAGTCCCATTGGGACGGCGCAAGGACATTTCTTTTGTAGGGATCATTAGCCCCTGAGGGATGGTTTTCCGGAGGGAGGCGGGGGTTTCAACCCCCGCAGAAAGCCTATTGATCAGCCAGGGCTTTAGCTTTTAAGGATATGTCGGGTGCCTCACCCTTGCCGTGTTTTTGTTTTTGCGGCTAGGGTGGGATATATCAACCATTAATGATCCTCGACATTCAGTCTGAGATTGATCCTAAGACGTTGAAGTCGGACAGAAAAAGCGGTATAAAGCAAAAAATATATTGACTTCGGCCATGACTCGGCGCAGACTCTAGTTAAGCTTAGTCGCCTGACTAGGCAGTATGCGTCCCGGACGGGATGCTGGTGTAGAGCCTGACTGGATAGTCGGCCGGCGGTTGTAGAAAGACACATCCTCCCAATTTCCGATCCGACTCCTGTGTGCTTTACGTGGATGCGTAAACCAAAAGGAGAAGTGTCATGGAAAATGAGAAATACGTAATTCGTTTCGACGAGCATTCAACCCGCGATAAATACGTTCTGCGCAGAATTGAGGGCACCGCAACAGTTGACAGCCTCATACGGCTGATCGATATAGCCGATCTTGACGCGAACCCGCGGGAATCGAAGATCGGAGACGTCACGGATGCAATCCAAGAGACTCTCGAAAACAGCCCGCAGCTTTTTCAATTCAAGTCGAAAGGACTCCTGCTGGCGGCAGGTGCTTGCGCACCTCTTGAGCGAAATCGCTTCGAGCTTACTTTCGAGAATGGCAAAATCCAGGGAATCCTTGATGGTGGTCATAATATGTTGGCAATTGCGATCTTCATTATGAGGATGGCAGCCGGAGACAAGGCCACGCAGAAGATTAAGCGCTGGCATGACGTGCCAGAAGCTTGGAAGACCAACAGGAGTTCGATTGAAGAAAGAAAAGGCGAGCTTAGCTTCCTGACCCCTGTTGAGGTGGTCTTTCCCCATGACGGTGCAGAAGGCCAAGCGGATTTTGAGGATGCAATCCTCGATGTTGCGCGCGCTCGCAATAACAATTCCGAACTCACAGAGGAGACGAAAGCCAATAAGGAGGGCCTCTATGACGCGATCCGTGATTCGATCGATCCGTCCCTCAGGCATCTGATTGAGTGGAAGACAAATGACGGAGGAAAGATCAAGGTCAGGGATTTGATCGCCCTCAGCTGGGTTGCCCTTTCTAGGCTAGATGAGGAGGTGCTTGGAAAGGATGTAATCAGTGGTCGCGCCATTTACGCGAGCAAAGGGGAGTGTGTCGCAACGTTCAACGATCTTCTCTCACGTGACGGAATTAGTGAGAAGACGGTCTCGGACATTCGCGAGCTGGTTCATCCGGGAGTCAGTAGCGCAATAAAGTTAATGCGAGAGATTCCTGCTGTCTATGATCTCCTCTACCAACTCTTCCCTGAAGCCTACAACTCTGCGTCCTCTGGCTTTGGAAGGATTAATTGTGTGAGGTGCTATGACCCCAAGAAGGTTGGATCTAAGGAAGGGTCCCACGATCCGAAATTCCTCAAGCACGTCCCCGAGACCAAGTTCTACAAGAAACCCTGCGAGTACGACTTCCCTGATGGGTTCATCATGCCGTTAGTCTGGGCTCTTCGGGAGTTAATCGCAAATGAGGACGGCATTCTCTCATGGAAGACTGATCCAAGTAAATTCATCAAGCTGAATCTCGCTGAAAGCCTCAAAGTGTTTCACGGGATGATATCAATGGCGAAGTACAACCCCCAAATCGTCGGAAAAACCTCTGCTTGCTATGAACTGATGTGTAATGATTTCAGGCAAAGGTGCCCGTAAGTTTCATCAGGAGGCGGGGAACGGTGACTAGCTGTTGAAAGATCCAAGAAACACAAAACGGCCCAGAATCCATCTGGATTCTGGGCTGTCCGATTTTTTACCTTCCCATATCGCTTTGCAGTCCAGCATGGGGCGCTGCCGCACCCAGAAAGCATGTAAATACGGCTGATTTTTAAGTTGCTGAATCGATAGCACTTAGCCGCTATTTTCACTGCAGTCCAGCATGGGGCGCTGCCGCACCCAGAAAGGATGAAAATGCGGCTGATTTTTAAGTTGCTGAATCGATAGCACTTAGCCGCTATTTTCACTGCAGATAATTTCCCCCGCTTGGCGCACAATCATTCAATGAACAAGAACCAAAGCCACGATCTTTCCCTGATCTCCGGTCCAACCGATCAGCCATAGGTCCGGTTTGTACCACCGGAAGGGACCCCCACCCCCTCCCCCCCTATACCCCCCAGGGGTATAAATTATTTCCTAAAACCTTGCAGATTAATTCGCCTTCGGAAAAGAAAACAATAGCGAGACCTGGACAAATGCATTACGGCAGCAGGCGAAGCATGTGACGGGTCTGGGCGGCTACGGCCGCTGGCGTGAATGGCAGCGCGAAGGTGGTGCCGTTATACCAGTCGTTCCATTGATCGCGGAAGTAAGGCGAATAGGGATTGCCGCTTTCGCCCAGGACGATGTTTTCCGTGGAGCCGTCGATGTTGCTCCAGTCCATGGTGAAGCGCTGCGAAGGGCCGAATGCGCGGCCCACTTGCTTCACAGTGGTGGTGTCGCCGCTGAGGGGCTGCTCGCCGGTTCCGGCCACGCGGCCAATGAGCGGCAGAAATACCGCCAGCGGATGCTCGATATCGACCACATGCCAGCTTCCATAGCTCCAGCGAGCCACGTCGCTGGGAGCATGGCCGTCTTTCATGCCCTTGCGGACGGCGTCAGTCAACAGCTCGTCCCAGTTCTTGTAGGCCGGCGGAAGCCAGTCGGGGCTGGCGTGCATGATGATCTCTTCCTCGGCGAAGTTGGATTCGCCCCAGTGGTACTCGGCGGCAATCTCCTTGCCCAGCTTGGGCTCCAGAATCAGCGGCCAGAAGGCACGGCGGGTCTGGGTGACGATGGAGGCAGCGGCGGAATCGGTGGTCAGGCGGCCATCCCAGGCGCGCATCAGGGCGGCGGCCTGGCGGAGGCGCGCGTCCGCATCGGGAGTGTGCTCGATGGCGTAGGCAAAGCGATGGGCCAGCTCTTGATCGACTTCGCTGTAGATGTCGGTCTGGACGGCGAGCAGGTCGGCGGGGGTGAGGTAGTCACGGCTTTCTAACAATTTGTAGATGCGCTCGATGCGGTAGGGGTCGGGCCACTCGTGGGTGAGCGGAGTGGGAAACTTTTCGCTGCTTACGCGGGAGTTAGCGGTGGCCATGAAGCCGGATGGGGGATCGAAGGCGTTGGGCATCTGGTCGAAGGGGATGTAGATCTGCAAATCAGTAAAGACGTTGCAGCGGTTCGATCCATCATGGCACACAAGCACGCCCCATTCAGCTCTTTGGTTCATCCAGCCATCTCCCCAAAAGCGATTCAGAGGCTTGCCAAATACATCTCCATAACCCGGTCTCAACGGAACCCGACCAATGGCGTGGTAGGCAATGTGGCCCTGGTCATCAGAGTAGACGACGCTTTGCGTGGGCCAGGACCAAGTGGCGAGCGCAGCGGAAAACTCCTTCCAGTTGGAGGCGGTGTTGAGCTGGTAGAGCGGGAGCGAGTTCAGTGTTGGATCGTAGAGGGTCCACTTGAGGGCAATGGGCCGCATTTCTTTGGTGAAGATCGGATTCAGCAGTGGGCCGTCATCAGTGAGTTGCACATCGAGCAGCACGTCCTTGCTACCACGAACATGAATCACCTCTCGATCCACAGCCAGGGGTTTCCAGAAGTCGTCAACATGAGAGTGGTAGTTGCCCTTTCGGTCGAGCTGTTCGATGTAGAGATCTTGGACATCGGCGTAGAGCGCGGTAAATCCCCATGCCACGTGCTCGTTGTGCCCGGCGATGACGTAGGGCATGCCGGGCAGCGTAACTCCGGCGGCGTGGAAGCCGGGTGCGCCGTTGCTTCCATTCACTTTCAGGTCGGCCATGTACCAGATGTTTGGCTTGGTCAGGCCGAGGTGCATATCGTTGGAGAGCAGAGGCTTGCCGCTGGACGTGTGGCTTCCGGCGATGACCCAGTTGTTCGAACCGGACATGCAGCCGTCGCAGTTGGGCAAGCCGAGCAGGGCACGTAGAGCGAGGGTGTCTTCATGGGTAGCAACTGCGCTGGCCTGGCTACGA
>Ga0326727_10009752_pt1 | contig 23352 bp, 19 predicted proteins | sample MB2enrmetagenome_FD_207643 | JGI IMG/M metagenome (GOLD analysis project Ga0326727, IMG submission 207643) | Lab enriched peat soil microbial communities from McLean, Ithaca, NY, United States - MB29MY | ecosystem: Environmental > Terrestrial > Soil > Wetlands > Peat | place: USA: New York... | reverse complement strand
TTTCGGCATCGGCTCCGGCTACTATGGCGGCGGGTCTTAGTTCGTCGTAGTCAGAAGAGGCGGATGTCCTGGGAGCGGCTCAATCCGCTTCTGGATCGCTGGATTCCCGTCCCACGTGTTCTGCATCCTTATCCTACAGAACGCTTCCTCGCTAAGCATCCAAGGTGGGAGCCGTATGCGCTAGCAGCGCACGTACGGATCTGTGCGGGGGGCGATCAGCAATGATCGTCCCTACCGCGACCCGAATCCGGCGAAGTGCCCACTCAGCACAGTTACCGAGCTCGACCCTCGCGGCGCTCAGTGGGTTCGCACGGCCACAGAACTGCTTCGCCTCTTACGGCGAAGCTTGACTCCTCCCGCACCCCTCGAATCCAGTTGAGTCGTCATGCAGCTACATCATATTTGGAAACGGCTGTTCTCTGCGAGATCACTTGTAATTCTAGTAAAACTCAGCCATACTGTGATTTGTCAACTTTGGCTCAAAGGCTGGGACAAGCCGTTTCCGGGCCAGACTCCATCGTAGCTAGGCACCGGACGTCGTCTGCGCTCAGCCTGGATGATAAGCACTGACCTCCCTCGCGCCGTTACTCTTACTTGCCACCCTTGCGGCTTGAAGGTCCCGTAGCTCCGAGGCATTTTCGCCAGGACTAAGGTCCTTTCAATGAACGCATGCGCTGAAATTAGCACAGCCCGTCCCTTGTTCTCCATTCCTTCAGGCACAAGCCTTGAACTAGCCGGAACTCACAATCTCAAGACGGCCAGCGTGGTAACCCAAGGGGAAAGCACACACGTGATTGGAGCGATGCCATGAAGCCGCCGCGCGAGATATTGGCTCCCTTTCTCCACCCATCCCAACCCTTAACCCAGAGGGTGATCGGTCGGCCACGGATTCGCGCCAGGGCAGCCTGGGTTTACTTGCTGGGTTTTGGCCCGGCCCTGGCAATTTTGCTGGCGGTCGGGGTGGCCCAGTACAGGACCATCCAGACGCTGATTGAGACAGACGGCTGGGTAGCACACACCAACAGGGCTCTTGACGAGTTGGATAGGGCGGCCTTGGCGGTGGAGGCCATGGAGTCTGACGCGCGGGGCTACGTGGCCACGGGCGACGAAAGCTTCGTGAGTAAGGAGCAGGATTGGGGTTCGGAGGCCGAGGACCATATCCGGCTTCTTCAAGTCCTGAGCGCGGATAATCCCCGCCAGCGCCGCGACCTTGAAAGGCTTGGTCCGCTAGTCGAGCAAAAACTGGCTTTCATGCATCGGCTCGTCGCCCTCCGGAGCAAGCAGGGCCTTGAACCTGCCACGCGACTTATCGCCACGGGTCAGGGGAGAAGGCTCATGAGCGACATTCGGGCGCTCATTGCCGCCATGGAAGGCGAGGAATACGGCCTCCTGGCAGATCGGCAATCCGCCAGTCGCGCCAGCGCCAGGAGGGCCGTGAGATTGACTCTCCTTGGCACCCTGTTGGCTTTCGTCTTCGGCGCCGCAGCGACTTGGATTATTCACAGGGACAATTTGGAGCGTAAGCGGGGCGAGGAGGCGTTGCGCAGAGCCAACACTTACAACCGCAGCCTGATTGAAGCCAGCCTCGATCCTCTGGTCACCATCGCCCCGGACGGGAAGATCACCGACGTCAACCTTGCCACTGAAAAGGTCACCGGGTGCACCCGGGATGAACTTATCGGCACGGATTTCTGCGACTACTTCACGGATCCCGAGAATGCTCGCGCGGGTTATCAAAGGGTCTTCCGTGAAGGCTCGGTGCGGGATTATGAGCTGGAGATTCGTCATCGCGACGGGCATACCATCCCTGTTTTCTACAACGCCTCAGTTTACCGGGACGAGACCGGCACGATCATCGGAGTGTTCGCCGCCGCCCGCGATATCACCGAGCGCAAGCGCGCGGAGGAGGCGCTGCGGCAGGCTAACGCTTATAACCGTAGCCTGATCGAGGCCAGCCTCGATCCTCTGGTCACCATCGCCCCGGACGGGAAAATCACCGACGTCAACCTCGCCACTGAAAGGGTCACCGGGTGCACCCGCGATGAACTTATCGGCACGGATTTCTGCGACTACTTCACGGATCCCGAGAATGCTCGCGCGGGTTATCAAAGGGTCTTCCGTGAAGGCTCGGTGCGGGATTATGAGCTGGAGATTCGTCATCGCGACGGGCATACCATCCCTGTTTTCTACAACGCCTCAGTTTACCGGGACGAGACCGGCACGATCATCGGAGTGTTCGCCGCCGCCCGCGACATCACCGCACGCAAGCGGGCAGAAGAGGCGTTGCACCGCGCGAGCGCCTACAACCGCACCCTGATCGAAGCCAGCCTTGACCCCTTGGTCACTATCAGCCCCGCAGGCAAGATCAGCGATGTGAACGAGGCTACCGCAAAGGTCACCGGCGTGCCTCGCGAAAAGCTGATTGGGACTGACTTTTCCAGCTACTTCACCGAACCAGAACAGGCCCGAGCGGGCTACCGTGAGGTCTTCGAAAGAGGGGTTGTCACGGACTTCCCGCTGACCATCCGCCATGTGGACGGACACCTGACCGACGTGCTTTATAACGCTTCGGTGTACAAGGACACCGAGGGCACCGTGTTGGGCGTTTTTGCCGCTGCCCGCGATATCACCGAACGCAAGCGGGTGGAGGAGGAGGTCCGGAAACTGAACGAACAGCTCGAGCAGCGGGTCCGCGAGCGTACAGCAGAACTCGAAGCTGCGAACAAGGAGTTGGAAGCCTTTACGTATTCCGTCTCCCATGACCTGCGCGCGCCGCTGCGCCACGTAGACGGGTTTTCGAAGTTGCTCGTCGAAAAGCATCAGACCGAGCTATCCCCCGATGCCCGGGAATACGTCGCCACGATTCGCGACTCGGTCCTCCAGATGGGCATACTCATTGATGACTTGCTCAATCTGGCGCGTGTAGGGCGAAAGCAACTGAGCATGCAGATGACGGGACTGAACTCCCTGGTGGAAGAAATCAGGACCGAATTAAACGGCGCAAACCCCGATCGCATCATCGATTGGAAGATTGACACGTTGCCCTTCGTCGAGTGCGACCCTGCGTTGATTAAGCAGGTCTTCTCCAATCTACTCTCCAACGCTGTCAAATTCACTCGGCCGCGGAAACCTGCGGTCATTGAAGTAGGGACGCTGCGTCAAGACGGCCACCCCGCCGTCTTCGTGCGTGACAATGGCGTGGGGTTCAGCATGAAGTATGCCCACAAGCTCTTTGGGGTATTTCAGCGGCTGCACCGGACGGAAGACTTTGAAGGGACGGGCGTGGGCCTGGCAACGGTGCAGCGCATTATTCATAAACACGGAGGGCGCGTTTGGGCGGAGGCTGAACTCGATAAGGGCGCGACCTTCTATTTCACCCTGGGATCGCCTGACGATCCCACGGTCGGAAAGGCGAGTAGCGGGTCAATTTGACGCAGGGGCGGCCTTAGACCGCCATTTGGCCTAGCGCGGCCCAGCCGCAACCCAAAGGGGACTCTCCGTGTTCTCTGTGTTTTTCAAGCTCTATCAAATTGACCCATGGCCTGAAACACGAACTGGCCCAGGAGGCAACCCATGACCGAAAGTGTTCTGGAAATTCTCCTCGTTGAAGACGACCCCAACGATGTCAAGCTGACTATTCACGCATTACGTGAGGAAAACGTTGGCAACGACATTCATGTGGCTCGTGACGGGGAAGAAGCGCTCGACTTTCTTTTCTGCCGGGGCGAATTCGCCAGCCGCAGCTTTCACAGCCCGCCCCGATTGGTGCTCCTGGACCTGAAACTTCCCAAGGTAGATGGCCTGGAAGTCCTGCGTGCGGTGAAGGGCGACCCGCGTACCCAAGCGATCCCCATCGTGGTACTCACCTCCTCGCGGCAGGAAAACGACTTGGTGCAAAGCTACAAGCTGGGTGTCAACGCCTATATTCAGAAGCCCGTGGAATTCGATTCCTTCCGCCGAGTGGTGAAGCAATTGGGGCTTTTCTGGCTGGTGGCTAACGAACCACCACCCTCAGACTGTTTTCGCCCCTGAAAGGACAGTCCGATGATGGACACGACGAGGTCTGACGGAGTGAAGTCCTCTCCGCCCCCCCTGCGGGTGCTCATGTTAGAAGATAACCCGCGCGACGCGAAGCTGACGGTGGCCCTGCTGGAGAGTGGTGGCTACAAGGTGCAATCCACGGTGTTGGACTTGCCGGAATCTTTCCGCGAGCACCTGGAAACAGCCGAGTACGATGTGATTCTGGCGGACTTCAACCTCCTCAATTGGACCGCCTACGACGCGCTGGGTATCCTGAAGCGCTCTGGGAAAGATGTTCCGCTCATTGTCGTCACGGGCGCTCTGGGCGACGAAGCTGCGGTGGAATGCATCAAGCAGGGCGCGGCGGATTATGTTCTAAAGGACCGGCTGGCGCGATTGCCAACCGCAGTCCAACGGGCGCTGGAAGAGAAGTGCCTACGCACCGAAAACAAGCTGGCTTTCGAAACCACCTCCCGACTGGCCACTATTGTGGAGTCGTCCGATGACGCGATAATCGGCAAGACCCCGGAAGGCATTATCACGAGCTGGAACAATGGCGCAGAGAAGCTCTATGGCTATTCTGCCGGCGAGATTCTGGGCCAACCCATATCGCTTCTGGCCCCACCCGACCGGTCCAAGGAGGTGACGCAAATCCTTGCCAGGCTCAAGTGCGGAGAGCGGCTTGAGCATTTCGAATCGGTACGAGTTCGGAAAGATGGGAGCCTTGTTGAAGTTTCGTTGAGTATTTTCCCGCTCACCAACTCTCGTGGGGAGGTGACTGGCATCGCCTCAATTGCCCGCGACATCAGCGAGCGCAAGCGGGCAGAAGAGGCGCTGATGGAGGAGAGGCATCTCCTCCGCACCCTCATGGACAACCTCCCCGACACGATCTACTTCAAGGATCGGGAGAGCCGTTTTACCCGGATCAATAAAGCGCTCGCTAAAAGCTTTGGGCTAAGCGACCCTGCCCAAGGGGCGGGCAAGACCGACTTCGACTTCTTCACGGGTGAACATGCCCAGCAGGCCTATGATGACGAGCAGGAGATCATCAGAACGGGCCAGCCGGTGTTGGGCAAGGAGGAGAAGGAAACCTGGCCGGATGGCCATGTGACGTGGGCCTCGACCACGAAAATGCCCCTGCGTGACGCCAACGAGAAGATTATCGGAACTTTCGGCGTCTCCCGCGACATCACTCAGCGCAAGCGCGCTGAAAAAGCGCTGCGCGATAGCCAAGAGCAGTTCCGGCAGTTGGCGGAGAACATCCATGAGGTCTTTTTCATCGGCGAACCGGGGCTGTCGGGGCTGACTTACCTCAGTCCGACTTACGAAGAAGTCTGGGGTCGGCCCTGCCAGGAGGTGTACGACCGAGCGGACGCCTGGATCGAAACCGTACACCCCGAGGACCGCGACCGGGCCGTCAGCCTCTTCACGCGCGCCTATCGGGGCGAGCGAGCCGACGCCGAGTACCGGATAGTGCGGTCGGACGGGTCGGTTCGCTCCATCAGGACCCGGGCGTTCCCCGTGCTCGATGCCGAGGGCAGGTTTTGCCGGCTGGTCGGAATCGCCGAAGACGTCACCGACACCAAGCGGGAGGAAGCGGCGATCTTGGCGGCCAAAGAAGCTGCCGAAGCTGCCAACCGGGCCAAGAGCAACTTTCTGGCTGCAATGAGCCATGAAATCCGCACCCCCATGAACGCCATTGTGGGCATGACGGACCTTGTGCTCGACACCGACCTCAGCCGTCAGCAGCGCGACGACCTGAACACGATCAAGGCCTCGGCGGACTTTCTCTTGAACATCATTAACGACATCCTCGATTTCTCCAAGATCGAGGCGAGGAAACTGGACCTTGAAAGCATCGTGTTTAGTCTGAAGGATAGCATGGATGCGGCGGTGAAATCTCTGGGCGCACGCGCTGCTGAGAAGAACCTGGAGTTGGTCTGCCGTTACGAGCGTGACGTGCCGGCGGCAGTACGGGGAGATCCCCGCCGCCTGCGCCAGGTGCTCGTGAACCTGGTCGGTAACGCGGTCAAATTTGCGGAGCATGGCGAGGTGGTGGTGCACGTGGCGAAGCTGTCGGAAACAGCGAAGGACGTCCAATTGCACTTCAGCGTCAGTGACACGGGCATGGGCATTCCGCGCGAGAAGCAGAAGGCCATCTTCGAAGCCTTCACTCAGGCCGATGCGTCCTCCACCCGACGCTTCGGCGGCACAGGGCTGGGCCTGACGATTTCCTCTCAGTTGGTCGAGATGATGGGAGGACGAATCTGGGTGGAAAGCGAACTCGGCAAGGGCAGCACTTTCCACTTTGAGGTTCGCCTGGGGACGGCCGAACCGGTGACGAAACGTGTAGCGCCAGTCGACACCGCTTGCCTGCAAAACATGCCCGTGCTGGTGGTCGACGACAACGCCATAAACCGACGCATTCTGGCAGAGATGCTGAGTCGGTGGGGAATGAGCCCCACTTTGACGGCTGGTGCCGTCGCCGCGCTGGCTTTGATGCAAGAGGCTCAGGCGGCCGGCAGGCCGTTTCCGCTCGTCATCGTCGACGCACAGATGCCGGGCACGGAAGGTTTCAGCCTCGCCGAGCGCATCAAACTGGACCTGCGACTGGCGGGCGCGATCATTATGATGCTGACTTCCGGCGGTCAGCCAGGCGACGCTGCGCGCTGCCTGGAGCTGGGCGTGTCGGCCTACCTTACCAAGCCGATCAGTGAGTCGGATCTCCTGAGGGCCGCCTTGCAGGTCCTGGGAAAGGGTGAGCCCGTCGCAGGGCAAGCGCAGTTGATCACTCGCCATTCGCTGGCAGAAGGTCGAAAGCGACTGCGAGTCCTGGTGGCCGAGGATAACGCCGTTAGCCAGCTATTGACGAAGCGTCTGGTCGAAAAGCAGGGCCACTCGGCGGTGTTGGTGGCTAGCGGCCGGGAAGCACTGGAGGCTGTCGAAAGAGGGACTTTCGACTTGGTGTTGATGGACGTGCAGATGCCGGACGTTGACGGGCTTGAGGTCGCCGCCGCGATCCGCCGGCGGGAGCGTAACACCGGGGCCCATCTTCCCATCATCGCCATGACCGCCGGGGCCATGCAGGGCGACAAGGAACGGTGCCTCGAGGCCGGCATGGACGCCTACGTATCGAAGCCGGTTAATGTGACCGAACTGTTTACGGCCATCGAAAGAGTGATGACCCTCGCTCGCGTAATCGAGTGACGACGGGTTTCTTGCGCCCTATGTGAGACCCCGTCGCGGCGGGGCACTGCATTTGCGCGCCGGCGCCCCGAAGACTGGCGGTGGTCAAGTTACAACGGATACGCCGGCATGAGCGCCGGCGAACAAAACGAATGCTGCGGTTTGATCGTGGACCGCGTGAGAATGCCCTCCGATCCGCGCGCACGAATTTAATCGCTCGATCACGGGGCCGAAAAGACTCTCTGAAACAACCCACGCGGCCGTAGAACGGCTTGGTCGTAGGAGGCAACCCCCGACTCCCCAGAAGTCTGCTTCGAGGAAGTTTGTGGTGGCATGACACTCCCTGGGAAAGATCGCGAGTGATGCCGCAGCGTTTAGTATGACCAATTCCTGTTGATAAATCCCCTTCGCGCCAGCGACTTCCAGGTGGTCAACAGCGCCCGGAGCGGATTGGGCCTGGGAAGTCAGCTTCCCGGAGAACGGCCACCAACCAATATCGAATCTGTGTGAAGCCGCAGGATCTAGTGACGCTCAAGTGGAACCAAGAGTACCGTCAAACGATAGCCGAGATTCCGTACTCCCGGCCCGGATGTGATTCCATTTGTTCGCTTGAGTGACACATGTTGGACTGGTTCGAGGGCAGCCCAGCGCCGCCCGGATCATGTCCCTTGTGCAGCCCGCCCAGCAGATGTACTTGCGAGGGTCCTCGATCGAGATCGAGAGGTTATCTCCGCTGCGGTCGTGCCCCTCTTCAGCGCAGGACGGGCAGCGGGTGATATTGTTGTGCCCCACTGTGCGGAGCCGAGTGTTGATGTGGTCGAGGATCCGGAATTCTGGCCCACACACATGTCTCCTCATCTCCGGTTCAGCCTGCGGCTCTGGTGGAGCGAGCTGAGGTGGGATGGGCTTCCCGGCAATCAATCGGGCAAGCTGGTCACCGGTCATCTTCGGAAGCGAGTCGAGGTAGCTGATCTGCGCCCCGACATCCTCATCGGCGCCGTCAAACCAGAAGCGCTGAGCTGCGCCTCGGTGAATGCCCAGCGGTCCACGAATGGCATTGCCGTACCTGCCGGGCTTCAATTCATCATGCTTGGGGAAGATCTCGATCCCTTCTCGCTGCCTGCCTCCCTTGATGGGGATACCCAACTGTAGGGCAAGGCCGCAAACGCAGATGCGGCAGTCTCGCGCTGGGAGCGGCTCCGCCATGAAGATCCAGAGATGTCCGCCCCGATGACTCTTCTCAAAAGCCGACTCCACCCCATCCTGCCTGAGGCAGAAGCTAAGCTTGGGGAGATCCGTGAGCGAATCCTCATAGTCCGCGTCGATGGCCACCCACTTCGAGCATTGGGTGGCAGGGTTGATCGCGTAGAGGCCGATAGTGATTTCGCCCTCAAGGTGGCGACGGATTGTGTCCAGCGTCAGGCTCAGCCCCTGGCAGGTTCTCTTGTCCTTGGGACGGTAATAGTAATGCCGGCCGCTTTCCGAGTGCGGCCGATTGGACTGGAGGGTGTAGGCCCGGCGGTTGACGAACAGGCGGAAGTAGTCAGCCACCACACTGGCCGACGCTCGTACGCGAAGATTCCACATTCTTTCCTCCCCATGGAATCAGGCGATCTGTAAGTTGTGAAGGGGTGGACGGATGAGGTGCTCAAGGTCAACGCGCAGCACCGGGGAGGCTTGACACCATGAGTTCAGTGGCCGCAAGCAACTTCGGGATGTCGGCTTCCGTCATGCGACCGATATCGCCGTACTTGAAGGCACCAGCACTGGCCCACTCAACTACTTCGCCGATAGCTTGGCTGTTCCTTGTCGCCACACGTCGTGCTGTCGTCAAGAACTCGTTGCGAAGCTGGTTGAACCCAGAGCGACCGTGCGATCCGTTCCCATTGTTGCGTGCAGGCTGTGAAAAGGCCCCGTTGGTGGGAGACTTACCACATCCGTTCCCGCCATTCGAGCCAGAGTTATTTGGAGGGGACTGTGGCTGCGGCGTCGGCTTGGCGGTGACACTCGGAGGCGAAATAACAGGGGCAGAACTTGCCTCCCTTGATTCAGTACTCGAAGAACCATTCGCTGGATAGAACTCCGCTGTCAGCTCTGGTGCCTGCTCTTGCTCGTCCTCAACTACCTCAAGGACCTTGCCTCCACTCAGCAGCTTTCGAGTCTCAGCGAACAGCCGGGCATTCTCAGTCAAGTTAGCGATAAGTTTCCGCATGTCGTCACCTTCAACCTCCAGACTTAGCGCCCAGATGGATGAAGTCTTCTTCCGCTTCTCCTTGCGGTCGAAGTACGTGACTTCTTCCGGGCGAATTACCAGTTTGCTTGTGATGCCGGCTAAGCGACCACCCGTGAAGGTTTGGATTTCTTCCAAGGAAGAGTGGATCTGGCGGATCGAGCGATAGGAGCTGGTGTGAATGCGGCAGACGCTCCCCAGGCGCGGGAAGTCCGCCAGCACAAAGCGCAGGTCGCCACTCGGCTTGCACTGCCCACTCGAAAGCTCTGGGCATCCGCTACCGCAGGTGGTCCATGGCTCCCCGCCAGGCTTCTCAGGTGTGCGCCGGGTAGCAGTGACACCGTCACCCCAGCACTTCCGCTGCGTGGCCGTCCACAAGGCGTAGGAGCTGGGGAAGACGTTCTCGATGTCGTCGTCGATCAGCATGATATGGAGTTCGCGGCACTGCTCGCCATAATGCCGGGTCAGCTCCGGATCGGCTTCCCACTCAACCCGGTTGGCTGACTTCTTCTTGCGCAGGAAAACGAAGTGGTCGAGCTTGGTGGGATGGTTGCGATCTCCATTGGGTGGTAGGCCGATGGAGACCTTGGTGGATACGGACAGCCGCTGGACGACGCGGCCGTCTTGGTCGTGCGTGACACCAATAATCATGGGGATTCCTCCATGGAAAGCCCTGTGGGAAGTCGGGGGTCCAAAACGGCGACATTTGTGTTTCAGGGGCTACCCTGTCGCCGTTTCTGGGCTGGTTCAAGATTCCTGGGATACACTACCTTGCACCGCGATCTGGTGGGTCGTGAGGGCACATCAAAATATAGGCCGTTTCCCGTCAACTTGACCGCACCGGTCCAACTTCCGAGTGGCGCGTGATCCAGCCTTGGACGTAAGAGACGACATCCAGATCACATGTACGGTCAGTTGACTAGCCAGTTGCCGTGCAGCTGAACTATGAGATAATTCTTCGCATCTTTATGGATTCGGTCGTGAAGGAAAGCAGATGACTGAGAAATGGCGCCCGGAATTCACGCTTCCCATGTCATACGACTGGTCGCGATAGGGTGTGTCTGGTTGTTTCCCGTTCGTGCGGTTTCCGCAGCTTGCATACAGCCCATTCCAACAGTGGCTTGCGAGTTTCTGAACAGCGACGCAGTATTTGTGGGCACGGTCATCTCTTTCCAAACCGCTTCGCCGCCGGGCGCGAGCCCCGGCTGGCAGTATGACCTCACGGTGCAACGGTTGTTCCGCGGCCCGCACACTAGAACCATTCAAGTCTTCACCGAGAACAGTAGTGGCAGATTCCCCCTAGACGTCGGCAAACGGTACCTAATCTTCGCCTACTACACCGATGAGTGGGTCCTTGAAATCGATAACTGTGGCAATTCCTCCCTGCTCTCCACCGCCGGACCCGCTCTCCGCGAGCTGCGGAAACTCCAAATTCCGAAGGACGCTGTGATCGAAGGCAATATCTCTTTTTTCGGCAGTCCTGACACCGTTGCACAGTTAGAAGGCATCCGGGTCACGGTGCGATCCAGCACTACCAGGTCCTATGCCGTCAGCGACCGCGACGGGTGGTTCCACCTCCATGTGCCTCCCGGAATATACTCCGCAGAGGTTGAACAGGTCCCCAACTTGAAAATCGCTCCATGGGGCTTGACGGAAGACCCGTCGTACTTTGAGGCACGCTCAGGGCGTTGCGTTGGGCTGCGGTTCGATGAAAAATGACGGCAGAGTGAGAACTGAAGTCCCGATAAACGGCCTACGCGCGGATGTGACCAGGTGGTTCCGGGCGGACGGTCGCCGACCCGGACACAATCGGAAGACCCAGTTGGTCGTATAGTCGGCTTGTCGGAGAGGTCATCATGGCCTGATTCCAACCGGTCCGCGAAGCGCCTTTGACGTTTGTTATAGTCGCCTACACCTTCCTTCTCCAACCAGCTGCAGTTTTGAGCCTGTAGACGGTTCTTTGGGATCCCACGGGATTTCCACCCGCCAAGGTTTCTGAGTAAAGGAGCAGCCCAGCCTCGGATCGACTCGGGTGAAAACGTACGAACACTCCCGCCCGGATTGCTCCGCTCTCATTGACTGTCAAAGCTCTCACTTCGGCGATCTGACCCGTGAGCATTTGACGATGCTCCCAAATCCACCGCCGCTGCTCATTGGTCAACTGGAAGGAACCAATCTCGCTCTCTACACCGGTCGGTCCTTCCACAACCATGGCTCCCAGGCTGCCGGCGAACTTGCCCGCGCCTTCAAGGCAACTTATGACTCTTACATCGAGGGTGTCATTCGCCTTCACCTTGAACCATTCGTCTGGGGAGTCCTTGTACTTCACAACGACCCCTTCGCTAAAGGGGAGGCCGCGGCGATCATGGATGATGGCCCGATAGAACTCCACAGGGTCACCGCCCTCGGGCATGGCGGGGACAATATGGAGGTGCCTGTTGAACAGACGGATCTCTTCGATGACGCCTTCGTAGAGTTCACGCCGCTGTCCATAGGGCATCTGGCTCACTTCCCTGCCTTTGAACTTGGCGATGTCCCAGGCGTAAAACTCGACAGGGCCTCTCTCCTGCTGAATCCGGATGGACTTCTCGGGCAAGGCATTCAGGATTCCGCCCACTCGGGCGGCTCCATCGGGATGGTGAAGCTCACCCCGCAACACGGTTCCTTCCTGCTCGGGGCCTGGGAAGAGCCTGCGGGCCAGCCATACGGGAGAGCGATTGCGGAGGTCTTCGATGGCCGGGAGCTTATCGTAGTAAGACTCTCCTTCCGGCCGATGGCTGCGGTACACAGCCCGCAGATTGTGGATTGCTACATTCGCGAGGCTGCCATCGTCTTTCCATTCGACACTCACCGGGCGATCGGACTGGCGGAGGGTCTTGAGGAACTCTGGCGGCTTCAGGTGAATATCAGGCTTCGCCACCAGAACAGAGTCGTCCTTCATGCGGACAACCAGATACCGATTCTCCTCGAAGGCCTGCCGGAAGGCGTAACGTCCCTTGAGAACACCGTTTGCAATGTTGACTTCGAAGGATTCCGTGTGTGGGTCAACTCCTTCGGCAACGAAGTCATAGTGGAAGCCTGCCTTCTCCGCCTCGTGTTCGTGAACATTGATCTTGCCAAGCTGGCAGCTTCCACCGACCTTGATGACGCCCGTGGCGGAGTAGATAAGCCTCTTTTCACCTTTCCCGTAGCCTTCTTCGATGACTCCGTTGAAATCGTCTACGGAGTGAGGCTGATTCTCAACCGCCAAGGTTCTGGGCCGCTGATCGGTGGGCAGACCTTTCTTCAGCGTGAACTTGGCGTATTCCTTCCCGGTCCGCGGTCCTGCTAGCAGAGCACCATCGACCGTCTTCTTCTGGAGGGCACGAGGGAAGGCCAAGCCCCTGGTTCCGACCGGCTGGGGCGTGCCCAGGAGTTGCTTGGCGGCACCCAGGGCAATCCCAAACAACAACCTTCCAGCTTCATGAACGAGTGTTTCTCCTACGCTTAGCGCCAAGTTCGCCAGACGATTCATCTTTGACCTCGATGGGGGGTAGGGAGTGAAAATCTACGCCGCTTGAGTAGGCCACTTTGACGAAAAAGACGGAAAGAGAAGAGCGATCCCGCAAGGCGGGACGACACATTGCTGGAATACACCGCCGCTGGCAGGATAGTGCCTGAAATTTGTGTTGCTCCAAGAAGGTGCCCAAGTAATGGGCTAGAAGTGTGTTCCTCGAAATCTTTGAAGGGCAAGAATATACTTGGCAAATCAGGAGTCGTGCCGGACAATTATGCGGCATGTCGCATAAAAGGAAGCGTAGGCCACAATCACCGGAAATCAGAGTGCCAATTCCAAAATCCAGTTGGGTTGGAACGCTCAAGTTCGATTTGTATCTTGCTCTTGTTACTTTTCTCATTCCGTTGGGGTGGAGCTTAAGCGGCTTTCACCCCAATATAGTCTTGGCCTGTATTTGCTGGCTCTTGACACTCGGCCTTCTTATTCATGCTTTTTGGATTACGGGCAAATTCGCGGTAACTATCAAGCTAGTTGCGACTTTCGTGGTTCTGGCCGGAGTGATCTTACTCGCTTGGGGTCCAGTGATAAGGGAATATCAGCGGCAACATCCTCCCCCGAGTTTTGCGTTTGTTGTTCCCGGTGTTGTCCTTTACGGTCAGCCTGTCAGCTGGCTGTTTTTGATAAACAGGCGTGGAGTCGATTCTCTGTACAATGTCGAGATATATTTCAGAGATATGGATAGGGTGATTAGTTGGAAAGGACGCCAGTACCTTCCACCCGAGGAGATCAGCAGGTCCGAATTGTACCTCAGCTATCCAGAGGTTGATCCTGGTTACGGGTTAGGCTTTGCGAGAAAATTCCAGTGGATACCATTCAGTCTAGAACACGGTCATTTCTGGGCTAGGATTTCCTTCCGCGGCGGAAGGGTTGACGAGGATTTAAGAATCGAGAAGACAGATCGCGGATGGGAGTACAAAATGAAAGTGTTTGATACGGACACAAAAGACCGCATATTTATTGATTGCCGAGACCCGTGGTTTCCAAAAGAGACCAGCGACGTGGCGACTCTGCCAAAATGTTTTCCCGATGTGACAAACTATTAGCGTTACTTATCCCTTATGGAGAAAAGGCCGATCCCGAGCTCAACAGGTTCACAAAAGTGTTTGAAAGGACCGCTCAATCACGCCGCACCATTGCCAGTCCGTTTACTGGGGCTCGAAGGGTAGCTGTACTCATCGGTTCCTTACACAGCCTTCGCTAGCTTGTTTCTCTCGCGCTTGTCCATCCGGGCCACGACTTGGCCGGTCAGCAGGTCCACAGCGAACACACCCAGCACAGCGACTATTTCGAAGATCACTCCAGCCAGATGAGTGATGGTCAGGATGCAAGCGAAAGCCGTGCTGACCTGAATGATCTTGTTCCTGAACGGGCTGGTGAGCCAGATGACCACGTACATGAGAAGCAGGGCCGGAGCGTAGATGACCATGAGCACCACCAGCCCAGTGTCGATGACGGCCTTGCCGAGTCTCCAGAGCGGGGACTTGCGGGGATAGCTCCGCGAGTTCTTCCAGAAGGCCAGGCCCAAGAGGGCAGCCATCAAGGCAGCCCAGAAGAGCCGGTAGCGGGTTACGAGTGACATGCAGCCTCTCCTTTCACATCTGTGAGAGTTGCGGCAACCAGCATCAGCGGGACAGTCTGCTAGGCCGCTTGTTGGGTTGTTGCCGCGGGAGTCGCGCCAGCTTCCCGCGCAGTGGTGACTTCGGTGTGAAGGAGGTTCACCGCGAGATTCCTGACGTACTTCCTCGCGGGCGTGAAGCCAAGATCCCGGCCACTGAAGTAGCGGAGACCGAAGTAATAGGCGACCACGGCACAAGCCGCAGAGAGAACGATAATGAGGGTCTTCATGATTGGATTGCCTCCTTGGGATTGAGGGGATAGTTTCTTATCGGGGACAGAGATCGGGGACGATCAGTGACTTTCCAGTTTCGACAGCCGGTACCAGATGGGGACGACGAAGGCAACCATCAACACGTTCACGATGGTCCCGCCTAGCGCAAAGGTCACGCCCAGCGGGCTACTGATTCCGTGAACCGAGTAATTCACGACCTCGGTCGTGGTGAGGGCGATGACTTTGTGAGAGTTTATCCACCGCAAGACGGATTCCCTCGGCTTGGCCCGCTTGAAGCCGACGAACCTGGCCAGTTCGTTCAGCTTGCCGAGCCCAGCCCAAACCATCGACCAAAACACAGCGCCGGCGGTGAAGGACGAAGTACTACTCGGAGTGAAGGTCATGACGTCAAATCACTCCCCAAAGCAATCGCAACGGCGGCGATCACCGCGCCGAGCAAAATGCAGATGGTGGTAAGCAACATGGCATACCACAGCTTAACCATGATTATCCTCCTTCCATTTCTTATAGGTCTCGTCCATGTAGGCTGTCATTTCCTGGTCCCAATTGAGGCCCCAGGCAGTAACGCAGATAAAGAGAACGATAAGACCACCGGGCAGCACCAACATAAGAGCAATGAATAACAGCTTCTTCCAGTAGAGCTTGAACAGCCTCCAGAACAGGCCCTTCTTCTGTATCGGGCAGGTGCCAAGGCTGGCCAGCAACTCCTCCATTTCACCGGGTTGCATGGGCGTATATCTCCTTCTTCCTCTGTCGCGCCCACAGGGCTATGGCCGCGTTTCGGAGTGCGGCAAAAACCCACCTGGCGCCGCAAACGGCAGCCCACACAACGGCGGCGGCTGCAATGAAGGCGACGATACAAGCCAGCGTGTCGAGGAAAAGTAGCAGGCAAAGATTCAGAAATGATTTGATCACCAGGGTCTTCCTCCTTTCTTCCTTAAAGCCTGGCGCATCGGGGAATGCGCCAAAGCTAATCCACGAACTACTTGACGGAAAGCCTCGTATTGCACGAGCTTCCGAATCAAATTGACCAGACCGTCGGCAAGCTGCAACCGCAGGCGATCCTGCCTAGTAACGGCTCGCCCGACTTTGCCACGTAGGACCTTGTCAAATGGGGATGGTCTGTTGTTGGGCTGGCGGAAGAAATTGACCTTGGCTTTCAGGACTTTGTTCCTCCAGCCCGCCAGAAAACCGACTCCGCTGCCGAATTCGACGAGAGCAAACAGTTCCAGTATTCCACTCACGTTTGCCTCCTTATGTGAATAGGTGCGCAATCCAGTGAGCCATACCGGCGCCAAGGCCGATCAGCACACCAATTCCGATAGAGCCCAGCACACCAGCCAGCATGACGCCCAGCGTCAGCCCAATCTTGTCCTGGGGCACGACGGGATCGGGATGGGCCAGCCTCTCGATTGCACACAGGGCAGGCAGCTTGGCCTTGACGGTGTCGATGGGGTCGCCGGCCTCATGGGAATACTCTTGAAGCTTCTTCGCGACCTCGTTGTAAAGTGTCTTGAATTCCTGGGAGCCAGGGCGCACGCCGTTTGCTTCGTGGCCTTGCGCGGCTTCAGAGGCGGCAGCAACAGCCCACTTCATCCGGCGCCAGTGCCAGCCGAGCTTGACTGACTTGTACAGGCCCGCTACGGGCAGAAGGTAGTCGGTAAGCTTTCCAGCTTCAGACGTTGATCTTTTCTGGGTGATTAGTTCCTCCATGGGCTAATTTTCTCCTTTCGTCCCTTTGTGACCTGCGACGGCTTCTACCCGCCACAGGGGGCGGGCAAGCGGGAACACGGAAATGCTGGCTATCGCTCTTGTCTGTAAAGATTGTTGCAGGGAGGATGGGGCAGGATTTAGGTTGCAGGCATGAGTGCTTCGAGTGTCTGGCTCATGGTGCCTTCAGAAACCTGTGCCTCGGGCTCGCCCAAGAAGAAGCAGCACTCCTGACAGAGCCTGCCTCGCTTGGGCTGCGGTGGCTTGCCGAGATCACCCGGCTCAAGCTGCCCGGAGGCACAATCCGTGCTGAAGTCGAGAATACCTTCACCTGCGAAATGACGATACTTGGGACAATACTTGCGGACTTCTTTGCGGGTGGTGAAAACCATGGCGTGGTACTCTTTCTCGATTTGACGCTTGAGCTGGCACTCCGGCGTCCGCTGAAGCACCAGTGAAAAGGAGTCGATCTTTCCAGCGAGCTTAACCAGGGCGCTATTTCCATTCCTCAACGACTCGGGAAGACGGATGGCAGCAATCGTGTTTGGCATAGGCAAATCCTCCTTCAAGTGAATTGAATTCCTGTTATTCGAAACCCTTGAACATTGCGTGCGAGCTACTGCTTGGCTTCAACCGACAACCAGTGCCACCCGGAAAGGCTCAAGCACCGCAGGCCGGGTGAACGCCGCCATAGATAACTGCTCTTACGAGCCGGCGTGACATACAGCCACGTTAAGCCAATCTTCAGCAGACCTGATCGAAGAGCTGCAATTAACCCTTCCCTCATCCGTTCAACAAACAGATTGGGACGTGTGGATGGTGGTGGGTGCCGGCAACCGTGATGTCTCACTCGCGGACACGGAGCAGCGTCCATCGAGTTACTGATGTTCAGAGTCATTTGTCCTCCTTGCGTCCCGGACCTGGAGTAGCGGAGTCCAGGAACCATGTCCTTTAAGGTTGTGCTTGTGTGATTGTTAACTAGGCAGCGTGCAGATCGCGGTGAGCGAGTATTTGCCGTTGGAGACAAGGATGCCTGTGAGTTCCCGCGTGACTCCGGACAGGTGTTCACGAGAAATCCAGCAGAGCGGTTCCAACTTCCCTTCCAGGAAAACCTGGGCAGCAGGCTCGTCCTGGCGAGTCTTGGGGTTGTGATAGGTGACCGGCTTGACGGTGACCCGTTGGCCGACCTGGGACTGAAAGAGCTTCAGCTCGGCTTCGATTCTCTGGCGGTCTTGGTGCTTGAGAGTAATATCTTTCAACCTCTGCTCGAAGCCATTGACCGCCGGCAGAGCCACAGTGGCAGGCTGCGGCGCCGGCTCGCCATCGTCCTCCGTGGCCAAAAGGCCATGCTCCAGCCGATACTGGCCATCCGGCACGTCCACGATACCGAGCCAACTGGCGGGATTGGGAGTGCTGCCTACCATTCGGACCAGAGTGTCTTCCACGACGACATCGAGATTCAGATGGCCGTAGTCAGTGCGCACCCTGTCCGACTCCCAAGTGATCGGCACATATTTGCGAGTCACTCCTGCGGCCCTGGCCATATCCAGAAAGCCATCCAGGGTGTGTGGGCCGCCCAGGATGCCGTCCGCCACTGGCTTCACCGAGCCATCTGGATTACGTGGTGGTTCAAGAGTCAATCCCCGGTCAAAGACCAGCTTGGTTAACTCGGCATAGATCTCCACATACATGCCGCTGGCTTTGATGCGGTTGTGCACGTCTTCCTCGGCAAACAGATACGCGGCCAAGCCGGCTTCCTGCTCGTTGGTGACGCGCTTGCCGCGATGGTCCTTGCCAGCCTTGAGGAACTCCGCCTTCTTGGGTTCCCGAGTTCGGTTATAGAGTAGCCAGAAGTCCCTGGCGGCAGTGGCAGCCTCCGGCCGAGTGGGAAAAGTCCGGATCTCCAGAGGCACTCGCCAGCAGCGTTTCCAGCTCTCCTTGTCGGCGTACTTGCGTGCCTTTTTGAACAGCTCGACCCATTCCTCGTGCGCTACATCCATTGCTGTGGTGACTGGAGTGGGCTCGTTGTAGATGGCGAGCCGATTGCGAGGAATGCGCCCCTGGCCCTGAAAGCCCCCTTGCCACCAGAACTTCGGAGCTACCGGACAGGTATTGCGGAATTCCGTGATCACTCCGTTCGCCCACTCCACCGACTTCCCGTTCATCTTGATCGAGTCAATGATCTCCTCCAGACGCGAGGCAATCATGGGCATCTGGCTCTTGGGTAGGTCAAGCTCCATCCAGCGGATGGCCTCCAGGACCTTTGGGCTCGGGTCCATTGCCCTGAGCTGGGCGAGAATACTCGTCCTATTGAGCCAGAGCAGATTGAACCAGACGATGGCATTGACCACACACCCGATGCCCATCTGGCCGTCCCTGGCATCGACGATCATCCTGATGACGTATTCGCCGTCATACGGTTCGACTTCGGGATGGCGGTCGAACAGGGCATCACCGTCATCAATCACCATCGCCTGCGTGGGAGTGGCCACGACCTGGGGATAGTCCTGAAGGGCCTTCCAGTGCGCCACGATATCGGGGTCCAGCAATGCGAGTACGGAATCGTCGAAATCTGCTCCATTGAAGCTCTTGCCCAGACCTGGCGTGGCGTCCGGGCTGGCTGCAAAGCCCAGATGCACGAACATCACGGCGCCACGGTCGATGTCTGCGAACTGCTGCAGCTGACGACCGCGCAGCTTGCCGGATTCCTTGTGAGAGGCATTGGGATTCCTCAACGAGATGAACTCGCCCTCGAATCCGCCCACATATACAGAGTTGACATCGGGTAGGGTTGAGCGCTCCCAGTGGGGGTAACCCTGACGATCGAACACAAAGGGCTCCGGGAAGATATATTTCCGTACTCCAGCTCCCGCCAGCTCCTGGGGTTTGACGGCCATGAGATCCTTGGGCTCCCGGAAGCGAATGCGGAAGCGATCGGGATCGCTGTTCTGTGGGGATTCCATCTGGGTGCGATAGAAAGCATCCCGGCAATGGCGGAATTGCATCGCCGGCAGGCCCGCGGCATACATCCGCCAGAGCTTCCAGCGATTCTCGTTCATCATCGGATTGCCCTCTTCATCGACCCAGCCGTCGGGGTTGTAGAAGCCGATCTCCTCCTTCACGCGTTCGTCGTCCCTCATCAATTCGAACACATCGCGGGCAAACTCCTGGCTGAGGAACTGGATAAGCGTTTGATCCCGAACCTTGGCCAGATCGAGATTGGAGGCAGTTTGCACGTCCAGATTGGCTGGGCTGGAATGCAGTTCATTGAGCACGCTGAAATAGGCTTGGCCATTCCAGGCGCGAAGCTCCTTCTTGATGTCAAAGACGACCAGATCATAGGCAACATCCCAGATGAGGCAATGCGCCTTGACCTGCCCGTTGGGCAGGGCGCCGGTGATCTGAATGAGATCTCCGATCCGTACCGGATGCCCCGTCAGCAGGGCGCCGCCCCGGCGAGAGGCCAGAGCCGCTCCCGAAGTCCAGGGCTCAGGCCAGCGCGGGCCAGGATCGTAGACCGCCGTCTCGAACGAGGTAACCCCATCCGCCAGGATGACCCGATGAACAGAGTCGTACTGATTCAGCTGGCGGACTTCGGCTTCCCTTCCGAATAGCGCTGTCCTGCCTCTAGCCAAGTGCCTCTTGATCCTCTTCGGGACACTCGGCTTGGCCGCTGGGACGTCAAATCCAAAGAGGTGGCAAGCCTCCTCGTATGGTACTGGCTCCCGCATCAGCACGGCGCAGAAGCCGTCATCTCTTACCCAAGGGATGACCGGATACCACGTGCCGTCTCCCGGGATTTCCAGTCCAATACCAGACTGGACGATGGAAAGGGCAAGATCAAAGCTGCCGGTCTGACGCCCGAGGGATATTCTCGAATACTCAATGCCGGCCTTCGCCGCATAGTGCTCCAGAACCGGGCTGAGTTCGCTGAACCCGAAGCTCGTCCTGACATCCGGCTTTTCGCCCGGTTGGCGATAATGCCGGAAGATCGGCCTGCGGCCAGGACGCTCCGGGTCCTCAAGAACGGACCACTTCTGGTGCGGCTTGTTGATTTGCGGGGTGAAATACAGCTCTTCGTGATTGGGCATAGTTCGCCCCTCCTTCTGTCGGGCATGCCGCCGACGGGCAGGATTTGGACTGAAGAGTGGGACTAAGATTGGGATCCATTCCGGACGGAATGGAAAAGAGGTGGGATTGCCGGAATGCGGGGGAAAGGTGGGATCCCCTTGCTCCCCGGCCGAAGCCGGGGCTTGCCGGACTTGAGTTGGTTAGCTGCGCAGCCAGCGCAGGATGTGAGTGGATTGAACGTCCTTGGCACGCTGGACGTCCTCGCGCACGTTGATAATGCTCCTTTGGAACTGCGCTTCAAGAGAGAGGGGCGGAGGAGCAGGCAGTCGATCTGCACGCCGTTGCGGCAACTGGCTGAGCATGGCGTCCAGCTCTCTGCGCCTCTCCTCGCGGATTTCGCGAGCGATCAAAGCGCGTTCCGGTTGAAAGTACCTCAAGGCACACCTCCTTTGTGATTGGGGAAGTTGAGTGAATTAGAAGGAATGTTTCTTACAGCGGAGAAGGACTATTACGGGTGGGAAGTCAGTTGCGGTGAATGCCGTCCTCGGCTACGCCGAAGACGAGGTGGCAGGTCGGCCTAGGACAGGCCCAGCGGGATCTCTCGACTGCCATGTCCAAAAAGACCCCCCTGGGCTCGAAACGATTTGGATGGGGCCCCCCATCCGTATCGTGACCAGGTGCATATCCACCTGGCCCATTTCCGGCCTCGCGCCCGAGACCCAGCCCAGGGAGAATCAGGTTTCCTGGGAACGGTGACGACTTCGATAGGCTTGGGCTCCGCGGTGGGGCTCGCGCGGAAGACCCGCTTCGAATCATAGCGTGGAGGATTGCTATCGCGGCTTCTCAAACGAGGCATATCCTGGGCGCCGGGGATTCCGAGATCCCGTTTGAGTCATGAACCGGCGCGATTGATGGCCAACGGCATGGAAAACCGCGAAGTGGCAGGATGGCTGGGGGGAAGGCAACTGCTCTGAAGGGTGTCCATTTTGTGGGGGATTTTGTGGGGACCTTCTACAGGTTATTCATTGGCCAATCAGAAGGTCAGTTTTGAAATATGCTTAATTTACAGCGGAATACAGAGCTTGGCATTCAACTTGCTCGACCCATGGAGGTTGTTCCGGAGGCAACCGCTCTATCCATCTGAGCTACAGGCGCATATTGCCTAAAAGTAAACCAGCTAACTAAAAAGCAGAATCTTCAATCTCCATTCGTCGTGGACAAATTCGTGGTGATAAACCGTGCCTCGCTCGAAAACGGTCATCGATTGAAGTCTATCTCTAGCCAGACGGGAAAGTCAAACCGGAGGTTGCAGTTTCGAGTCGTCTTATTCGCTCGGTTCACCAGCTAGACACATCGCAGCGGTGGTCTTTATAAAGGGTCTTTATAACGCCTGCGCACCTCGATTACTTTCTTGGCTAATTCGGGAGTAAGTCGAGTGAGGCCCCACTTGAAGGCCATTTCAAGCGCAGGAAAGTTAAGGACCGTGTCAGAGAATTGCACCGCGCCCCTCCCAAAACTTCCGTGACACCCGGACTGGCATAGGGGAGGGTTGTCGCCGGTCGGCGCGGCCCCCTCATATTTTTCAGTAAGTTGCCGATAAGGAAGTCGTGGAGAAAAGGCTACCGACGGGAACCCGGTCCCGACGCACGCGGGCGCTGCTGTCGCTCCTCCTCGCGATGGCCTGCTCAGGCTGTCGAAAAAACCCACTCGCCCAGCAACCGGCGACGATCACTTTCTCCTGCCTCAATGATTGGCACAGCCCGTCCCGGCTTGGCCCCGAGGCGATTGCTGAATTCACACAGCAAACGGGTATTGTCGTCAGGACGTTGCCCTATGGTGAGGAACTCGCCCAGCGCCGGGCCCAGCACTTGGTGTGGCTGGAACGCCACTCGACCACACCAGACGTCTACGAGACCGACATCACCGAACTTCCTGGAATAGCCGAGCACATGATCGACCTCGCTCCGTTTATCGGCGAAGATGCGAAGAGCTACATGCCCGAAATCCTCAACAATTTCATCTTCAACGGCAGGCTTGTAGCGGTCCCGAATAACACCGATGTCGGCCTTTTCTTCTACCGTGCGGACCTGCTGCGAAAGTACGGATATCCGGGGCCACCTCGGACCTGGGATGAATTGGGGAAAATGGCGTCCGCCATTCAGGTAGGAGAAAGGGCCGCCGGAATCAAGGACTTTTGGGGGTTTGTATGGGAGGGAGCGGCGTGGGAGGGTCTGACCTATACAGCCCTCGAATGGCAGGCCTCCTCGGGTGGTGGGCACATCATTGAGCCGGATGGTACCATCAGTGTCAATAATCCGTGCACGATCGCAGCTTTGAGGAGAGCGAGGGGCTGGGTTGGGTCCATTTCGCCGCCGGGCGTGATTGCCTACCGCATGGAAGACGTTTTCAACATCTGGCAATCCGGTCGCGCGGCCTTCATGCGAAACTGGCCTTACGCCTATCTCCTCTGCAACCGGCCGGATTCATGGGTCAGAGGCAAGTTTGATGTCACCTACCTGCCGAGCGGGGGCGTGGGCCACACTGGAGCGCTAGGGGGATGGCAGTTCTCGGTATCCAAATACTCGGCGCATCCTCGGGAAGCGGCTGAGTTCGTGCTGTATCTGACCAGGCGCGAGGCGCAGTTACGGTTTACGCGGGAGTTGGGATGGACACCTGTCAGGCTGGACTTATACGATGATCCGGAAGTGCTTCGAGCGAATCCCTATTATC